>ERZ791919.1863-NODE-1863-length-16659-cov-2.461576_pt1 | contig 16659 bp, 6 predicted proteins | sample MGYA00510137_ERZ791919 | MGnify/ENA primary metagenome ERZ791919 (study PRJEB30046, sample SAMN00792059) | human gut metagenome | study: EMG produced TPA metagenomics assembly of the A metagenome-wide association study of gut microbiota in type 2...
GAATGGAACGAAGAAAATTTGCCATTAGCAAAATGGTTGATTGATAAGACGGATGGACAGAACTATCGCACAGGAAAGCTTTTTGGAAAGAAGCATCCAAGGGTAGATGGGAATGTTTTGAAAGAAGTAGGTGGCAGAGATGAATTAGCAAGACAGGCGAAAATTTTGGAACGAATTCCTACGTTGGGTGGAGATGAATATCTGCATTTTGACTGGAGAGAAATGAATACAGATATCACGAAGATTGATTATCGAGTAGAAGTAATTCCAAGATTATGCGAGCTGATTGGGATCATGGATCCAAGAGAACGCCAGTTGCGGGCAATTTCAAGAATAGGCAAACTGCAGGAGGATGTATCTGAAAGCTGTCTGTCTACCTATTGTAACTATGTTTTGGAACAGTTGAATAAAGGAAATACGAAAGAATTAGCTAAAACCGAGGATGAAGAATTCCTAAAGTGTTTGAACGTATTTATCAAGGTGCAGTTATCGAAGCTTTGAAATACTCCCCTCTATATGAAGAGGGCATGTCAGATGATGAGATACTGGCGGCACATGGAATATTAAGTTACTCCCAGACATTAGAATGGAAAGGTGCCGTAGAGTATTGCCTGATAAATCAAAATGGTATAGTGAGCGAAGAAAAAATAGATACTTCTGCAAACTACTATGGAACTGTGCTCAATGCACAGACATTAGAGCATGCAAGGCCAATTTTGAAAAATAGTGTTGAAAAAATCATTGTAATTGAGAATAAAGCAAATTATGAGAGTATGGAATATAATCCCAAGATTTTGTATATCTTTTGTCATGGTTATTTTTCACCAAAAGAAGTTCGTTTTTGCAAATGTTGATGGGGACAGCGCCGAAAGAGATTCAATGTTATCATTGGGGAGATATGGATTATGGTGGAATACAGATTTATATATATAACGAGAAAAATATTTTTCCAGAGCTGATTCCATGGGAAATGGATGTCGCATCTTATGAAGAAGCATTGAAAAACGGAAAAGGTATTACGCTAAACAGTGGGAAACGGGAAAAGCTAGAAATGTTGAATGCCGGAAAATTAGAAGTGCCCGCATCGCAATAAATGTCATAACAGTAAAAAGGGATTTGAAGAGATTGAATTTCGAAAAGATGAGTTTATCAAACCACATAGACAATGGCTGAAATACGAAGGGAAAAAGTCGGATATCAAATCTCGCAGACGAAAAACTGTATTAAAAAAAGCGGTAACCATTATTTTCAGACCAAACCGAGAAAAAATGGCTCAAAGGATGTGCCTTTCTGAACATCCTTTTGGAACCTTGAAACGAATACAGGGAAGTTATTACTTTTTACTTCGTGGAAATCGGAAAACACAGGGAGAGTTTGCCCTTTTTTCATTAGGTTACAACCTACAACGGTTATTAAACCACCTAGGATTTAAAAAGATGATGAAACAACTGATATCAACAGGTTGTTTCGGTCTGAATTTTTGTACGATATTCATTATCCAGCAACTAGATCATTCAACTTTGGAGTTGGCATAAAAAGAGCGGGAAGGCTGTTCGATATTATCGGACAGCCTGCCTGATGGTAGGACACAATATTCTGATCGGTGCACTTGGTGTATTTATCCTTTGGTTTGGATGGTATGGTTTCAATGGCGCAGCAGCAACAGATACCATGCAGTTATCACAGATTTTTGCAACAACAACGATCGCACCTGCAGTAGCAACCTGTACAGCAATGCTGTATACATGGATTAGAAATGGAAAGCCGGATGTTTCCATGTCCTTAAACGGATCTCTGGCAGGTCTTGTAGCAATTACAGCCGGATGTGCGAATGTAGATGCAATAGGAGCCTTTGTGATTGGTGCGATAGCAGGTGTCCTTGTTTGTGTGGCAGTATACTTTATTGAAGATAAATTAAAAGTAGATGATCCGGTCGGAGCAGTTGCAGTACACGGATGCAATGGTATCTGGGGAACAATTGCAGTAGGATTTTTTGATTACAATGACGGTTTATTATATGGTGGTGGTGTACATCATTTATTGATCCAGTTACTCGGTATCGCATGTATTGCGGGCTGGACGATCATCACAATGACAATTGTATTTACTGTTCTTAAGAAAACAATCGGACTGAGAGTATCGGCTCAGGAAGAAATGGAAGGTCTTGACTCATCTGAACATGGTCTTGAATCAGGATATCCGGATTTTGTAAGCAGAGAACTTCATTAAGATGCACGAATCTATTCGGTTAGATTCGTGGAATCTAATCCCCTTAGTTAGTATATAAACACAAAAAAACCAGCGTATGCTGGTTTTTTTGTTTGCGTGGAAACCGGCAGAACAGCAAGAAACATAAAAAATAGAGAATAAAATTTTATAAAACAGCAATATACTAAAAAAACTGAACAATTATTATGATAATACGATATTGACAGAAAATTCAGGGGGGGGTATAATAAAACTACATTGGAAGAGTAGGAGTGACTGGAAGTGGTTCCAGGCAGCAACAACTGTTCGAAATCGCTTCAGGTCAATTTTTTACATTGACACAGTCAGGATAAGGAATCGGAGGACAAGCGAATGAGAAAGGGTACAGGAAGAAGAACAATTGCATTTTTATTAGCACTTCTGATCGTAATCACATGTCCGGGCGAAGCAGTCAATGCGTACGGGATGATTTCATATAAAGATGCATCCGCAGAACGTGTAGGGCTGGATGTAACAGAAGCAGACAAGCAGGATGAGTCTGTCTCTGCGGATGCGAAGAAAACAGAGAACACGGATGTAGAAGACGAGAGTGACAGGACAGGATCCGAAGAGAAAGCATCCGATACAGAGACTGCTGGCACGAAGACAACCGAAGTGACTGAGGCAACAGAGAATACAGAAACAACCGGAAGCACAGAAACAACCGGAAGCACGGAAGCAACGGAGACAATTGAAGCGACCGAAACAGAAGAATCAGAGGACAGCGCAGATCATCCGGCATACCAGGCAGAGGATTTGAGATTTCTCGTCCAGTCCAAAGAGGACTTCGGGGATTTTTCACTGACAGACGGCATCACCTATGATGAGGAACACTATACACTGTCCGTGATCGATGACGATGATTTTGACTGTGAATATGTCGGGGATTATGTGATCCGGTATCGTCTGACTGCAAAAGAAGCAGGCTACGAGGATATTGAGTTTACAAGGACGATCACCATATACGCGGACGAGCAGTACATGCACGACGGTGTCCTGATCTACGGACATACTGGCGATATGGAGATGGAGCTTGCAGAAGATGCAGAGGATGGTATTGCTGCCTATGCGGTAAGTACTGTCAATGTTGTCGGTACCGGGGTATTTATGGATTATTTTAAATGTAAATCCTGGGATTGGGCTACCGGTACAGAAGTCATGTATGCAGAGAACGTGAATGGCTATAACCGTTTGGTCTACTGTCTTGAGTCTAACAGGGCAACACCGGGTGGCAGTAACGTAAATTCCGGAGCATTTTCAGATACGCTGCAAAAACAGTTAAACTACGTTTTGTACCACGGCGCACGTTATTACGGCTATCGGTGCTTTACAGAAAAATACCAGGGGTATAACGCAAACGAAGATTACTATATCACCAGTATGGCAGTACATATGCTGAACGCATGGGCTGGAAATGAACCTGGGTATATCTTTACCAATGCAATGGTAGAGAGAATGAGCCCAGATGGACAGAGACTTTACTGGAAAGTATTCGATCTGGTAAATGATGCCATGGCAAATGCCAACTATTACTATAATGAAGCAATGTGGTCAAACAACCAGGTGACACTCAATACCTATAACCTGGATGAATGGACATATGATAAGAAAAATAACGCATATCGGGTAAAGGGATATTATTACCCATCGTTTGGCGATATGTATGCATACACTGGAAGAAATGCCATTTCCTGCGTTGACCAGAACGGAAAGAAAGTAGGAACGGTACGGTTCGAACATAAATATATATATTCTGCATTCTGGATTCAGCTAACAGAAAAAGAATACGAAGCACTTCAGAAAACCGGTGGAAAATTGACAGCGGTGATACAGTACAGAGGTTACCTGCGGAAGGCAACGAGATACATATACAATGGTATAAAATGGAAACAGCCGACCGCTATGTTACAGTTCGATGGCAGTGAAAGGACAAGAAATCTGACTGTAACAGCGACCATTAAGCAGAATCTGGCAAATGTCTATGTACAGAAAGTAGAAGAAAATACGAACATATCATTGTCTGACGGTTTCGAATTTGATATCTATGAATGGAACAAAAACAGCAAAGCATATACCAAATTAGGCAGTCTGACATGGAAGAAACCTTATTATACAAATGATTCACTGAAACTGCCAATTACGGTTATCAATCAGGGAAAATTCAAAGTAGTTGAGACGAAAGCAGACGCTTCACATAAAGTTGGCTGGTCAAAAGAATTTGTGGCAACGAGTAACAACCTGAATATTTATCTGACAGCGACGAACGAACCAAATCCGTCGAAAGTCAAAATAATAAAAACAGGGAGCGATACAGGGAAAGCGTTAGCAGGTGCAGAATTTACACTGTATAAAGACAAAGACTGCACCGATCCAGTGAAAGTGGATGGAAAGGCAGTTACAGTCACTTCTGGTACAGACGGCGTGGCAGAAACAGCTCAATTTGTCAGAACGCAGACCTCCTACTGGGTAAAAGAGACGAAAGCGCCGGATGGATATAAGCTGGCAGAGGAACCAAAGCAGGTGGTCGTTCCGGCAGGTGGAACAGGAACGGTAAGATTTGAGGACGAACGGAGCCAGTACCGGGTGAAAGTCGTAAAGACCTGTACACAGGACAAATCCTATCTGGAGGGTGCAGTTTACGGTGTTTATTCAGAAAGATCCTGCAGTAGCTTAAGTCTTCTGACAAAAGTAGGACCGACAGGTACTGGCGGAGTAGCAGTCAGTGATCCAATCGATTATGATCCGAATGTGACAACGATTTATCTGAAAGAGCTTGTTGCACCGAAATATCATAAGCTGAGTTCAACAGTTTATACATTAAAGGTATCCTCTGCCATTGATAATGGTGGAGTCGTTACACTTACTGCAACGGATGAGGTGCAGACAACGACGGCACTGATCCACAAAGTGGGCGAGGATGGAAAGGGACTTGCCGGAGCAGAGTTTGCTCTTTATAAAGATGAAAACTGCACGGAAGAAGTAGTAAAGATAGGACCTACAAATGGTTCGGGAAATGCAGAATCAAAAACGTTCCATCCAACACAGGATACTTACTATCTGAAAGAGACCAGACAGCCAACCAATTATCCAGCACAGCCGGATAAAGTATATAAGGTGAGCGTGCAGGACGGCAAGGCAACAGCTGGCATTGAGTATACGGTAACGAATACAAATAAGATCCAGATTGTAGCATACAAATACGAAGTTGGTTCCGGGACAAAGAAGCCGCTGCGTGGAGCAGAGTTTACGATTTATAGTGATGCTGCTTGTAAAAATCGGATAGCAACGATGGAACCGACGAATTCCTTGGGTTATGTGAAGTCAGGGACTTTTGCATATACAGGACCGTACTGCTATGTGAAGGAGACAAAAGCACCGGCAGGATATAAGCTTTCTTCGGAAGTGAAAAAAGTCGATGTGAGCAATGTAGTAAAAGATGGAACCATCCCAAGTGTGGCTTTCTACGATGAGCCGTATGATGTGACGGTGGAAGTGCTGAAGGTTGATACAGATGATGGTACTACACCATTGGAGGGAGCAACCTTTGCAATCTGCACATCAGACACGGCAAACAACGGCAATAAAGTGGCAGAGGGAACGACAGGGAAAGATGGAAAGCTGACACTGAGTTTCCATCCGACACAGGAAAGCTATTGGCTGATCGAGACGAAACATCCGGATGGATATACAGGTACTAAGGCAAAAGAGCGGATTAATATATCTGATACCCAGGAAGGCGCGGTCGTAAAGAAATTTAAAGTTACAAATAAGAAAAGAATAAATTCATTTCCTTTGGAAGTAAATAAGAGTATCGAAGATGTGAAAGATCCGCTTATTCTTCCGGAAATTCAATTTGAGGTATGTGTAAGAGATAAGGCGACGGGAGAGATTCGCGTATTAAAAGAGTTCTGGACGGATAAAGATGGGCATGCATATGTAGGTGATATAGAATATATAGATGATGTAAACACTGAATATTATCTGAAAGAAATAGGATATAAATTTGACGAAAATAGTCCGTCGCCACCGTGGATACCGAATTCCAATAAAGACTATTGCAAACAATGGATTGGTCGTACATTTTCATTTACACCGAATGGAATAAGGCGTGTAGAGCTAAATATATCGAACGAGAAACTTACGACGCTGGACTCAAAAATACGAATCAGAAAAGTAGATAATAATGGTAATCCTTTGAAAGGCGCAATATTCAGAATTTACACAGATCGGGATTGTAAAGATTTGGTACGTGAGACGAATCCTACAGGTGATGATGGATATACAGAAGTCACAATGGATTACGGAAATAATTGGAATCGAAGATATTTCGTTAAAGAGTTTAAATATCCAGATGGTGGTCCGTGGCAAGAGCTTACGGATCCGAAAGAAGTCTTTCTTACGAGTGCTGGTAATGGCGCGGTGACAGATGTTGAATTTGTAAATACACCAGAAAAACCATCACTGACTATCTACAAATATGACAGTGAGACCGGGAAACCGCTGCAGGGAGCAGAGTTTAATATTAAATTTTTGGACATTGATAACACTGCTGCCAAGGCAGTGTGGAAGACAAATGAAGATGGAATAATTGAAATTCCACAAGGGGATTATTTGTTTACGTATGGTGGCCTGACTATAGGAAAAGTGTTCACCATCACAGAGATTACCGCACCGAACGGCTATAAATTAGCCTCTCCAGTTACCACAACATTAAAGGCAGGCGAGAACCGGATTGAGATCGCAGATGATCCGAAGACCTATGATCTTCAGATCACCAAGGAGGATAAAACGGGGAAAAAGATAGCCGGAGCTGTATTTGGAATGTATCCGACGGAGGCCTGTAAGGAAGAAGACAGACTGGCTCTGGCTACGACGGATGCATCGGGAATTGCTAAAGTAAATATTCCAAATAGTGATCTGTCAAAGGTATACAGAAGTGTATGGATCAGGGAGGAATATGTACCAGATGGATATGTTTTAGACAGAGAACCACGTTATAGACAATTAGCATTGGAACGAATCAATACGATTAGTTTTGTAAACGAACCTGTAACTGGCATTCCAATCGAGATTTATAAATACGCGATAAAAACAGATGCTACCCAGACGGCTTTAAGTGGTATTCATTTCTATTTGAACAGAACAAATACAACAACAATTACGGAAGAATCGATTGATCTTGGTACTACAAATTCTAATGGCTACATTCATAAGCAGTTGGAAAACGTGGAACCAGGAGACTACTATTTAGTAGAGACGGATGCACCATCCACTTATACGAACCCGGTCAACCCACGCAAGATTACGCTGAAAGCCGGCAATTCGAACCATTTTGAGGTTGCCAATGTTTACTCAACAAGTAAGTGGCACAGCTTAAAGATCAAAAAAGTGGATGCTAATACAAAAGATCCTTTGGCGGGCGTTGTATTTGAAGTATACGCAGATGCGAAATGTACAAAGCTGATCGAGACATTAAGTGCGACAGATGAGAATGGATATGCATATTCTTCCGTTTATGGAGATGACACTTTAAGCCATGTATGGGTAAAAGAGCGCAGTGATACCGTGCCGTATGGTTACAAAGTGAAAAATACACCATTGGAAGTAAGCGTATCCTCGGACAGCAGTGGCTATATCGAGCGAACAATTGAAAATACGCCGATGAAGAAAAGGCTCAGGATAAAAAAAGTAGATTCTTATACCGGCAACCCGTTGGAAGGTGCACAATTTACTTTGTATGCAGATATAGCATGTACAGTGGAAATTGCAGAGTCTATGCAAACGGGATCAGATGGCACGACGGATTTTGTTGATATTCCAGTAGCATATGAAAAAGTGTATATAAAGGAGACTATGGCACCAAAAGGCTATGATTTCGATGCGACACCACGGGAAGTGATATTAACTAACGATACGATAATGCAGACGATTACCTGGGAGAACAGTAGGAAGTGGACAGCAGTTAAGATTTATAAAACCGATCCATGGTGGCGTTCTATTTCTGGTGTGAAATTTGAAGTATATAAAGATCCTGAATGTACAGAAAAAGTTGTGGAAGCAGGAACTTTTACAACAGATGGAAGTGGAACGGCAGAATCGAGGGTTTTCCCATATACGCAGGATACCTATTATGTAAAAGAGGTTAGTGCTCCGGACTATTATGCTGCTAATATTGGACGAGTATTTCCAGTAAAAGTGGAAGTACTTGATGATCCGAAAAATACATCAAAAGTTTCATCCATAGAGATTATGAATGATGGCTCCCTTGATAAAATCACGGTCATAAAGAAAGCAAAAGGGACAGAAAAACCAATCAAAGGTGCAATATTTGAGATTTATCATGATAAGACCAGTACATCGCCGCAGGGAATCATAGGACCAACAGATGAAAATGGTAAAGCCACTGCAAAGACAACAAGATCAGCATTCGGTACAAGATATTATCTGAAAGAAGTTTATGTTCCAGCACCGTACAAGCTATCTGATGAGTGGATAGAAGTAAATGTATCGAATAGTACTAATTCGGCAGAGGTAACCGTCTACAACGAAACCGAACCAAGCAAGATCTCTCTCACCAAGACAGACAAGGCGACAGGCGAGAAACTTGCAGGAGCGGTCTTCGGAGCCTACCTGTCAGAGCAGGATGCGAAAAATGGCGAGAACAAGCAGTTTGAAATCGGACCGACATCCGCCAGCGGCTTTGCCGTATCAAAAGAATTTACCGCAAAGGCTTCCACCTACTACCTGAAAGAGATCACCGCACCAAAGGGCTATACCCTTTCAAGTGAGATACGTGCCGTAGACATCGTCGGGGGCGAGATCGTTGATGCAGGAACATTTGAAGATCAGAAAGAGGAAAACAGTGCTTTTATTGAGGTAACAAAAGTCAGTGCAGATGACGCAAACAAGAAACTTGCAGGAGCAGTCTTTGCTATTTACGATAACGAAGCATGCTCTGGCGAGCCGGTGCAGATCATGGATCCGACGGATGAAAATGGTTACAGTAAGTCAAAAGAGCTGTTAGTCACAAAAGACACCGAATTTTACCTGAAAGAGATCACCACACCGACTGGATACTACCAGTTGAAGGACAGTGTCAAAGTAACAGCAAAGATGAAAGACACAACACAGGTAACGATCGAGAATACACCGATCCCGACAACGACAGAAACAGCAGAGATCAAGATTAAAAAGACGGTGACAGACACAACGGATCCGCTGGCAGGAGCAGTCTTTGGCATTTACACAGATGGGCAATGTCAGAATCTGTGGATGGAGCTTCCGGCAACGGATGACAACGGCGAGGCAGTATCACCGACCTTTGAACTGGTACCGGGTACAGCATATTACGTGAAAGAGATTTATGCTCCGGCTGGTTATGAATTGAGCAATGAAGTGACAACCGTGAACGTAGTAGCTGGACAGAAAGAGTACGTTGTCGAGAGAACCAACACGCCGAAGTGGACGCAGATTCAGGTAAAGAAATACGACGCAGAGTCGAAAACGTTACTGAAAGGTGCAAAGTTTACTGTCTATGCAGATGTGGACTGCACAACGGCATTAGATACATTTACCACCGGATCGGATGGAATAGGAACATCAAAGCAGCTTTTGATGGATCAGGATGTATTCTATGTAAAAGAGACGGAAGCACCATCCGGTTATACAGCAACCAATGCCGTATGGAAAGTGACCGCAAAGGAAAATGATGTCTGCGCAATGCTGGAAGTTCCGAACGTTAAAGATTCGACGACCAATAAATTTGTTTACGTAAAAGTAAAGAAAGTAGAAAGTGGCACGAATAAGGCATTGCAAGGTGCATATTTCACAGTTTACAAGGATGAGAGCTGCACACAGCCGGTAGTCGAAGTAGGACCGACGGACGTCAACGGCGAAGCCGTTTCCGTACAGTTCATCAAAGAACAGGATACCTACTGGATCAAAGAGAGCAAGGCACCGGACGGATATGTATTAAGTGATCAGGTACAGCAGATAACGCCTGGCACAGATACAGCAAAGCTGCAAGCCGTTACTTTTGAAAACAGCAGACGTCAGATCAAAATCCGTGTCAATAAGACCGATGCAGAAACGGACGAACCACTGGCAGGCGCATATTTTAAAGTGTATAAGTCGAAGGAGGATGCGGATAAGCAGCAGAATGAGGTTTGCGAGATCGGACCGACTGATAAAAATGGACAGGCAGAGGCAACAATTGATTACGAGCAGGATACTTATTATCTGCGCGAGAGCCAAAAGCTTGCAGGATATGTGAAGTCTGACAGCGTTGATACGCTTGTGATCACAGGTGATACGACAGATTACTATGCAGCCAATACACCGGAATATACGATGATCGGCATCAAGAAAATAGATGCAGACACTGGAGATGGATTGGCAGGAGCAGAATTTAATATCTACTCGGATTCGGAATGCACGCAGGAATCATTTGTCGGAGTCATCGGACCGACAGATGACAGGGGTTACGCATACAGTGACCAAATCCGGGCTGGCAGCAAAGAATTTTATCTGAAAGAGACAAAGGCACCGGATGGATATCCAATGCCGTATGACGACGACGTATATGGACCGGTAGATGGAAATGCGGTCGGAAATACGAAAGATCAGATTTCGGCACCATTTGAAATTGAAAACCAGAAGATTGAGATTTCATTTGATATCGAGAAGAGGGATATCAAGACGAAAAAACTGCTTGCCGGTGCAGCATTTGCTCTGTATAAAGATGCAGAATGCAGAGAGAAAGTCTTAGATTTCCAGTCAACAAAAGCAGATGGTGTATTTACGTCCGGAACATTCGAAGCCACACAGGAGGTTTACTATATCAAAGAGGAGACGGTTCCGCAAGGTTATCAGGAGCCGGATGGCCCGACAGAAGTAAATATTTACAAACTTCTTGGAATGGAGGAGTCAGATCGGAAAGTCACGATCATGAATGTACCGGAGAACACGAAGACGATCAAGGTAGCAGTGAATAAAATAGATGCTGTTACAGCGGAGCCGGTCGAAGGAGCAGTATTTGCGGTCTACGAAGATGAAAAGTGTACGAAGGAGATAACCAGATTACCGAAGACAGACCAAGGCGGTTATGCGCAGTCGGAGGAATTTGTATACACAGGAAGCCAGGACACCTATTACCTGAAAGAAGTGGGTGCACCAAAATGGTATCACGCCAATAATACCGTCATTCCATTCAAGGTGGAAACAAAGACGATTTCCGGCAAAGATGAGAACGGCAATTCGACAAGTGTAAACATACTTTATGTAGAACCGCAGACGATCAAAAACGAGCCGGAAATGACGCAGATCCAGGTGAAGAAGACAGATGCTGAGAGTGGAGATACATTAGCCGGTGCTTACTTCAAAGTCTATAAGACGATGGCAGATGCACAGAAGCAGCAGAACGAAGTCTGTGAGATCGGACCGACCGGAGCCGATGGAATTGCAGTATCAAAGAAGTTCCACCGTATGCAGGACGAGGTTTACTACATCAGGGAATCAAAAGCGCCGGAGGGTTATGTAATATCAGACGAAATCAAAGAAGTAACAACAGAGGCAGAGCAGATATCCAATCCAGTTCTTTTTACAGATGAAAAGGCAAAGACCAAAATCCAGATCAGGAAGACGGCAGCTAATGGCATAACGCTATTGCAGGGAGCAGTATTTGAACTCTATGAGACAGCCGAATGTACCGGAAAACCGCTGCTGACATTACCGGCAACCGGAACGAACGGAATCGCAACGAGTGATTCTTTCCAGATTACACAGGAGTGGTATTACCTGAAAGAAAAAACCGCGCCGGCGGGATATGAAGTCAGCACGACAGTCATCCCGGTAAAACCGGAAAACGGAGCGACACTGACAGTCGGACCGATTTTAAATGGAAAAGCGGATGACATGGCAGAGATCCATATCTTAAAGAAAGAAGCTGGCAGCGACAAAGTTTTAGCAGGCGCTGTATATGGAATCTATCCATCGAAGGACTGCATAGCAGGAACCGAGATTGGAATGATCGGACCGACCGATGCGGGTGGAAAGGCAGATTCCGGAAAATTTGTAAAGAAACAGAGTAGTTACTACCTGAAAGAGCTTCAGGCGCCGGAGGGCTATGAGTGCTCAGATACCGTTACAGAAGTTAATCTGGACAACGGAGAGGGTAGAGCAGGAAATCCGGTAACACTGTATGATACACAGAAGAAGTCGAAGATTCAGATTTACAAATATCAGACGACGACAGGAAGCCCGTTGCGTGGCATTACATTTACGGTCTATACGGATGAGGAATGCACCAAACCGTTTACAGATGTCAGCACCGCAGCAAATGGAACCCTGACGACCGGAGATGACGGATATGCAGTTTCAAAAGAATTTGTTCCAACACAGGAAATTTATTACATAAAAGAGACGGCAGTACCACAGGATTATTCCTTTACACTGCCAGATACCGTATGGGAGATTTCCGTGACGGCTGGAGAAACCGCAGAGATACAGATCGCAAACGGCGCGCTTGCAAAGATCTATGTGAGAAAAACAGCAAAGGATGATCCGAATACCACACTTTCCGGTGCAGAATTTGATATCTACAAAGATTTCGAATGTACGATGAAAGTGGGAAGCGTAGGACCGACAGATAAATTAGGCGAGGCTGTTTCCACAAGCTTTACAAAGGAGCAGGACATCTACTACCTGAAAGAAACAAAGGCACCGGACGGCTATAAACTGAGACAGGAACCGATCGCAGTAACGGTAACGAATCCTGACGATGACAGCAGCAAGATAAACTGGAATGATGTGCAAGATGAAAAACTCGAAGGAAGCATTACCGTTAAGAAATTAGACCGCAACGAAAAACCGTTGCAGGGAGCCGGATTCCAGTTGGAAGTTTTCAATGGCGGAAGCTGGAGCACGGCGGTGGAAAATAAGGAAACCGATGCAGACGGTATTGTAAAATTTGAACATCTGGAACCGGGCAGATACCGGCTGACAGAAATAAAAGCACCGCAAGGCTTCAACCTGTTAAATTCTTCACGGGAGATCACGATTCCGTACGAGATGAATGTCGCAGATGTGACAGAGACACCGACAGGCTACACGGAGACGAAAGGGGATAAGATATATTTCTACGATATCACGCTGACGTTCTACAATTCGCTTCCGTTCAATGTCCCGGTGACAGGCGGTTCGGGCAATTTTGGAGCAGCCACAACCGGCATCCTGCTTATGGCAGGCACAGCCGCATGTGCACTGCTCGCAGAGAAACGCCGGAAAAAGAAGAGAAGAGCCAGCTAATCTCTGGCTCTTCCAAAAAGGAATAATTGGAGCAATTCATTTATCAATAAAAAACATATAACAAATATACGAAAAGGAGAATGAGATATGAAGAACAAAAGCGTAGTGAAAAAAATCACTGCCATACTGGCAACTGCCTGCATGATGGTCGGCATGCTTGCAACAACAGCGATGGCAAAACCAGCAACAGAGCAAACAACAGGAAGTCTGACGATTAAGACAAGCACAGATCAGTCAAACTTAAAGGACTATGAGTTTGATCTGTATAAGGTTGCTGACATTACAGTTGATGAGAATGGAAGTATGACTTATGAAGCAACAACTGAATATAAGAGTATTTTAAGAACTATAGATTTAGAAGATCAGACTGAAGTTGAGAAAAACTTAACAGCTTTATCTACAGTAAATAATAACAACGTAATAAAACATGTAAAAGGTAATGAAAGTCAAACTGAAATAACGATTAGCGATCTTGCACTTGGCTATTACCTTGTAAAAGTAACAGCTCCAGAAGGTGCAGCAGCAACAAAAGATTTCTTAGTATCAGTACCATCAACAAAAACAGATGGATCAAATCTGGACTATACTCCGATAGTAACATTAAAGACATCAACTGTAGATGCTACCAAGAAAGGTAATATCTTAGATAAAGACGGTAAAGCGACAGAGCATAGAAGTGGTAACATTGGAGATACAATTAAATACACAATCGAAACACATGTACCAGATACAACAGGATTTGTTGAATACACATACACTATTAATGATACGATGAGCAAAGGCTTACAGTATAAGAATGGCTCATTATCTGTATCTATGGGAGAAACAGGAAATACAACAACAATAGCTGCCTCTAACTATAATTTGACAACAACTACAGGTGAAAATGGTACTACAGTTATTACACTTGCATTTAATAAAACATTGTTTGTAGATGCTGCGACTAGAAAAAATAATAGTACTTACAAAGCAGGAACACCTTTACATGTCACATACGAAGCAACAATTACGAAAGACGCACTTGACAATAATTCAACTGTAACGAATAACGCAAAATTGATTTATAGTAACAATCCAGGTACTGATGGAATAGGAACAACAGGAGAAATTCCAACGAATGAAGTAAAACATTATACATATCATATCCAGTTAAATAAATCATTTGATGTTGAAGGCGGAAAAGGTAATTATTCAAAAGTAAGATTTACAATTGATAATGTGAAATTAAGTGAGAAAACAATCGGTACTCCAGGAGAATATGTTGTAGATCCAAAAGGTACAGTAACTAACTTGAGTCTGGATCCAAACAATGGAACATTAAAGATTTATGGTCTTGCTGAAGGTGAATACTACCTGACAGAGACAGCAACAGCAGATGGTTATAACTTATTAAGCAATAAGGTAAAAGTGGTCATTAAAGCTAACTATGATTCCAATGGAACCCTGATTGATAGTGAAAGCAATACAGTTAATGTAAAGACACATTTTGTTGATACGAGCGTAGTCAACAAAAAAGGTTTCACTCTCCCATCCACTGGTGGACAGGGCATGGTAGCACTTGTAGCAGCAGGTATCTGCCTTATGACATTAATGGCAGCACTGATAGCACTTTACATGAAAAAACATCGGAATGCATAAATAATGAAAAAATGGATATTTCCCCTGTTGTTAGGACTTGGATTTTTGCTGGGACTTGGGATCACATTTTATCCAGCGGTGAGCAACTACCTGCTGGAGAGAAACCAGAGTGTTGCCATGCAGGGCTACATAGAGGAGCAGGAAAAAGTTCCGGATGAAGTCAGTGAGGAGCTGAAAGAAGAAGCAAGGGCATACAACAAAAAGTTACGGGAAGGGACTGTCGTACTGACAGATCCCTTCGATCCGGACGCTTTGAAATATGTGACGGACGATTACGAGAAGATGCTCGATACGGATGGAAGCGGGCGGATGGGATATCTTGAGATCCCATCCATCGAAGTGTATCTCCCGATTTATCACGGAACGAGTGAAGGCGTGTTACAGTCCGGGATTGGACATCTTGGAAACACATCGCTTCCGATCGGCGGAGAAAATACACATGCTGTTTTATCCGGGCATACCGGACTCCCGAATGCACGTCTTCTGACAGATCTTGACAAGCTGCAGGAGGGAGACCAGTTTTACATTCATGTGTTAGATGAGATACTGGCTTACGAAGTAGACCAGATCAAAGTGGTAGAACCGGATGATATCAGTGATATTTTCATTGAAGAGGGAGAAGATTATGTGACGCTGGTAACATGTACCCCGTACGGCATCAACTCCCATCGTCTGTTAGTCAGAGGGACAAGAGTCCCATATACAGAAGAAAAAAAAGAACATCAGGTCGATCGTCAGGAAGAAAGCACCTGGAAGCAGGCATACAAAGAAGCGATTGCAGAGGGCGTGAAATGGACACTCGTCGGACTTGCAATCCTGGCAGTCTTAGCAGGCGCAGGACACCTGATCGGTAAGGCAAAGAAAAAATCGGATAAGAAAAAGAAAGGAGGAAGCAGCGCATGAAAAAAACAGCGAAAAATGTGTTGGGTTTATTTTTCTGCATTCTGATGATCAGTATGTGTACAGGCACAATTCCTGCTTTTGCAGCTTCTTCCGGAATGATACATATCCAGTTAGAAGATCTTGATAGTGACAGTTCAGATAAAAAAGGCGTAAGCTTTGAGCTGTACTGTGTAGGAACCGTAGGGGACTCTGGCGAGCCGGTATTTGACACAAAATACAATATTACGGCTTACCCGAAGACGGCAGAAGAGACAGAGCAGGTGATACAGCAGATAAGCACAGCTCTGGACATTGACGCACAGGAAACTGCGGTTACAGATGAAAACGGAGAGGCCGTTTTCCGCGGTCTGGCAGATGGCATATATTACATCAAAGCAGTCAATGCAAAAGGCTACGGCACAGTGGAGCCAGTTTTGGTACATCTCCCGTTTTCCAGTGCCGGAACCGGTGCAGGCAGTCGGTTAGAGTATGAAGTATATGCGAAACCGAAAGCATCTGCCAGTCCATCTACCCCGGACAAACCGACAGATCCCGTAAAACCGGATCAGCCGAAGCAGCCAGACAATG
>ERZ791919.1864-NODE-1864-length-16652-cov-14.668494_pt1 | contig 16652 bp, 16 predicted proteins | sample MGYA00510137_ERZ791919 | MGnify/ENA primary metagenome ERZ791919 (study PRJEB30046, sample SAMN00792059) | human gut metagenome | study: EMG produced TPA metagenomics assembly of the A metagenome-wide association study of gut microbiota in type 2...
GCTGCACCCACATCAGTTGGTTCTGCGCTTTGTCCGGGGCCGGGTTCTGCTTCAGCAGTTCGGCCATCATCTGCTGCATCCGGCTCTCTGCCGTCTGCTCCAGTTCCATCAGATGCGGGTACAGCGTCCCGTTCAGGAGCATCGAATTGTACAGTACCGGGCGATACTGCTTCAGGTAATTCCGGCGCATCCTGCCGTACTTGCCCAGCGGCTTCCGGGGCTGGTTCAGGATCAGGTTCGGGAGCTGGTAGTCCCCGACGATCGAGTAGGTCACGTTCCTGCTGTTCGTATTCATATTGGCTCCTTTCTGCATTGCGGCGGCGGATGGTGGTTTTTACGGTGCGCTCGATGTTCCGCAGCACCTCACGGCTCATGTCGCTGACGGCTGCACCGAGGGCGTAGACACTATCCGGGGTGGAAAAATCGTAGATTGCCTGAAAATCGTCCTTGTCGAACCACCCGGCAGGCTCAAAGCCGCAGCGTTCCAGCAGCGTGTAGGTGACGCTGATGGCGGCGGCAGACTTGAACTGCATCTCCACCCCGGCTTCATCATAATCCATCAGCAGCGAACCGTCAACGATGGCGCGGATGTCCCCGCCGTTGTTGTCCCAGTAATCTGCCACCAGTTTCCCGGCAACATCGGCAAGCTGCTGGCTGACACGCTCTCCGCTGATGCCGTAGGTGGCGGCGAGCATTTCCGAAACCGGCTGTTTCAGGTCGTCGTTGTACTGCCACACCTCCGGGTCACGGGAATTGCGGCGCACCCCGGTGTCCGACACATCAAACACGTAGTGCAGGCGTGGAAATCCGCTGGATTCGTCCAGCAGAGCGATGCCCTTGGCACCCCGGCGCACATAGCGGTTCATCCGGTTGTTCCAGATGTCAAAATCGGCACAGGCGGTGGCATCCGGGCGCTGGGCGTAGATCATGAGCTGGTCGGCAAAGGGGTACTTGTACAGCCGGGATGCGGTGGTCAGGTAGTCCGTCCAGCTTTCCCAATACCGGGTCAGTCCGTTTGCCGTGCGCTGGGCAAGGGCGAGATATTCTTCGGTTTTGCTTGGCATAGCGTTCCTCCCTTCAAGTTCATGGTAAACAAAAAAGCGAGCGGCCTTTTCAGGTCACTCGCTTATGGAATCTATGGTATTTTATTCGTGTTTTGCGGCAATCTTTTCTGCCATCTCCAATGGCTTATGACATTATCCCGGTTGACATTATCAACAAACCGAAAATCTTCAACATAAAAACGCAACCGTTCGCTCGACTCACAGGATATATTCCATCTGCCGTTCCTTTGTTTTCATGCCCATTTTTTCATAGAAGCGTTCTGCAGAGGTGTTTCCTGTCCAGACGTTCAGCGTCACCTCATAGCAGCCTTGCTCTTTTGCCTGCTGCTTTACATATTCAAACAGGCTTTCTCCGATGTGCTGTCCCCGTGCCTGCTGGTCAACGCACAAATCGTCGATAAACAGCGACTTAAAGGGCACCATGTTCGTGGAAAACGGCTGCTTCTGCATTTGACAGAAGGCATAACCCATACACACATCATCCTCGTTCACGGCAACGTAGATGGGTCTATCTTCCTGCTTCAAAAATTCAGCCAGTTCACAGGCAGTGTATTTGGTGGTGCCGGGAATAAAAACATCCGGTCGGATCTCTGCATGGATCTGCAATACCTGCCCCAACAGCGCAAGAAGTCTGGGAATATCTTTTTCCTCTGCCTTACGGATTTTCATTTCATTTTGCTCCTTCCCGTTTTTCAATTTTCGCGATTTCAGTATATCACACCGAAACCCATTGTAAAAGAGCCTATGTACGCCGCCCGCAGGCGGCAAAAGTCAGTTCGGTGGAAATTCCAGTTCGGCAAACTCGGTATCCGTCAGCAGTTTCAGCTTTTCGATGACCCCTTCCGACAGCTCCCGCAGAGCAGTTTCATCGGGCATCAGGTAGCACTGCATGAGCCGCAGTTCGTGGATAAGCCCCAGCCGGGTGCCGGTGTTGTAGAGCATCATCAGCATCAGCTCCTCGTGGTCAAAGTTCATGTCCGTCCCTCGCTTTCCGGCAGATGGTGGGATTGCACTCCGGGGCATCGCACCGCTCTTTTGTGCCAGCCAGTTCCGCCAGCTTTTCCAATGTGGAAGGGCGGCTATCCAGCCCCAGTTCTTCGGCTTCGGCAGCTTTGTCCATGATGAAGTCATAGTCCTTCAGCAACCGCCGTCCCTTTTCCATGTGGTGCGCTTCCAGAATCTGTTCCCGGACTTCCTGAATCGTCAATTCGGGTGCGTCAATCTGCCCGCCATCCAGCACAGAATAATCACTGTGATAAAGGGTATACTCCCAGCCTTCCTCGCAGGACTGGACAGCAAGATAGCCCTTGCCGCCCAGCTCCCATGCGCCCTGCTCGTCCTGTGTCTGGATTTCAGGATAGGCGGTCGCACCGCTGCGCTCCATTATCTCGCCAAACTGACAGATGTGATAGACGTTCCCATACTCACCCAAATCAAAATGATAGTCGTCCAGATGCTCGACCCGCGCCGTGTAACTGCTGCCATCGGAACGGTCAACCTGAATCACACCATGATTCGGCACCCGGTAGAGATCATCATAATGGCTGTTGATAAGCCGGACATCATCTCTGGGAATTGTGGGGTCATCCCAAATGCGCCGCCTGCGGACACCAGACTGCGGAATGGTATCGAGGTGCTGCAAGCTGACCTCCTGAATCGCCTTGCGGTCATCGCTGGAAAGCTCGAACAGATACCAGTTCCGGGCGGCGGGAATCGCGTTACGGCCATCGGGCGGCAGATTCTGCTTAGAAATCTGCCCGCTTTCCAGCGGTGCGCCAGTCGCGCAGTCGTAGGTGGCAAAACCGACACCGGCACCGTTTTCCCGCAGATGCAGGAATCTGTCCCCATTGATGAGATAGAGGGCTTCGTTTTTCTGATCCATTAGTGGCCACCCTCAAATTCCAAATTGAACTTACTGCGACCATCGTTTTCGGTGGACAGCAGGACAGTAGCGTTGTAGGTCTTACCCTTGGCACTCTTGCAGTCCTTCAGGCGCACTCGACCATCCCGCAGCAGCTTGTCCGCAACATGGGAATCCAGTCGCTTTCCCAACCGTTTGAAGAATGCGTTATCCTTCCACAGCACAAAGCGGCAGGGCTTGTTGTCGCAGAACCAGCCCTTCTCACGCTCGACAACATTTGTACCACAGTTCGGGCAGACACCAACGATCTTGTTCTTCATAAGCACATTTGCTCCCTTCATAGCCTCGGTGGTATTGACCAGCGAGGAGATCATATCTTTGATTTCGGTCATAAATTCTTCCGGCTCCATCTCGCCACGCTCAATGCGCAGCAGCTTTGTTTCCCAGTCGGCGGTCAGTTCCGGGGACTGGATTTCTTCGGGCATCACGGTGATAAGGGCTTTGCCCTTGTCGGTGGGGAGCAGAATCTTGCTTTTTTTCTCGCCCTTGCGTTCAAGAAAACCTTTCTGTACCAGCTTTTCGATGGTGGCGGCTCTGGTCGCCGGAGTTCCGATGCCCTGACGCTCCACACCCTCCGGCATACTGTCTGCACTGGCGGTTTCCATCGAGTGCAGCAGCAGATCTTCGGTAAAATGCTTTGGAGCTGAGGTCTGACCCTCTTTCAGTTCGGCCCCGGTAATGCCGCATTCGCTCTGCTCCGGCACATCCGGCAGGACAGCAGGCTCCTTTTTCTTGCCCAGCAGATCACCCAGCATTTTACGCTCGATGCCTTTCCAGCCATCCGACAGCACCACTTTGCCCTTGGCGGTAAATTCCTCGCCAGCGCAGATGGTTGTCATGGTGGTTTCGGCATATCGGTGAGCTTCGCCCACAGTACAGAGCAGCCGTGCAACGACCAGCCGCAGGATGCTCCGTTCCCCAGCGGGCAGTGCAGACAAATCGGCTTTTGCCACGCTTGCCGTAGGCAGCAGTGCATGGTGGTCTGTGACCTTACTGCTGTCGATGACCTGCTGCGCATGAACAGGAACATCTTCGTGAAAATCAAATGCTCCTGCGGCAGTCGCCACCAGCTCCGGCAGGGATGCCGCCATATCATCGGTCAGGAAACGACTGTCCGTGCGGGGATAGGTGATGAGTTTCTTCTCGTACAGACTTTGCGCATAGTCCAAGGTCTGCTGTGCGCTGTACCCCAGCAGGCGGTTCGCATCACGCTGGAGGGTCGTCAGATCGTAGAGCAGCGGTGGCTTCTCGTTTTTCTCTTTGCGCTCGACTTTCTGCACGGTGGTGTGAGCCTCCTTTCTGCAATTTTTAAGCAGCGTTTCGGCATCTGACTTCTGTGAAAATCGCTTGCTGGATGCCGTACCGCCATCCGTAAATGACAAAGCCACCGTGTAAAACTTTTCCGGCACAAAGGCGGCAATCGCCGCTTCGCGCACCACCGTCATCGCCAGTACCGGGGTCATAACGCGCCCGACCGCCAAAGGCTGACCGTACAGGCACGAAAAAAGCCGGGAACAGTTAATGCCGACCATCCAGTCGGCACGTTCCCGGCAGAGTGCAGCCTGATACAAGGCATCGTATTCAGTTGACGGTTTCAGATTTGCAAAGCCCTCCCGGATTGCGGAATCCTCCATGCTGGAAAGCCAGAGCCGCGAAAAGGGCTTTTTGCATCCGGTCTGCTGATAGACAAGCCGGAAGATCAGCTCTCCTTCGCGTCCTGCGTCCGTTGCGCAGACGATGCTATCAACATCTGGGCGGTTCATCAGGTCTTTCAGAACGCCAAACTGCTTCTTAGTGGAGGCGGACACGAGATACTGCCACTTCTGCGGCAGGATGGGCAAATCGGCAATGCTCCACTTGACATACTGCTCGCCGTAGGCATTCGGCGGTGCAAGCTCCACCAGATGGCCAACGCACCAGCTTACCAGATAGCCGTTGCCCTCCAGATGACCGTCTTTGCGGCTGGTCGCACCAAGGACTTTTGCGTAAGCCATCGCAACTGAGGGCTTTTCGCTGACAACTAAGCGATAAGACAATAAGCATCAACTCCTGTTCTCTCTGTATTTATATATGTACGGCGGCAAAACGCCGCCTTGAAATTAGTCGTTTTCAGGTTCCTGCTCGTCCGTGGATTCCTCCGCATCCGGCTCATCCTCCACAGGAATCTCAAAATCGCCCTTGTCCTCGGTGTAATCCGCATCAGGGTCGAGGGCTTCTTTTTCTGCCTGTTTTTTCTGCTTCTGCTTCATAAAAGCGTAGAAACCGCCGCCCGCAGCCAAAGCCACCAGCGCGATCACGCCCAGAAAAGTGGCCGCATACTTGGTGATTTTGTTTTCTTTCGGCTGTTCGGTGCCGGATGCGGCCGCTTCTTCTTCGGCTTTCTTGGCATCTTCCTCAGCCTGTTTACGTTCCAGCTCTGCCTGTGCAGCCGCCTCTTTTTCGGCGGTATAGGCATCGGCATCCTCATCTTCCATCAGAGCCAGAAGGTCACTCTCGTCCACCAGATTCATAAAGTGGACGGTCTGCTGCCCCTTGGCGTTGCGGTCGATGACCAGATAGAACGTGTTGCCGGACTTACTGACCAGCGTAATGAACTGCTGACCGCTGCCATCGGAATAGTTGGTGTGGTAATCGTCCACCAGCGTCAGATTGCCCTCCGGGGTCAGTGCGCCGGAACTTTCGTCCGTGACGGTAACAATATCTTCTTCGCTGCTGTCCATCAGAACGGGCTGTTCCACTTCCTCGATAGGCTCGCCGCCATAGGCAAATGCGGGTGCCGCCATACCAATACACAGCACTGCCGACAGCAGCAGTGCGCTGACCTTATTCATCATCTTCATCCGAATCTTCCTCCTTGCTGAACGTGGCACCAACTGCAGACAGCGCAGCCGGATTCGGGGTGCTGGTGGCAGACTGCCGCAGCAGGGCGGCGAGCTGTTCCGGCGTGACCTTTGCGGTTCGCACCATCTCGTTGACCTCGGCGGCCTCAGCCTCCTGAATCCGCCGTTCCAGACTTTCGATGCGGTTGTTGATTTTGATGCGCCGTTCCTTCTCTTTTTCCAGAGAAGCGCGCAGTTTGTCGAGTTTTTCACTCATAGTGTTCTCCTATTATTTGGATAGCCGCCCGAATCCTGACAGATATTTCTGCCAGTAGGACGAGTGAATGTTTGCGTACTTGATGGGGTCTCCGGCACTGACCATCATGCCGTTTCCGAGGTAAATGCCCACATGGCTTTTCCCCGGTGTATCATACGTTCCTTCAAAGAAAACAAGGTCTCCGGGCTTTGCTTCTGCTTCGGAAATGTGCTGGCTTTTCTGCCATAATCCGTTGGCGGTGGTTCTGCCCACATCGTAGCCGTTCTGGTTGTAGACCCAGCAGACGTAACCCGAACAATCAAAGCCTGTTTCCGGGGTAGAGCCGCCCCACACATAGGGCGTACCTACATACTTTTGGGCTTCCTTGTAGATGGCGGCAAATTCGCTGTCGGTCAGGGCTTCTGCCGGAACCTGATAATCAATACCGGGTGCGCCGGAGCCATCGGAGCCACCGGGCGGCAAACCTCCATTAAAAAGGTAGGGTCTGCCGCCCAAGGTGTCTTGGAAAATCTCGTACCGTTTCCACTGGTCGTTGTCCAGTTCCTCCCGGATGACCACCTCCAAGCCACGGTTCACCAGCTTGGTGTGGAAGATACGGTACTCATAGGGCACCTGCGTAGGAATTGGGATTCCTGCCGGGCTGATGACCCACACGGTCTTATACCGTATCTGCACCTCCACCCATGTGGTCAGCTTGTACTGCTTCTTGAAGGTTTCCTTCAGCTTGCCCTGTACCTCCGACCGGGTGTAATCGTCATACAAAGTCGTGAGAAAAGAGGTCAACTGCCACGGGTCGTGCTCGATGGGGTCAAGGTGGTACTGGTACTCGTTGTAGCCGGGGTGGTCGGTGGGGGTGCGCTTGATCTTTTTGTCCAGTTCCTTTTCCAACTTCTTGTAGTCCTGTTCTGCACCACGAATATCCCGGTCCTCGGCAGAGTACATGGTCTGCCCGGATACCTGCGTGGTGCCGGAAAACAGAATGGAACAGGACGAAAATGCCGACATGACCAGCAGCAGGAGCAAAAGAAAAACGCCCACGATCACCAGAACGTGTGCGTTGCTCTTTGCAAAATTGGCAATGCCGTTGACTGCGGTGCTAACCACCGATTTTCCTTTGTCGATGACCTGCTCCACGCCAGACCGGGCGGCAGATGCACCGTTGGATGCCGCCTTGCCGCCTGTGGTCTGCGCCGCCGTGCCCGAACAGGCGGCGGCATAGTAGCTCTGCCGGATTTCTTGCTTCTGTCGCCACCGGGAAAGCCAGTTGGAGCTGCCCTCGCCGGTGCCGGATGTGTCTGCATCTTGTGCCGCAGTCGGTTTCTGTGCAGAAGATTTTGCGGTTCGGGCACTTTTCTTGCCCTTCATCTTGGCTTTCTTTTTCAGCTTTCGGGCATAGCGGCTCTTGGAAATATCCCGGATATTTCCTGCCGCTTTTTCGCCCTCGCTCAGCGCCTGCGTGCCCACATTGTCGTCCTCGTACTGGTCGATTTCCCGGTGCACCGCAGACCGGGCGGCAGCAGCGGCATACATAGCACGTTTCTGCTGCTTTGTCATGCGGGATGCTTCATCCGGGGTGATCTCGGCTTTACCAAATCGCAGGTGCTGCGCCTTTTCCGCAGCTTTATCCGCATCGGTTTTCAGCTTCTTCTTTCTGGGCACCGACTGCTCCACCTTGGCTTTTTTCGGGGGTGAACGGGTCTTTTTGGCAGACGATTCCTCTTTGATGTTCAACTTCGGTTCTCTCATTTCTGTGCGCCCTCCGAGATCTCGTTGAGTTTGGTCGTAAGGATGCGGTAGAGTTCAAGGTCTTTCGGGAAATGATCGACAAACGGTAAAATCACATTGCCGAAAAACAACAGCCCTTCGCCCTCGCCGGAGTGGGTCACATAGGAAAGCTGATGGGGCGAAATATTAAGCTGTTTCGCAAGAATCTGCCGGTCGCCGTTGGCCTGATTCAGCATATACACAAAGTCCGAGTTCTCGAAAATGTTCGATACTTCGGGGCTTGCCAGCAAATCTTTGACGTTCTGCGTTAGGGCTGTCGGGATGCCGCCCCACTTACGGAAACGTTTCCAGATCTCCACGGAATAGGCGGCTGTCTGCTCGTCTTTCAGCAAAAGGTGGAACTCATCGGCGTAGTATCGGGTCGATTTGCCAACGGAGCGATTGGCGGTCACACGCCCCCACACCTGATCCTGCACGATGAGCATTCCCAGCTTTTTCAACTGCTTGCCAAGCTGCTTGATGTCAAAACAGACGATGCGGTTATTGATATCCACGTTGGTGTGGTGGTTAAAAATGTTCAGACTACCCTTGACGTAAATTTCCAGCGCAGCCGCCACATGGCGGGCTTCCGGTTCGTCTTGCGTCAGCAGTGCATTGTAGAGGTCTTCTAGCAGCGGCATATTTTCCGGGATAGGGTTCTCGAAATACTTGCGGTAGATCACATGGACGCAGCGGTCAATGACTGTCTTTTCCACAGGTTGCAAGCCCTCTTTGCCGCCGACTACAAGTTCGCAAAGGGAAAGAATAAAATCGGCTTTCAAAGCCAGCGGATTATCTTCCTCGGAGTAGTTGGCATTGATGTCCATCGGGTTAATATACTGGGTGCTGGAAGGGCTGATATGGATGACCTGCCCATGCAGACGTTCCACCAGTGGAGCATACTCCGACTCAGGATCGCACACAAGAATATCGTCATCCGTAACGAGAAAAGCATTGCAAATTTCTCGCTTTGCGCTGAACGACTTGCCAGAGCCGGGAGTGCCCAGAATCAGACCGTTGGGATTTTTCAGCTTTTTGCGGTCCACCATAATCAGGTTATTGGACAGGGCATTCAAACCGTAGTACAGGCTTTCCTTACCGTTGTCGAACAGCTCCTGCGTAGTAAACGGCACAAAAATTGCCGTGCTGCTGGTGGTCAGTCCCCGCTGAATTTCAATCTGGCAGTCTGCCAGCGGCAGCGAGGACATAAGCCCCTGCTCCTGCTGAAAATCCAGCCGGCACAGTTCGCAGTTGTGCTTCTGCGTAATGCTGACCGCCTGAAAGACGTTGGTTTCCAGTTCCTGCTCGGTCTTACCGGTGTTCAGCACCAGAAAAGTGACAAGGAACATCCGCTCGTTCTGACTCTGCAATTCTTTCAGCAGGGCTTTTGCATCCCGCCCGTAAGTCGCCAAATCGGACGGCAACACGTCCATGTCGTATCCGGCGCGGACGGCTTTTTTCTGTTCCTCGATCTTTGATCTATCGAGTTCAGTAATCGTGTGCTTGATGGTTTTGATGGCCTTGTTCTGGTCAACGGACTGGATGTGCATGGTAACGATCTGGCTGGAGTCCATGTCCAGAAAGTCCTTCAAAAGCTGGTCGCTCAAATCAGAAGCCGTGATATTCAGAAAGCTGACCGCCCCGAAGATGCCACCCATCTGAAAGGTCCGGCTGTTCTTAAACGCCAGCGCAGTGGGTGCAATGGCATCCTTTACGGACAGACCACTGGGCACAAGGTCTTTCCAGTTGAAGTGGAACTTGTTGGCACCGTCCATGTTCAGCATTCCGTGCATCAGCCGCAGACGCTCCGTACCGTCCAGCGGCTTTGCCAGAACGCCCAGCCGGTGGAAGTTATTCATCAGGTCGTTCTGGATGTGCTCCAACCGGGGTTTGACCTGCGCCATGCTGTCACCCTCGATGCCGTAGGTCAGGAATTTTGTCTTTGTCAGGCCGTTGTTGCCCTTGGAAAGCTGCTGCCGCAGCATCTGCGAATATTCCGCGCGAACATCATCAAAGCCGTCCTTCTGGTAAGGGATGCGGATGGACTTTTCAAAGTCTGCGCTGTCCGTGGCAGTGTTCACAAAGGAAAGTTCAAAGTGGATGCTCGAATCAAAGAAGTTGAGGAACGAACACCATTCCTCAAAAATGGCGGTCTTGTCCTCCTGCTGCGCCAACTGATAATTGATGTCCTGATACTGGATGGTACGGGTGTAGTAGCCGGGGCGCACCCGGCAGGTGCCGTCCTCAAACATCCGCTGAAACGGGATACTCTCTTGTGCCGTGCGGGGCACCGTGGACTTGGGCGGCTTTTTGCCGTCCTTATTCTTTTTCAGAAATGGAATCATGGGTGTCATCTCCCTTCATAAGCAGTGCATAGTAGTTGCGGGTCTTGTACAGACGCACCTTCGGGCGAACAAAACGTGCCTGAAGGTAGTACCGCAGGATCTTTTCGGCGGGCTGTCCGTTCTTCTGGTACATGGCCAAAAAGAACATGGGGAGCATCACTGCCATCATGCCGAGGGTAGCGCCGGAATTGCCTGCGGTGTCCCGCAGGACAAAGAACAGCGGCACTCCTACGACTGCCGCCGCACCAAAGCAGATAAGCTGCCGCGCGGTCAGATTGAACATCACTTTGGACTTCACCTTGGTCAGATCACGCGGCACAGAAATATATGCTGCCAAAAAATCACACCTCCAATCAGTGGGCACCCAGTATGCTCTTGGCCACAGAACTGGTCTTGAACAAACTGAAACAAAGAAGCACCGTGTACCCCACGATGCTCCAGATCGAGTTGATGGCATCCCCGGATATGGCGACATTCTGAAGCAGGACAGCGTAGATCGCCACGCAGATCAAAATCAGGAAGCCCTGAAACCCCAGCGCAAACAGAGAGCGAAGATAATTCTGTCCCACATGGGATTGCTCATGGTTGCCCCATGTTGCCATGGGCACCGGGGCAAGGCTGACCATCATATAGATCTCGATCATACGTCCATAGACGATGACGAAAATGACGATGGACAGGATGCGCATGGTGATGCCGATAAAAAAGGACTGCAAGAACAGCCCGAACAAGGGGCCTACGTCCATCTGCATCATGCTGGATTGCAGCATAGAAAGCCCGATATCGTTGACCCGTGTGTTGCCGGAAATAATGCCGCTGGAATTTGCCACCACCTGCTGCGTCACATCGAACACCGCCATGATGATGTCGAAGGTGTTGGAGATCATCCAGACCGAAATGGCAGTCTTGAAGATCCATTTCATCAGCAGTGCAGGCTCAAACTGCGCCATGTTGTTGTGCTGGGTAATCATCTCGATCAGCTCATAACAGGCAATGAAGGTCAAAATCACGCCTGCAATCGGCAGCACCACATTGCGGGACAGAGCTTCGATCATGGCAAAAACGCGCGGTTCAAAATTGGATGGTCTTGTGCCCACCTGCTGTGCGATGCTGCCCACCTGCGTGTTAACATCATCAAACAAGCCGGACAGATTGGACATGATGGCCGCAGTCAGCAGCGACTTGATCCAATCTGAAATCGCTTTGAGAACAGTTTCCACTCAGAGCCACCACCTTAAAAGAAATGGTTGATGAGGGTCTTGAGCAGGTTGAGAACAAAGATGAGGTTCGTCAAAAAATTCATAGAAACAACTCCTTTTTGATAGAACGTATGGCTTGAAAATTCGCTCCACAAGTACAAAAACCGTTAGTCACGGTGAGTTGGAGCAATATGTATGGGCGGCAGATGCCGCCCGCAGTGTTTAGCCGAACAGACCGCTCAGCAGGGGGATCAGGGTAATGCCGATCAGGGCGACACCATCGCCAGCCATGAGCTGCTTCATACCCTGACTCTTTGCGGAGGGGTTATCACCGCCGTAACCTTCCATGAGGTTCACAGCACCCCACACGCCCAGACCGGCACCCAGTGCCACGACCAGAGTTTTCAGAACGTCCACTGCGCTATTGAAAAATTCCATGATTGTATCTCCTTTGTTTTGAAAAAGTGACCCTGCACACACCTGAAATCCAGTGATGAACTGCCGCAAACTGCGGGGGAGAGTTGATTTGCTGGTGTACTTTTTGGGTCAAAATGTGTTTATTGAATCAGATGAGGGCTTGTATCAGCCGAACAGACCGCTCAGCAGAGGGATCAGGGTGATGCCGATGAGGGCGACACCACCGCCGGCCATCAGCTGCTTCATACCCTGCGACTTCGCAGAGGGGTTATCGCCGCCATAACCTTCCATGAGGTTGACGGCACCCCACACACCCAGACCGGCACCCAGAGCGACCACCAGAGTCTTCAGAACGTCCACTGCACTATTGAAAAATTCCATATTTCGTCTCCTTTGTTTGGCAAAAAGTGCCCCTGCGCACACCCGAAACCTACTTGTGAACTGCCGTAAACTGCGGCAAGGGTTGATTTGCTTGTGCGCCTTTTGGGTCAGGATAAAAAATAACCGCTCGTCTTTGTCAGGCGGGCGGGAGTGAATCAACATCCACGAGGACGAACTGATCGTCCGGGCGGATTTTTTCTTTATGGCTCAGATATTTTTCAATATCCAGAGCATTTTTGGGGTCAGCATCCGATGTCATTTTATAGTTCGGATGCTGGGTCAGATCGTATTTGTCTGAAAGAAACGGTCTGACACCACGCAACTGCAGGATGCACTTGCCGCCGTCCAGCACTGCAAGCTCATCCCGGCTCATAAGTTCATGACCGAGTTTTTGATAGTTGGTGCCATAGCTTGGGCTATTGCCGCGGGTATCGGAATTGTTGTAGCTGTCGATGGTTTCCTTGCCGAGTGCTTCGGCAAGATCTTTCAGGGTAGTAGGCTCGCTGCCACCCAGAAATATCTGGCTGTCCATGTTGCCCACGATGGTATCCGCATTATCCTTGTAGATGGCTTTCAACTGGCTGCGGGTCTGCAAAACCAGACACGCCGAGATCTCACGGCTGCGGATGGTTGCCACCAGTTTTTCCAGCTGCGGAATCTGGCCAATGTTGGCACACTCGTCAATCAGGCAGCGCACATGGACAGGCAGCTTTCCGCCGTACACATCATCTGCCTTATCACAGAGCAAATTGAAAAGCTGGGAGTAGATCATGCTGATAAGGAAATTAAACGTGCTGTCCGTATCCGACATGATAAGGAATAAGGCTGTTTTTCGGTCGCCCAGCTTATCCAGCTCCAGCTCATCGTACATGGTCGCATCCCGGATTTCTTGGATGTCAAAGGGCGAAAGGCGGGCACCGCAGGAAATCAGGATGGATTTTGCGGTCTTGCCGGCAGCCAGCTTGTAAAGTTTATACTGCCGCCCTGCAAAGCTGTTTGGCTTCTTTTTTGCCAAATCTTCAAAGAGCAAATCAACCGGATTCTGATAATCCTCGTCCTCCTCGGACACCTGCATGGTGTTGAGCATTTCCAGCAGCGTGGCAAAATTCTGTTCCTCAGCTGGGGCTTCGTAGTGCAGATAGGCAATCAGCGAGGTCAGCAAAAGCCGTTCCGCCTTGTCCCAGAATGGATCGCCGCCCTGACCTTCACCTTTGGTGTTGGTCATAAGGGTCGTGACCAGCTTCAAAATATCCTTTTCCTCGTGGATATACGCAAACGGATTGTAGCGCATGGACTTGTGAAAATTTATGGTGTTCATCGTCCTGATTTTATATCCGTTCTTCAGCAAGGCAAGGCCGCATTCTTGAATGAGACCGCCTTTTGGGTCAGTCACCACGAATGAAACCGGATGGCTTTTAGACGTACATTGAAGCAAGTTCGGCTTGATAAAGTACCTTGTTTTACCGCTGCCAGAGCCGCCGACCACCAGCACGTTTTTGTTTCGTGCATTTTTGGGGTCAGGTGGACGGTTGCTCATCATTAGGCGTTCCGTTTTGGTCAGGATGATATTGTCCTCGAACTTTGGAGCCATGAACGGTTCAATGTCCTTGGGCGTGCCCCATCGGGCGGAGCCATACTCCATGCCGTTCCGGTACTTTTTGGCGTTTTTGCTTTTCAGATAGACGGCCAGCCGCAGTCCGGCACCGCAGCAGATACCCACCAGAATATCCAGGGGATGCAGACTAGGAAGTGGGGTCACAAATGCAGCCGGGAGCGTATCTATGAGCGACACGATTTTATCGCCCAACTCCTTACCCTCGGCCAGCCGCCATGCCTCGCCAAGATTGGTCGCAGCCAGCCCAATCACCAGATAAGGCAGGTACAGGGCCAGCAGCCTGGTGAACTTTTTCTTGTTCATAAGCCACGTTCCTCCTCTTTGCGCCGTACCTTGTCGGGGAGGTTGGCAATGACCTGTGCCAGATCGTGCAGCTTGGCCAGCACAGAGGGACGCTCGGCCTTGTTCAATACTGCTGCCGAATACTCCTTGAATGCAGCGTTCAGAGCGTCTGCATCCTGTGCCTTGAAGAAAATCAGATACCGAGGTGGTGTGCAGGACAGGTCTTTTTGGATTGCATAGTCGATGTGATACCGCTTAGCGTAGCGGTCAAAATCCTTGATGCCAGTCTTTTCGATTTCCAGATTGGTCACACCCCGGTTCTGCCGTATGAGCCGCTTCATGGACTGCTTGCCCTGTGAGGCACTCTTGTCGTACTGGCGCAGAAAGAACTGCGCCCCTTTCAGCAGAGTGCGGGTAGACAGTTTTACAGTCGAAATGGCAAAATTGACTGTTTTGTGCTCGATTTCTTCCTGCATTTCCATCACCTCCAGTGCAGAAAGTCGTGTTTAGCGGTCAAATCCGGCATCCTTCGGCGGGGTGCTTTTGCTTTCTTCCGGGCAGACTGCTTCATCGGGCACACGAACAACCATCATCCGATGCCCCAGCCGGATAAAATCTTCCGGCTGATGGAAAAGCCGCTCGTACTTCTGCGCCATCTCCGGGGTCAGGGGTGCAAAATCCTCCTCGCCCAGCCCCACCACCAGAAAGGTTCCGGCAACGGCATCGTACATCTGCCCGTCCTCGTCCCGCAGGGCACGGTTCAACGGCAGTCCCATGAGCTTGCCGTCATCGTTGTAGACGATGGCGACCGGGTCATCGGCAAAGGGGTAGCTTGCGCCGATGGAGCCGCCCACTGCCTGCTGCAAGGCTTTCAGGTCGTTATCGATCTCGACCTGCTGCGGATACTGCCCCGGTGCAATTTTCAGCACCGACAAGGTGTTCTCGTTCTGTTCCATTATCGTCCTCCTCGAATTTGATAGAGATCTCCTGCCCGGCATGGGCGGCGTTCAACAGAGCTGCCACAAAGAAGCCGAAAAAAGCGCCGGCTTCAAAAAATGCGAAACCGATAAAAAAGTTCAGCATAGCACACCTCAGTCGATACAGATGCAGGGCAGCTTCTGGCCGTCAGCCATCAGGGTGACGCTATGGCGCATCAGATACTTCTGAAAGAGGTAGACCTGATCGATCGTCAGCGAGATGAACTCGCCATCCATGTTGGTGCGCACCAAAATGACCGGGCCGGTCAGATAGTGCTTGCCTGCCAGTTTCAGCACCTGTGCCGGGTTGTAACTGAGCAGCAGTGAGCTGTCGGGGATGTTCAGATATGCATCATCCTCGTCAAAGCAGGGCAGGATGTCGGGTGCTTCGTCCAGCGTGATGACTGTCAGTTCCATATCCGGGGCGATGGCAGCAAAATAGATCTCGCCACTGCTCCTGCTCTCCGACAGTGCCGCACAGATGTGCATATCAATGGTGACTTCCTCGGAACGAATAATGGGATTAGAATCATTTTTCATAGGCATTTTCTCCTTTTTTCTAAAGAAAAAGACCCAACCGGGTCTTTCCAATTCATATCCTGTCAGCGTTCTTCACTGTGCTGACGCTTTTTCTGCCACTGCTCCAGCAGCTTGATGATGGTATCTTCCATCTGTTTGGGCGTATAGCTGCGGGGAAAGTATTTTCTCAGGGTGTCATTTTTGATGGTCACCGTATCAAGCTCGCTCTTTTTCTCCTCGCCCATAATGGCAACGACCGTCTCCGTTGTAAAAGTTCCATCCTGAGCCAGCTTCTTAATACGCTTTGCTTGTGAGACAGAAGGAAAGTTCTGGGTATCATCCATTGCCCGGATCACTTCCTGCTGTTGTTCAGGAGAAAGATAGGAAAGCTCCACAGCAGGATTGAAGGACACGGTTTTGTTATCCACCATGTCCAGCAGTTCTGGAGTAAGGTTGGTCAGACGGATGAAACGTCGAACAGTCTCACGACTTTGATTATTCTCTGCGCCCAGCTTTTCATTGCTCCGCAACTTCGACACAACTTGTGTCGAAGTTAAATCTGACCTTGTACCTTGATTTTTCATGGCATCCAACTTCATTTTGTACGCAAACGCTCTCTCGCTGGGCAGAATATGCTCACGCTGCAAATTGCTATCTACCATGAGGATTATGGCAGCATCATCGTCCATCTGGCGCACAATGACCGGCAGGGTTTCCAGTCCGGCCAGCTCCGCAGCGTGTTGACGGCGGTGCCCGGAGATAATTTCATAGCCGCCCTTCGGTCTGGGGCGGGCAATCAACGGCGAAAGCACACCGTACTGCTTGACACTTTCCACGGTATCGCTCATAGAATCATCGTCCAGAACCTTGAAGGGATGGTTCTTGAATGGATACAGCTCTCCAATCGGAATCTGCTGCACCTGCTCGCGCTGTTCTTCCTGCCGGGATTCTTCGGTGGAAAAAATATCATCGTAGCTGCTCAGACTGGCGTTTACGCTGCTTTTTGGCATCGGCCAGCACCTCCTCGTATTATAAAAGAGTAGTATTTATAGACCGCTCTCCAGCGGTATGC
>ERZ791919.1905-NODE-1905-length-16364-cov-3.484824_pt1 | contig 16364 bp, 6 predicted proteins | sample MGYA00510137_ERZ791919 | MGnify/ENA primary metagenome ERZ791919 (study PRJEB30046, sample SAMN00792059) | human gut metagenome | study: EMG produced TPA metagenomics assembly of the A metagenome-wide association study of gut microbiota in type 2...
TAATACTAAAGTAATAAATTAAAGTTCATCCGTAAGTACTTCCGTGAGGATGGAAACGGATCAAAGGCAAGGGGAGACAGTATTGCGCTGTTTCCCCTTATTTGTTGATAAGGGTAGATAAGGGCTTTGTTGGTGAAATGGACGGTATTCGATCTTTTTGATTGATATAAGGGGGATATCGTGACATACCCTTTTTGAGAGAGGTATGAAGTAGGGGAGATCGGAGGGGTATAAATAGCCTTTTTCATGCAAAAGGACCACTTTTTACACACGATAGGTGGTAAAAGGCAGTGCGACTAGTCGTGTTTGGCAACGACAGTAGTGCCGTTGGGCATCGTAAACAGTCATGAATAGGGTTGTTAGTACTCATGAATGGGCATCGTAACCCTGTTATATCCCTGTCGTAACTCAATGAGATAGCCCGGATAAGCTATAGGATATGAATTAGGATGAATTAAATTCGCTAGGATAAAAGGCTGTTTTTAACTAATGCGGTATAAGACAAATGATTGCTAATATTTTTTCTCGTATTTGGGGATAAGCTGTACGTTTGCCCGAAAAAAGTGATTCTCCGGCAGTTGAGTTTACAAATTGACAAAATGCCAAGGTGCTTTTTTTGTGAGCTTATAGGAAGGGCTAGATCCGAAAACAAACCTTGATTTTAGAGAATGGCATGGGATAAATTCCATGCTTGTACGTGCTTTATTCCTTCTTTGGAAGGAAGCGGCAGATCATCGAGCGAGACAACGATCTTCTCGTAATTATCCTCAATGGCCTCTAACGAGGCATATTCCCGTTCGATGGTTTCTTTGTCGATTAGTAAATAAGTGGATTGGAGATAGATAACCCTCTCTCCTTTGATAGCGACGAAATCCACCTCTTTGTTCTTTATGCTGCCTACGTATATTTGATAGCCGGCCCTTAATAAATCTAGATAAATGAGGTTTTCTAGTTTATACCCAATGCCGTAGCCAAAGCCTTGATATAAATAATTGTTGAAACCTAGGTCATTGATGTAATACTTACAATTCCCGGCGATGGTCTCCTTTCCCTTGATTTGGTATTTCTCGACTTTATGTACCAAAAAAGTGTCCTCTATGTAACTAATGTAGGAGGCGATCGTATCATAGCTGGTCTTCCTTCCCGAGCTCTTGAAATAATTGGTGATATTCCGAATTGATATTAAATTAGATGCGTTATTTACCAGATAGACAAAAATGTCCTCAAGCAACTTAGCGTCTTTTATGTTTTGTCTTTGTATGATATCACGTAGTAATACGGTGTCTTTTAATGCGGATATATAATTTCTTTGTACTTCTGGTTGAGATAGATGGTATAATTCAGGCATACCACTACTTTGCATATATTCTAGGTAGTGTACCTTGTTGTTTTCTTTTTGGGTGATTCCAAGAAACTCTGTGTATGAAAAAGGATAGATGGCAAATTCCACATAACGTCCGGCTAATAACGTGGCGAGTTCTCCAGATAGCATTTTAGAGTTGGAACCACTGATGAATAACTCATATTCGGCGGTATAGTCTTGTGAGTATGAGTTGGCGAAGCGTTCCCATCCCTCTACATTTTGGATTTCGTCAATGAACAGATAGATACGACCTTGAGGATTTATTTGTTTTAAGTAGAGATTAAACAGGGAATCAAGATCTTCATTGGTTTTCAAAAAATAGAAGGCGGATAGCTCACAGTTAATGAAGAATATATTTCGGGGATTTACTCCACTATTGGCGAGATGGCTAGCTAACTGACGAAGGAGATAGCTTTTCCCTACACGTCGCTGTCCTACCAAGACTTTGATTAATCTGTTTCCGGTGTAGGATAATATCCTATCTAAATAATCTTGCCGTTTATAGCCTGTTGGAAAATCGTTTCCACCCCATAGGTTATACTTCTCTAATGTCTTAAATCTATCGTCCATACTCGAAACTTTTGCGTAAAAGTACAAAAGTTTCGAATGAACTCGAAACTTTTCCCGTTAAGAATGGGATATACCCTCAAAAAAATAACGGCAACCGCCTTCCGCCGAAAGCCGAGTTGCCGTTCAAAGTTAGGAATAAGGTTTGGTTTGTTCCTTTGTAATGATTCTAACATTAATATGTAATGAGAGTTTTCTACATTTTATCGATACAAAAGTAAATGCCACTTGTTACGATTTGATTACGGGAGTGTTACATTTTTAGTAAAGGTCTCGCCAAATCGGTTGATAACCTTGATCTGTACGTCTTTGACTCCGGCAGAAGGGTGGCAACGGAATAAGTGCGATGTATGATATCCGGAAGGTTTTCCGTGCATGTCGATATAGTCTTGGTCTTCATCATCGAATTGCTCCATGCGACCTTTCTCTATGCCGTTTTCGCTCCATGTAACTTGGTAGGTCGGGTCCCAATCCCATACGTTCACCACTAGGTAATCCGCTTGCGATTTGAACTCATTCGGCTTATAAACCCTGAATTGATAATTCGAATCATGGCCGGTTGCCTTATAATACCAAGTAGCGGCATTCCCTTTCACCTCAACGACCAGATAACCGTTCGGGGTGCCGCACCGGTTTACATGGCCGGCCCACCAAGCTCCGCAAGCGGCTCCGATATTATGCTCGTACAGATTCGGTGTGACTTGGTTGTTCTCGAAGAAATGCGTATGTCCAGCGAAGATATGGACATTATAAGGGCTGACGATCTCTTTCAGGCTCTCAGCGTCCTCGGCGTTTCCTCCCCCTTTATCCGTCTGGTTGAATACCGGGGCATGTACGTTGATAAATACAAGTGTCCCGGGTTTAACGTAACTCAGGTCGTTTTTCAGCCATTCCAGTTGTTCCTTTCCGAAGCGTTCGTCATATTTCTTGTCTTTATAATAATCAATATCTTTTAAGGTGATGATATGTGCATCCCCGACATTGAACGAATAATTGTAAGGGCCGAAATGATCCTCGTAGATACGCTCCGCATAGCTCTCCTCGGTTACCTTTTGATTGGATAAGGCTGGGTAACGTAAGTCGTGGTCGTGATTGCCGATCACGGAGAACATCGGGATGCCTAAGACCGAGACCGCTTCCTTATAAGGAGTGAATAAATCCATGCGATCCCAAGTAATGTCTCCCAGCGCCATACCGTAGACCTCTTTTCCTTGGTAGCGCTCTATAGTCTGCTTCAAGTCGGGGATGGTCTCTTCACGGAAACGTTTCATCTGCCGTTCGTCGATGGTCTGAGGATCGGAGATTGCCAAGTAGACAAACCCGTCGATTGGCTGTTTCCTAGGGGTGAGCGTAAAATCATGTTCATTGATCTCCTTACTTTTATCAAGTTGCTGATAGAAAAGATCCGGTATACCTTTTGTTTGCTCGATCTCATAGTTACCCGGTACGGAGAGGTAGACAAAGCGGCTTTTGTCCAGATTCGAATCTAGGCTATATTCTCCCCGCTCATTTGTTTGCGTGAAATTATAACCATCCGTAACGACTACGCCTTGTAGCGGTTTGCCTGCCGTATCGGATACAGTGCCTCTTACGGTAGCGGCTTGCGCTATCCAAGTGGATAACGCAAGTAAAAGCGTGAATGATAAGAATTGTTTCTTCATCGTAATTTTTTTTATGATTTGAATATAGAATATGTTAGTTAGAATTTATAACGTACGCCGATTTGAATCTGCCAAGGGTTTCCGTTCATATTGGATACACCCGTGTTTTTGTTTACGTTATATACGTATTGCTTCTTCTCCGCATCAAAACTCTTGATGGAGTAGATATTCTGCTTGCCTAGATTATGTCCGGCACCCCAGTCCTTGTTCAGCATATTCAGGAAATTGAAAAAGTCTATCGAGGCCTCGATGGAATGAGTCTTATAGATCTTGAAGTTCTTGTTCAAGCGCAAATCGAAAGTACCGTAGAAGCCATTTACGCCACCGTTACGCTCGGCAACCTTCCCATAGTTTTTACGGATATAATCTTTTACGCTCTTCTCCGCTTCCGGATTGTCCAAGATCGCTTGGATACCCTCACGAAGATATTGAGGCGTATTACTATCGTTCGGGTCATAGATATAAGCCAAGTCGTTGGATGATACGAAATCACCGTTCATATTACCACTAACCGCTAAAGAGTAGCGGGTTCCACCGATCCCGGAGAAACGCAAGCCTACGCTGATTCCCCAGAAAGAAGGAGCCGTACCGTAGAATACGACCTTATGGCGGAATTGGTTGTCCGAGTAAGTCATGGTACTCAAATCACGAGGATCATCTTTTACCATCAAGGCTAGAGTCGCTGTATTCGCTACGTTACCGTTGTAAGAGGTGTTATCCTTGGAATCGTTCCACGTATAGCTGAAAGAAAGCTCGCCATCCTTGAAATAACGCCAAGTTCCATCTACCACGAATGCGTATTGGTTGATTTTTCCATCGCTGATTAATTCCAGCACACGGCCTACCTTATCACTTTTACGTCCTTGCATCCAGTCGGTAGCTCCGTTCTTGGTATTGATACTCTCGGCGGGGACGAACACGCCACGATTCCCCTCGGCGGCGATACGGAAGTAAGGCTCATCCACCATATTACGGTCTACGTACATATAATTATGGCGTGCCCAGTTGGCGTAAGCACTGATACCTACCCGCAAGCGATCGGAGAAGAAATGCGTGTAGCTGGCGTTCAACTTATATACTACCGGTACACGGGCATCCTTACTATTCATATTGATCGTGCTGATCTTTTGGATATTCGGGTTGTTGAATAAATCAACGCCCGGAGCGGTAGAAGGATCTTTGCGGTATGCCGGGAAATTCGGTGTCGGAACCAAATTGCCTTGTATATCCACGGACGCTACCTTCGTACCGTCGAACAGCATATTGTTGATCATGGAATAGTTGTTTAAATCCGAACCGAAGATACCGGCGCCAAGGCGGATAATATCTTGATGTTTATCATTCACGTCCCACGTGAATTGAACGCGGGGTTGCAACTGGAAGGTGGAGATTACGTTGTCCGTACGTAAGCCTAGTTCGTCATAAACAGTCTGGTTAAAGTTCGCGTGGTTGAAATAACGGGTATAATCCGCACGGATACCGGCCATGACCTCGAATCCGGTGAAAAGCTTCGTTTGTAATTGTCCGTAGATAGCGGAGTTCAAGGTATTCATCTTTACGGTAGGATCATCTACCAAGGCGATTTCCCGGGCATAGCGGTAAGGAGTCATATGCTCGAAATTATCCAGTCCCGTGAAATAAAACCGTCCGTTCATCTCACTACCGTAGAGTGATTTCATATTGGTGTACATGAAGTCCGCTCCGAATGTATAGTTGATGCGGTCCGTATTATAATACATATTGTCTACCAATTGAAGTACATTATCCTTAAAATGTTCGGGAGCGTAGCGTTGACCTCCAAGTTGGATGGAAGTGTACATGCTCTTGTCACCAGAAATAGATTCCACGTTCTCTACGATTGCTCTCGGAATATTAGAACTAGGCAATTGCTTGTTCGGGGTCGTAGCCTCGTAAACCAAGAAATGTTGAAGCTTCAACTCATTAGTCAGTTTCGGGCTTAATACCGAGCGTAAGGTAGCGAGTAAACTGTTGTTATGCGATTTGCGATCGATCCAAACCTCGTAAAGATTGATGCTGGAGTTATCGCTCTCGCTCTGTTTATTATCCTCGTTGATGAAATTATTGCGAATGGTTAACAAGTTGGTAGCGTTCAACTGCCAGTCGATACGGGCGAAGACTGCGTTCGTCTGCTTCTTCTTGCCGAACTCCCCGAATTGAGGATCATTGGAGACTCCGTATTTAGTACGGGCGATATCCAGATAACGGTCTAGCGTAGATTGAGTGACATTATAGCGAGACTCGTCCGCCGCCGTCTTGATATCCGCTATATAAATCGGACGGGAATCCTGTTGGTGATCCCATACGACATAGAAGTGCGCACGGTCTTTCACGATCGGGCCTCCCAAAGAGAAACCATATTGATAGGTAGAGAAGTCGGAAGTCGATTTATTTCCCCGTATATCATAGGAGCTGGATAACCAATCGGCACGACCGAATCCGAATACACTTCCGGTGAAAGTATTGGTTCCTGATTTCGTGACAGCGCTCACGGTGCCGCCCCCGGAACGTCCGTTGGTCACGTCATATTGATTGGTTACCACCTCAAATTCGCGGACGGCTTCCATGGATATCGTATAAGCGCCGGAAGTCGTTCCGCTCGCTACGGTTCCTTTAGCCGTCATACCGTCGATGGTGTAATTCGTTGAGGATGATAATTGCCCGGCGATATTTCCTCCGCTACTCAATGGCGAGAGATCCATTAGGGATGTGAAGTTACGGCCGTTTACAGGAAGCTTCGTGATATTTTGAGCGGAGATAGATGTTGCCGCACCGATCTTCGGAACCATGTTCTTCAAGGAATTAGCGACTACCTCGACGGCTTGTATTTCCACCGATTCCTCCGCCAGCTTGAAATCCACTCGAAGCATATCCCCTTGGTTCAATGCGTATCCTGTCTTTTTCTGTTCTCCATAACCGATATAAGAAGCTGTAACGGTATAAGGAGAACCTAGCGGAAGCTGCTTGATGGTGTATTCTCCTTTATCGTTCGTGATAGAACCCGTGAAGAATCCGGTAGATTCATTCTTGACTTGGATCGTGGCTCCGATCACCGATTCCCCTTTATTATCCATGACCGTACCGGTGATAATCGCTTGCGTTCCTTGCGCAGACAAGAGAGCCGGCAAGCAATTAAAAAATAACAAACAGGCAAGCAGCCTGCATGTAAGTTTGTTAAACATCCTCATAATAATCTTTTTAAAATTAAACCTAAATATCTTTTACGGCGCAAAAGTAAGTGTCCGGTTTTGCAAAGAGATTACATCCGTGTGTAGGTTTAAATAAAGAAAAAAGCCTAATGAAGGATATCCATTAGGCTCAACGAGAAAATTATAAATGTGTCTATAAAAAAGAAGGTTAGTCCTCGTCCAAAGTCTTGATAATGGTAGATGCTATCTTGGATGAACTCTTGCGGCTGCTCTTTCTGAGTTTATCCGGGTTCTCAAGATTCATGCAGGTAAAGAAGTTATTCCCCCTATATACCTCATTTTTATCTTTGTCGAATAAGGTATAGCTGACGATATGGAAAAGCGTGCGCAAGGGTTGGTCTTGCCATTTAAGATAATGCTGGTTTAATACTAGCAGATAATCAGCGTCAGCATTATCCAATACCTTTTGTAACTCTTCGGTCGGCACGGCTGAAAGATCGGAATAGCAATCCTCGCTCTCCCCGTTAACCTTGATCTCATTCAGTACCTGTCCGGTCACTTGTGTAGCGTTTGCCGGAATAAACTTGCAATCTCCGTTCTTTACGGATGCGGCGATATTCTCGGCGATGATCGTATTATACGTTTGGTCGATACTATCCGCTTTCATACCGGTCTCTTCGGCGATCATCCCATTGTAGAAATAGTTTGATTTCACGTTATCGTGCAAACCTACGATGAGAATTTGCTTTGCATGATAATTGTCACCTTCCTTCTTACTTTCTTTAGCGTTCGCTGCTATAGAAGCTACGGCTAAAAAGAACATAACCGTAAAGATTCTGATTTTAAATAACCTTTCCATGATTCTTCTATTAAATTCTGTGTCTATTAATTTCGGAGGCAAAGATATTAGCGGGGTGTTGCAGGGATATTACGGTTGTATAAAGTAATAGTTACCGATAATCCCCCCTGTACCGGCTTGGATATTAAAATCGTGGATTCGTTGTAAAGTCTATTCTACCGTGTGGATGAGTTCAATCAAAAGGCGGTTACCAAGAAACTTTAAGGAGATATAGAAACAAGGGTTGTTTTTAAGGTTCAAAGAACTCTAAAAACAACCCCTGTTATTTTTACTTATTATTCTCGATCCACTTGCGAGCGTTCACGAACGCCTCAATCCATGGAGTGACCTCGTCGTTCTCCTTACGGTCGGCGGGGTAATAACCGCACTGCCAAGGGAAGATCGCACGTTCGGGGTGAGGCATCATGGCTAAATGGCGGCCGTCCTTTGAGCAAACACCGGCAACGGACCAAGGAGAACCGTTCGGGTTGGCGGGATAGCCATCGTAGTTGTATTTAGCGATGATGTTGTACTCCTTCTCCTCGTAGGGGAACTCGAACTTACCTTCACCATGAGCTACCCATACACCCAACTTCGTGCCGCTCAAGGAGCCGAACATTACGGAGTTGTTTTTCGGGATCTCCAAGCTAACGAAGTTAGACTCGAACTTATGGGAATCAATGTGAACCATCTTATGCTTTTTCTCGTGCTCCGGATAAACCAAGCCTAACTCGGCCATCAACTGGCAACCGTTACAGATACCCATGCTCAACGTATCTTTACGTGCGTAATAGTTGTCGATCGCTTTCTTGGCTTTCTCGTTATACAAGAAACCGCCGGCCCAGCCCTTGGCGGAACCTAATACGTCGGAGTTGGAGAAACCACCGCAGAATACGATGAAGTTTACATCCTCCAAAGTCTCACGTCCGCTAGCCAAGTCCGTCATATGGACATCCTTCACGTCGAAACCAGCCAGATACAAGGCGTAAGCGGTCTCACGCTCGCATTGCGTACCCTTCTCACGGATTACCGCAGCCTTGATGCCGTTCGGAGCGCGGCGTTCGGCTGAGAGTCCGTAAGAAGAAAGCTTTCCGGTAAAGTCCTTGTGGAACTTGTACTGTACGGGCTGCATCTTATAGTTCTCGAAACGGTTTCCGGCACAAACGCTTCCGCTCTGCTTTACATCCAGTTTATAAGAAGATTCGTACCATACGTCACGCATATAGTCGATGCCGAAGTGATATTGGATGCCGTCTTTCGATACCAATACATGGCGCTCGTCGGTCGGTTTGGCGATGATGGCGAAACCTACGCCAGCTTCTTCCATCAACTTTTCGAATGCCTTCTTGTCCTTTACCTGAACCAAGATACCCGGATTCTCGGCAAACAGGATCTTCACGATATCGCTCTCGGAGATCTTATCCAAGTTGACATCCAAACCACCCTCTACGTTGGCGAAGCACATCTCTAACAGGGCGATGATCATACCTCCCGCTGAGATATCGTGTCCGGCAAGGATGAGTCTCTTCTCGATCGCATCTTGTACGGCGTTGAAAGCGTCACGGAAGTATTCCGGATCTTTCACGGTCGGAACCTCATTACCCAGCTTGTTCAAAGCTTGAGCGAAAGCGGAACCACCCAACTTCAAGGTATCGAAGGAGAAGTCTATATAATAAATGTATGTATTCTTGTCTTGTGCCAATACGGGAGAGACGATCTTTTTGATATCGCTAACCTCGGCACCGGCGGAGATAATCACCGTACCCGGGGCGATCACCTTATCGTCACCGTACTTCTGCGTCATGGATAGGGAGTCCTTACCAGTCGGGATATTAATACCTAAGCTGCAAGCGAAGTCGGAAGCGGCTTGTACGGCTGTGTACAGACGGGCGTCCTCACCTTCGTTACGGCATGGCCACATCCAGTTGGCACTTAAGGATACGCTCTCCAACTTATCTGTCAGCGGAGCGAATACGATATTGGTCAATGACTCGGCGATTGCCATAACGGAACCGGCGGCCGGATCAACCATGGCTACCTGGGGAGCGTGACCGATAGAAGTAGCGATACCAGCTTTCCCGCGGTAATCCAACGCTACGGCACCTAAGTCGCTCAACGGCAATTGTAATTCACCTTGACATTGCTGGCGGGCGATCTTACCGGTTACGGAACGGTCTACTTTGTTTGTTAACCAATCCTTGCAGGCTACGGCCTCCAATTGAAGTACGTTCTCCAAATAATGGTGAAGTTCGGATTCTTTGTAAACAACTGGTTGATAAGATTCAGTGACCGTATGGTCTGTCATAACCGTTCTAGGCGGTTTACCGAACATATATTCCAGCTTGATATCGATAGGTTTTACGCCGTCCGCTTGTTCGAAGACAAACTTCATGTCGTTAGTAGTCTCGCCTACCACATACATCGGGGCACGTTCACGATCCGCGATACGTTTTACACGGGCTACATCTTCTTCTTTCATCAATAAGCCCATGCGCTCTTGGCTCTCGTTTCCTACGATCTCCTTCGCTGAGAGAGTCGGGTCACCAATCGGCAATTTGCTCATATCGATGTGTCCGCCGGTAGCCTCCACCAACTCAGACAAGCAGTTGAGGTGTCCACCCGCACCATGGTCATGGATAGAGACGATCGGGTTCTCGTCAGACTCGGCGATCGCACGGATCACGTTAGCCGCACGTTTCTGCATTTCCGGGTTGGCACGCTGTACGGCGTTCAACTCGATACCGCTTGTATATTGCCCCGTGTTTACGGAAGAGACGGCTCCACCACCCATACCGATACGGTAGTTATCGCCACCGATCACGACCACTTTCTCGCCCGGTTCCGGATCGCCCTTCAAGGCATCGCGCATATTTGCGAAACCTACACCGCCGGCAAGCATGATTACTTTGTCGTAAGCGTATTTCTTATCGTTCTCCGTGTGCTCGAAAGTCAATAAAGAACCACAGATAAGCGGCTGGCCAAATTTATTACCGAAATCGGAAGCGCCATTGGAAGCCTTGATCAAGATCTGCTCCGGAGTCTGGTATAACCAAGGACGAGGGTCTAGGACTTTCTCCCATTCGCGAGCGCCTTCCGTACGAGGGTAAGAGGTCATATAGACCGCTGTTCCCGCTATCGGCAAGGATGCCTTACCACCGCCCAGACGGTCACGAATCTCACCACCTGTTCCGGTAGCGGCACCGTTGAACGGCTCAACGGTTGTCGGGAAGTTATGCGTCTCGGCTTTCAAGGAGATAACCGTCTTGATATCTTTTACGGCGAAGAAATCGGGTTTGTCACCGGATAGGGGAGCGAATTGCTCTACCGTCGGTCCTTCATTGAACGCTACGTTATCTTTATAAGCGGAAACCAATTTATTAGGGTTCTCGGCGGAAGTTTTCTTGATCAAGTTGAACAAGGAACTTTCTTTTTCCTCGCCGTCGATGATGAATACACCTCCGAATATTTTATGTCGGCAGTGTTCCGAGTTTACTTGGGAGAAACCGAACACCTCGCTATCGGTCAACTTACGTCCCAACTTCTGGCTTACCTCGTTCAAGTAAGCGATCTCCTCTTGGCTTAGAGCCAAGCCCTCTTGTTGGTTGTACACTTCCAAATCCTCAATGTAGACAATAGGATCCGGTTTTTTACTGATCGTGAAGATCTCCTGATTCAAGCCATTGTAGATACGTTGCAACATCGGATCGTGATCCGCATCGCCAGAAGAAACAGGAAAATATTCCTCAATACGGGAAATACCGGTCAGGCCCATGTTCTGGGTAATTTCAACGGCGTTCGTACTCCACGGGGTAATCATTTCCCGGCGTGGCCCTACGTACCAGCCTTCCAATGTTTCTGATTGAACAGGAGTCGCCTCGCTAAACAACCAAACCAGTTTTTGAGTGTCTTCAGGAGAGAAAGCGTGCGCGGCCTCTACAGCCAGCACCGTCTTTGTTGAAGATTGAAAGAATAGAATCATATCGTTGATTTATTAGTATTTATCACGAAATAACGAATAAGCCTCTTTTAGAGAGTGCAAAGATAATGATTTCCCGTGAATTATTATGTCAATACGTTTTAAAAGAAAAGAGGGCGGAACCTCCCGGTCTCGCCCTCTCATGTCCCCTGCATAGTAAAAAATAAGAGTGTGTCTATATTCTACCAGCCTGCGTTCTGTTGTGCGGCTAGCGTGGGGTTTCTTAATATATCATTCAATGGAATCGGCCAAATAAAGCGTTTATCTGTGTACGGGATGAACTGTTTGCTGTTGCCGAACCATTCTGCTTTTACTTCTCCACCAACGACAAAAGCACCTTGGCCTTTGGCATTGTTGTATTCGATCTTTGCGGGAATACCACCGGACGGCAGTAAATCGTCAGCCGCTAAACGATGAATGTCTTCCCAACGGCGACCTTCACCTTGGAACTCAATGCGACGTTCCCAAAGGATAGCTTCTACCAGCGCTTTCGTGTTGGCGAAATCGCCAGCCTTATACGTTTGTGTAGCGGGGTCGGCCAAAGAACGGTCTCTTACTTGATTCAATTTCTCCAATGCGAGAGTCTTGTCTCCCGCACGTGCGGCAGCCTCGGCCTCGTTTAGCAATACCTCGGCATAGCGCAGGATCGGGGCATACTCTTCACGTGTTTGGGGATTCTGGTATTTATCACAGAAGTAATAATCGTCAGACGCACGATAAAGGACGAGGTTACGACGCTTGTCATCCCCTTTCCAGAATTTGGAGTTGTAAAGGGTAGGGGATGTCGGGCACATCGCACGGCCACCTTCACGGGCAGACATCATAGCGGACATAGCTCCATTTACAGATGCGTTATCTTGAGAGTCATTCGGAATGGAGAATATAGATTCCTGATTGTCTTTGTAAGAAACGAAAGGAGTGGCAGGGTTGGGTTCCAGAATGAAACGTCCGCCTTCCAGTTTCTTAGCTTCAGTAACTACATTGTTCCAATCACGCATATGTAAATATACGCGCGTTTTCAATGCGATGGCGGCACCTTTGCTCGCACGTCCGATCTTATCAGCATCAATAATGTCCGGAAGCATGCTTTCCGCATTATTCAGGTCGCTTAATATCTGATCGTAAGTCTCCTTAACGGTAGAACGGCCTATGCTTTGTTGCTCAGCGAGTTGGCTGGGGTCGTTTACGGCTTTCGTGTAAATAGGCATACCGTAGTTATTGTTACCTTCTACGTTGTAGGGCAGGGCATAATGGATCATCAAGTTATGATAGGTTAACGCACGTAAGAACAGGCATTCTCCTTTGTACTGATTCCCTTTCTCTTCGGTTATGACACCCGCCGCTACCGCGCCTTCTATACCTGCGTATACCGTATTATAGCGGTTAATAGCCTCGAAAGAGGTTTCCCACATCGCCACGTTATTAGCGGTAGTCAAGTTATAGGTTGCGGAATAGGTATAATCATAGAATTGGGCGGTTAGGTTCATATCTTCACCGCGCATTTCGCCTTGCAATATACTGGCCGCTCCAAAAGGATAACCGCGTGCCCACCCAAAGTCATTCGGATCTACGTACATACCACATTGTGCGGCATCGTAAGCTCCGACTACGGCTAACTCGCAACGTTCTTCTGTCCCGTATGCCGTAAGCTCGGAGAATTTGTCAACAGGTTCAAGGTCTACGACGTCGCTTTCGCAGGCGGTGAACACGGGTAGCGAGAACAGGGCTGTCCCTAGCGCTACTACTGAAATGTTTTTATATAATTTCTTGTATAACATAATTGTAACTTTTCTTAGTTTGTGAAATTAGAATGTAATGTTTGCTCCAAAAGTGAATGAACGTTGCTGTGGCATACCGTTCCAATCTACACCTAAGCGAGAGTTTGTCTCAGGATCCAATCCGGAATAACCTGTGATAGTGAGTAAGTTCTGTCCTTGAACATAGAAACGAATCTTTGTCATGTTCAGTTTGGATACGACCGCCTTCGGTAGTGTATAGCCTAAAGCTAACGTAGATAGTTTTAGGTAATTGCCACTCTCAACGAAGTGTGAATCCGTATATCCATCATTGAATAAGGAAGAGGCATCTCCATAACCGATTTTTGGAGTCATACCGTCACCCGGTTGCTCTGGAGAAACCCAGCGGCCTAAGATTTCTGTTCCGTTGTTGGAGAAATCCATATTGAACAATGCGCTTTGACGAGAAGCGTTCATGATCTTATTACCTCCGGAGAAGCGGAAGAATACATTTAAATCGAAATTCTTGTAAGAAACTGTATTATTCCAACCTCCGTACCAAGTAGGCATAGATGAACCTAATACCTTACGGTCGCTAGCGTCCAAGGAAGAAGCCTTGGAGACATCCGAAGGATTGGAAGGATCATATTCCGCATAGTCGTAAGAGCCGAATGTGTCGAATTGCACTAATGAACCGTCCGCCTTACTCCAGATCGGATTACCGTTTGCGGCGTTTACGCCGTAATAATCATATCCATATAAAGATCTATATGACTCTCCTTCACGAATGATTGTGTAATTGTCTACGATGTCTGTTCCGCCGTATAAGCTCTTCACCGTGTTCTTAGCTGTGGAGAAGTTGAAATTAGTTTGCCAGTTCCAATCTTTGGTAGCGATGATTGTAGCGTTAACTGTCAATTCCATACCGGAGTTCTTGATCTTACCGATATTATCAAAATATGAGTTGTAAGGAATACCAGCGGTAGGTGCTGTAGGAACTTCCAACACCAAGTCTTTGGAGTTCTTTTGCCAATAAGCTAGCTCGAATGTCAGGCGGTTATTAAAGAAAGAGCCATCCAATCCGATATCGAAAGTCTCAGTTGTTTCCCATTTAAGCTGGCTGTTACCCATACGGTTCCAAGCGATAGCTGTATTCGATCCTGCTTTCTTCGCCCCGTAAGTTCCCAGATAAGGGAAATAATTCCCTAGGTCAGAGTTTCCGATTGTAGCGTAGCTGGCACGGATACGTAAGTCGTTAAACCAATCATTAATAGTTGATTCGCTCCAGAATTTTTCGCGAGAGATACGCCAAGCGGCTGATCCTCCCCAGAATGTACCCCAGCGGGTGTCTTTCGGAAGGCTGGATAAGCCGTCTGTGCGGACGGAGGCTCCGATATAATATTTACTATCATAGTTGTAATTCGCACGGAACATATAGGAGGCTAATCCCATAAACGTTTTACCTCCAGATACGAATCTCTCACCAAATGTGTTGGAAATGATATGGTCGGTGAAGAAAGCATCGGATATTTGTTGCACGGTTGCGTCCGTATATTCATATTCTTGATGGGTGTACTCTTGTACCGCTGTCGCCGTCAGATTATGTACATCATTGAATGTACGGTTAAAGTTGATTACGTTTTGCCAGTTCCAGTTCGTGTATGTGGTATTGATTTCTTCCAATAAGCCGCCATAGCCGTATCCGTCTCCTGATTCCGGGTTCCATACCATGAAATCTTTAACATTCGAGATGTCTAAGCCAGCTTGTGTCTTTAAAGTCAATCCGTCCATGAATGTGATTTCAGCCCATCCACCACCTAATACACGGGTATTGGTCGTACGGTTTACGTTATTGTCTAATGCCCAGACGATATTCTGGATACCATTATCAATATAGGAAAGGTTGCTTCCGCGACCTAATGTCTTACGGTTTTCAGCGTCGATATTGTAACCAGTAGGATCATCCGGATTGAATACAGATACGTTTGGAAGCATACGAGTGCCGGCGAAACCTACGCCACCCAATGAATTCTCGTCATTCATGACACCATTAACCCGGGTACGGGTCATCTGGCCATTTAATCCGATGCGTAACCATTTTGTCGCTTGTTGTGTCAAATCTGCCTTTAAGCTCAAACGGTTTAAGTCATTGGCGCGAATGATACCTTCTTGTTCCGTGAAACCTAATGATACATAATATTGGCTTTTATCCGTACCACCACTGGCGGATAAGCTATGATTGTGCTGGAAACCTGTACGGAAAATATAATCATTCCAGTTTGTGTCCGGTCCGTTCGGATCGTAAACAGCCTGTCCTTTCATTCCCCAGTTCTCGTATTTCTCGTTAGCGATAGTCACGAAATCTTTCGCTCCCAGAAGATCATGCAATTTAGCTGCGCTGGCTGCGCTTACATAGCCATCGTAAGTTACTTGAGTACGTCCCTTGGAGCCTTTTTTAGTTGTGATCAATACAACTCCATTTGCCGCACGGGAGCCATAGATAGCTGTAGCCGCACCGTCTTTCAATATTTCAATGGATTCGATGTCATTCGGGTTAATATCAGACATCGCATTGTAAGAAGCGTAAGCCATTCCTAAGCCGGTTTTTCCATCGGCGTTATCACCGGTGGCGATCGGCATGCCATCTACGATGAATAACGGCTGAGAGTTAGAACTGATCGTACTCATACCACGGATCTTGAATTGAGGACCGCTTCCCAATACGCCACTAGGAGTCGTAACCTGTACACCAGCGGCACGTCCAGCTAATTGAGAGTCGAAAGACGCTGTTGCCAAGTTGCTTAAGTCTTCACCTCCTACTTTAGATATGGCACTCGTCACATCCTTTTTTCTTTGAGTTCCGTAACCGACAACCACGACTTCATCCAAGTTCTGAGAGTCGGACTCCATCGTGACTTTAATGATTGGTTTTACTGCCACTTCCACAGATTTCATACCGATGTAGGAAACGATTAGCTTTTTCGCGTTAGAAGGAACATCCAAGGTGAACGCTCCGTTGTAATCCGTTACAGTACCGGTAGTAGTACCAGCTACTA
>ERZ791919.1910-NODE-1910-length-16314-cov-8.240974_pt1 | contig 16314 bp, 14 predicted proteins | sample MGYA00510137_ERZ791919 | MGnify/ENA primary metagenome ERZ791919 (study PRJEB30046, sample SAMN00792059) | human gut metagenome | study: EMG produced TPA metagenomics assembly of the A metagenome-wide association study of gut microbiota in type 2...
GGCCGGAGGCCGCCAAACCCCGGCGAAGCCGGGGTGCCCTGCGGGCCGTAAGCTTGCGGGCCGCGCAAACCGGCCAGGAGACAGAAAAAGCGACCCTGTGACGGGTCGCTCTTTTGGCGCGGGGGAAAATTATTCGGCTACTACAATGGGGGCGTCAGGGGCGTTCTTGCGGACGCTCTCAATGCCATTGAGGCAGCTGGCCTTGGCCTTGTAGCCCTCGGAGGTGGCGATAATCTCGCCATTGCGGGCCTTGAGGCGGAAGCGGAACTCACCGGCTTTATCGGTGTAAACCTCAAACTTGGGGTTGGTGACGGTCTCGAAGCCCTCAACGGTCTGGTCTTCCAGCTTGGCTTCTACGGCATTTTTACGCACGCTCTCGATGCCCTTTTTGCAGGCGGCATCGCCGGAATATGCCTCGGAGGTGGCAATGACTTCGCCGTTGCCGGCTTTCAGGTCGAACTTAACGCCGCCGTTTTTGGTTTCCTTCATAACAAACTTGCCCATGTGACAGACCTCCTAAAAGAAGTTTCTTGGTACTTCTATGTTACATTGTTTTGGGGTGGAATGCAAGCAAATGAGCGAAATTCGCCGGGAAAAGGTTTTCTTTTGGGCAGAATCGTGGTAAAATAGGAGCGGAATTCACAGCGAAAAGGAGTGATTGACCATGCAGATGGTGGAGATAAACAGCAAAAATGTGGATAGCATCACCCGGGAGGGCAAGACCTACCTGTACTTTACGGCGGGGTTCAGCCCCTTTGCGGCGGCCATGGAGCCGGTCTATCAGAAATTTTTGATGGAGGCGGAGCAATACGATGTGAAGGTGTGCCGCATCAATGTGACCGATGATATCGCGCTGGGGGAGCGCTTCCATGTGAAGGACCTGCCCACTATGTTGGTGTTCCGCGATGGAATGCGGGTGCATACCACCGAGGGCATTGTGCTGCCGGAGCATTACACCAATTTGCTGAAGTTTTATTGAGAAAAAAGAAAGCCTGCCGCTTGGCGGGCTTTTTTAATAACCCGAAAGATGGGGACAGTGGGAAGGCGGGCGCGCCGCAGCGGGGAGGGCTGCCCGTCAGGGTCAGCACGACAAAAGCGGAGGGGCGCCCACCGTGGTGCGCGGATAGAAAGACTCTGAAAAGAGCCGGCCGGGGGAGAAAAAACGCGGTCAATAAGGGTGAAGTACTTCAACCCAAACGAAAGGAGGCAGGAGCATGAAGGACGAGGAAATTCTGCGGCTGTACAGGGAACGAAGCGAAACAGCTTTAACCGAAACCGAGCGGCAGTACGGCGCCCTGTGCGGCACCATCGCCCGAAATATCCTGCGGAACAGGCAGGACGCCGAAGAATGTGTGAACGATACATGGCACCGCGCATGGAACAGTATCCCGCCGGAGGAGCCGAGAAGCCTGGCGGCTTATCTGGGGCGCATTACCCGCAATTTGGCGCTGAACCGGCTGCAAAAACAGAACCGCTTGAAACGGGGCGGCGGAGAAATGACGCTGATCTGGGAGGAGCTGGGCGAGATGCTGCCCGACCGGGACACCCCGGAGCAGCATTGGGAGCGCAGGGCCATAGCGGCAGCGCTGGAGCGCTTTTTGCGGGGGCTGACCCCGGAGGAACGGATACTGTTCCTCCGGCGGTACTGGTGGGCGGAGCCGGTAAAAACGGCGGCTGCGCACAGCGGCATTTCCCCGCGGCGGGCCAGGAGCATACTGGAGCGGCTGCGGCGTGCCCTGCGAAGCGAGCTGGAAAAGGAGGAGATTACGCTATGAAGCGAAAGGAACTGTGGGAGCTGCTGGGTGAGGTCCCGGCAGATATGATAGAGGAAGCGAGCGTTCCCCGCAAGGGAAACAGGGTGCTGTGGCTGCGGCGGGCGCTGCCCCTGGCGGCGGCGGTGCTGCTGCTGTGCGCTACGGCGGTGGCGGCGGGGAAGTACTTTGGCTGGCAGGACGTGCTGAATGCAGGGCCGGAGCAAATGACCGACTACACCGAGCCGCTGGCGGTGCAGGTGGACGCCGGGGACATCACCTTTACGGTGACGGAGGCGCTGGCGGATGAACGGGTGCTGTACCTGCTGTGGGAGATGCAGGCGCCTGCGGCAATCTTTGATGAGAGGAGCACCGTGGATGGCCGGCTGGACTTCGGGGAGGCGAGTGTGGATGCAGGCGGCGGGGTGATCTTCTCGGCGCAGCCCCCCAAGGGAAAAAGCAATATTCTGTGCGGCTATCTGGTGGCGGACTGGAACGACGCCATGCGGGACAGCACCGCCCACCTGCGGGTAAGCGGGCTGGGACATTTGGAACGGACGGGAGATACCTTTATTGCAAAAGTGGATATGAAAGCGCTGTGTGACAGCGCCGTGCGCAAGGGGGTAGATCTTGACGAGTGGATCTTGAACTACCCGCAGATGATAACGGACGGCGAGGGCGGCTATGAAGTGCGAAACACCGATGGTGAAGTGGTGCAAACCATTGATATGGCGTACTATGAAGATGGAAGACTGTATGTTTTTTCACGCAGCAGGGAGGACTGTACTGAACCGGACAGCCCGCCCCATGGAGTCCTTTGCGACAGCACAGGAGAGAGTGTGGAGAATGTCGGTGGGTCTGGCGGTATTTACTACCATGTGATTTATTATGATGTGGCAGAGGAGGAACTGCCAAACCTGCAATTTATCCAGCCGGGAAGATGGCAGCGGGTGCCGGAGTATGACGCCGAATGGGAGGTCAGCTTTGATATCCCGCAGACGGTGGAGAGTGTGGGGCTGGATGCAGCGGAGGGCGTAACGGTGAAATGCTCTCCGGTCTCGATGGAAATTACGATAAACCGGCTGGTAGACTCGTCGCTGGGCTGGGCTGTGTATTTGAAAGACGGTACAGAGGTCGAGTTGAGAAGCAGAGACGGGAACCAGACAGCAACAAAAACAGAAATGAAGATGATATTCTGCAGGGCCATAGCGCCGGAGGAGATCGAGGCGGTCTACTGCGGCGGAGTCAACCTGCTGCGGCAATCCCCCGCAGCGGAGGACGAACCGGCTTTTGAGGAGATATTTGACCGATATTATTACAGGGAGCCGTTTGCCGGATACAGACTTGAGGAGCCGGTTCGGGGTGTGACGGCATTCTACAGCCGACAGAAAGGGACCCCGTTTACCGCACTGCAGGCCGGAACGGTCGTATATACTGCGGAGAAGGGCTGGAACCAGGGAATGGGTCGGTGTATCCTGATACGGCAGGAAGACGGACTGTATGCGGTATATGCCCATTGCGAGGAGCTTTATGTGCAGGCAGGCGATGAGGTGATGCCTTATACGCAGCTGGGTACAACGGGAGACAGCGGAAATTTCGGAAACGGTTCTTCGGGAGTTTTCGGCATTGAGTTCAGTCTGGTGCGGGAGGAGGATATAACGCTGAAGACCGCCCGGGACGGAACTGTGACGGGCTTTACGGTGGGACATAACGCGTACGAGAACCCTGTTCTGCCGATGGAGACCGTGGAATGGACAGAGGACAGCGCATATATTGCCCCTGTGAAAAACGGGACAATGACCCAAGGAGTAATAGGGGCAAGCTGTCCTACCTACCGGCTTTTTGAAGCGCCGGCCGGGACTGCGGCGGTGGCCATGCGGGACGGCGTGGTGGAACAGACTCCGCCGGAGTACAAGGAGCGATGGATCGGTCTTATGGGCAGGCAGCCGGTATTGATCCGGCATGAGGACGGCAGCGCGATCCTGTATGGACACCTGAAAAATGTGACGCTGAAGCCCGGCGATACGGTAAAGCAGGGTGAAAAGCTTGGTGAGTGCAGCGACAGCGGCGATACATGGGTAGCAGGGGTCGGTGTGATATACTACTCTGCTTCTACCGCAAAATAAATAAAAGCGTGGAAAATACCCCCGGCCAAACGGCCGGGGGTGATTTTATGGCGTTATGGGGTCAGCATTGGCTCATCAGGCGGATGTAGAACTCCACCGCACGGCCGATGACTTCGGTGCGGATGCGCTCATTGTTGCCGTGGATGGTGCTGCGCTCCTCGGCGGTGAGATCCATGGCGGAGAAGCGGTAAACATGGTTGCTGACGGGGCCGTAATGGCGGCTGTCGCTGCACTGTACCATCAAGTACGGGGAGACAAGGGAGCCTTGCCATGTGCCTGCCACGGCGGAAGCGACCTTATCCCACGCGGGGCAGTCGGTTTCACTGATGGGGCTGGGATTCATGCCCTCGACGCAGCGGAGCGTTACGGCGTCATTGCCGATGACCCCGCGGATGTATTCCATGGCGCTCTCCATGGTATCGGCGGGATTAAGCCGCATGTTGCTGACCATGGAAGCACTGGGCGGGATGACATTGCTGGCCTTGCTGCCCTGCATCTGGGTGAAGGCTACGGTGGTGCGCATCAGGGCGTTCAGCTCGCCGCCCTGCTTTTTGCACAGGTTATCCAGTACGCCGCCGAAGAGCCAGAGGTTGGCGAAGATCATGCGGTAAAGGAAGGTGGAGTGGCGGCCGAGGGTATCAAACATCTTGGCGGCCGGGGCGGTGATGTGCATGGTAAAGGGGTGATTTTCCACCTTGCAGCAGGCATCCGCCAGTACGCCCACGGGGGTGTGGGGCTTGGGGGCGGAGGCGTGACCGCCGGCGGAGGAAACGCTGTATTCCAGGTTCATCATGCCCTTTTCGGCAATACCAATGAGCGCACAGGGCTGCTTGACGCCGGGGAAAACATCCTCGACCACCGCACCGCCCTCATCCACGACAAGCTGGATATTGATATTGTGCTCCTGGAACCAGTGGACGATATTGACGGCGCCGGGGCCGTTGATCTCCTCCTGACCGGAGAAAGCGAAGTAAACATCCTGCTCCGGCTGGAAGCCTTGCGCAATCAGATGATCGGCGGCAGTCAGCACGCCGTTAAAGGTGACCTTGGTATCAAGGGTGCCGCGGCCCCACAGCACGCCGTCCTCAATGATGCCCTCGAAGGGGGGCTTTTTCCAGTTCTCCTCCTCCACCGGGACAACATCAAAGTGCGCCATCATGACCGAAGCCTCATTGTGGGCCTTGCCCGCCCAGTAGAACAGCAGGCCGCGGTCCGGCAGGCGGGTGAGGGTGCATTTTTCGTAGACATGGGGATATAATTCCGGCAGCAGGGCGATGAGCTTTTCGAATTCCGCCGGGTCCTCCTTGGAGGCATCGGTGTAGCTGACGGTGCGGCAGCGGATCAGCTGCTGCAGATTGCCGACAGCGGCTTCGCGGTCAAACTCAACGGGGGCATAGGTTCTGAAAGCTTCGGCCTTGGGGTGGAACGCCGCGGTGCGCAGCAGCACCACAGCCAGCAGCAGGACGAGAACGGCCAATATGATATACAGAACAATCATGACAGAAAACCTCCTTGCAGTATTTTATGGGATCACAGGATCCCCTTTTTATACAGGATGCGGGCCACCCCCACGGTGAACAGCACGCTGACCGGCACCATAATGCCGACGGTGCTGGAATTGAGGGCGGGAACGAAGATGAAGAGAACCAGCATCAGGCAGATGGGGGCGATGGAGAGCTTGGCGTTCTTTGAGATGAACACCACACCCAGGCCGCCGAACAGGGCGGGCAGGATCTGCGCGAAGGCGGGGGCTAGGGCGGGGCTTTCCAACACCGGGGTGAGCGGGATGATGAGAATGACGCCCAGAATGATGATGACGGTGGTGACGATGCTGGAAACGGCAATGGCCACGGTGGAAACGATCTCGCCTTCCTCGCTGTTGGCTTTCACATCGGCCTGCTCCAGGGCGTTGAGGGCACAGGGGAGCTTGAGATTACTGATATTGCCGGTGACGAAGGAGAGGTAGCTGCCGCCTGCGCCCAGCATGGGCACATAGGTCAGCGTTTCAATAAATCCGACCGCCCAGTACATGGGGGCGGTGGCGATGAGGCCCATCAGGAGGCCCTTGCCATCGGCAGGGGCGTGGAAGATGATAGAGACGGCGGCGGGGAACATCAGCAGCAGAACCATCATCGAAAGGTTCCAGACGCGGCCGTAGTGATGGACGGAATCCATATAAGTCATATTTGCTTTTTTCATGGTGTGATCCTCCTTTCCCTTAGGACAGCCAGCCGGTGATGGGAATGGCGGAGGCCATGCCGAGAATAAGACTCATCGGCAGGGCGTAATCGCCCACCCAGTGCCAGCCGGTTTTTTTCATGATAAGGCCGCACAGCGCCATAATGACGGCGGAAACGACCATGACGCAAACGGGGATAAGCCCGGAGGGATCGCCGTGGAAGATGGTGCCGAAATCGCAGAACACATAGCCGAGGAAGGCAGCGATCATACCGATGAACAGGGCGGAGGAGAGGATATCGCCCCAGCGCTTATCACGGTTTTCTATCTTGGTCATGCCGCCCTGCAGCTTTTTACCGATGAGCGGTACCAGCCAGATGCCCAGCATGATGCTGATGGTCATGACCCAGGCGATGGTGACATACTGGGAGGCGGTAAGTGAGGAGACCTGACCGAACACCAGACCCATGGCGCTTTCGGCGTTGGTGGCGGCAATGGTCTCGTAGGAGAGGGAGCCGACCACCGAAAGGCGCAGCCAGGGCAGCGGCAGGCCGAGGTCCTTGGAAAGGGTGATGACGCTGATGACGATGGCGACGGCCGGGGCGATGGTGAAAACGCCGGCGGTGACCATGGTCTTGCGCAGCTTCTGCTGGTCCATGCCGATCTCCTTGCTGCGGTGGACGGCACGCACCAGGAAAAAGACCGACTGCAGCAGCACGGCCAGAATGATAACACCGGCCAGTACGAACAGGATGGGGCTATTGACGGAAAAATTCACACACTGTCACTCCTTTTGCAGAGATTTGGCAGGGGCGTACCGGAGCGGGGGAGGGCTGCCCGGAAGGGCTGGCCCGACCGTATCGGTGGAACGCTCCTTATAATGCAATATTTTAGCACATAAAAGGGCGAAAGGAAAGACAATGTTTACAGGGGATTGGCATTTGTTTTTGGAGGAGGTACACAAATGGAGGCGAGATAGGGTGCGGGCGCCCGCCATGCCCCCTGCAAAAAGCCCTAAATGGAAAAGCCGTGCCCGCCCCACAGGGGGGAGGACACGGCTCTGCAAGAAAAATCAGATGTATTTCCACTGTTCCACATCAAAGACCCCGTGGGTGGTGATCTTGAGGGCGGGAATGACCGGCAGACTCATAAAGGAGAGGGTCATAAAGGGATCGATGCCCGGGGAAACACCCATGCGGTGGGCGGCGGCCTTGGCCTGCTCCAGCAGGTCGTTTACCTCCTCCAGCGGGGCGTCACTCATTAGGCCAGCCACCGGCAGCGGCAGCTCAGCGATGACCTTGCCCTCGTGCACGACTACGGTGCCGCCCTGCATTTCGGCAATGCGGTTGATGGCAAAGGCCAGGTCGGCGTCATCGGCGCCCACGGCGATGATATTATGGGAATCGTGGGCAAAGCTGGTGGCCACAGCGCCCTGCCGCAGGCCGTAACCTTTAATGTATCCCAGGCCAATGTGCCCGGTGCCATGGTGGCGCTCCGCTACGGCGATCTTTAGGATATCATGGGTGGGATCGGGGGCAGCCGCCCGGCCCAGGTTCTGGGTGATGATTTCGCCCGGGACGATGCCGATGACCGGCAGATCTCCGGCGGCCAGCTGCTGCGGCGTGACCGGCGCAATGCGGAAGGTCTCGTGCGCGCGGCGGGAAAGGCTGGGCTCCACCGCGGGCGCGTCAAAGGGTAGAACCTCGCCATCCGCAAAGACGCAGCGGCCGCGCTTATACACCTCCTGGATATTGAAGTGACGGAAGTTATCGAAGACCACCAGGTCGGCCAGGTAGCCGGGGGCGATGGCGCCTTTGTTGTTCATCAGGAAATAGCGGGCTGCCTGATGGCTGGCCACCTTGATGGCAATGATGGGATCAACGCCGCAGGCAATGGCTTCCCTGATGATATAATCGATGTGGCCGCCCTGCAAAAGATCCAGGGGGTGTTTATCATCGGTGGCAAACATGCACCGGGAGTAGTACTGCTGATTGAGCAGCGGCAGGAGTGCCCGCAGATTCTGGGCGGCGGTGCCCTCCCGTATCATGATGAACTGGCCGAGCTGCAGCTTTTCCAGCGCATCCTGGCAGGTGCTGCACTCGTGATCGGAATAGACGCCGGCGGCGATATAGGCGTTGAGATCGGCGCCGGAGAGATCGGGTGCGTGGCCATCGATTTTTTTGTGGTGGGCCTGACTGGCCAGGATTTTGCTGATGACTGCTGGGTCGCCATTGATGACACCGACATAGTTCATCATTTCCGCCAGGCCAAGAACTCTAGAGTGGTCATACAGGTCATCGATGGCCTGATAATCCAGCGTGCAGCCGCTTTCATCCAACGGCGTGGCGGGCACGCAGCTGGGCAGCATAAAGTGGACATCCACCGGCAGGCCCTCGGTGGCCTCCAGCATATAGCGGATGCCATCCACTCCCATGACATTGGCGATCTCGTGCGGATCGGTGATGACAGTGGTGGTGCCGTGGCGGATGACCGCTCGGGCAAACTCGGCAGGGGAAACCAGGCTGCTTTCCAGGTGGATGTGGGCATCGATGAGGCCAGGGCAGACAAAGCTGCCGGAGACATCCACCTCTTTGCTGCCGTGGTAGCTGCCGATGCCGGCGATGAGCCCATCGGAAACAGCGATATCCCCATGGCAGAAGTCATTGCTGAACACATTGAGATAGGTGGCGTTTTTGAATACGATATCGGCCGGTTCCTCCCCGCGCGCCACGCGGATGAGGCGGAGCTTGCGCCCCAGCTTGCGCTCCACGCACTGGGCGGTGGTTTCATGCGGCTTCATGACAGTCCCTCCTTTTATTTATACTGGGTGTTTTTTTCGATAAGCTTTTGGTAGATACGGTCGCGCATCCAGGGTTCGGTGCAGGCGGCCAGCGCCTCTCGCGGAGCGAACCACCGCACACCGCTGTTTTCATCGGGCTTTACCCGCAGCGGCTCGGTATCATCGGCTTCGATGAGATAGGTGCAATTGAGATGCAGGTGGGAGGGGACATACCGCCCTCGTTTTTCGTGTCCATCCACGGTAAGGATCTCGACCGAGAACAGTTCACGACTGACGGGGCGGAGCGTTTGCAGTCCGGTTTCCTCGGCTACCTCCCGCAGCGCGACCGCCAAAAGGTCGGTCTCTCCATCGGCATGGCCGCCGGTCCAGCTCCAGCTATTGTAGATATTGTGATAGATCATCAGCACCTTATTCCGCGCGGGGTTCACCACCCAGGCCGATGCAGTAAAATGGGCGGTTTCATTCTGCCGGGTAAAGCTATCCGGCTGCTTTAGCGCGGCCAGCAGCAGCGGCAGATCGCGCTGCTCCTGCTCATTGTAGGGCCGATAGGCGGCAAGGCTGGCTTGCAGATCGTGTGGCATGGTGTTTCCCTCCTTGGCAGAGTGGATGCAGCGGGCAGGTATGGGGGCGCGGGGCAGGCCGCCCTGCGGGCGGCCTTACACGGCCCTACGGGCCGTGGCTCCGGCCTCCGTCCGGAGCGCCCCGCGCCCTGTCCTGCATTCTGCTCCCAGTATAACACGGGCAGGGCAAAGAAAAAAGCCCCCGAGGGGGCTTTTTCATTGCAGTAGGTTTAGTCGTGCCGAATGGCCTCCAAAGCGGAGATCTTAACAGCGCGGTTGGCAGGGATAAAACCGAAAACAACGCCGACCATCATCGAAAAGACCATTGCCAGCAGCACCAGCCACCACGGAATGATGGAAACCGCCCCGCCGTTGCCGAAGCTGAGCCCCAGTGATGCCAGAAGGTTTGCTACGATCGGCACATTGTTTAACAGATAGCTGATCAGGAAGCTGAGCCCAACGCCCACCACGCCGCCGATCAGACCGATCATAGCGGATTCGGTGAGGAACATGGCGCGAATGGCGCCCAGCTCGGCGCCCAGCACCTTCATGACGCCGATCTCCTTGGTGCGCTCATAGATGGACATGACCATGGTGTTGGCGATGCCGATGGCGGCGACAAACAGAGAGATAGCCGCCAGACCGCCCAGCATGGTCTGGATCATGGTGAGCTGTTCGTCAAACATCTTACGGGTGTCCTCCATCGAGGAGCACTGGAAGCCCATATCGGTGATGGACTGCTGCACTGCGGCAACCGATGCAGCGTCTACGCACTTGACCCGTACCTCATCATAGTTGGTGGTGTCTGGAGCCTTTTCACCGCTGATCTTATAGTATTTCTGCTCCAGCGCCTTCAGCTGGTTGATGTCCATCAGGAGGCATTCGCTGGTCTCCCAGCCCTTGTTCCAGTCCTCCACCATTACGCCGATCACATTGGGGGTGACCTCCAAGCCTTTTTTCAGGTTGCCGTTGTTGTCGTAGCTTTCGCTGTACAAAACCAGCTTATCCTTCATGATATCCACAAAGGGCTTTTTGGGGTTGCCCATGGCGTCGGTCTGGTACCGGTCCACATAGTTATTGCGTTTTTTCTTGGTATCCCGGAAGGAATACGCCACATTGGCGCCCGCCACCATGCTGTAATCCTTTTTGCTGTCCGCAAAGGAGGTGCCGTCGCTCAATTTATAGCCGAGAGCGTCAAACGCCTCGGGGTAGATACCGATGATATTGGTATAGGCCGCATAGCGCCCGTTGCGGGATTTCAGCCGGAAGCTGACCCGGCTGCTGTAAAACGGGGTCGCGATCTGCACATGATCCATCGCCTGTATTTTGGAGAGGGCTTTATCGTCCAGCTTGGTCTCGCCTCCGCCGTAATTGTAGACATTGATGATGGTAAGATCGCCCCACTCTTGCAGCATCTGCATCATGGATTCCCGCGCGCCGATGCCGAGTGAGACCATCAAGATGATGGCGCACACGCCGATGACAACGCCGATAACGGTCAGGGCGGTACGCACCCGGCGGCGGGTCAGGTTTCGCAGGCAGACGCTCAGAAGGTCAGATATCCTCATCTTCGTCTACGCTCTCCTTTTTATTTTTACGCAGCTTCAGGTACACGAATACGCCGGCAGCCACTACCACCACACCACCGATGACCCAGAACCACGGGAAACCCGCAGGCTCTTCCATGCCGGGGTCAGTGCCGGGATCCATACCGGGGTCGACGCTGGGATTGCTGGGACCCCATACATCCTCGTAGCTGGTCACCTGCGTGGTAAAGGGCACCGAAACGGTGCGCTGGTTCATGTTGGTATCCTCGTAGGTGATGATGACCTCACCCACCAGCTCGCCCTTTTCATTCCCGGTGATGTAGAAATCGGCGCTGGAGGTGGTGCCGGAGGCAAGATTGCCCAGATACTGCTCCTCGCCGTTATTGGAAAGCCCCTCGCAGTTCAGCTTGGCGGAAAGATTGTAGATATCGGTACGGCTCTTATTGACGAAGTTGACGGAGAGGTTATTTTCCTCGCCAATGAAGATCTGTTGGGGCAGGTCGATGCCGGTCACGGTAAAGCGATCCACCTGCAGCACCGGCATGCTGATGCTCTCGGTGGTCTTGGCGTTGCGGCGGATGCCGTTATCCAGGTAGTCATAGGTAAAATCAACGGTCATGGAATGGGACTGGGCCGCCGCAGTGGGCTTCACGGTCACATTCACGGTCTTGGTGATGGTGCCCTCGGCTGCCAGCGATTCAATATAGAAGGAATTGGAGCTGCTGGTCAGCATCATGGCATCGGGCAGGGTCATGGTCACCATCATGTTTTCCACAGCCATGGTCTTGCTGGTATTGCGGAAGGTCATGGTGACATTGCGGGTTTCGCCGGCCACCAAATCGCCCTTGCCGTAGCTGTAGCTGCTGATGATGACATAGGGCTGCGCCGCGGTGGTCTCGGTGTCGGGTTTTTCGTCGTCCGGCTTGGTGGGGATGATGGTGGCGTTATCGATCTTGCAGGTTACAATAGCATTGTAGTTGCCCTGGGTAATGATAAGCTTCAAGGTGTTATCGCTGCCGCCCACATAGTATACGCCGGTCAGCTGGATTTCCATACCTTTATCGGTGCTGCCTACTGTCCATTTTTCAATTTCAGCACCGGCGCCGGAGCCAGCCAGGAAGCTGCTGTCGCCAGGGGTGGTAACAGAGAAATTATTCTTGTCGTAGCCGGTGGAGCTGTAAAGCTTCAGAAAGTCATTGTCAGTAACATACAGGGTCAAATCAACATAGTTGCCCTTTACAATCTCAGAGCTGGGATTGACCTTATCCGCAGGGGAGCCGGGATATTTGGTGTACTTTTTGTTATTGGCCATGTCCTTGTGGTACATCTGCCAGTAGTAGCTGCCGCTGCAAATAGCATCCAGCCGGAAACTGTCAGCGGTCTTTTCGCCGCCCAGGGTGCTCTTGGCCTGGAATACAGGGGTAATGGTTGTGTTGTCGGTGATTTCAATTTCGCCGAAATCTACAACAGACTTTGCATCAGTATCGCCTACTTTATATGTAGCACTGACAAATTCATAGCCAGGGGCAGCATTAAAAGTAACTTTAACTTTTTTCACATCATCGGGAAGCGCTTTGGACTTAGTAGTACTGTTAAGGGTACAAGTTGCAGTCCCGGTACTTCCTTCTTTTGCTGTATTATATGTAAGCGTAATGCTGCCGTGCTCCAAAGAACCATCAGTGGCAGAAACAGTATAGGACGGTTCAGCCGCCATCGCCACGGTGCCCAGCACCATGGCCAGCACCAGAATGAATGTCAGGATCTTGCTCATCTTTTTCACAGTCATACTCCTCCTTGGCCGGCGGCCAGTGTGTTATCGGTAAAATGCAGCTTCTCCGGCAGCTCCTCGGCAGGGGCGGCGGGAGGGTCTTGGATCGCCTTGGCATGGCGGTGGTCCTCATTGGAAATGATGCGTCCATCCGAGATGGTCACGATGCGGTCGCAGTATTCCGCCAGGCTGCGGTCGTGTGTCACCAGTATGATCGTGGTGCCTTTTTCCCGGGCAAACCGCAGGAACATCTCCATGACCTCTTTGGTCGTTTTGGTATCCAGGTTGCCGGTGGGCTCATCGGCAAATACCACCTCAGGATTGGTAACAAAGGCGCGGGCAATGCCCACGCGCTGCTGCTGGCCGCCGCTCATTTCATTGGGACGGTGGTCCATGCGCTCGCCCAGTCCCACCTGCTTTAGCATTTCACGGGCGGCTTCCTCACGCTTTTTGCGGGACACCCGGCGGAACATCAGCGGCATGGCCACATTTTCCACAGCGGTCATCCCCTGAATGAGATTGTAGGACTGGAACACAAAGCCGATGTGCTTCTGCCGGAACACCGCCAGCTGCTTTTCGCTCATCTTGGAGATCAGCTCTCCCTTGATTTTTACCGTGCCGCGGGTGGGCTTTTCCAGCCCGGCCAGCTGGTTCAGCAGGGTGGATTTACCGCTGCCGGAGGTACCCAGTATACAGCACACCTGCCCCTGCTCGATGGTCAGGTCGATATTATCCAGAGCGACTACCTTTTCATCGCCGGTCCGGTACACCTTGCGGAGATTTTTGGTCTCCACCATGTATTGCACATTTTTTCCCCCTCTCGCAGAAAAATCATATTTCACTAAAATAAGTGTACAGATTGATGGATTTTATTGCATCCAAAAACAAAAAATGCAAAAAAACTTTGCAGCAAACTGTACTACTGGAGCTAATACAGTCAGCATACCATTTTGCCCCTATATAGTCAACGCAGTTCACAGTGAATTCATAAAATATTAAAGAACACAAAAAAGCTCCCGCACCTGTTACAGTGCGGGAGCTCCTGTAAAACTGTTTCCTGCGGCCGTTTGCAGCCGGCGCAGGAGCTTGGGGAATGAGCCGAAGGGAAAAGAAAATGAGGACAAAACGAAAAAGTATAAAGAAGGATGAAGATAAGGAGGAGAAAGAAAAACCTTCGGCCGGGCTGTGCGCCCTTATTTATTCCACACCTTTATCATATACGGCCAATGTGATGGCTGTGTGAAGAAATCAGGAAAAATCGGAATGATTTTCTTCACTTTCGGCGGTTAAAGCGGCATCGGGCAGCAGCGGCAGCCGGAACCAGAAATCGCTGCCCTCGCCCAGGGTGCTGGCTACGCCGTATTCGGCGCCGTGGGCCTCCAGCACGCCCTTTACAATGGAAAGTCCTAGCCCGGCCCCCACGGTGGAGCGGCGGTGGTTTTTATCCACCTTGTAGTAGCGGTCCCACACATAGGGCAGGCTCTCGGCCGGAATGCCTTCGCCGTGGTCGATGACCTCCACCTTCACAGTCCCATTCTCGATGGTCTGGCGCACCAGTACGGCCCGGTCGGCCCCGGCATAGTTGATGGCGTTATTGATGAGATTATACAGCACTTGGGTCATGCGCAGCCGGTCGGCCATCACCATGGCGTCGCCGTCCGCTTCCAGCGTGATGGCGTAGCCGTCATGCAGCACCAGCTTGGCGTACCGCCCCATAATGCCGCGGATCATCTTGGTGAGATTGAGCGGCTCCGGTTCGGGGGTCTGCGCGCCGCTTTGTAGCCGGGAAAGATTCAGCAAATCATTGACCAAATCAGTCAGCCGGCGGGCCTCATCTATGATGATCTGCACATTTTCCGGGGTATTTTCACCCGGCAGATCGCGCATTACCTCGGCATAGCCGGTGATCATGGTCAGCGGGGTGCGCAGGTCGTGGCTCACATTGGCGATGAACTCCTGCCGCAGATGTTCCACCTTGCTCAGCTCCCGGCTGGCATAGTTCAGGGTGTCGGCCAGCTCGGTGACCTCCCGGTAGGTGCCGCCGGTAAACTGCGTGCCGTAATCGCCGGTGGCCAGCTGCTTGGCGCTTTTGGTAATGCGGGTGATGGGACGGGAGATCATGGAGGAAAGCAGCAGCACCAGCAGGATGGAAAACGCCGTCATGATGACCGTGATGATGACCAGCTGGGCCCGCAGTGTTTCCACCGTGGTATTGATGGGCGTGATGGTGGCATCCACCATGACCATGACCGGCTCGGCGCCTTCGTCCTCTCCGCGCGTGGTCAGAATGCCGTACAGCAGCTGCTCGGTGGAGGCGGCCTGGGCGGTTGCTTTGCTCTGCATGGCGGGGGAAAGCTCCAGGAGCTGATAGTTTTCCAGCACGGTGCCGCCGTTTTCCTGCGCCTGCCGGAACAGCAGCGCCGCCTGATCGGTAAGCAGCATGTGCAGGATGCAGGAGGGCTGGTTGCCGGAGGTCAGTACCGGGGTGCCGTCCTCCCGCACGATGTGGACACAGATGAGATCCTGGCGGGTCAGGCGGTTCACCTCGGTGTAGAAGTTCTCATCATTGATGCTGGCGGCTACTTCCTCGGCGGTATTTTTGATGGAGCTGGTCTTGATGGATTTGTAGAAGCTCTCCAAAAAGACGATCTGCAAAAGCCACAGCAGCATCAGCAGCAGCGCCACGAACATAGCAAAGCTGCCCACCAGTCTCCAGCGGATGCCCAGGTGGGAAAAACGGCTTTGCTTATGCTGCGGGGCAGGGGAGGACTCAGTTGGCGTCTCCGTCTGCATCGCTTTCCGGCTCTGCCACAGTTTCAAAGCGGTACCCAACTCCTCTTAGCGTGATAATGCACCGGCTGTACCGGCCCAGGCTCTTGCGCAGCAGCTTTACATGGGTATCCAGCGTGCGGTCGTCGCCGTAAAAATCATAGCCCCATACATCGTGGATCAGCCGCTCGCGGGTCAGGGCCACGCCGCGGTTGCGCACCATATAGAAAAACAGGTCGTACTCCTTGGGAGACATCTCTATGCGCTGCTCGTCAATGAAAACCAGCCGCGCGGTAAAATCCACCGTCAGCCCCTCAAAAACAAAACGGTTGTTTTCCTCGCCGCCGCTGCGCTTGATGATTGCGGCCACCCGCATCATCAGCTCCTTGGGGGAAAAGGGCTTGACCACATAGTCATCGATCCCCAGCTCGAAGCCGTGGATGCGGTCATATTCTTCGCCGCGGGCGGAAAGCATGATGATGGGCGTGCGGTTGTATTTGCGGATTTCGCGGCAGGCGGAAAAGCCGTCCAGCTCCGGCATCATCACATCCATGATGATGAGATCGAACGGCTCGGTGCGGCACAGGTCGATGGCCTCCATGCCATTGGCGGCCTCGGTGACCCGGTAGCCCTCGAATACTGCGTATTTTTTAATGATCTCGCGGATCTTGGCTTCGTCATCCACGACCAGGATGTGATACATGGCGGTTACCTCCTTTGGGGGTGCAGGCTGGCATTCGGGCGGCCCCGTGCCTGGCTCCGCCGGGCTGGGGCAGCCCCCTGCGGGGGGCACCCTTCGGGAGCCTTCGGCTCCC
>ERZ791919.1915-NODE-1915-length-16280-cov-5.024715_pt1 | contig 16280 bp, 16 predicted proteins | sample MGYA00510137_ERZ791919 | MGnify/ENA primary metagenome ERZ791919 (study PRJEB30046, sample SAMN00792059) | human gut metagenome | study: EMG produced TPA metagenomics assembly of the A metagenome-wide association study of gut microbiota in type 2...
GCTTATAATCGCTTTATTTTAGATTAGTAGTAGATTATTACAGTTATGTATTTTATATCGCAAAGAAAAAATAGTAGTTAAGTTTAACCCTAGATAATAAACAGCAAAGGAGTGCGATAAGATGATATCTAATATACGGTACAACAAAGCATGGTATCGCAATACGAAAATTCCTTTGACATGGGTTGAAGGAGCTGGACATAATTCCAACGCAGACAGACCTGAACAGGTGAATCGCTTGATAGAGGAATTTGTTGCAAATATTTCATAACGGATAACTTCCAGTTTATAGAACCGGCGCTCTCGGAAACCAGCCCGGGAGCGCCGACTGTTTTACCCAGCCGCCTGGAGCATATTATCAATAAAAATCCCGTAGCCACAAGTTGGATCATTTACCAAAACATGGGTTACAGCGCCGATGAGTTTGCCGTCCTGCAAGATTGGCGAACCTGACAGGAGTGATTGTCATTATGGACAACATTTTTTAGGTTCAATTCGCCGTATTGGCGAAAGGAATCAAATTGCTGGAGAAGTTCCATTCGATTCGGATGCTGTTGTCTGGGTAGATAATTACACGCTTTACCAAGGCTCTCATCACTTCCGGAGTAAGTTCGGAGATTTGGCTGTATTGGCTAATTTCTTTTGCTGTTTCCTGAGCTTGTTCTGTTTGTTCCGCGGTAGCATACAGTTTTTGAAGCCGCTGCTGTAATACAGCAAGCTTGGATGCAGTGTTCTCTTCGTCCGCTAACAGGACTTGTTTCTTTTGAATATAGTCCTGCCTTGAGATTTTATCTTCCATCACAGCTTCAAGTAAATCCCGCTTGGTATTCTGCAATTGGCTATGTTTGCGTTGCAAGCTCTTGATTTCATCTGAAACAATTGCTTTCTCAGATTTTGTGGCTTTACGAAGTGCCCGCTGTTCTTGCAGTGAGGTATCAGTTAAAGCGCATTGTTGCTGAATCGCACGAAGAAGAATTCCCTTGATTTGTTCTTCGTTGGCACGGACATATTTGCATTCCAGGGCATCATTGTAGCGAGCCTTAGAGCAAAGCCAGCTTTTATTTGCGGCCTTTCCCTTACTAAGAGTATTTCCGCAACAGCCACAAATCAATCTGGAAGTTAGAGGATTTTGCTGGGAAACACCTTTTTTCTTGCAGTTCGATTTGATGGTTTGCAAGGCAAGGAAATAAAGCTCCCTGGATATAATGCTTTCATGTGTTCCGGGGATAATTTCACGCAATTCGCGGGGAATCTGTTTCGTGCGGCTGCTGCCGATTTTTACAACGTGGGATTTGAATGCCTCTGTGTCGCCAGTGTAGATTCGATTTTCTAAGATGTTTTTTACGGAGTCCCAAGTCCAGTCTGTGTAGACCTTGTATTTGGCACTTCGGTATTGCGCCAAATGTTGCGAGGGGGTAGGTACATGGTCTTTATTCAGTGTAAGGGCAATTTCGGTGACTGTTTTACCCTCAGAGGCAAGTTTGAAAATACGTTTTACAATGATTGCCGCTTCATCGTCAACGACGATGGTATTTTTAGCTTGCCCTTTTTTGTATCCGTAGGGAGCTGTACCGTAGACAAATTCACCTTGTCTCTTTTTCAAATCAACAGCACTTTTGATTTTGCGGGAGATGTCTTTGCTGTACATCTCGTTTATGAGATTACGGATTGCCAAATCAAGCCCAGCTGGATTTTCACCATAATCGTCGCTGTCATAATGGTCATTGATGGAAATAAAGCGGACCCCATATGCGGGGAAAATAAACTCCAGATAATGACCGGCTTCCAGGTAGTTCCTGGCAAAACGAGAAAGGTCACGGACGATAATTGTCTTGACCAAACCTTGCTCGACCAGTTTAAGCAGCCGCTGGATACTGGGCCGTTCCATGTTTGTACCGGAGTATCCGTCATCGATAAACTCTTGAAAAGTTGTTCCTAAATCGCTGTGGGCAGTGATAAACTGCTTTACACATAATCGCTGGGAGCTGATGGAGCAGCTTTCTTCCATGCTGCCATCGGCGACATCACCATCTTCCAAGGATAAACGAAGATAGTATGCGTTAATTCTATCGCTGCGCACTTTCTGTCACCTCCGGGATATGCTCTAAATACTCTGATACCAACCTGAAAGGGTCCTCATAATTCAAAATCAGTTCGATGCGCTTGCCCGCAAAAATGTTTATTCGCTTGACGAGGAAATCAATTACCGTCCTGTTAATCTCAGGAAAACTTTGATATTCCTTGAGAAATTGAATCCATTTGTGGGATTTGGCAACAATGCTTTCCAAACATTTTGAGGAAGCAAATAGCTTGTTTTCTTCTTCCAGAAGCTGCGTACATTCTTTGCTGTAGTGCTGCTTGGCGTAGATGTATTCCTGACGGTCAATCAATCCATCCGTCAAATCGACAAGTAATTGTTCAATACGCACTTCAATGTTTCTGCGCTTGGATTGAATGCTTGAAAGTTGGTTTCTTACCGAAGATTCATAACATAGCACCTTAGGCATGGCCTGAACCTCTTTTACAAAGGCTTCAAAGTCGATTGCTGTACGGACTTGAGCATCTAAGGCGTTTCTTAGTGCGTCCATGATTTCTTCGTGCCGGATGTAGTGTGTGGAACACGTTGCCCTTCCGCTATCCAGAAATCTTCCACAGTCGTAGTAGAGAAATACGTTCCGTTCACCGCCTTTGTTTGCTCGGCCTATACCTTTGCAGGAGCGCATCATGCTTCCGCAATCGCCGCAATACACCTTCTCACGCAGGATTTCTCTTTGCTCAGGCTGAAGGTCTTCCTGCTTTTGAAAAGAGCTGCACTGGCTGGCTTTTTCCTGCATTGCTGTTTGTACGCTCTCATATAACGCATTTGAAACGATAGGTGGGTGTGCATTTTCAATAACCTGCCACTCTTCTTCGGAGCGGCGAAGTTTTTCCATGCCCAGCTTATCTCGCTTTACTCTTCCATGAACACGATTCCCGATATATACTTGGTCGGTTAAAATCTTGCGGAGTGTACCATGAATCCAGAGTGCATTTTCATACTTAGCGGCTTTGGTAAGACCTCTGATGTAGCGAAGCTTACCGGGACATGGGATGCCTTCCTCGTTCAGAGTTTTGGCGATTGCGTTCAGTGCCATACCATTTGCCCGCATTTCAAAAATCCGAAGTACAATGGGAGCAGCTTCTTCGTCTACATCGAAAGTATTCTGTTCCGGATTTCTAATGTAACCGTAAGGGATACTGTTTGAGGAGGGAAGATACTCGCCGCTGCTCATTTTAGCGGAAATGCTGCTTCGGATTTTTTTGGAGATGTCCTTCACATAAGAATCGTTCATTACCATTTTGAAGGGCATGAGCAACGCTGCAGAGTCACAGTTTTCGTCGAAGCTGTCATAATCGTCATTGATACAGATAAGGCGGACACCCAGCATAGGAAAGATTTTTTCAACGAACTCACTGGTCATAACAAAATGCCGGCCCAATCGAGAAATATCCTTAACGATAACACAGTTGATTTTTCCGGAGCGGAGATCGTTCAGCATACGCTGGAAATCTGGCCGATTGAAGTTCATTCCGGTGTAACCATTATCAACATAATACTCGACAGCGAGAATGTCCGCCTTGTCTTTTAGAAAATCCAGGGCGATTTTCTTTTGGTTGCCGATGGAATTTTGCTCTTCATCATCGTCATCTTCAATGGAAAGTCTTGTATAAATTCCAGCCAGCAGCTGGGATGCCTTCTTTTCTTCTTTTGCTTCAGTAGCAAATCTGCTTTTTCTTGCCATTTTAGCTTACCTCCTGGCTGATATTTTTTAGAATTTCCTGATAGGAAGCAATTTCATCTCGATAATTAAAGTCGATATGCACCGTCTTATCTTCAAAAACGGTTATTTTGTCAATGAATGCTGCGGCAACCTCACGGGTGAGCTTTGCAACAGATTGATATTTTGCAAACTGTTCCAACCAAGTAAGATTGGTTGTGCTTTTTGATATGATTTCGGTTCGCTCATTTTCCAATTTCTGAATGACGGTCTCTGCAGCTTCGATGGCAGCTGTCGCTCTTGTGCGCATTAGGTCATATTCGTCCCGCTCGATCAGTCCATCGCTAAGCGCCTCATACAGCTTTAGGCGGAAGCTTTTCTGCTTATCGATTTCCTTATCTTTTTCTGCAATCAACAAATCCAGACGCTTTAATTTTACGGAGAGGATTTCACCGTGATTGACTTCATCCAGCAGTTGCTTCATCTCGACCAATAGGTTAATCTGATTTTTGATGGCCCGCATTACCGTTGCTTCCAGTGTCTCGACAGAAATACTGTGACTGGTGCATCCGGCTCCTTTTTTGTTGGTGTGACATACATAATAGTAGAATTTCTTCTTTCCTCTGGTCACGCTTCTTTTTACCATGGATCGGCCACAGTCGGCACATACCATTAGACCGGACAATGGGTCAACAGCATCGGCCTTTGCGGAAACACGGGTATCCTTTGAGAGAACCTTCTGAACGGTTTTAAAAGTAAATTCGTCAATAATCGCTTCATGATTATCGCTGACAATACTCCATTGGTCTTCGTCACGCACTCGCATCTGCTTGACTTTATAATTTGGCGTACCACGTTTTCCTTGAATCAGAACACCGGTGTACACGGGGTTTGTCAAAATATTTTGAACAGTAAATGCTTTCCACTGAGCTCGTCCTGCGCCTTTCAGGCCGGATTTGTAATTTAGCCCCTGACTCTTTTTATATTCTGCAGGGGGAAGAACTGCTTCACTATTCAGGTAATCGGCTATGGATTGTGGGCTATAGCCTTTTAATTTGAATGTGAAAATGGCCTTGACAATCTCAGCGGCATACTCGTCAATAATGAGCTTGTGTTTGTCTTCCGGGCTTTTCCTGTATCCGTAGCAAGCAAAAGCACCAAGATATTCTCCGTTGGCCCTCTGAATTTTGAACTGTCGCCTGAGCTTTTTAGAAAGCTCACGGCAGTAGGTTTCGTTCATGATGTTTTTCACCGGAACCAGAATATCGTCACTGGATTTGGCGTTTCCACTGTCCACATCATCATTGATAGCAATGAAGCGGATGCCCATAGACGGGAAAACCATTTCAAGGTATTTGCCGGTTTCAACGTATTCACGGCCAAGACGAGACAAGTCTTTTACGATAACACAGTTGATTCTTCCTGCGTTGACAGCATCCATGACTTTTTGGAACCCGGGACGGTCAAAGTTCGTCCCGGTGTAGCCATCATCAAAGGCTTCATCGACTAGTCGAATGTTCGGATGGCTTTTTACATATTCCCGAATCAGTACACGCTGGTTGGCGATACTGTCTGATTCGTGGTTTGTTCCATCATCTTTGGACAGTCGATAGTAGGCGATTGCGTCAAAAGAATCTTCCCCGGCTGAGGCAAGCTGGTTTACATATAGCCCCATAACAAAAACCTCCTCTTCAAAAAAAGAAAATTACTACAGAGTCATCCCTGGTAATTTTCCACTCGATGAAACCGGGGACATTATCTCGAATTTTTTTCAAGTCGTCAACGATGTCGGACTTAATGCCAATGCTTGACAAATCAGCCAATGTTGCTGGCAAGCGCTTTCAGCTGATCTCTCAGGCAAACGCCGGTGTCGGAAAATCCAAGGCTGACGACTACATCGCCGTCTAAATAGCAGTAGGGGTTCCCGATCTGCTCGACGTATTTTTTGATCCGCTGTTCACATGGCAGGGAAGTGTCAATTTTTACCTGGTCCAAGCTCCGCAGTTTGGTGCGATCAACGGTTCTCATATCTATTTTTGCAGGCATCATTTTCAATTTTCCTCCGTTTCTACAATACAAATTTTGCCCAAAAACTTACCGAATATTACTTAAAACTACATGAATGCGTTGGGTGGTTTCCCAACCAACGCATGGTATCTAGCTTTAATGTGCCGCACACTTTGATTGAAATGGTTTAACATACACATACTGTGCGGCGTAACACAGATACAGATTTATTTTGAAGTTCAACCAATTTGCTACGCTTCCCGGTTGATGGGTATGATACAAGCCGCCTTTGGTAAGGCCGTCATAACTCTGCGAATACCGCTGCGCATTGGCTGGCGAATATCACAGGGCTGCCCCCCAGTCTTCGGGAGCGCGTGAGCAAGTTCCATTTCACTACATCAAAAGGGGATACCCCAGATACCAGCTGGGGCCTTTCGACTCGTAGATCGCTCATAGGAACATCTGGATGATAAACATCGGATATTCCTCGTCGTGGCGGCGGACCGGCTCCCTTTTGATGCGTGTTTGTGCTTATATCATCTTGTATTCAATTTTCAAGATACAGAGAAGGGCCTGTGAAGAAGTCCCTTCACCTATCGCAGATTTGGGGACGATTTTTTAGGGTGCTTTGCAAAAAACTCAAAACTTTTTTCTTTGCGCCTTTAATGCTTTCATAGACACTGGGAATCGACGCTTCTTCATGTTTTGCAATATACGCCAAAGTTTGGCCATTAACCGCATACATCCAGAGTCTGCGAAACTGCGTTTGTGTGAGAACACCTTTTATCTGCGCAAGAACAGTGTCTTGCTCCAATTCCAGCCCATCCGGTGACGGAATCGTTTCTAAGTATTCTTCGAACCCGGTTGAGCTGATGGTGTGATTCCGATAAATATGATCCGCTTTTTCCTGTGTGTGGCTGTTATCATCCAGCCATGTTTTCCATCGTTGAAATTCTTCCTTGCTTTCAAAATCCGTTTCTGTGAGTCGGATGATATTGCCATAGGCATCCTGATAGACGATGGCACACGGTTCTTTTTTGTTCAGAGCATAGTCAGTTTTATACTGAAACATTTTTTTCCTCCATTTCGATTTGGTACTTGTTGGTTCCAAATCGCAAAATGGAGGGGAACGGCAACGGGAGAAATAGACACAAAATGACGCACTTGTGCCAATCTGGCAATCAAGTGCGTCGATGGTGAACCATATTTCAGTTAGGAAAGGACGGTATCCTGCTTTGTTTGGGGAAATCTCTGTATGTTTGGTCGGCTGTAAGTGATGAGTGAAATGGTCATGCACAATTTCTCTATGGAACTGAAATAAGTTTCAGTAAAAAACGATAATTTGTCGTATTTAATTGACGTAATCCGTAATGTAGAATACTTTTGAGGTGAAGTATAATGTCAGAGTGTTCGCGCCCTTTGGGGGATACGGTGAAAAAGCCAGAAAAACGATGGGGTTGACGCAAAACCAGGTTGCCATTATGACTGATTCGGACGAGCGAACCATTATGAACATCGAAAACTACAAAGCAAATACGACGATGGAAGTTTTATATCCGCTTATTCGCACGTTGCGGATCGATCCCAGGGATATCATCTGTCCTGAAATGGGCAAAGAATCTACAGCCTATTACCAGCTCCAGCTGCTAATTAACGATTGCAACGAGGAAGAAGCCGCCGCCCTCATCCCGGTATGTCAAGCGGTTATATCCGCCTTAAGAACCAGCGATGGAATCCTAATCAAAGAAAAAAGAGCCTGCCTCCCTTGAATCAGGGGAAGCAGGCTCTGCGTTTACGTCTGGCTTATTTGCTTATGATCATTTTCGGTTTTACTACGTCAATGCAGGTTTTTTCCTGCATTTGGGACAGAACAGCGGGAACTTGATCAGCACGGTATCCTCATATACCTTTGTCCGGGTTTTGTTGCCGCAGATTGAGCAAGGAATCCATAGAGAATTAGACTGCACGTTCTCCTTATTTTCTTCTCCTGAAATTCAGTATTGCATTTTAATGTAATGATCAGATTGTATACTTAATCTATCATTATTTCAAGAGACATGGAATGGAACGTGTTTTTTTGTGTATGAGTTGACAAAATCACCCAATTTCCATGAGATTTTAACGCTATTTCAGAATTACTCTGTAATAGATACATTGACAAGGGCTGGTTGAACAATAAGTTATATTCCATCAGGTCGGCTCTGGAAATTGGATCACATGGTGAAATTGCTTATTGTCAGGATCATAGTACATGGTCGCAACCCCATGATATTTGGATACAGTTCTTTCAATACTTCGCAGACCAACACCGTGCAGAAGTCGATCTGCTTTCCTGGACCGAAATCCCCCATTCCCATCCGACATTGGCGGATTGTCGCAGGAGTTAATGACTGAAATAACAATTACCGATTGTGCAGTGTTTCTTATTACAGATAATTCAATTTGCTTTTCTAAAGAAGATTCGGCAGCTTCCAGCGCATTGGAAAGTAGATTACCATATATGGTTGTGATGCTGGAGGCATTGAGAAAAGAAGAACTATTTTCCCGAACGTCGCAGTGGAACTGAATATTCCTTGCTTTGCAGTTGTCTCGAAATCGCAGCAAAAGTAAATTCAAAATGGGGTCAGTACATAGCTTTGCTTGATTAGAAAGTGCAAAACTTTCTTCCAGTCCGGAGATATATGTTTCAATCTCAGCTGAGCCATTCTGCTTTGCCAGGGCATCAATGGTTCCCAGGTGTTTTTTGATATCATGAATTAGGATCCGCTGATTTTCAAACTGTTCTTGTAGCGCACTATAGTAGGCTATGTCAGCCTGCTCTTTTTGCATACTTAATTGAAGCGCAAGATATTCTTCATTGGCCTTTTGCAGAGCATTGTATAAAGCAAGAAACATCAAATTAACGACCAAGAGCGTTACAACAATTATGATTGTCATAATTCCAATTGTTCCGGATATTCCTGCGTTCATTCCGATGTAAACAATAACGATTGCTAAAATTGAAGATAATAGCGGTAGACCGCAAAATAAAATTATCTGCTTTGGTTCTTCAATTAAACGTTTGTGTGGCGCGAATATGCGGGAACCTATGGTGGAAAATAAAAGGTACAAAAGTTTGCTAAGGATAATGAGAAGAACCATTACTTGAAAATTATATGTATATGCAGAAAATTCATAACCATATAAACTAAGCCATAATGCAACTATTATTTCGGAACCAACCATAACAAAACACAAAAACGCAGTATGTAGAAGGGCTGTTTTTGTATTGCACTGATAATTCTGCTTAATTAAGAAGAAATTGATAATGCTGAAAGAAATAGCGTTAATTGTGGTATTATTCAGAAACGAAAAAGCAAACAGGACCGTATATCCAATAAAAAATGAAAGAAGTTGGAAAGGAACAGTTTTTCTCTTACTGAACAAATATTCAAGATACAGCCATGCAATTAGTGCTTCTATGACATACAATGCAGCAAAGCATATTTTCTCTCCCATCATTTTGTACTCTCCATATACACCAAATATGCATTTTTGAAATGGGTAAATTTCCTTCTGGACAAAAATGCATCCATTTGCTGTTCCCCATTCTTTAGGATCACGATGTCCTTGCTAATGCTGTAAATAAAGCGCATATTGATTATGTAGCTGCGATGTGTCGAATAAAAGCAAGGTAAAGAAAGGGCCTCACGCCAGTATTCCATATTTTTAATGCTGATCAGCTCCCCATCTGTTGTATGGACAATCGTTTTCCGATTGGTGGTCTCCACGCAAATAATTTCTTCCGACTTACGCACAAAAATGCCAGTGCTTGTTTCGATTGGAAACTCGCAGGTTTCAATATTATAGGAATGGACTGCGTCTTTCAGATTGCGAAATAATCTGGTCTTGTCAATTGGTTTGGACAAATAGCGGAAAACCTGAAAGCGCATAGCTTCATCCAGATAATCCGGATAGGCTGTCACAATAAATATTTTGATTTTTGGGTTCTTCTCCTTCAATTTTGCTCCAGCGTGTATTCCGCTGGCTCCAGGCATCTCTACATCGAGAAATGCGATATCAAATTGCTCGCTTTGGCGGATCAGTTCATCCCCTGAGCAGTATACTGAATATTCCGGCTCTGCTCCGCCCAAGTTGGCGAAAAATTCCTTTACGAGGGAAAGAAGCTGTCGCAGAATGACAGAATCGTCATCACAAAAAACAATTCGCATAAGTGGCCCTCCCATCTTTTTGGAAGATTATAGCACACTTATGCGAAATTGTCATTATTCCATTTTCGCCCTTGCCGCTCTATCATATGTTGCATGATAACAGATAAAAGAGACAAATCCTCTTTTGAACAAAGCCGCAACCCATCTGCAATGTTTTGAGGTATATTATTGGAATACATATTGCCCATCAATAAATAATCCGGTGTCACCTGAAGCACATTGCATATATTTACAATTACTTCCAAACTTGGCTTTTCTTTTCCACGCTCGATACTGGAGAGATAGTTGTTTGAAATATCCAATCTTTCAGCCAATATATTCTGCTTTAAGCCCATTTGGAGACGTCTTTGGGCAATCCGTCGTCCGATTCCTGTATAGTTTAGTTCCACCCTTCATCACCTTGATAAGTTTATCAAGTTTCCTGCAATGCATCAACAATCCATATCAGAATAATTCAGGAATAGATATAAACTTGAAAATTTTTTCGAGCCATATCCATTAAAATTCTGAAATAGATAGATAATATACTACTTTCTCATATAGTATGACCATTTATGCGCAAAAACATACGGTTCGTGCAGGAGCTATTGCTATTGGATCGAATCTGAAATAAAATGAAGCTGTGTAAAATATTGCTCAACATAATTAAGAATGGAGGCACCCAATATGAAACAAACAAACACCCTACTGATGCTCACGCACAAGCTTGCGAAGCTTGCCGTATCCGCACTCTGCGCAGTCCTGTTTATCTGTGCTAACACCAACTCCTGCTGCATGGTTCATCAGCCCCAGGCACCTGCGGAGTTGGAACGGTTCAGTAAGATTAGATGATTCGGGAGTTGTCATCCTGGGTTGCGAAGTGGATGGAACAGGAGGGTGTTATTTCCCGTGAGGACAAAGGACTATTTTCTTATGCGGTATACAGCCTCCTGTTCGGCCTCCTTCCAATATATATTGTTGTGATACTGGGCCTTGTTTTTGGGATGCTGCGGGAAGGATTGTTAATGATCACGCCCTTTATGCTGATTCGGAAATTCAGCGGTGGTTATCATTTGAATTCCCCCAAAATGTGTATCATATTTTCTACTGTGCTACTTGCACTGGCATTAGGAATTGTAGGCTGTGTGATTGAAAGCGGTTGTATAGCATTGTTAACTACATTTGTTGTGATGTCTACAGGTAGCCTTTGTATATTTAGTCCCACTGATAATGAAAGAAGAAAATTAACAGGGAAAGAGATTAGTCTGTTTCATCGGATTGTCTGTGCTGTTACATCAATATTTATGGCAGTGTATTTCATTATGTGTGGACTGAATTTTACCCATTATGCTGTTCCATTTGGTGTTGGAATAATCCTTGCAGCGATGCTTCAATTGCCATGTATTTTGAAGAAGTAACACCCAAAAGCACACAAAAAAGTTTTTATGAATCGCTTAGTATGACTTTAATATCATATTCACCACATTTTGTGAAGGTTTGAAATATTAGACAGTACTTATGAGCTAATGATTATGTCAAAGGCTGTTGCAATTAAATTTAAGAAATTGGGAGTTCGTTACAGCACTGAGGATGTTTGCTGAGCATAATTGTTTCGGCTGCGGTTTTCTAAGGACTTTGTCTGACCTGTTTTCGGATGTCGGGATATTTACCATCTGGGGCTGCAATACTTGCTAGTGCCGTTCCTGTCGGCATCAGACCTACGTCATTACCAGTAATGTTGAGAAGACTAATCGAATAGTTGTCCAGACCACGCTGATTGAGGTCGATTTTGGAACAACTGCACAATAATATTTGGGAGGTAAGTCATTGAAAATAGTTGAGTTACCAAATACCTTAGAACTTAGTGAATACCTAAAAAAATTTGATTTGCCAGGATACCGAAATAGTGTGTGTTTTCGAATATATGGAGGATTGATGGGCGATGGGTTTCGTAATGTTTTAAAGTATCAAAATAGAATCACTTATTCATTTTCAGAAGCAAAAGCAATTGAGGCGAGAATTGTAAGGATTGTTAGTTCAATACCAAGAAGATGGGATACAAAGCAAAAGATATTATACATATATGACTATGTTAGGAGAAATATATACTATAACCCAACAGAAAAAGATGATAGGGCAATACGTTCTTTGCTAGTTGTATGTACGAGATATGCAGTGTGTTCGGGGTATGCGTTACTATTCACTGAACTATTGGCAAGGGTGGATATTTCTTCTCAATATGTTAAAAAAGATAACCATATTTGGAATAGGGTTTATCTAGACAGGCGATGGATTGATGTGGATCTGACATGGGATTCATGCGTCTTTGAAAAAACAAAAACGAATTACTTCCATTATTTTTCAAATAGTAATGAAGTTTTCAAATATCATGAGACATCAGAAAAATATTTTGTGGATGAAATAGATTTGTTGTTATGCATGCATAGCATTGGATTATATATACAACCAATTACAAGAAAAGTAGATCGCGAAGATGGTACGTTTTTTCTCCTGGCACAATTACCGTTTATGAATGGATATAGGTTGTATATGTATTATGAAAAGGATGATATTTTTGTTACAATAAGTGATGATGATTTTGAGATTATTTTATCTCAGGGAGAACCAGAAGTCCTTTCGTGTTATTCTAATACTTTTTTCAAATATGAACGAATTAAACGCCATGCAGGAGAAGGATATTCATATATTGGAGGGGGAACATTCCTCAATAATTGTTTTTATCGAACGATTGGGAACAATAGAAATGGCAATATGGAAATTGAGGTTGCGGACATTCCTGGGGGAAAAAGGCTAATATATAAGAAACATTATAGGTTAGATGTTCTACTAATTAATAATGAATTCATCATAGGAGAGATAAAAAGTGTTAATGGTTCCAAAGCTGGTAGTATTGAATTTAACAACTGATTGTAATATGCGATGCAAATATTGTTATGCGTCTGCCGGAGATTACCAAAACTACATGAAAGTTGATACTGCAATTAAGGTGGTAGATGAACTGAAACAGGTAAACGGCGAAGGAATAATTAAGGTCCTTTTTCATGGAGGAGAACCATTGTTGTGCTTTGATGTTATTCAGGCGGTTGTTTCTCACTGTGAAGAAAAGTATCCGGATAAAGTTGAATTCTATATTCAAACTAATTGTGTGTTATTAGATGAAAAAAAAGTCAAGTATTTTAAAGAACATGAGGTGAGAATAAGCATTAGCATAGATGGCTGTGATGAAATAACCAATGACTGTAGAGTTTTAGTAAATGGACAGAATGGAATTAATCATATAAAGAGAGCGATTAGTCTGTTAAAAAAATATAACGTTCAAATCAATGCGCTGGCTGTATTGAATAAGAAAAACTATGCCGACGTAAAGAGAATTATTGATTATTTTGTCATGGAAAATATTCATGCATTTTCATTTAACTATTTCATTAAAGGTGGAAGAGGAGATGAAAACTCGGATTTGGCGATTGATAATGATGAATTATTCGAGACGACCATTATCATTTTACAGGCGGTAGAAAATTATTACAGGCAAGGAATTTATTTGAATGAAAAGAATACATATTATTTAGTAAATTCGGTATTGACAAATACAAAGAAATATATGTGCGCAAATAGTCCATGTGGAGCTGGACTAAATATATTCGGGATTACTCCAGATGGAGAGATATACCCGTGCGATGATTTAAGTAGTCAAAAGCAGTTTTGCTTAGGAAATATCAATGATGCCTCTTTAGAAGATATTTTGAATTCAAAGATAATAGAATATTTTGCTTATTGCAATTATAGCAAAATTGAAGAGTGCAAGAATTGTGATATAAATTTGTTTTGCGGAGCGGGGTGCTGCTCTAGAAAATATTATGAAAACGATACTATTTATAGTAAAGATCCTATTTGCTCTTTCTACAAACGAATTATTCCATATTTACAAGAGATGATTAGAAAGAACGAAATAACAAGGGATATATATGATGAATAAAAGACATTTTTGGAAAATGGTTGATGATTTTGAAAATCAAGCAATCAAAACGATAAATGATTCCAAAGAGAAAAAGGTTATAATTAAAGGGAAGAAATTTTTGGGTAAGAGTGTTACATCGGAGAAATTATTTAGCTCGCTGTCTGACGATGTAATAATGTATCATTCTGGATGCAATCCAGAAGCTGATCAATATATTTACAGTGATTTTATTCACTCCGTAAGCGAATGGTCTTCGAGAGAAAAGTCCGTTAGCATTGTCTTGGATGAATTTTATAATTTAGAAATATTGACATACTTGAGTAAGCTTACGAATATCAAATGTTATATTTTTACTAACGATGCATCTTTGCGTTGCAGTGATTTTGCAGATTTCAATTATTTCTATTATTATGAAAAATACATATGGAATACGATGAAATCATATTTCAATTATGAAAGGGTGCTAAATTTACGAGAAATTTGTTTCCTCTTAGAAAACAATGAAAAACAATACAGATTCGCAAAAAGTCCTCTAAATGATTTTAGAGCGGGAGTAGAGGAAATTAGGACACAACCTAACCAATCGATGTTAATAATAAAAAAAGATTCTTTATGTATAGAAAACAAATATATATGGGAGAGAAGCGTCAGCACGTTAACTAACTGATTACCAATTCAGACAAGTTGCTGTGGTTTGATCCACTACTAAGTAGTCATGCTGTAGAAAAGCAGATACAAATCCACAGTGCTTGTACTGATTATAACTTAGGTAGCTACTCCTGCGATACAATCTTTGGAAGAAGGGAGAATTAATAAAAATCACCCCTTTTGAGATGGTTCTTATTATACGTAAAAAAGTGATTACGCTAGTTGTTGAGAAAAATTTCAACCTTTTGATAAATGAAAAGACGGGAAAATGGCTATGCTTCAAATATCCTACTGTACCTCAGATTATTCGGAACATAACAGAGAATCAATTTCGAACACTTTTTAGAGGATACTCGGAATGTGAGGATATTATTTGTAAGTTTGATGTTTTAGAACAACCACAAGAGGTTATCAATGATTTGCTTCAAAAAGCCAACTACTTGGTGCTACATGTATCAGATAGATGCAACATGCACTGTGAATACTGTTATGCAGAAGATAATGAGTTGGATAGAGAGCAAATTATGGATTCAGAAACAATGATAAAGGCAATTGATAAGTTTTTAGATAATTGCCATCATCTGAATGTTTTATTCCATGGAAGAGAACCGTTGACTAATTATTCGAATATTCTGCGCACTCTGGAACATTATTGTGACAATAAAAGGATATCCTTTACGTTGCAAACCAATGGAGTGCTGTTAACAGATGACAAAATTAATCAACTAAAAAAACACAATGTGGAAATAAGTGTTAGTATGGATGGAATCTCTGATAAGGCAAATAAACTACGGATTAATGGGGAGACGTCATTAAACTATACCAAAAGAATAATCGAGTTGGTAAAAAAATATCATTTATCTGTGATTACTATAATTCATAATGAGAATATCGATGAATTATTAGATATTCGAAATTTCTTAATAAGAAATGGACTTAACAGCGCAGCATTTAATTTTTTATGGCCTACACGAGAAAACCCCATGCTTGAGAATGAGGTGGTTAGTCAAGAAAGATTGATTGTTGAAATGAAAAGGTTGTTTTTGACGTCAATCGAGGATGACAGGGGGAAAAAATTCTTCGACTTTAAGGAAAGAGATTTATTCCTATTGTATGGTAGGGTAGTATTTAGACATATAAATAATTATATGTGTAATAAATCCCCTTGTGGTGCCGGAAAAAATTGCTTCTCAGTTAATTACAATGGGGATGTATATGCGTGTACAACAGTAAATAAGCAAAAAGAAAACTATATGGGAAATATACTTCATGATTTATTAGCAGATATTATTTCTCGTGAGGTCGAATTAAGAAAGAGAAATATAGATGAGATAGAAGATTGCAACGAATGCCCATACTCAATATTTTGCGGGGGAGGTGGATGTGCTGGATTTATATATAATAGTTCCGGAAATGTAAATTCAAAATCCATATACTGTGATTATTATAAAGAAATGATCAGATTTCTAATTGAATATTCTTTTGAATGTTCTAGAAATAAATTTTTTATTAACTAGGAGGGTAAAATGAACAAAGAAAGAGCAATGAACGAGTCTTTGCCCAGGTATGATGAGAGAGCAATCATGATGCACTGGAGCAACACTTCCAATCAGGAGAAGGAAATGCTCCCCAGGTATGATGAAAGAGCAATCATGATGCACTGGAGCAACACTTCCAATCAGGAGAAGGAAATGCTCC
>ERZ791919.1922-NODE-1922-length-16216-cov-5.387414_pt1 | contig 16216 bp, 13 predicted proteins | sample MGYA00510137_ERZ791919 | MGnify/ENA primary metagenome ERZ791919 (study PRJEB30046, sample SAMN00792059) | human gut metagenome | study: EMG produced TPA metagenomics assembly of the A metagenome-wide association study of gut microbiota in type 2...
AGGAACGGCAAAATTTTTTACACTTCTATTACTTCTTTATCACACATAAGCAAAGAGCCAGGGCATGAAGCAGCTCATGGCGGGCGGTGGTGTGGCGATGATCGGCATTACCCTCGTTCCTCTGCTGTCCGGCCTGTTCTCTGCATAACAACCGGCTCCCGCCTCCTTTGAGGTGGGAGCAATCCCATTTTAAGGAAGGAGAAAACACTATGAAGCACTTTCGGAGCGTCGTATCGCTCCTGATGGTATTCGTGCTGTGCTTTGGAATGATTCCCTGCGCTTTTGCGGATGAAATCACCACACCAACAGCGCTACAGTCTGGCGAGGGTTCTGCTTCTGAAGCTGCCCCCCCTAATACAGACCAAACGCCACCGCCCGAAGAAACCGCAGCCCCGCCGGAAGAATCCACAGAACCACCATCCGAGGAGGCAACAGAGCCTATGGAGGAAGATCCTACTGATGAGACAACACTTCCGGAAGAATTGGACGATTTAGATTCAGACGACCGTCTCCTGGGTGCCGAAGCCTACGCCTCTACGCAAAAAAGTATCATGCTTTTCGACTTTGCGGACAACGGCGACTACACTACCCGACTGAACTACCAGGTATCCTGCGCCTATAAACCCAACGGCAACGGCACCACCCGGACGGCCTATGTCAAGAACATGGGCTGGCACTTTGCGAGGTACGGCGGTGTTGCCCATGCGGATGAACCGCTGTACTGTATTGAGCCATGGCGCAATTATGCGGCCAGCACCAGCGGCAATTCCGTGGACCGGGATGTAACATTGAATGGAAGCGGCAGTACAACCGGAAGCAACGTCTGGTATTCGCTGCCCTCCGCTCGGCGGGAGGCTATCGGCCTTATTCTTCTCTACAGTGACCAACAGTGGAACCACTCCATCAGTGTCACGACTACAAAAAAGGACAGCAACCCCAATGTGCCACTGCGTGTAGCAACGCAAATTCTGATCTATGAAATCGTCTGCGGCCTGCGTGACCCAAATAGTTTTAAGAGGAACAGCACCAACGAGTGCGGAACCTCCGGAGATGTGTTCTACAATGCCGCTTCGGCCTCGGTGTCTGGGTTTACCTCCTGCTACAATAGTCTGGTATCCGCAATCCAGTCCGCGAAGAAAATCCCCAGCTTTTGCGGCAGTTCCAGCAGCAGCGCACCCACGATTCAGCTCTCCGGGGATACCGGAAGCACTTATGATTCCAATGGAGTGCTGTCTGCGTTCTCGTTCTCCAATGGAAACGGTGCCAAGTTCAGCAAAAGCGGAAACACCCTGAACATTACGAAAACCGGGGATATTTCCGAATCCACGGTGTTCACCGCAACCCGCTATCTGCCCTCGGCATCCAATTCCAGCTACAACATCTGGTATATGTCCGGTTCCAGCTACCAAACGACCATCTCCCTGTATAACGCCGGAAGCAGCGGATTGAATGCCTATTTCAAGATAAAGGCGCCCTCCCTGGGAAATATCAGCCTGACAAAAACCACGGAGGATGGTACAAACCTTTCTGGCTGGCAGTTCGGCATCTACAGCAATGCCACCTGCACCAATCTGGTATCCGGGCCGTACACCACCAATTCCAGCGGCAAGCTATCTGTATCGGGTTTAGCCGCAGGCACTTATTATGTCAAAGAATTGGGCAATACGAATTCCAGCCTGGATACACTGTACAGCTGTGCCAGCACCAATCCCCAGCGGGTCACGATTACCTCTGGACAGACGGCTTCGGTCAGCTTCTATAACAAGCGGAACACCGGAATTGTTCAGCTGGTGAAGAAAACCAATACGGGCGAAAATCTGGGTGGCTGGAAGATTGGACTGTACACGGATTCTGCCTGCACCAAACCTGTTTCCAGTTCTCCTTTTACCACTGGCAGCGACGGAACTGTGACCGTATCCGGCTTGCAGCCCGGAACGCTGTACGCCAAAGAAATTGCAACAGGTGATTCCTATTGGGGCTTCGATACGGCGGTGAAAACCGTTGTGATTCAGGCAAACCAGACGGCCAGCGTCACCTTTACCAACACCCACTATGGCCGCATTCAGATTGTGAAAACCACCAATACCGGCGACAACCTGGGTGACTGGACATTCCGAGTACGAGATGCCAACGGAAAGACCGTTGGAGATTACACCACAGATGAAAACGGCTATGCCATTACCGGGAACTTGCCTCTGGGCCGCTATACAGTGGTGGAACTGCCCACGGAGGATGCCTATTGGGCCGGTGAACTGGGATTCCACACGGTTTTGGTCACAGGCGGCAAGGATGCTGTGGATACCTGGCTGAACCGGGAGCAAGGTCTGGTGTGGATTTACAAAAAGACCAATACCGGCGAATCTGTGGAGGGCTGGCACATCACCATCTATTCGGATGAGGAATGCACCAAGGAGGTTGGAACAGTCATTACCAATGCGGATGGCAAGGCCGGACACTATCTCAGTCCCGGCACCTACTATGCCAAGGAAACCGGGGACGAACTGGGGCGGTTTGAAGATGAATACTGGATGGTGGATGAAACTGTTCAGAGAATTGAGATCCTGCCCCATCAGGATACGGAAATCACTTTTACCAATGTTCAATATGGCAAGCTGAAAATCCAGAAGACCGTGGAGGGTGACGGCGGCCTGGCAGGCTGGGAGTTCCGGGTAACGGATGCCCACGGAAATACCATAGATGGGTCCCCCTTTACCTCTGGTGAGGATGGCATGATTCTGACCGCTAATCTGCTGCCTGGGGAATACACCGTGGAGGAGCTGCTGCCGGAGGACGGCCTGTATCAGTGTAAAAGCGAGAATCCGCAGAAAATTACAGTGGTTCAAGGTCAGACAGCGGAGGTGTCCTTCATCAATGTCCTGCGTCCCGGTACGATCACTGTCAAAAAGGTGGATACCACTGGAAGCCCGCTGGCCGGAGCCACATTCCTGCTGGAATGGAGTGAGGATGAAAGCACCTGGCAGTCTGTCCAGTATTCCGAGTCCGTTACAAAAGGCGGCTGCTCTGCGGAGAACCTGACGGACGGATGCCTGACCAGCGGTGAGGATGGTGTTCTCCAATGGACGGGCCTGCATCCCGGTCTTCGCTATCGCCTGACAGAGGTAAAGGCCCCGGAGGGCTTTAAGCTGCTCATGGGAACGGCATTCACAGGAACAATTCCAACCGATACCTTGTCCGTAGAGTTGACCGTTGTCAATGCACGCACCTTTATCATGCCGGAAACTGGTGCGGTATCCGGGGCCGTTCTTCAGGTGCTTGGGTTGGCTGCAGCTATCAGCTGCCTTTGTATGCTTTCTGTTCTATCCAGAAAAAGGCATTGAGAAAGCCGGAAGCAAACCGCTTCCGGCAAAAGTCATATGGACTGATACTGATTGCAGGCATCTTCCAATCTTGAAAAGTTACAGTACATAGGATAAACCTTTCCCGTTTCTTTCTGTTCCCTATAAATCTGGGTGACTTTGGAAAGGATGCCATCCTGTATTTTCTGACAAAACCTGTATTCCTTTTCAAGTAGGTCCGCATATTTCTGATCTTCCAGCTTTGCAAACTCAATTCGGCTGTACAAACCATCGGCAACAGGGATCATCTTCTTTAGATCCAATGCGGCGAATATTTGTAGCGCATCGGTTTCAGAGATAGATTTGTAAATATCCCGCTTGCGAAGTTCCGCCTTGGGCACCTGCTCATAAATCAGATAATGTGCGGGGCCCACGTTTTTCCACTTTGCGTGTTTGGGCTTTCCAGAGGTTAAAGGAATGAAGTAAGTATATGTATCGATTATAACGAGGATGCCGAGAAACGGCTTTTGCGTATAGTCTTTTTCCTGCGTAAACTGCACTTCCGGCTCTATGGTGTTTAGGTACTGCAAATAGCGTGTATCCACGTTATAGAAGCCTAAATTATCAAATCTTACAGTCATTTCTTTGTTTCCTCTCAAAAAAACGGAGGGACCTAAATCCCTCCGTATCATTAACGCCCCGCACTTGGGATATAGGTGGCGGAACACCTGCTGTAAAGCCTCGCACTTGGGATGTGGGTGGCGAAACACCCGCTGTGAACCTCTCGGTTCACTACTATTATATGCAATCCGTTAGAAAAAAGCAACATCTATTTTCAAAAAATCTGTGGAAAAGAAGGGCAATCATGTATTTTTTCCACGCCAGGGATAAGCCCTGGTTTTTTCATGTTCAAAATTCAAAATCCAACCCCAAAATTATATTCAAGAAAGGAAACTGCTCTATGAAAAGCATCACAAAAATTCTTTCTCTGTTCCTAGCTCTGACACTGCTCCTGTCCTTCCCGGTGGCCGCCTCCGCTGCGGAGCTAACCAATGTGCCCACCATCGACGTATCCAAAACCGGCTCTCTGACCATCTACAAGTACGATCTGACCAATGCCGAAAAGGACGGCGTATGGGATTCCAGCTATGTGTCTACCGGCGTTTATGACGAAGCCGGTGTAAACAACGTCCTGGGCAGCGGCACTTCCTCCACTCTGGGCAACGGCGAAACCGGCTACGGATATGCCATTAAGGGTGTCGAGTTTACTTACGCAAAGGTAGCTGATTTTCTCCAGTACGGCGAAACCGAAACCACCGACGGTCATGTGGAAATTCTGTACGCCGTTGACAAGGCCAAGGGTGCGGACCTCCTGAATACTCTGGGTCTGGCAGACGGAAAGAATCGGTACGAAAAAGCGGATGCTCTGGATGAATCCAAGTATTTCTACCAGTCTGATGTGCTGATCTCCGCTCTGTCCTCCGGCCTGACTGCCAATGCCACCACCGTGAAGAACGCAATGGAGCGTTACGCTGCCACCAACGGTACAGCCATGCCCCTGACGGATTCCTACGGCAAGACCAAAGCTGAAAACCTGCCCCTGGGTCTGTATCTGGTTGCGGAAACCAAGGTCCCCGAAATGGTCGTTTCCACCACCGATCCTTTCCTGGTATCCGTCCCCATGACCTCCGTGAACGGCACCAACGCCAATGACGGCGGCACCCGCTGGATCTACGACATTACCCTGTACCCCAAGAACCTTACCGGCATCCCCTCTCTGGAAAAGACGCTGCGGGAGGCCAAGGCCGACACCGGCAAGACGGACGATTACACCCACACCGGCACTGCCTCTGCCGGTGATACCATCGACTACCAGATCATTTCCACCCTGCCCAGTATTACCTCCGAGGCGACCTACCTGTCCTGCTACACCTTCATTGACACTCTGTCTGCCGGTCTGACCTACACCAAGGGGGATGTAACCTTAGAAATCTTCTCCGATGCCGCCTGCAAGAATCCTGTGACCGGCTGGAAAGAAGCAGACGGCTATTTCACCGTTTCCTATAACGATACCAAGGACGGCAAGACCGCTATGACCGTGGAAATGACCGCCAAGGGTCTGGCAGAAATCAACAAGTCCAAGACCGTCTATGCCGATGCCGGCATGGTCAACTCCGGCTTCTCCGACTGCACCATGCGCCTGACCTACACCGCTAAGGTAGACAGCGATAACTCTCTGGTGGTGGGCGACAAAGGCAACGACAACAAGGTAGTGCTGACCTGGAAGCGTACCAGTGAGAGCTACTACGACACGCTTGTGGACGATGCCCACATTTATACCTACGGTATTGACCTGACCAAGCTGTTCTCTGACGGCAAGGGCGATTTCTCCAAGGTGGAATTCCTGGTACAGAACAAGACCGATAATTACTTTGTAAAGGCAAAGCTGAATCAGGACGAAGGCGTTTACTATGTGACCGGACATACCGGAAGCAAGGAAGATGCTACCCACTTTGTCCCCGTGAAAACCGGTGACACCAAGGGCAGAATCCTGATTAAGGGTCTGGAGGATGACACCTATACCATGACCGAGGTTCGCACGGACAGCGACTATGTGCTGCTGAAGCAGGATATTGAGGTGGTCATCTCCCAGAAGGAAAGCACCGAAAGCTGCACCATTTACGCTTCCGACGCTTTGGGCCTGATCCAGAATGACCCCCGCTATGCCAAGATCATTCAGAGTGACACCGATCTGAAGAACATTCCCCAGAAGCACCTGGAACACAAGCTGCGGACTGCCTCCGCTACCGTCAGCGGCAAGAAGGTCAACATGGAGGAGGACAACGGCAGCGCCAACGCCGAGGCTCCTTTGACCGTGGTCAACACCCGTGGCTTTGACCTGCCCAAGACTGGCGATAACGGTACTATGATGTTTACCATTGTGGGCATTCTGCTTATGGTCGGTGCTGCGGCAGTGCTGTATGCGGTGTCCAGCAAGAAGTCTGCGTAACATGCGAGCCTTGCCTCTGCATCCCTAACATGGAAAAGTTGTACCATGTCGTAAAAAGTCGCTCGAAAAAGTTGGTGTTTCATAGATAAAGTCCCTTGAAAAAGTTTCTCCCTTGTGCTATGCTGTGTATAGACTGACAGCTGATTGGAGGAATACACAATGCTGAAGCGCAAAATAGAGCGGCAGCTGACGGAATGGAAGAACACTTCCGGCCACAAGCCGCTGATCGTCAAGGGATGCAGACAGTGCGGCAAAACATTTTCTGTGCTGGATTTCGCAAAAAAGAACTATAAGCACGTTGTCTATCTGAATTTCTTTGAAAATCCGGATTACGCTTCCGTTTTTGCGGGTTCATTGGAAATTGATAACATTGTGATGCTGCTTTCCGCACTGCTGGGCAAGGATGCTGTTTTTAAGGCAGGAGAAACGGTTTTGGTTCTGGACGAAATTCAGGATTGTCCCGAGGCAAGGACCGCACTGAAATTCTTTCGAATCGATGGTCGGTACGATGTGATCGGCACCGGCTCTCTGCTGGGCGTAAAAGGCTACGGCAAGGAGCCGAAATCGGTCCCCGTTGGCTCGGAAACTGTAATCGATATGTACCCCTTGGATTTTGAGGAGTTCCTGTGGGCCAATGGCATCTCGGAGCCAGTGATCGCCATGCTGCAAAAAGCACTGGACGCTGAAACGCCGGTGCCGGAAGCGCTCCACAGCCGGATGAAGCAGCTCCTGCTGCAATACGCCGTCGTTGGCGGGATGCCCGACGCAGTGCAGACCTTTGTGGACAGCAAGCAGATGGATGAAGTCCTTCGTATCCAGCGTGATATTGTGCGCTCTTATGAGGATGACATGGTGAAGTATGCGGAAAAGCAGGATAAGTCCCGCATCAAGGAATGTTTTCAGTCCATTCCCCGGCAGCTTGCCAAGGAGAACAAGAAATTCCAATATTCCGTTGTCCGGAAAGGCTCCACAGCCGCCAAATATGCCGGAAGCCTGCAATGGATCGAGGATGCGGGGATCATTGCCCGCTGCTATAACCTTTCCATCACCGAGCTTCCTCTGGATGGCAATGCCGAGGAAGATACGTTCAAAGTGTATATGCGGGATATGGGGCTGTTTGTCAGTATGCTGGAGGACGGCACCCAATACGACATTCTTCAAGGCAATCTCTATGGCTACAAGGGTGCTATCTTTGAGAACCTGATTGCAGATATTTTCTCCAAAATGGGGCGAAAGCTCTACTATTTCCACAAGGATTCCGGCCTGGAAGTAGACTTTGTGATTCGCTATAAAGGTGCGTGTACACTTATAGAGGTAAAGGCGGCAACCGGAAATATCAAGAGTACAAAGACGATTCTGAACCATCCGGAAAAGTACCATGTAAGCAGCGCAATCAAGCTGGGAGATTATAATGTCGGACGCATGGGCCAGGTTTTGACGCTCCCGCTGTATATGGCATTCTTGCTGAGAACACTGTAAAAAATTATACAACCAGATGATACAAGGCAGCAGGCTTTTTCGTCCTGCTGCCTTGTTTTATCCTCAATAACAGAAATCTCAGGGTATTGTTCCGCCAAGTGTCGGAATAAATTGCCGCCAATCATCGGATTTCAGCGAGAAAGACACGCAAAAATAAAAGATGGAGGATGTATTGAAAAAGAAAATTATAACGATCTGTGCCGCAGTGCTGTTTCTCACAGCTCTGGGGCTGACACTGTACCCACTTATTTCAAATTATGTCAACCAGAAATACGTCTCTGAAATTCAGACGGCGCATCAGGTGCTAATCCAGCAGACAGATGAATCCGTTTTGCAGGAGGCAAAACAGCGGGCTACCGCCTACAATTTAGCCATTACTCCCGGCACAGCGGATGCTTACGGCGAAGAAGCACTGCTGTCTGCCTCCGAGGATTACGAAAATCAGCTGGACATTGCCGGAAACGGGATTATGGGCTATGTAGAGATTCCCAAAATCCAAGTGCATTTGCCAATCTACCACGGCACGGATGCGGAGGTGCTGGACCGTGGCGCGGGGCATCTGCTGGGAAGTTCCCTGCCAGTTGGTGGCAAAAATACCCACACCATCCTTTCCGGCCACAGCGGCATGGCAAGTCAGAAGATGTTCACTGATCTGGAACAGCTGACCCAGGGGGATGTGTTCTATCTGAACGTGCTGAACGAAACACTGGCGTATCGGGTAATACAGATCAGCACAGTGCTGCCTTATGAAACGGAGCTTCTGAGCATTGTCCCCGGCGCGGATCTGTGTACCCTCGTCACCTGTACCCCCTACGGGGTCAACACCCACCGGCTGTTGGTACGGGGTTCTCGGATTCCCTACGAGAAAGCGGCAGCACTGGAAGAAGAAAGCGCCGCTACCGAACAGGCTACATCCACCTGGGAAGCCAAATATCTGCAAGGTTTGCTGCTGGGCTGCGCCGCTGCGGGAGGCGTATCTATGATTATCTTCCTGGGAATGCGGGTAAAGAAGCGCACCCAGCACCGCAACGGAGGCCGCTATGCGAAACGGTAAACTGCGGGGGCTGCTCATTACGGCTATGCTGCTGGTGTTCCTCGCTGGGTTGGCCGCCATTTTGTACCCCTATATCTGGGGTGCTGCTGTGGACAGCTCTATTGCCAGCACTGCAAAAGATTTCCTTGAACGGGAGGAGCCGGAACTGCCCGCTACCACCGTCATCATAGATTCCGTAGAGCCGGAGAAAGTCAAACCATACCCGGAGCTTTGGGAAGATATGGTCCGGTACAACCAGAGCATTGCTGCCCAGGGGCAATCTGGATTATCCTGCGCCTATGACTACCAGAAAACCAGCTTCCGTCTTACGGACTACGGCCTCCCGGATGAAATCTTCGGGGTCCTGAGTATCCCTGCCATTGACCTGGAAATGCCCATCTATCTGGGAGCCACAGAACAGCACATGGCAGACGGAGCCGCCCATTTAAGCCAGACAAGCCTGCCCATTGGCGGCATGGACACCAACTGTGTCATTGCAGGCCACCGGGGCTACAGCGGGGCCAGCTATTTTCGCTACCTGGATCAGCTTCATGTGGGAAACCGGGTATCCATAACGAATCTCTGGGAAACGCTGAACTACCGGGTCTGTGAAATTCGGATCATTGACCCCAGCGATGTGGAGGAGATTCTGATTCAGCCAGGGCGGGAGCTTCTGACACTGCTTACCTGTCATCCCTACGCCTCCGGAGGGCGGCAGCGATATGTGGTTTACTGTGAGCGTTCCGAATGGACCACATACCCAGTATCTTAACCGATTGGAGGTAACTCTATGGATTTTATCTGGGACAGTATTACGGATTGGCTGAAAGAAATCCTCATCAGCGGCATTGTCAGCAATCTATCCGGTATGTTTGATTCCACCAATGAACAGGTGGGCAACATCGTTGGTCAGGTAGGCATGACACCTCAGAGCTGGAACAGCGGTATTTTTTCCATGATCCAGAATCTTTCCAATACCGTGATCCTTCCTATCGCCGGGGCGATCCTGGCCATCGTTATGACCCTGGAGCTGATCCAGCTCATCACAGACCGCAACAACCTGAACGATGTGGATACCTGGATGTTCTTCAAATGGGTATTCAAATCCGCCTGTGCTGTGGTCATCGTCACCCACACCTGGGATATTGTCATGGGCATTTTTGATGCTTCCCAAAGTGTTGTCAGCAGCGCCGCTGGGGTGATCGTTGGGCAGACCAATATCGACGTCTCCTCTGTGGTCGGTGGGCTGGAAAGCAGACTGAACGAAATGGATTTGGGACCGCTGTTTGGACTTTGGTTCCAATCTTTGTTCGTGGGACTATGCACCTGGGCCATCACCATCTGCATTTTCATCATTACCTATGGACGAATGATTGAAGTGTTCCTCGTCACCTCCGTAGCACCCATTCCCATGGCAACCATGGTCAACCGGGAATGGGGACAGATGGGACAGAATTATCTGCGCACCCTCTTTTCCCTGGGCTTCCAGGCGTTTCTCATTGTGGTATGCGTGGCAATTTACTCGGTGCTGGTGCAGAATATTTCCGTGTCCGGTGACATCAGTGCCGCCATCTGGACCTGCATGGGCTATACCGTGCTGCTCTGCTTCTGCCTGTTCAAAACCAGCAGCCTTGCCCGTTCCGTATTCAATGCCCATTAAGGAGGTGTGTCCATGCCCTATGTAACCATTCCCAAAGACTTAACAAAGGTCAAATCCAAGGTGCTGTTTAACCTGACAAAACGGCAGCTGGTGTGCTTCAGTGCCGGACTGCTTGTGGGTGTTCCCCTGTTCTTTCTCGTCAAAAAGCCTCTGGGAAACTCCACCGCTGCCCTGCTTATGATCCTCACCATGCTCCCTGCATTTCTGCTGGCACTGTACGAAAAGAACGGACAGCATCTGGAAGTCATCATCCGCAATATGGTTCGGGTGCTGTTCCTGCGACCAAAGGAGCGGCCCTACCGAACCAATAATTTCTATGCCGTTCTGGAACGGCAGGACAACTTAGACAAGGAGGTATACCGGATTGTTCATCCATCGCAAAAAGCGAGAACAGGAAAAAGCGGTGCAGGCCGCTATCTCAAAGGCAAAGCGCACAGATAAAAAGGAGAAGTCTTCTCAGGACAGCATTCCGTATCTGCTCATGCGGCAGGATGGCATTTGTCAGGTGACACGGAATCACTACACAAAAACCATCCAGTTCCGGGACATCAACTACCAGCTCTCGGACAACGAGGACAAGCAGGCCATCTTTGACAGCTGGTGCGATTTCCTCAATTATTTCGACAGCTCCGTTTCCTTCCAGCTGTCCTTTATCAACCTGACCGGCCTGCGGGGCGCTGCCCTGCGGACGATCCCGTTGCGCACAGACCAGTTTGAGAGCATCCAGCGGGAGCTGTCCGGGGTTATTCAGAATCAGCAGGAAAAGGGCAATAATGGCATTGTCAAAACCAAGTATCTGACCTTCGGGATTGACGCAGACAGTGTGCGCTCTGCAAAGCCCCGGCTGGAACGGATCGAGACGGATATTCTCAATAACTTCAAAAAGCTCGGTGTCAGTGCCCAAGTGCTTACGGGTAAGGAACGGCTCAAGGTGTGTCATGACATTTTGCGCATGGACACTCCGGAGTCGTTTTTGTTCCGCTGGGAGGATTTGCCCCGTTCCGGCCTGTCTACGAAGGACTATATCGCTCCCAGTTCCTTTTACTTTGGCAGGGCCAGAGATTTCCGCATGGGCAGGAAATTCGCAACGGTCAGCTTTTTACAGATTCTCGCCCCGGAACTCAGTGACCGTGTGCTGAAGGATTTTCTGGACATTGAAAGCAATGTCATTGTGAATCTCCATGTCCAATCGGTGGATCAAGTCAGCGCCATTAAGACTATCAAGCGCACCATCACCGATTTGGATAAAACAAAAATCGAGGAACAGAAGAAAGCCGTCCGTGCCGGATATGACATGGACATTCTTCCCTCGGATTTGGCGACTTACGGCGAAGAAGCCAAGAAGCTGCTGTCCGATCTGCAAAGCCGGAATCAGCGAATGTTCCTGATCACCTTCCTGATTCTCAACACCGCCGACACCAAACGGCAGTTGGACAACAACTTTTTCCAGACCAATTCCATCGCCCAGAAGTACAACTGCCAGCTGGTGCAGCTGGACTTCCAGCAGGAGGAAGGCATGGTCAGCAGTTTGCCTCTGGGACTGAACCAGATCGAGATTCAGCGGGGCCTTACCTCCTCCGGCGTTGCTATTTTTGTACCCTTTACCACCCAGGAGCTTTTTCAAAACAGCCCGGAGTCCCTGTACTGCGGTATCAACGCCCTGAGCGACAACATCATCATGGTGGATCGGAAGTGGCTGAAAAACCCCAACGGCCTGATTCTCGGCACCCCCGGCTCCGGTAAATCCTTTGCCGCCAAACGGGAAATTGCCAATGTGTTCCTGGTGACGAATGACGATATTATGGTCTGCGATCCGGAAGGCGAATACTATCCGCTGATACACCGATTAGGCGGGCAGGTCATTAAAATCTCTCCGACCTCCCACCACCACATCAATCCCATGGACATCAATTTGAATTACAGCGACGAGGACAATCCCCTCTCTCTGAAATCTGATTTTATTCTGTCCCTGTGTGAGCTGATCGTGGGCGGCAAGGACGGTCTAAAGCCTGTGGAGAAAACCATCACTGACCGCTGTGTGCGGATGGTTTACCGGAAATATCTCAGTGACCCCAGGCCGGAGAATATGCCCATTCTGGGGGACCTGTACGACTGCCTGCGGAAGCAGGAGGAAAAGGAAGCGCAGTTTGTGGCTACGGCGCTGGAAATCTATGTGGACGGCTCCTTAAATGTGTTTAACCACCGCACAGATGTGGATGTCAGCAACCGGGTGGTCTGCTATGACATTAAGGAGCTGGGGAAGCAGCTGAAGAAAATCGGAATGCTGATCGTCCAGGACCAGGTATGGAACCGGGTCACCCTGAACCGGGAAGCAAGGAAATCCACAAGGTACTACATTGACGAATTCCATTTGCTGCTGAAAGAGGAACAGACCGCAGCCTACTCTGTAGAAATCTGGAAGCGCTTTCGAAAATGGGGCGGTATTCCCACCGGCATTACCCAGAACGTCAAGGATTTGCTGGCATCCAGAGAAGTGGAGAACATTTTTGAGAACTCCGACTATATCTGTATGCTGAATCAGGCGGCAGGAGATCGGAAGATTCTTGCCCAGCAGCTGGGCATTTCGCCCCACCAGCTGTCCTATGTGACCCACTCCAATTCCGGCGAAGGGCTGCTGTTCTACGGGGACACCATCGTCCCATTTGTAGATCGCTTCCCGGAGGACACAGAGCTGTATCGGCTTATGACCACGAAGCCAGCCGACATAAAGGAGGATGCGAAACCATGATAAGGTCAGGTGTTTGCCGTGGGTGAATCCCGGCTGCAATTTACAGATGCCGAACGGAGTGACCCGGAGATCGGCAAAAAGGTACGCCGCGCGGAAAAAGCCGCTGCCAAAGCAAACAAGGCCCAAGCCAAAATTCCCACTCACAAGAGGCCGGAACTGGTGGCCGACAACAGCAACGGAAAAATCAAGGTTCGCCTGAATTTCGAGGAAACCCAGAAAAAGCCGCCCTCCGAACTCCACATTGCCAAGGCTCCCGCCAAGCTGGCACAAGCCCAAATTCACAGGCAGCTGCAGGAATCCGAGGAAGACAACGTGGGCGTGGAGGCCGCAGATGCTCTTACATCCACTGCAGAGCATTCGGCTTCCATCCTCCAGGATGTCCACCACCGTGCAGCATTGAAGCCCTACCGTGCGGCAGATAAAGCAGAGCGACGGCTTCGGACCGCTAACCTCCGTGCCCTGCAGGCCAAGGTGGAAGCGAAGAATCCCACCAGCAATCCCATTTCCAGATGGCGACAGAAGCAGCAAATCAAACGTCAGTATATGACTTCCAAGTCCGGGCATTCTGCGACAGGCTATACCACCACCGGTACAGCAAAGGCAGCGTCCAAAGCCGCCTCCGAAGGAAAGAAGGCCGGTTCCTATGTGGTACGGCACCGAAAGGGATTTCTGGCAATCCTGGCAATCGCCCTGGTTACTTCCTTTCTCCTGAACGTGGTGTCCTCCTGTTCCATGATGATCGAGGGGCTGGGTGCCGGTCTGGCCTCCGGCAGCTATGCCTCCCAGGACGATGCCATGCTGGGGGCAGAAGAAACTTACAGCCAGATGGAGGCTGCCTTGCAGCAAAAGCTGGACCGGTTTCAACAGGACCATGATTACGACGAGTACCATTTCGACCTGGATGAAATCGGCCACGACCCCTATGTGCTGATCTCCATTCTCTCCGCCATGTACCCGGAGGGCTGGACTCTGGCCCAAATCATGCCTACGCTGAATACCCTCTTTGAAAAGCAGTACATTCTCACGGTGGACGTGGAAACGGAACTTCGCTATCGGGACGATGGAAATGAACGCTATCCCTACACCATCTGCCATGTGAAGCTGAAAAACTTCGACCTCAGCCATGTGCCGGTCTACGTCATGAACGAGAAAACACTGAGCCGCTACGCCCTATATATGGCCACTCTGGGAAACCGTCCGGACCTGTTCCCAGATTCGGAATCTGTTGACCGACTGAAAAAGGGATATGAGGATTACGACATCCCGAGCGAGGCCCTGAGCGATACCCACTTCGCCGCCATGATCGCCGAAGCGGAAAAGTATCTGGGTTATCCCTATGTCTGGGGCGGCAGCAACCCCAGCACATCCTTTGACTGCTCCGGCTTTGTCTGCTGGGTGGTAAATCACTCTGGGTGGAACCTGGGTAGAACATCTGCCCAGGGACTGTTCAATGCCTGTACTCCCGTTTCCCGCGGCAATGCCCGTCCAGGGGACTTAATCTTTTTTAAGGGTACCTACGACACCCCCGGAGTCTCCCATGTAGGCATCTATGTGGGCAACAATCGGATGATTCACTGCGGAAACCCTATTTCGTACACCATTATCAACACCCAATACTGGCAGCGCCATTTCTATGCCTTTGGCCGTCTGCCGAGATAAGGAGAAACTATGAATCCGAAAATCGCAAAGCTCCGTGCCGAGCTGGAAAAGAATACGGAACGGATCACCAGACTGCAAGCCCGGAACGGGGAACTGAAACAGCAGATTCAGGAGCTGGAAAACCTGGATATTGTCAGCATGGTCCGGGAATGCGGCATGACCCCGGAACAACTCTCTGCTCTGCTGGAAAAATTGCAGCTGCCCGCCGCTGACAGAAAGGAGGCATCTTCCGTTGAACTCTAAACACAAGATTTTCTCTCTGCTGCTCATTCTGCTATTAAGCATTTCTACGCTGGCCCTGCCTGCCGCCGCAGAGGCCAAGCCGCCTGCGGACGATGTAATTATCTACACCTCTGACCCTACCGAGCCGCCTCCTACGACGGCTCCATCCACAAAGCCGACCACGGCGGCAACAAAGCCCACAGAGGCAACAGCTCCGGCAGCCACCGCTCCAACTACCCCACCGACCATCCCCACCATCTCGGAACCCTTTGAACAGGGCAACGCCATTGCCAGCAGCCTGCAATACCACAAGGACACCAACAAGCAGTTTCTGACAATTGAAACCCGCAGCGGCGAGGTGTTCTACATCATCATCGACTACGATGCCCCAGTGAATGAGAACCTGGAGCAGTTCTCCGCCTATTTTCTGAACAAGGTGGATAACGCTGACCTGAGTGCCCTCCTGGACGATGGAAATACGGTGGAGGTCTGCGGCTGTATTGACCGGTGTTATGCCGGTCATGTAAACACCACCTGCCCCATCTGCGCCAAGAACATGACGGAGTGTGTGGGCAAAGAACCAGAAACCACGGAAGCCCCCACCACAGCCCCCACGGAGCCGGTCAAGGAACCGGAAAAGAAATCCAATCCGGCAGGGCTTTTGCTGGTGCTTCTGATTCTGGGTATGGGCGGCGCTGTGGCATGGCATTTCTTTAAGAACAAGATGCCCGACCAGCAGACCAAGGGCGATACCGACCTGGACGACTATGATTACGGCATCGACGAAGATGATGATCTGGACTACGATACGGAAGATGAACAGGAGGAACAGCATTGAGCTATTTCACAACAAACAAATATGAGCGCATGATGACCCAGATTCCCAGACCCCGGCAGGCGGGTAATGTACCCCGGTTAGCTCCGGGGCATCTCTGTTACGGCTGCGGGCGGTATCGCCAGTGTTACGGCATTGGCTGTGTCCATCCCTGCTATCGGGAAGTTCAGAAAATGGAGGAGGCAGTATGAAATTGGTTTATGTGAAGCTTCACATAAACCAGCTTATGTTTAGTCATATGTTATGAGACGAAATCGTCTCATTCACCTCACT
>ERZ791919.1951-NODE-1951-length-16088-cov-3.290900_pt1 | contig 16088 bp, 17 predicted proteins | sample MGYA00510137_ERZ791919 | MGnify/ENA primary metagenome ERZ791919 (study PRJEB30046, sample SAMN00792059) | human gut metagenome | study: EMG produced TPA metagenomics assembly of the A metagenome-wide association study of gut microbiota in type 2...
GTAGGCGGCTCTTAGCGCGTAGACTGAAGGTGGCCCCGCAGGGCCGGATGAGGGCAAACTTGATCCAGCTGCTCACTCACCCTGCATACATTACTCGTAACTGTACTCCCACTGCCCGGTGGTTGTGTTGAATCTCTGGCGAAGCTGCGGCATGCTGGCTGCCATGTTTGCGTAACCCTGCATCAGGCTGACAAGATTGTTCGTGTTGTTTGCTGTCAGGTTCGCAAGGTTCGTCTGATACTGGCTCAAATCCGCTGCATCGCCGCTGGCACGCTGGTTTTCCAGCTGTGCCATGTTGTTCTGATAGGTGTTCTCAAGGCTTGCCAGCTGGTTCTGCCGCTCGGTTTCCAGCGCGTTGCGGCTGTTGTTGTAGTTGTTCAGCATACCGGCTGTCGTGGTCTCGCTTGCACCGCCGTTCAGGCCCTGCGCCGCAAGCTGTTGGGCAAGGTTGCGCTCGCTCATCATCTTGTTGATATACGCCTGCTGCAGGGCGTTTTCTGTGGCGCGGTTCAGCTCGCCCTGCCCGTACTCGTAGTTGGCTTTCTGCTGTGCAGCACTGCGCTGGTAGGCTTCTTCACGCGCTCTTCGCTGTGCCTCCTGCGCGGCGCGCATCTGCTCTTCTGCCCTGCTCTGTGCTTCTGCCGCCGCCTGCTGTGCGGCCTGCATCGCGCTCTGCATCTGGCTAATATAGCTGTTCATGTAGTTGTTGCTCTGTACCGGTGCGCTGTAGCTTGCCGCCGCGCTCCCGCCACCAGAACTACCACCGCCGACATACCCGCCGCCAGCACCGGTGCTGGGTGTCGTGTTCCTTTTTGCTGGGACCGGCAACGGCGTTCCGCCACCGGTCACTTTTGCAAAATTGTTGTACAGTGGGCCCATTGCTCCCGCAGCGCCTTGCCCATTGTTTTTTTTGATAATTGGTGCCGGATACGTTTTTTTGATGGTATTCGGCAGTCCTCCGCCATAGTTCATAGTGTCACCCCTTCCGCTCACTCTGCGTGCCAAAATAAAAGGCCACGACCATCGTCACAATGGTCATGACCGTGTCAGGCTGTAATTTCTCCCGCAGCGCCAATGCCGCAAACACTGCAACGACAACCAGCGTCACAATGGTCTTGACTTTGATAAGCGCGGCAAGGTTTTTCAAAAAGTCTTTCATTTGCAGCACCTCACCCGATCAGATGCTTCTGCAAGGCTTCCTTTGCTTTCTGCATCTGGTCAATGTTGTTTCCATCCAGATTGTGGTCAAGCAGGGCCAGCAACGCCTGCATGGTCACATGCTGCCCCTCGTCCATGCGGTCAAGCCGCAGTTTGTCTTTTTTCAAAAATCCCTCCATGGCGTTCACCCGCTCTTCAAGCTTGGTAATGCGTTTGTCCTGGTCGGCTTTCGGCTTTTTTATGGCGGTGATGACTTTGCTGATGGCCACGCCCCCGGCATACAGCCCGGCAGCAGCGCCCGCCGCGTAAATTAAAAACGCCCAGGCTTCCGCAAGTGTAAACGAAAATACATGCTGCATCGGCATCACACCTCCGCCCATTCAGATTTGTACAGCCCGGCATCCGTCAATCCGCGTTCCTTGCACAGCAGATAAACGGCATCCGCGTCCCCCTGGCTCACCGGCCCGATGGTAATCACTTGTAGCTTTCCTGTGCCGTTCTGGGCCGTCTGCGCGCCGCTGGCGGCCTGCTCCGGCTGCTGTACAGCGTGCTCGCCGGGGCGGTATGTAAACACCTGCCCGCTTGCCGTGGTGAAGTCGTTGTCCAGCCACACCAGCGGGTTGGTGCGCTTGCCGCCCAGGATGACCTCAAAATGCAGGTGTGCGCCGAACACGTTGCCGGTCCCGCCGCTGTAGCCGATGATCTCGCCCTCTTTGACCTGCTGGCCGTACTTGACGCAATAGCTGCTCAGGTGCGCGTACCGCGTCTGCAGCACACTGCCCTTGTAGGGCGCGTGTTTGATTCTCACCATGTTGCCATAGCTCTGCATACCCGTCCGGGTGTGGCCATCCCAGTCCTGGGTCTGATCCACGGTGCCGTCCTCGGCGGCATAGACCGGGCGGATATATATGTTGTCAATCTGGGTGCGCAGGTCAACGGCCTGGTGCAAACCGCCGTCATTGTAAAACCATCCTTGTGTGATGATGTGCTGGGCCAGAGGCCACGCCAGCAACACCTCACCGTTTGAAAGTCTCATGATTTGTTGTCCTTTCTGTTTGATAGTCAGCTAAAGCCCTCTTTAACTAACTGTTTCGGAATCCTCGGTAGGCTCGTCTGTTTTGCTGTCCTCGGCATCCAGCGCATCATAATACGCCTGTGCCAGGGCTTCCACCTCTGCAATGTCATCTTCTGTCAGTAGCCCATTGTCAAGGTGCGTGTACGCCTTGTCCAGCCAGAACGCAACGTCTCGTCCGGCTGCAATCTCTCGCTTGATACTGCGCAGCGTCAAATCGTGCCGTGCTTTACTCTTGATAGCCATTTTATTACTCCTTTCAGGTTTGCGATGCTACTGCATCTTCCAAATCGGTAATCCGCTTAATGGGGTCTGCTCGTCCCGTCACAGTCGCGCTGTCGGCATCGGTCAGCACGGTGTTCACTCCTGCAAGCGCGGGGATGGGCTGTGCGCCTGTCGCAGTGAAGGGCACAGGCTCTGCAAGCTTGTAGCAAACTTGCACAGGGGTTCCTGCGTCGTTCTGGGCGGCAAGGTAGGCTTTCAACGAAGCAACTTCATGTCCCGCTGATATATCGGGTAGCGAGCTAGTCAGCATGCTGAACATAAAATAGCGCGACGATCCGACTGTCGCAAAGCCAATTCCAGCATTCTGCCCACCCCACACATCTTGGTCCGGAGTCTCTAAATGGCTACAAATGCCTTTTGCGTTTATAGCATCATAATCATTGATGTCGTATGTATAAAATCCTGTAATAGCAGGGTTGTGAGCGTTGATTCCCCATGAGTTCCATGATTCTGTGCCATTCAGAATTACGAGCTTCCACGTATCCGGCCCCTCTCCCTTCACCGCGTCCACCTCACCGCCATACACGGTTTCAGGCAGGGTCAGGGTGTTGGTTTGGCCGTTGTACGGTGTGTAGGTGGTCGGGGCGATGGTGCCAGGAACAACTGCAATTTGGAATTTGAAGTTGTTGAATACTGTGCCCACTCGCCAGCATTGCAGCATAAAAACAAGCTCGGTTTCTACCAGTGCAACATTGCTTGCAATATACGCATCAATGTTTGTGCCGGTTATATCACCACGGAAGCAATGCTCATAATCCGTTGCGAACAGCGAATAGGCAAAAGTAATGCCATCACCGCTTCCAAGAGAGACGCTTCCGCCCACCTTTTTGACGTACATGGTGTAGGTTTTTCCCGCAACCCAATGCAGCCGACACATTCCAATAATGATATTGCTTTTTGCAGAAATTGTTCCGTTTAACGTGATATTTTTTCTGCGTCTACTGCTATTTTAATGTCTGAATTGGAATCTTTTGTGCTTAAAAACTCAATGACATTCTCCCCGCACCGTTCAACCGTCACGCTGTCCCTGCCCTTGATGGGACGGATGTTTTCGGGGCTAGGTGTTCCGCTGCCCTCCTGCACCGGTTCCCACTTCGCTTTCACGCCCAGCGGGTATCCCGCAACAGGGTAGCACACAACAGGGTTGCCGCTTTCTTCCAGAGGCGGGCAGAGCATATCAATGATGTGCTTACTGCTCCACGGATTTTCACCAATGGTGCTGTCATCTGGGTAGGCACGCTGCATCTGGTTTTTCAGCGTGCCAATATCATTTACTGCCGTCGTGTAATCCGCGGGCAGGCTGTCAGAAACGTCCTGTGCCTTCTTCGCACTTGCAGCAGCGTTTACCTCGCTGGTTGCCGCTGCTGTTTTACTTTCCAGTGCTGCCTGTGCGGATTCCGCCGCCGCCTGTTCACTCGCCTTTGCAGCTTTTTCACTTTCAGCAGCTTTTACTTCCGATGCCCCTGCCGCCTGTTCACTTCTCGCCGCAGCGCTTGCAGAGTTTCCCGCCGCAGCTTTTGACTCCGCCGCGTTTTCCGCGCTTGCATTGGCAGCGGTTGCCGCGCCGCTTGCTGTCTGCATGTAACCCTGTGCATCAATGGCGGACTTTGCCGCCGCCGTTTTCTGCTCTTCCGCCTGTGCGGCACTGCCTGCAGCGGCAACAGCACTCGCCGCAGCGGCCTTCTCACTGGCGGCAGCAGCGGCCTGCTTATTTGCAACATCAGTCTGCATCTTCTCGATAGTAGCGATGTTTGCAGCTACACTCTCGTCCGCCGCTTTCTTCGCCGCACTGGCGGCATTCTTAGCACTTTCTGCGGCGTTGCCCTCACTTGTTGCAGCTGCCGCCGCACTGCTCGCTGCCGCTCTCTCGCTGGCGTTGGCGTTGCCCTCGCTTACCGCTGCCGCATCCGCACCGGCTTTTGCCTTGTCCTCACTGTTTTTTGCTGCAATTTTGCTGGCCGCAGCTGCGTCTTCACTGGTCTTCGCAGCCCTTGCCGCAGCCTGCGCATCTTCGCTGGCCGCCTCTGCGTCCTCTGCGCGAGCTTCAGCTTTTGTGGCTGCTTCATACGCACCGTCGCGGTACTCTTTGTTCTGGGTCACAAATTGGTTCCAGCGGTCATCTGTCGGCACAGGGTCGCTGTCCGTGATCTCACTGTGGTTCGTGACCTTGTAGTTCAGGTTTGCGGAAATACGCCGCTGACCGTTCATGCTGCCCTCAAACACAATGCGCCCGGCAAAAGTGTTTTCCTTTGTGGCTTCCCACGGCACATCTGCATAGCCGTCCTTCCCCACGACCTTCTTTGCCACAACTTCGCCTTTCACATTGAAAAACGCCGTAATGGTCAAATCCTGCCATGCCGCGTCCAGTGTAAGGTGCAGCTTTTCAATGCCGTAGCTGCCCCATGTGCCCAAATCCAGCATGCCGCCGGTGGAAGCAGCTTTGTACCCGACAAGGCTGATTTCATGAATAATTGTGTTCTCTGCCATGCTTTAGCCCTCATCTCATACGGTAACAATAAACTCCGGCGCCTAATGTATAAACAACACCCGGATCATGATTCGTTTTGTGGAAAATGTCATATAGGTAGGTTAGTGGTGTTATCTGTGCCGTGCCGTTTCCGGCATAGGCTCCAATATTCAGCATATTGGCATTGCATACATTTGTAACTGCATTGCTATTTCCAGCGCCACTATAATGCGCTAGAAAACCGGGCTCCGGTATGCCTTGTACAACCACTGTTGCCGCATACTCCGGAATAGGGTTTCCATAGCCGCTCTGATACTGTATGACCAGATATAAATATTTGTCTTTTGTCCATGTTGCCGCCTTTACGCGGCCTTCGCCGTTGTGGTATCCTGCGGGGACTGCGTAAGAACTTCCCGGGTTTATAGTTGTGTCCACTGCGCCCCGATTCGGCATAGACCCTTCTTTAAGCGTCTTATCCACAGCATAAAAGCTTTTTCCCGCCAGCACATTGTCAGCAGCAGCGGTGGCCTGCGCCAGCTTGCTTAAACCCAATCCACCGCCGCCGCTAAAATTTAGCTGTGTACCGTCATAGGTAAACAGCACCCATCTCCCGGCAACGATTGTATCTCCGTCCACAGTATCAGCCCCGCAGTAGGCAGGCACCACATTTCCATTGACAGAGAAAGTGTCCCCGCTTGTCCATGCTTCAGGAATCTTACATCTGCCTGTAGTACCGGAACCGGACAGATAATAAACCGTGCCGGACTTTACGCAGTTCCACGGCTGCACAGTTACATTCACACCGTTGTTGCCCGGGTCGTACACCGATTTTGCCATGTCACCGGCACCGATTTCAAACACCTTTTCGTTCAGCTTTCTGTCGGCTTCCTCTTTGGTGTATCTGTCTTTTACGGCAGTCTCCACCTGCCCGGAAAGCTCGTTAAAGGCAGGCACAATGACATCGCGGGAAAGCTCGTCTAAAATGCGCTGCATCTCTGCTGTCGATACGCCCGGTATATCCGGCCTGCCAATGTTCCCTTTTCCGGCAAGGTCGGTCTCTGTGATTTTTCTCATGGTATCACCCCTTATAGTTGCCGCCCTCTACATACTCGATACTGGCCTGCACAATGCCAAAGGATTCATGCAGCATGTCATTCTCAAATCGGAAACTGCATTTGTCCACTCGCTTGATGCGCAGCTTTGAGTGGAATGTCTTCGGGCTTGTATCGTTGGAATAGCACAAATGTGAGTACGAAAGGCGTGAATAGCTAAAGTAGCTCACACCAGTCAGAAATTCCTTGATAGTTTTCCACTCACCCTTTACAATGGCAGAAATCTGCACGCCAGCCGATGCGGAGTTTACCAGCTGCACCGCCAGATGCTTGAATGTCTTGGTCTTGTAAAAGTTACTGCCACTTACATACGGAGTCTGCCAGCTTGCCGCAATGGCATTTCCATCGTCACTGTAGCTAAGGTAGCTCGTCTCGTCTGTGAAAAACCGGCACACTCTGCCGTCATTCGTGCCAAACCACAGCGTCCCATCTTTTACAAACAGCAGCCGCGCCGGAATGTTTGTGCAGTAAAATCCAACATACTGCCGGTTTGAATACGGCTCACTCTTTGTCAAGCCAAGGTTTTGCAGTCCGTCCAGCACATAGGCATGCCCGTTCACGCACAGCCAATACATGTCGTTGTACACGCAGGCGCAAGCGTCGCTCAAATTGCTTTCGTCCAAAAGCCTGCCGTTTAAGTAGTAGCTTCTATCCTGACTGTAACGCTCCGCGTTGATGTCGCTGGCCGCAATGGCGTAGATACCGGCGCTCGTCAAAAACACCGGTTCATTCTGCAGGTAGGCAAAACTGTCTCTCGCAATCGCGCCGGGGCCTTTCATCGTGTTGTAAATCGGGAAAGCCGCTTCGCTGTCCACTAAGTTTCCGCTGCGCAGGATAATATTTCTGTCCGGCTCGTAGTCGTCCTTGTGGGCAGCCAATCGGTTTTCAATGATGGTATACCCCACAACCGCGCTCTTGTTCGTGCCAAGCACGCTGTACCCCGTATCGGGGAAGTAAGTCGGGTCGTCCTTCTGGCTGTACCAGTCGTAGTTGATGTAATCCGGGTTCCCGCTCAAAAACAAACGGTCTACATCGCCGTTTACACCAAACCGCGCGCCGATGCAGCACTTGTTGATTCTGTCTCTGTATCCCTTTACAGTGCGCCGTGCTTCGATTTCAATGTTGTCCTCACCGGTAACAGGGCTTTTTTCCGGTGCGGTAGTAAAGCTCACAATGCCTTTTTCTGCGTTGCAGGTAAAACCGCTGATTTCTTTCCATGTGCCGTCCCCATGCAGCTGGCGCACCGTCACATTGGCATCGTCCAGCCCAGAAAAACTTAAATGATATTCTTTGCTCGTTCCGTCCGCAAGGAACTTTTCTTTGAATTTCGGCTGCAATAGGTTCAGCGCATCATACTGCTTGCCGCCGCCGTTCGGGGCTTTTGCAATCGTCACTGTCGGGATATAAGCGGCATCCTCCACCGGCTTTGCGGTAGTGCCGTCATAGACAAGAAACTTTTTGCCGTCCACAATGTAAAGGTTGTCGCCAAACTGCCACGCATAGCTTTTCGCATCGTTCATTTCGCTGTACAAAAGCTGTGGTGTGTCCTTCATGACATACAGCCCGGTCCCGGCGTGTATCAGGTCATATTTGTCTTTCTTTCTCGCATAGTGCCCGTTGATTCTCCCGGTAAATTTGTACATGGTCTCATAGCCCATGCGCTTGCGCACCTTGCCGGGTTCACTGCGTATCATGTTCTCCGCATAGGGGCTTTGCGTCACGCTCACATTGAACGGGTTTGAGGTGAAATCCACGCCGTAAAACTGCGTCAGCTTAATAACACTCCGGCTCGGGATTTCAGGTATCGCAAAAGCCATCTCTTACCACCACCCTGTATTGTTGCCCCAGCTCTCCTGTGTCGGCATTCTGTCCGGGTTTTTCAGCCGCTCAAAGGCAACCTCAAACTCGTTGCGGTAATAGGTGCTCACCGCAATATCATCGTCCTTGTACAGCTGGCTTGCCATATACAGGGGCAGCAACACAACAGCATCGTCCGGCAGGTTGATTTTTGTATCGTCCGGCGTGTTTAGCGTGATTGCTGTCGGCTTTGCATCATAAAAAATCTCAAAAATGCCCTCGGCATCTTCGGGGAATTTCATGTACTTCCCGGCCATAAACGCAGCGCCGTTGTACTTTGTCGGCACACCGTTATCGTCAAGGCTGTAAACTTCCAACGTGCCGATCCGGTAAAAGTCCTTTAGCTCGCTGGTCATATCCAGTGCAAAGGTTTCGCCCTTGCTCTTTTCAATGGTCGTGCTTTTGCGGATATACCGCCCTGCTGTCGCAAGCATCTGTAGCGCTTCGTTGGCTGCCTGCGGCATCGCGTTCAAATACTCGCTTATGGCATCATCGTTCGCATCAATCGTTGTCCCGTCAGAGCTGAACATTTTCTGCAAGGTTGCCAACTTGATTTCCTGCCATGTCATTTGCAATCACCCCCTGCTGCATAGCTTCCTGTTTGTCCATCTCCTCTTTGATGGATTTCTGCATTGTGGCTGCATACGGGAATCCGGTCTCTTTCAGGAAAGTCCACAGCCGGTACTGGCTTGCAGGCTCGGTAATGTTGCCAAAACCGCCCGCCTGATACTTCACATCGACCATATCCCACAGCCGTTCACGGTTGCTGGCAAGGTTACTTGCCGGGTCAACCTCAATGATAAATTCATCGTTCCAGTACAATTCCCCGGCTGCGTCCCGCTTCAAAAACTCCATCCTGTCAAAATGCCCGAACTGCTGTTCGCCGTCCGTGTCAGTCTCAGTCATCGGGTACGGCTCATCGGCATACGCCAGCAAAAACTCAAACATCATGCGGTACAGCTTCGCATAGGCGTTGTTCTTCATCTCGCGCTTGCTCTGCAAACGGCCTGCGCTCTGGTTTGCGCTGAACTGTTTCGCACTGCCCGATGTAGCGGAAGAATCGTACTTCCCCTGGAATGCGTCCGTAATTCCCAAAGTGGATTTCGCCCAAGTGTAATTCATTTCCAGCATGTTCTGGTCGTTTTGCACATTGGGCTGCACATTGATAACATCGATCATGGCTTTCTGGCTCGGGTTGTCCACGCGCAAAACTTTCAGCTCGTCATCGTTCAGCTCCGCGTTTACGCCATCCGGCAGCACTACCCAACTGCCGCCTTTCAGCAGCTTTTCCTGAATTTTCGTGCCGTATTTGTTGATAGCCTGCTGCTGGTCAGCGATGATATCTACATCCGACACGCCCAAAAACTTGTCCGATGCCGCAATGTTTATCCGCTCCACAATCGGGAACCCGTGCGGTTTGTAGGCCGGTATCTCGTTGGCCTCCATCTCGCCCGGCATCATAATGACCTCGCCGCTCTCGTTGTCACGCTGCACACTGCCGTCCGGGTTCACAATGGGCATATCCTCGCCCGTCACCTGTGCAGGCAGCACCTCGCCGCTGCTAAGCACTACATCCTGTGTCAGCGTAAGGGTCTGTACCGGCTGTTCTTTGAACTTCTTGTTCCCACAAACGCATACATCCCCCACGCGCCGTCGTCCGCATTTCGTGCAGACCTCTGCCGTGCGCGCATAATAATCGGGGAAATCTTCAAGTACCTGACACCCTACCCAGCTAAACATGCCTACTGTGCCCTTGTCGTGCTTGTAATAGACAATGTTCTGCGTCACAACGCCTGTGTGGGTGCTATCATCGCCCCCGCGCGCGTCCGGTGCGTCCTCTGTGTCGGTCTCAATAGTAATGCCATACCGCGCTTCCAGCGATTCCTTGCTCTTTGAGACCTGCACAAAGATATAATCCATATCCTCAATGCGGTACACACCCGGCTGCGGAATGACCTGCCGTGGGTGACGCATCTCTACTTCAACATCGCCCAGCGTGCAGTGATACCCTGCAACCGGGTTCCACTCCACATGGAAAAAGTCCGCTCCCTGCACCGGCACTGTGCGTTCGCTTCTGTCATTCAGTTCAATAAACCGCATCCGCCGTGCCTGATTGCGCAGCATGTTTTCGGCCTTTCGCGCCAAGTCCCGGTCTTCCGCATGGATGGCTGTGACCTTCGGCATCGGGTAGCTGGAATCCACCTGACTTTCAATCAGCTCATAGATAATATTGCGCACATTCGTGGCGTTCTTTTTGGCACCCTGTATCTCGTGGCTGCCGTAGTACATGGCCTCGCGCTTGCGCATCTTTTCCAGGGTGTCACTGTATGCAGCTTTTGCGCTGGATAGCTTGCCCTGCCATTTTTCAAGGTCTTTTGTCTGCTTATCGTCTTTCTTCATATCGTCACTCCTGTGGGGTCATGCCCCCGCAAATGTGATAAAAAAGCGGCCCTGCCGTAGCAGAGCCGCTAAAATTACTGCTTCTTGGTTCGCCGTTTCCGGGTAACTTGGCTTTCCCCTTTGGGCACGCTGTCAGTGCCCAATGCCGGGTGAGCCTCGCCACTTTCTACCGCCCGGGAATAATACGTCCCGTCCCTGTTCACGGCCTCCACAACATACAGCCGCTTGCCGTCCTCAAAGGTGTCCCCGATTTTCAATCCTTTAGGAACCATGCTGCACCGCCTTAGGTCAGCGTGCTGCCAGCAGTAGCGCCGCCCAAAATAACATGCCGCCAATCTCCGAAACCGGCGCTGAAACGGCCACGGCAGGAAGTGATCAAATCCTGCGTCATCGTGTCCACATTCTGGAAGGTCTCCATTGCGGTACGGTCATAGAACACATTGCCCAGCAGGTCCTTGTTGGCCTGGCTGCTCATGATGATATAGGGGTTCGTCTCGTCAGCAGCCTGCCAATGGTGGTCAACGATCAGCTTCCACATGCCCTTGTTGACGTTCACATCGTTGAAGTTGCTGCCGACCTGCTGGTCACTGTTGGCGATCTTCTTTGCCAGCACGATCATCTCGGGGCGGTTAGCAGGCAGGATGATGGTGTCGAACACATAGCCCATGTGGTTGCCGGAGGCATTCATGAAGTTGAAGCCGACATTCGCCAGCTTGTTCAACATCGCGTCATCGGTGCCCAGCGCATTGGTGAACACATTGGACTGCGCGGCAACGCCGGTCTTGCCGGTGTGATCTTTGGCAAACAGGGCCTTGCCGTCTGCGGTGGTGGAATCCAGCCCGGTCTTTGCGCCGTAAGTAAAGGTCGCGGCAGCGCTGGTCAGTGCGCTGGAAGCAAACACAGCACGGCTGCGCTTGTAGGCACGCACATAGGCTGCAGCGCGGGCAGCGGCCATATCAAACTGGTTGTCCTCGATCATCGTCTTGGTGATGCGGAACGCCTTCTTGAACTCCGAATGCTGGATAAGTTTGGGCTCCACCTCGCCGAAATCATCCAGCGGGCTGGACGCGCCCTCATCGACCAGATCAAAGTTGGAGAAGGTAGACATGCCCGCGATCTTCTCGCCGAAACGCTTGGACTTCTTGACATTGAACAGCGCATTGACAAGCTCGTCATCGTTGTTTTTTTCGTTGTCGGTGTCCTTCATTTTCATGGTGAGCAGGTCAGCCCACTCATTCCAAAAATCATTGGCAAGGCCGCTTGCCTTGCTAAAAATAACTGCCATAGTCAGTCTCCTTTACGCAAAAAAATCAAATCGAGTTGTAGAGCTTCTGCAGCTCCTCATCGCTCTTGTCCGGGAAATACTCATGCGCTTTCGCAAGCATCCCGCTACTCATGGTCTTTTCCTTGCCCGGCATATTGGCACCGCCGTGCGCGGCCAAGTGTCCTTTGCCGCGTGCGGCGTTGATAGCCGCCTGTTTACCGGCCTCTGTGCCGCTCTGCACGGCCTTGCCATAGTTCAGCGCCTTATAAGCGGTCACCATGTCCAGCCCGTTTCTCTGCACCAGCTCAACCATCTTGTCAAAGCCGTCCAGCTTCGCAAGGTCATCGGTGGTTCTCAAACTGGGTTCCAGCTTCTGCAGCGCGGCAAAGTCTGCCGCAAATGCCGCCTGCGCCTCATCTTTCACCCTTGCGGCTTTCAGCTCCTCCATCTCGGCTTTCAGCCGGGCTTTCTCCGGGTCGCTGTCAATGAGGCGCTGCAAGGCGGCACGCTGTTCCGCTGTCTGGTTCGCCGTGGCCTGCTCGATCGCTTTCTGTCTGGCGATGCGGTTCTGCGCGTCCATCGCATCAAAATAATCCTGCATGGTATGGATGTCCGCGCCGGTCTCGGGGTTTTTGTACCCGGCAAATCTCTGTGCAAACTGTCTGTCCACACGCTGCTGTGCCTCTCGCTCGCTGCGCTGGCGGGCAATAGCCCATACATTGTTGGGGATTTCCGGTTCTGCGGCAGTTTCCGTGTTTTTGGCGGCACTTTCCACTTTACTTTCCACAGTTTCCACATTTTCTGTCGGGTTGTCGTTGGGCTGGTCGGCTACGCCAGCGGTCACGCCGTTTTCAAACTCGTCCATAGATTCCTCCGCGTACAACGCCCGCCGGCTAAAAATTTGTATAAAAAAAGCGCCTACCCTTTCGGGTAGACGCTTCTTCTATCGTAATTCCCCTGCCTTCCCACTCTGGGGAAGGTGGCCCCGCAGGGCCGGATGAGGGCAAAGCAAATCTTATTGCCCGCCGTCATTCACCGGGTAACTCACCCTCTGCACCGCTTTCCCCGGTGCCAGTTCCCCCACAACTAGCCCAAATCGCGGGCATTGCTTGCTTCGGCAGATAAATTTCAGCACTTCTGTGCTTGAATCCACGCGGCACTCCACGCCGCAAGTCGGGCATCTCATGCAGGGCTCCCCCATTTCTCAATCAGCATTTTGCGGTCTTTCTGGCTGGCGTTTTTGTAATCCTCATACATGTCCGCCGTCCATGGCCGCTTTCGTATATTCACAGGTTTTTTCGCCGGGCTTGTCCACCAAACGCAAAAATAGCGTAATGCGTCCGGGTAATGCGTCAGGCCGTGAGGGTTCTTCGCATACACATCAGGGTTTTTATCATCCTTCTGTATCTTCGTCAGGCACGTCCATAACTCGCCCGGCTTGTAAAATGTCAGATACCCTTTTCCGGTTTTCTCGTCTTTTCGCAGCCATTGTTTCATGGCAGCACACCCTGCCGAAAAATCTCGTGATGTCTGTACCAGTCCCAGCCCTGCTTCGCTGAACAGCTGTGCGCGGCTCTTGCCGCTCTCCTGACTTCGGTTCCACAGGTCAGGCGGTGCAAGATACATGTCTATCTCTTCCTCGGCAGAATCGCGCAAAATCAAATCTGCCGCTTCACCTATCGTCTTGTTCGGCCCGCCGTCCACCCGGTACACCGTTGCATGGCCCTGCGTGTCAACAGCAATCCAAAGCGCAGCCAGCATATCAAGACCATAGTCAATCGTCACATAGCGCCTTAGCGGCCCTGTGGGCGGTGCATCGACCAAGTGAGTATCTTTGTCAAGCTCACTAAAGAAGCGCCCTCCGGGGGCGGAGAGCGCTTCTTCTTCTGTTGCAGGGTACTCCTGCATCGTTTTATCCTCGCCCAGCGCAGCAACAGTCTGTGCGTACCACTTCTCACTGCGGCGCGGGTCTGTGCTCCACGGCAAAAACAGCTTTGCAAAACCGTTTCCGGGGTTTGTGTAGATTTCCTCAAACAGTGTGCCAAGTTTGATAGTTGACAACCCGATAACCCGCCCGCCGAACGGTCTGTTGATAACCGGGTATGCCGCCTGCCAGATTTCCTCTGCGTACTGCTGGAACGCCCATTCGTCAATTACGATCAAGTCAGCGGTAAACGAACGGCCCGCCGCAGGGCTTGACGGAAACGCCTTAAACACGCTCTCCGGGCCGTCAGGCCACATCACAACCACCTGCATTGTGCTTTTGTAGAATACCGGCCCTGTCCAGCCTGCAACGCTGCCGCCCGGCGTGTCCACCTCTCGGATAAGCCCCGGCATGTACCGCAGTATCACCGCAAGGCGACGCACAAGCTCTTTGGCCTCGTCCTCTGACCGGCTCAAGCCAATCGCAGTACGGCCTGTGTTCAGCGCCACAAGCCGCGCCACCTCTGCCAGCGCCAGCCATGTAAAACCCAACTGACGCGCTTTCAGCACGCAAACAAGCCGGTTCTCGGCAAACACGACCAGTGCTTTTTTCTGCCCGTCCCACAGCGTAAACGGCTGTATCAGCTCGTCTGCGTCCTTGTCCTCAATGTGGCAATATGTTTCGCAAAAATACACCGGGTCTTTCCTGCACGCCTCGCGTTCAAGTTCCCGCATCTCTTCCAGCGTCAACACATCACCCCATTCCCTCAAAAATTCCCCATACCCGCCCTACCGGTTTATGCTATGCCGGTCTCACCCGTTGCAGATAGCAAGTCCGTAACGTAGTTCAGCAGCACTTGTATTCCGCGCGCTTACCCGCGGTCTCTGCTTTGATGTTATGGGTTTCGGCGATGCGTAACTGCGTCAGCAACGGAGTCCGCACAAGCAGATGCCGGGCAGATTTTTCCAGGCTCTCGAAGTCCCGTTGCGACCTGCCATCGCGCCGCGCTCCTGATCGGCTCGCCGCTTTGCTTACAGCGTTCAGGTTAGCTATCGCGTTTCCTGCGCCGGGCTTTCACCGGTGGGAGCGGCCCAGCTTTCGCCCTCAGCCGGACTTGAACCGGCACACCAAGGCTCTTGCCATTGAGCTACAAGGGCATGTACGGCTTGCCGTTTGCACGACCATTGTCATCATTTGTGAGGTATGCCGCACACTCTCACACAGACCGGGCGCTACCCGGCCATCTGGCGCAGAACAGAGGACACGAACCCCAGCCGCCATCGGCAGCCAATCGGTTTAGCAAACCGTTCCCGCTCCTCGCGGGTTTATTCTGCAAATAAAAAAGCGCCCTGCCGTAGCAGAACGCTTTATTGTGGCCGCTGGGTCTTGAAGCGGACGGCCCTAGTCCCATAAGCAGTAGGAGGTACTGTCTCCGCACCGTGAAACTCAAAATTGCAAAATTTTATTTTTTTTAGGGAACCTTTGCTATGTAGGGTATAGTTCCCTCATAGGGGGGGATATGCACTCTTGTTTCTTGTTTGTGATACAATCCCGTGCTTTCTTTCATTTTGCATGGATATTTGTGGCATGGGAGAGAATTTATTTTTATATTCGCTGGGGGAATGGACATATTCGTACCGGGCCGCGCTACCTATGAGCCCCGCCCTCCCCTTTATAGGGGGTACCCCTCTGCCCTGCTGCCGCCTGCCCTCTCCGGCAGACCGCCCACAAAAAAATACCCCCGCCCGTCCTTCTTTATCTACAGCCCGCCCCCGGTTTCCGCCTGCTGCTGGTTTCTATTTCGCTAAATACTTATTTAGCGAACCGCGAATTCACGTATTATCGTTCTTTTGCAGTCGCTTCTGGATGTTCTGCATCAATTCTCTATCTGCGTCGGTCATTGCTTCGGCTGTAATTTCCATCTGGTCAGCCGGTTTGTCGCCCGCAGAATCCCGCACAAACACCGCCGCTTTGACGTCTCCGGCCTTCGCTTTCGCCGCCATCGCAATGGCAATGCTGTCATATACCGTTATTGCTTTCCCCTTCTGTTGTGCTCGCTGTTGCGCCCTCTCTGCTAGCTCCTGATCCTCTATCCCTGTAATGTCGTCTGGCTGCTGCAGTAAGTCGTTGTAGATGTCCTTAATAGTCCGTCTCTTCGCTTGTAGCTCGTTGCTTGCTGCTGCTCCTGCCTGTTGAATTGCCCGCTTGCGTTCTGCTGGCTGATCTCCTATAGATTTTGGAGACAACGCCGCAATTTGTGACGGTTTAACCACTCGGCCTAGACTGTCCACCAGTTCCCCGCGCTCTGCCTGCTGCCTTGCTCGTTCGACGCCCTGCTGCGCCTTGCTCATCTGCTGGACGGCCTGCGCCGTCTTCTTCTCTGCCATGTTGCCGCCCTCCTTTTATAGCAACAAAAAAAGCGCCCAGCGGTAAAGCTGGACGCCCGAAGCCTAATTTTCGCGTTGACACGTTAAAACTGTATAATGAGTGAGCCCCGCCGCGGAAGCTCGCTTCCTCGCGTGGTTCACTCATTATACACATTTTACTAC
>ERZ791919.1958-NODE-1958-length-16042-cov-80.420842_pt1 | contig 16042 bp, 21 predicted proteins | sample MGYA00510137_ERZ791919 | MGnify/ENA primary metagenome ERZ791919 (study PRJEB30046, sample SAMN00792059) | human gut metagenome | study: EMG produced TPA metagenomics assembly of the A metagenome-wide association study of gut microbiota in type 2...
CTTCAAGCATGATCCCAAAGGCAAAGTTGCCGAAGCCTATAAAATTCTGACGAAGGAGGTGTTAAACAATGCAGAAAAAAGGCGCAAACATCAGCTTGAAGGGGTACGATGATATTTTCTCCACCGATCAATCCAGAGCTGAAGCCCAGCAGGAGCGTGTGCAGGAAATTCCGCTTTCTGAGCTACACCCCTTTGAGGGACACCCCTTCCGTGTGGTTGATGATGAAGAAATGATGAAAACGGCAGAGAGCGTCCGAGATTTCGGAGTTCTCACTCCTGCGATTGTCCGTCCTGACCCCGACGGTGGTTATGAAATCGTTTCTGGTCACAGGCGGCACCGGGCATCGGAGCTTGCGGGTAAGGAAACCATGCCTGCGATTGTTCGTGACCTGGACGATGATGCAGCCATTATTTTGATGGTTGATGCGAATTTGCAGAGGGAGAGTATCCTGCCGAGTGAAAGAGCATTTGCTTATAAGATGAAGCTGGATGCGATTAAACATCAAGGTCAACGCACCGATTTAACTTCATCCCAAGTTGGGATGAAGTTGCAGGCAATGGATATAGTCGGTCAGGAGGCAGGAGAAAGCAGAAATCAGGTACACCGTTATATCCGTCTGACCGAACTGATTCCGGAACTGCTGGATATGGTAGATACGGGTCAGATCAAATTCAATCCTGCGGTGGAGCTTTCCTATCTGGCAAGTGAAGAACAGAAGGATTTTCTTTCTGCAATGGATTATGCTCAAGCAGCTCCTTCCCTTTCGCAAGCACAGCGAATTAAAAAGCTCGCACAGGAGGGCGAGTGTACGCTGGATGCGATGTGCGAGATTATGAATGAAATCAAGAAGGGAGAGCTGGACAGAGTAACCTTCAAAACGGATTCGTTGCGAAAATACTTCCCGAAGTCCTATACCAACAAGCAGATGGAGGATAAAATCATTCAGCTTTTGGAGCAATGGCAGAAAAAAAGAGAAAAATCAATGGAAAGGTAAGGTAAAAAATGTTTACACCCAAAAACATTCAGGGCGCTTTGGAAGAACTCTACGACCTTTGCGATCCTGATTATATGGTAGATATGCTCGTAAACTACAGTGAGGAGTTCGATGATATTTCTCCTGCGCTTCTGGCAAAGTCGTTTCAGAAAAATGCCGAGATGATTAGCGAGTATCGAGTATTGTCCTCTGCTGGTGAGGGTATCGACTATCAGGGAAAGGTACTTCTGAACAGCAGAGCCGTGCGGCTTCTGTCCTATGTAGAAGATATGAGCGGCGATGAAAAAGTTCGCACGATTCAGAGCAAGGAGCTGTGGTTAGCAGAAGATATGACATTCTATGTGGTGTCCTGTATGTCTACGATCACGATGGACAAGGAAGAAGCCATTTGTCTTAACGAACACCGCAGCGTGGTTACTACGGTGGAATGCGAGGACGATATTTTCTTCGACATGGGTTCCCTGATTTGCGAACTGGACGATATTTGCTTGTTCGAGCTTTTAGCCGATGTGGATGCGACTATTTATGAACTGTAACAGGTTCATGGATGGTCGCTTTTCTTATTTCCAAAGAAACGGAGGTATCGAAACTTGAAAGAATACGATGTGAAGATCACCGAAACCTTGGAGAAAACGGTTACGGTGCAAGCAGAATCTCACGATGCGGCAGAGGAACAGGTTAGAGCCGCTTATTACAATTCGGAGTACATTCTGGACTCCGAAAACTTTACCGGTGTTGCGTTCGGCACGACCGAGGAACGGGAGGTTCAGAAAGAACAGGCAGATACCATGAATGTGTTGCTGGTAAAGCCGTTCATGTATCCGCAGGCTGTGCAGATCGGCTGTGAGCTGGAGGATTTGCAGAAAGCCGTAGGTGGCGATATTGAGGCAACTTATCCGTTCAATGAGCCGGTTGCACTGGTGATGCACGACGAAGGTAAACTCGTAGGCAAAGAACTGAACCGTGCGCTGCGTGATGATGACGGCGATATTTATGACATTATCGCCGGTGATTTTCTGGTTGTGGGATTGGGCGAGGATGATTTTTGTTCTCTGTCCCCGGAACTGATGAAGCAGTTTGAGGAACACTTTCATCAGCCTGAGACTTTTGTACGCATGGGGCGCAGCATTATGGCGCTTCCCCTGCCGGATGACATGGTGAAGAAAGAAGATGCACCTGTCAAAGCTGATTCGGTTCCCCACAAAAGTAACCCTGACCGAGATGTTCTGTAAGGAGGTTCTTATGCAAAGAAATTCGACGATTGGAGAGCTGATGGAGCGAAAGCGGATTCAGGATGGTGCCAAGGAGTACCAGGGACATACCTATATGGACTTGGCACGATTTGATGACGCCACCAAGCACATGATTATTTTCGATGTGCTGACCGATGAATCGCCTGTCGGTTGGAAAGGCGAAAGAAATCGCCTGTATTTGAGCGATGTGGGTTATCAGAAGGCTCTGGATAACCAGAAAGCTGGCAATATCAAGATTATCAGCCATGCCGCAGTTGCCAAGGGCAATCTGTATTACGACCACAGAGATATGGCACGATAATCTGTTCACTCTACTGCTTGCAGGAGGTGATGAATCATGCAGGAAGAAGTTGAAAACAGAACAGTAAACCTGGCGATCAGCACAACCAAGCTGACGGGGCGCACTATCATTGCCGGTATCCGCAAGTATTTGCAGCACCGGGAAAAAGTGAAGATGAAAAAGGCACGAGACCCTGCCGTTCATGGAAAGCAATCCGTGAAACAGCTTTTGGGACAGAATCAGGGTGCTACGAATGTTGAGATCGACAAAGAGAGTATCCGTGATTTTGAAAAGCTCGCCAAGAAGTATGGCGTGGACTTTGCCGTAAGAAAAGATAAGTCCGTTGATCCTCCCCGGTTTCTTGTTTTTGTCCGTTCTAAAGATGCAGATGCTTTGGATGCAATCTGCAAGGAACATCAGGCAAGGGCATTAACCAAGAATGAAAAGCCGAGCGTTCTGGCGCAGCTGAAGAAGTTCAAGGAAATTGTCGCAGCGATTCCGAAGAAGGTTCGAGAGAAGAAACAGGAGCGTGATCTGTGATGGATAAGAGAAAAATGAAAAAGCTCCTGATTCTGAATTTACCGTATTTTCTGGTAGGGTTGTTCGCTACGAATTTAGGAGAAGCATGGAGATTGGCTGAGGGGGCAGATTCATCTGCGAAAATCCTCAGCTTTTTTCATGCCCTTCCGATAGCCCTGAACAATCCGTTTCCCAGCTTTCACCCGTTGGATTTGCTGATTGGTATTCTCTGCGGCGCAGGACTTCGGCTGGCTGTCTATCTAAAAGGCAAAAACGCAAAGAAGTACCGACACAATGTTGAGTACGGTTCTGCTCGTTGGGGAACGGCAAAAGATATTGAGCCGTTTATTGCACCAAAGTTCGAGGACAATGTGATCCTGACGAAAACGGAGCGGCTGATGATGAGCAATCGCCCGAAGAATCCTGCCAATGCCCGAAATAAGAATGTTCTGATTATCGGCGGTTCGGGTTCCGGTAAAACTCGCTTTTGGTTGAAGCCAAACCTTCTCCAGATGCACAGTTCCTATGTGGTCACTGACCCGAATGTTTATACTATAAGAAGATAGAGAAAGGTAGCGTGTTACATAGATAAAAACATCAAAATTACAAATTGAAGGGAGGTTGAAATCGTGGCGAAGAAGAACGAGATTGTTAAAATCACTGCTCTCTATGAGCGACTGTCCAGAGATGATGAACAGGCTGGAGAATCCAACTCCATCCAGAATCAGAAAATGTATCTGGAAGAATATGCCAGACAGAATGGACATAGAAATATCCGACACTTTTCTGATGACGGCTACTCCGGCACGAATTTCAACCGTCCCGGATTTACTGCCTTACTTGAAGAAATTGAAGCAGGTCATGTAGAAACCCTGATAGTGAAAGACCTAAGCCGTTTTGGTCGTAATTATCTGCAAGTCGGTTACTACACGGAAGTGATGTTCCCGAAAAAAGGTGTACGCTTTATCGCCATCAACAACAGCGTTGACAGTGCTAATCCGACAGAAAATGACCTTACCCCATTCCTGAATATCATGAATGAGTGGTATGCAAAGGACACAAGCAATAAAATCAAGGCAGTGTTCAAGTCCAGAATGAAATCCGGCATGAGGTGCAGTGGTTCTATCCCCTATGGATATATACGAGCAAAGGACGATAAGCAACAGCTGTATGTAGATGAACCCGCCGCAGAAGTAGTCAGAAAAATCTTCCGCATGGCTTGTCAGGGCAAAGGTACTACCGTTATTGCCGAAAAGCTGACTGAGGAAAAAGTATTGATACCGTCTGCCTATGCCAATCAAAACCACCCTGAGAATTGCAGGCATAGAGAGGTTGCTGACCCTTATAGATGGAGTGCCACTACTGTTGGCTATATCCTCGACAGACAGGAATATCTTGGTCATACTGTGTTGGGCAAGTCTATCTGTGAAAATTTCAAGACGAAGCAACGCAGAGCTGCCACCCCCGATGAACTGATGATATTCCCGGATACCCACGAAGCTATCATAGATCAGGATACTTGGGATATTGCTCAGAAGATGCGTTCCAAGAAAAAGCCAAGGGCGGCAAACGGAACATACTCCCACCGTCTTTCCGGTCTAATCTATTGTGCCGACTGCGGAGCACGAATGAGTTACAGCAGTCCTGAAGGAAAGCACACTGGGAAGAAATACGATTCCAATTCGTCTTTTCAGTGTAGCAATTACCGTAACTCTGGCACAGAATGCGTATCTCATTTCATAAAAACATCGGTTCTGGAGTCTGCAATTTCACAGGCAATACAGGCGGTCAGCAGATATGTCCTTGAAAATGAAGCTGAATTTATCAGCCAGCTCAAAGCTGTGTGGAACGAGAATAAAAACCGCCATACAGACACAGGACAGCAGGAACTGGAACAAGCCACAAGACGAATGAATGAGCTGGACGGACTGATACAGAACATCTATGAAAGCTCTGTAAAAGGTGTTTTGCCGGAACGACAGGCTCAGCGTATGATTCAGCAGTATGATGAAGAACAGATACTCCTTGAAAGGCGTGTCGAAGAACTGAAAAGCCAGATTCATCTGGAGGAAGTTAAGGAAGCCGAAACAGGCAGATTTATTGCTCTGGTAAAGAAATATAAGGACTGCACCGAACTGACCGATACCATGCTCTATGCTTTTATTGACAGAGTTGAGGTTCATGAAGCCACAGGCGGTCGAACTATCTACCGTCAGCAGAATATTGATATTCACTTCAATTTTATTGGTAATTTTTATCCCCCGGCAGACGAAATTTCTGAGGAAGAACGCATAGCTGCCATTGAAGCTGAGCAACTCCGAAAGAAGCAAGAGAAAGGGAAACGAGCCGCTGAGGTTCAGAAGCAGAAAAAGGCAGCATTGATGAAAGCAGTTGAAGCCGGAGATCCCGAAGCGATTGCAGAATACGAGAGAAAACTTGCTTTACAGCGTGAGAGAAATCATCGTAGACAGCAAAAGCTCAAAGAAGCCAGAGAAGCGGACCCGGAGTATATTCGTAAAATGGAGGAAAAGGAACGCATTCAGCGTGAAAAAATGCTTAAAAAGGAGCGTGAGCGAATTGAGAGAGCCAATCAAAAAAAGAAGCTGACACGAGCTGAATTAAAGGAAAAAGCTCAGACAGACCCCGAATCTGCTAAGGCGTGGGAAGCCATGAAAGCCAAAGAAGCAGAAGCCAGACAGCGTAAAAAGGAGCGTGAGGAAGCAAAAATGGTAGCTGATCCTGAGTATGCTGCTATGATGGAAGAACGCAAGGCTGAGTATAATCGCAGGCATACGGAAAAACGCAGATTAGAGCGAGTAGCTCTTGAAGAGCTTGCTAAAAACGATGAAGAAGCCGCCAAAAAGCTTGCTGAAATGCGAAAATACAACTGTGAAGCAACATCAAAATCCCGTCAAAAAATGAAAAGTGATGCGGAAGCCGGAGATCCGGCAGCTATGGAAAGGTACGAAGCCTATCTTGCGAAACGCAGAGAGGACTATCACAAAAAGAAAGGAGCTTGACTATGGAACTGAATTTTATCAAATGCGGAGATTACTATATTCCCGACATCTCATTGGAAAAGCCGAATATCCGTCTTGGTAAGTGGGGACTGATGAGAAAGGCATATCTGAAACAGGCACAGCCGATTATCTTTACAGATATGATGCTGACCGAAACACTCTTTGAACATTGTGCGGAGATTGAAGCTACTGCAAAAAGCCGTATGGAGGTCATGCTGCCCCGGTTGATGAAAGCCTATGGTGTGACAGAACAGCTGAAAGCAGAAAATCAGCTTGAATGGATTCGCAGAATGAACACTTGCGTTGCTCAGGCAGAGGAAACTATCAAGTATGAGTTGATTTACAGCTGACAGAAGGAGGCAACCATGGCTCTGATAAGAATGCTTTTTAAGCTATTGGCACTGCCGCTGATTGTGGTAGTAACCATCATACAGTGGGTAGGTATCTTCTTTACCGGCTTTTCAGAAATTATCTTCAATCTATTTGCCGGGCTGATTTTTCTGATTACTGTTATCGGCTTTGCCTTCGGTGTGGCAGGTGGAGCTGAAGCACTGAAAATGTTGGCAGTCAGTTTTGTGATATTCATTATCCCACATATTTTTGAATGGCTGATTGTCAGAGTTGCCACCCTGAACTACGGACTTCGTGATTTTATCAAGTCCTGACCCAACAATTTCATATCGTAAACAAAGCGACAGGTATTTCCTCACGGATTGTCTGTCGCTTTTAATTTATCAAATTTCAAGGAGGAAAAATTTTATGAGAATGTCCATGAATGAAAAGAAAGCACTGTATGCCTTTGGTTGTCCCAACCGTGAATCCACTGTCGAACGCTTGCGTTGTGTGGCTACTCTTGCTCCTGATCCAGCAACAAAGAAATTTTACTTCTCACTGGCGGTTAAGCTGAATGATGAGGACTGCGATAAGTGGTATCGTTGCTTCTTCTATATGATGCGTCTGGAGATGGAAACTTACTTCTATCACAAACGAGTTGTAGAGAACATCTACGAAAGCAGTCTGGAGGTTGCCGATGACGAGATTGACGAAGATTGAGAAAGAAACAATCATCCTTTTTAACGAGGAAGAAAGTACAGCCAGCATTTACACCTATAATGCCGGACTGAGAAAGCGACTGGCTACATTCAGCAAGAAGCAACCTGATCTTTGCAGACTGGAAAGGTCTTGTGACCAAGGTGGTGTTTCCTATGTGCTGGATAAATCCAGACTGTCTATCCGTTTCCTGCCCCCATACAGCGAGGAACGCAGGCAGAAAGCCAGCGAGTATGCCAAGAAAAACGGTTTCAACAGTCATGCTGAATAAGTGTAGCAAATAAGGTCGATTGCGGTCAAAATGTCAGGTCTGTACCTGATGTTTTGACTGCAACTACATACGGGAGTAGTAAGTTTTACCCCCTATGCAACACACAAGTATGTGCGTAATAGTGAGTTGATATATGTTGTAAAAATCAAGTAGATATTGAAAAATGCAATATGCTGTTGAAAATTAAGACTTTGTGTGATATGATAGCAAGATGTAAGATTGTGCAAAGGAGGTCACAACATGGCGAGGTCATATAATAAACTTTGGAAGTTAATGATAGATAAAAAAATGAATAAAACTCAGTTAAGAACTGCGGCAAAAATCAGTTCAAATGCTATGGCAAAATTGGGTCGAGATGAATCAGTTCCTATCGAAACACTTGAGAAAATTTGTAATGTTCTTCAATGTGATATTGGAGACATAACAGAAGTTATCCCAGAGGAGGACTGAAATGAATAATCATGTGAAATTCATTGACCTTTTTGCAGGTATCGGAGGAATCAGAAAAGGATTCGAAATTGCTTGTGAAAAGAAAGGCTTTACAACAGAATGTGTATTTACTTCTGAGATTAAAGCTCATGCTATAGAGGTCTTGAAACAAAATCATCCTGGAGAAGAAATTCATGGAGATATTACTCAAATTGACGCTAAAGATATACCTGACTTTGATTTTTTGTTGGGCGGCTTTCCGTGTCAGGCATTTTCTTCTGCGGGAAAGCGTCTGGGCTTTTCTGACACAAGAGGAACACTTTTCTTTGATGTAGAGCGTATCCTAAAAGAAAAAAAACCTTATGGATTTGTTTTAGAGAATGTTGAAGGTCTTGTAAACCATGATCGAGAAAATCCCAAGGACAAAATAGGGCGTACATTATCCACAATTTTGGAACATCTTGATGCGTTGGGATATAAAGTATCTTGGAGAGTTCTTAATGCAAAGTATTTTGGTGTGCCACAAGAACGAAAAAGAATTTATATTGTTGGAACAAAACGAGGATATCCAGATTTGACAACATTTAAGCATACAACTAAATTGCTGGGAGATGTTCTTGAGACAGGGTTAAATACAGAACACAGTAAATTTATTGATAATCTCCTCTCTCATTATTCTGTTGAGGAATTAGAGGGAAAGTCCATAAAGGACAAGCGAGGTGGCGATAACAATATTCATAGTTGGGATATTGAGATGAAAGGTCCCGTAAGTTCTACTCAAAGAAATCTTCTCAACACTATGTTGAAAGAAAGAAGAAAAAAGAAGTGGGCTGAGGAATATGGAATTGATTGGATGGACGGTATGCCTCTGACCATCGAACAAATTCGCACTTTCTTTGACCACCCGGAACTGGAAGAAATGCTAAATGACCTTGTTCAGAAAAAGTATCTGCGATATGAACACCCAAAGAAAAAGGTTGGCAATCGCAGAGAGCATGACACATCCCTTCCTAAAGGATACAACATCGTTGCCGGAAAGATGTCTTTTGAAATCAGTAAGATTTTAGGAAAAGGCGATATTGCACCAACACTTGTAGCAATGGATATGCAGCATTTGTATGTTACGGACGGCGATGGAGTAAGAACGCTGTCACTGAGAGAGGGTCTAAGATTGTTTGGTTATCCAGATGACTACAAATTTGATGTTGAAAAGAGCTTAGGGTACGATTTGTTGGGTAATACTGTTGTTGTTCCCGTTATTGCCGAAGTGGCAGGTCGTGTACTTGATATATATTGTAGCGAGGAGGTAGAGAACTCATGAGATTAACAAGTCAGGAAGTTTATGATAAATTAATTAACGAAGATAAGATTCTTGAATTACAAGGACAGATTCGTTTCTACCTTGGAGATGTAAATATCATTGTGCATCAAAAAGATGTTGTCGGCAACATTATCCAAGAGTGGTTGCAAGGTTGGCTTGATAAGCGTGGTATTGAATATGCACCGAGCGAAAATACACAGATGCCACCAGATTTTTTTCTTAATCCAGATGATTTGACGAAAAATCTTTTGGAAGTTAAAGCATTTAATCGAAATGCTTCTCCAGGATTTGATATTGCTGATTTCAGAATGTATGAGGAAGAAATCATTGATAAGCCATATATGCTCCATGTTGATTACTTGATTTTTGGATATGATATGGACGAAAATGGAATTGTAACAATCAAGGATCTTTGGCTGAAAAAAGTTTGGGAAATCACACGCCGAATGAAAGACTGGTCTATCAATCTGCAAGTCAAACAGAATGTAGTACATAAAATTCGTCCCGGTGTTTGGTATAGCAAACAAAAAGGCAACTATCCTATGTTTAGAAATATGGAAGATTTTATTTCAGCAATCGAAGAAGCAGTTTATCAAAATCCCAAAACCCATGATGTGGCAGGAAGTTGGAAAAAGCAGTTTCTTTCAAGCTATGAACAACACTACGGTGTGAAGCTTAGCATTCCTCGTTGGTCCGATATTGAAGAATCATATAACAAATAAATTAGCTTTTAAAAAACTTGTAATGGAAGGAGTTGAACCAATAGTGATTGATAGTTATAAAACTCTGGAGAATGTTGTAAGGGATTCTTACAGCAGCGTTGTCTGGTCACATAAAATACAAGAAAAGCAATCAGATATATATGCTGAAAAATTCAAAAAGTTAGAGACAATTAACATTGGAGCAGCTTCTCTTACATCTGCCGGCATTATAGCCATGATATTTACTGATCCTCTTTGGCTTAAGCTGGTATCTGCATTGGTTTCTTTTGTAACAGTTTTTATTACTGCATACTATAAATCCTTTGACTTGCAAAAACTTGTGTTTTCACATAAATCGGCAGCAAACAAATTGATTGCAATAAGAGATCAATATAAGGTGCTCTTAACGGAAATTAAGCTCCAAAGTGATTCTGTTGAAAAGCTTCTCGCAAAGTACAAGGACTTGGTTGAAAAAACGGACGCTATCTATCTTGAAGCACCTACTACAACCGTCAAAGCTGTGAATAGAGCAAGCGAAGCATTAAAAATCAAAAAAGACAATTCTTTCACAGATGATGAAATAGATTCTTTTTTACCAGTATCGTTGAGGAGGGAAAACATATGAGCAATAGGGTTGAAAAACACGGAGAGCGAATAAGCCAAGATATAAGAAATCTTATTTCTCTCCGTTATCACACAGTTACAAAAGCTATTAACAATGAGTTTTGGAACTCGATAAGTAACACACTGCACAGCCTTTATGTAGGAAGTTATGGAAGAAATACCGCTATTGATACAAGCGATATTGATATTCTTGTTGAACTTCCGAGCAATCTTTTTGACCTATATAATAATTTGAGTGGAAACAGTCAATCCAGATTGCTACAGGCTGTCCGAAACGCAATTCTAAGTTCCTATCCTCGAAGCGATGTTCGAGCAGATGGACAAATTGTAAAAATTGCATTTTCAGATGGAATGCGTTTTGAAATTGTGCCAGCGTTCAAAAGCATATATGGAGGCTACAAATATCCCGATACCAACAATGGTGGAAGTTGGAAATCTACAAATCCAAAAGAAGAACAGGATGCTATGGCTGAAAGAAATAGAAAGAGTAATGGATTACTCTATGATACTTGTAAACATATTCGATTTATTCGGGATAATTATTTTTCAAGTTATCATCTGTCAGGCATTGTAATTGACAGCTTTGTTTATGCAGCTATTGGTAGTTGGAGATGGTTGACCAGTGGAGAATCGTCTTCTACGCCAAGCGGTACATATGAACAAGTACTGTTGGATTATTATAATCAGAGTGGAATAAGTTACGGAACAAATATATATGCTCCGGGAAGTAATGATATTGTTTCGACTACCTCCAGTTATGAATGTTTGGGAAAAGTATTAAGATATATGATTTGAAAAGAATAATGCCCAAGCCAAAGGCGATCAACTATAAAAAGTTGGTCGCTTTTGTTTTGCCCATTATTCAGAAAGGAGCTGTTGCGAATGAGTGAAAAGCTGGAAAAGCTGAAACATGACCAGTATGTTGCGGAGCGTAAGCTGACCGCAGCCAAGCACAGAGAAAAGCAGTTGCAGCATGAGTTAAAACGCCTGACAAGGAGTGAGAGAACCCACCGACTGTGTACCCGTGCCGGAATGTTGGAGAAGTTTCTGCGAGAGCCTACCCTGCTGACCGATGATGATGTGATGGAGCTTTTGACCTTCCTCTTTCATGGAGAATCTGCCCAAAAGAAGCTGGACAGCCTGATTGAGAAGCGAAAGCAATCGCTGGCAACGGACGGTAGCGAGAACCCCTTGTTTTAACAAGGGCGCAATTATACACCGCCCAAAGGGCTGTGCATTGCGTTCTGCCGAAAGCCCCTTGCCGGGAGCAGATGATTTCCGCACAGGATAAATCCTCTGCTTCAATCATCCAGTGGAAGCAGCACTTCCCCTGCGCTGGCTAAAGCCAGCTACCCCTTTGCCCCCTACTGTCCCCAAATCCTTGCTGGGCAAAATTTATGAACAGCAGGAATATAGTCCTATGACCTGACTGCTTGCAGTTTTGCAGACGGTCTTTTCTTTTATGAGAGGAAGTGATGAATATGCCAAATCCACACTTTGAGATTAAGATTATCCAGCGTAGCAAAGGAAAATCTGCTGTTGCCGGAGCTGCTTATCAAGCCGGAGAAAGGTTGTTTTCCGAGTATGACCAGAAGCACAAGGATTACCGAAAAAAGGAAGGTGTGATTTACACGGAAATCATGCTACCGTCCCATGCACCACCGGAGTATGCAGATCGAGAACAGCTCTGGAACGCAGTGGAAGCCGTTGAAAATCAGTGGAACTCCCAGCTTGCCAGACGGTTTGTTTTGGCACTGCCCAGAGAAGTTCCGAAGGAATTATATCCTCAGATGGTGCAGGACTACTGCAATCAGTTCTTTGTTTCAAAGGGCATGATTGTCGATTTTGCCCTCCATGACCCAGACCCACCGGGACACAATCCCCATTGTCATGTGATGTTGACCATGCGTGCAATGGACGAACAAGGAAAATGGCTTGCAAAATCCAGAAAGGTTTATGACCTTGACGAGAACGGCGAGCGTATCCGGCTCCCTTCTGGGAATTGGAAAAGTCATAAAGAGGACACCGTTGACTGGAACGAACAGTATCATGGACAGGAGTGGCGCACCGGCTGGGAAACCGTGCAGAACCGTTATCTGGAAATGGTAAACAGCCCTGTCCGTGTTGATCTCCGTTCCTATGAAAAGCAAGGGCTGGATATTATCCCCACCGTTCATATGGGACCTGCGGTCACCCAGATGGAACGCCGTGGTATTCAGACCAATATCGGCAATCTCAATCGAGATATTAAAGCGGCAAACAGCTTGATGAACTCCATCCGCAGTACAATCAAAAATCTGCGAAACTGGATTGCTGACATTATGGAAGCAACCAAGGAAGCCTTTGCAGAAATGGAAGCTGAAAAGAAAACTGCTTCTCCGAATCTTGGAGAGCTTCTCCGTGATTATCTCAATCTGAGAAAAGCAGAGCGTAGCAGCTGGTCACGCTATGGACAGCAGAAAGGAACGGTCGATGATTTGAAATCCGTTTCCCAAGCAATTATCTATCTGAAAGAACAGGAGCTGTTTACGCTGGACGATTTGGACACTGCCCTGCAAGGTGTGACTGAGGAAGCCGGAGTCATCAATAAGGAGATGAAGAAAATATCTTCCAGAATGAAAGTGATTACCGGCATACAGAAAGCTGTGGAGGACTGTATGACCCACCAGGCAGTCCATGATAAGTATTGGAAGATTGGCTGGAAAAGCCGACAGGCGGCATTTGCAGAAAGCCACAAGGACGAGTTGAACAGCTACAATAAGGCATTTCGCTATCTCAAAAAACAGGGAGTGGATTTGAATGTCAATCTGGAATCCCTGCAAGCAGAATATGACCAGTTACAGCAATCACACGCAGAGCTTTCCGGACAGCTTGCCACCGTCAAGGAGAAATTACAGCCGATGAAAGAAATTCGCTATTGGGTCGGTAAAGTCCTTGCTCCAGAGCCGGAGGTGGAACAGAAACCCGAACCGAAGCACTCTCCAACAGAGCAGATTAAATTTTATCAGAATGAGAGGAAGCAACAGCCGGAACAGACGACACCGCAACAGCAACACAAAAAAGAAAATATGGAACTGTAATGCACTTGCCGTTTTCACTATGAAAATGACAGGTGCTTATTTCATTTCCGGAAAGGAGTACCATGAATGTATTTGAAGCCATAAAGAGAAATGTGACAGCCAGACAAGCCGCAGAAGCCTATGGTTTGAAAGTGGGTCGCACGGGTATGGCGTGCTGTCCGTTCCACTCAGATAAATCCCCCAGTATGAAGCTGGACGAACGCTACTACTGTTTTGGCTGTGGAGTGACCGGAGATGCTGTTGATTTGACAGCAAAGCTATTCGGCATTGGGCTGAAAGATGCAGCTATCAAGCTGGCTGATGATTTTGGTATCCGCTATGACAGCAGACAGAAGCCCTCTATTCGCCCCAAGATACGGGAGCCTATCCCAGAACAGAAAATCCGGCAGGAAGAAAACCACTGCTTTCAGGTGCTGTCTGATTATTTCCATCTTCTCAGCGATTGGGAAAAACGGTACGCACCGCAACAGCCGGAGGACGGATGGCATCCACTGTTTGTGGAAGCTCTGCAAAGAAAAAGCTATATCGAATATCTGCTGGATCTTCTTTTGTTGGGCGAACCGGAAGAAAAGAAAGCTCTTGTATCGGAGCAACGAAAAGAGGTGATGAAACTTGAACGGAGAATTGCAGAACGCACAGCCCATGAGTGTGGAAGAAGTCAGAGGAAGTCTGAGCCTGACCGATAACGGAGCGATTAAAAATACCATTCGCAACTGTTTGACGGTTTTTCAGAATGACCCTGTTTTGCAGGGAGCAATCCGATTTAATATCCTCACAGAACGCATTGATATTGTAAAGCCCCTCTGGTGGGAGAAGCAGACAACGACCATGAATGATACGGATTTTAACTATCTCATGCTCTATCTGGAAGATAAATATTCCCTTACCAGCGAGAACAAGATTGAGAAAGCCATATCTATTGTTGGAGATAGAAACAAGTATCATCCTATCCGAGATTATCTAAATGGCTTGGAGTGGGACGGTACGGAACGCATCCGCTATGCTCTCCATCATTTCCTTGGAGCTGCTAACAGCGAGTTCAATTATCAATGCCTGCGATTGTTTCTGTTGGGAGCGATCAGCCGAGTATTCAAGCCCGGTTGCAAATTTGAAGTCATGCTCTGTTTGGTGGGAGGTCAGGGAACTGGCAAGTCTACTTTCTTTCGCTTCCTTGCCATCAAAGATGAATGGTTTTCTGATGACCTGAAAAAGATTGATGATGACAATGTTTATCGCAAGATGCAGGGACACTGGATTATCGAAATGTCAGAGATGATTGCCACAGCCAGTGCAAAAAGCATTGAAGATATTAAGTCCTTTATCAGCAGAGCCAAGGAAACCTATAAGATTCCCTATGAAACCCATCCGGCAGACAGGCTACGACAATGCGTGTTTGGAGGTTCCTCCAACACGATGGACTTTCTTCCCCTCGACCGAAGCGGAAACCGCAGATTTTTGCCGATTATGGTATATCCCGAACTGGCTGAGGTTCATATTCTGGAAAATGAAGCGGAATCCAGAGCTTATATCAGTCAGGTTTGGGCAGAAGCTATGACCATTTATCGAAGTGGCTCTGTCCGTCTGACTCTTTCAAAGGAGATGAACAAAGAGCTGCGGGAACTGCAAAAGCAGTTTATGCCGGAGGACACCAAGGCAGGGCTGATACAGGCGTTCCTTGATGATTTCAGTGGTACACAGGTCTGCTCCAAGCAGATTTACGCAGAAGCGTTGAACCATCCCTTTGATGAGCCGAAACAGTGGGAAATTCGAGAAATCAATGAGATTATGAACAACAGCGTGGAGGGCTGGACAGCATTTTCCAATCCCCGTATCTTTGGAAAGTATGGCAGACAACGAGGTTGGGAACGCACCATTTCCGGCAACGAGCTATCGGCAACAGGCTCAAATTTGCCGGACGGTTTTGTAGAAGTGACCGAGGAAGAAGCCCGACAAATGGAACTGCCATTCTAAAAAATCGACCCCGTTGCCGGACTGGTTGCTATCTGGTTGCCGACCCCGTTGCCGGGCTAATCTCTTAAAACCCCTTTATTTATAAGGAGTTTTCATTCTCTGACAACGAAAGCAACAGAGAAATCAAAGAAAAATAGAAAAATAGGATAAGAGCCTGACAGGAGTATGTTAGAGGTTTTTTGAGGTCCGTTGCCGGACTTCGTTGCCGACCCTCCTCTGTTGGGCTTTTTCTCGTTCAAGGAGGAACATCGTATGACACAGAACACAGACAAGGTTTATAAAGAACGCCCAGCAGGCACATTCAACATGAGGTTGGGAAAAACCACCTATGTTATCGGTGTCCACTTTAGTAAGACCAGCAAAGAGACCCTGGAAGATAAAATGAAACGCTTGATGCGTGATGATGTGAAATCATCGAATTTTTGATGAAAAAAGCGTGATTTTTCCTCTTGTTTATCTTGACGGAACTGCTTCGAAAGGCAGCATCGTGATTGAGTGCGGCAACGCCCTTTTGAAGCATGGCTACAC
>ERZ791919.1987-NODE-1987-length-15804-cov-5.916566_pt1 | contig 15804 bp, 17 predicted proteins | sample MGYA00510137_ERZ791919 | MGnify/ENA primary metagenome ERZ791919 (study PRJEB30046, sample SAMN00792059) | human gut metagenome | study: EMG produced TPA metagenomics assembly of the A metagenome-wide association study of gut microbiota in type 2...
TCAGTCTCGGCTGACGCCGAGCCAGCTCCCCTTTCAGGGGAGCCTAGCTCCATTTTCTTCAAAGTGAGGTATTCCATGATTTTTACTCCGAAACAGCTGGGCAGCACGGCCCTGGATAAGGCGACGCTTTCCGTTGACAAAAAATTCTGCAAGCGCTTCGGCCCCTGCGGTGTGGGCGATGAGGCCATTTACCTGAACAGCTTCTTCTTCGACCGGGTCTACTATGCTGCGCTGAAATCCGTGAAGCGTATTTTCAAGCGGGTCGCCATGAGCAAGGGCGGTTTTTCCGGAAAGGGCGTTTTCGGCGCCATTCCCTATCTGGTGGTGGAGCTGGACGACGGCACGGTGAAGCAGTGCAACTTCAAATACGAACAGGATGTGGACCTTCTGCTGGCCCATATCGCCAAGATCCGCCCGGATCTGCCCACCCACAGCCTGGAGGCGGAGAAGCGCCTGAAGGAAAAGCAGGCGGCCATGGAGGCGAAATTTCTCAAGGAGCTGACCCCCAAGGCCCAGAAGACCCGGGAGGAGCTGGAGGGTGCCAAGGCCTTCCTGGCAAGCTACCCGGAGCAGACCGCAGCCCTTTCCGTTGCCGCCAAGCGCAAGCGCAGCTCGGACCGCACCCGTCCCGCCTACCGCTGGGTAGCCCTGGCCATCATCGTTGGCGGCATTGTCTGCGGCATCTACGGTATCTATGAGCTCGTCAACCGCGACACCACCGGCCTGTACTTCACCCTGCTGGGTCTGGCAGCCGCCTTCCTGTTCTCCGGCACCCAGGTCATCCCCACGGCGAAGAACAACAAGAAGGCCGTCACCGCCGCCTGGGACGCTTCCATTTCCGACATGGAAGCCATCCTGCCCGGGGACTTCCCCGTCCCTGCCCGCTATGCCCATCCCATTGTGCTGGACCGGATGATCCGCGTCCTCCGGGAGGGCCGCGCCCAGAGCGCCAAGGAGGCCCTGGCCGTTGTCAAGGAGGACCTGAAAAAGCTCAATGCCGACGTTCAGGTGGAGCAGGAGGAATACGACGAGGTGGTCGCCATCAAGCCCATGTTCCTGCTGCAGGAGTATAAATAAGGTGAAACAAAAACCACGGCCCATCTTGACGATTTGTGGGTCGTGGTATAACCAATATGAAAAGAGCATCATCGATAAGCGGTCTGCTCGTTCAGGTTTTACAGAAAAACTTTAGAAACCGTCACTTGGCAGAGTGGCGGTTTCTGCGTTTTACGGTGTGTAATGGGGTTTTTATTTCTTATCCACGGTAGAAACCGCTTTCGCTATACATTGCCCATTTTTCATACATTTTTTCATAGTTTTCTTTAATGAATTCCTGGATTTTATTCAGCTCACGGTCTGTCAAAACTCCCCTGTTCTGTATAACAGTGTCGCCGTTTCCCTTAACAAAAAATTTAGCAGATCCGGTTTCTGTCAGTTTCCGATCACTGGCATGAACATGCATACATTCTACAATGCAAAACGATGTAAAGTATAGATAATAACCGGCAACCTTAAATTCATAATACTTTGGCATTTCATGCCTCCATATATTTCAGACTGGATTTCAAATACTTGGCAACAATATGCAGTTCGATATCGTCCATTGTTGTTTGCAGGACCGATGTATCCGCTGCGAATACAGCTGCCTTGTCCGGAGCATTCAAATTCAAGACGCGATAACCGTCATGATACCTTGAAAACGCATAGCCATCGATAATGACTTCCGCATCATCGGCAATCTGTTTCAAATCAACCATTGGCAATCGCAACCCCCTTAATTGGTTTCAAGAATTCCTGTGCGTTAATAAACAAGCCGCTTAATATTGGCAGCAAATCGATGTATTCTTCCTCCGGCTGCGGGTCGTGACGGTATTTCGCCATAACCACAAGATAGCCATTGTCCCAATCCTTTACGGAAGTATACCGCTCCAATGAATAGGGAGCCTTGAAACGAATCTGCCTGTTTTCATAGGAAAAGACGCTGAAACCGTCGCAGTTTCCCAATGTTGCAATACCATTCATAGAGTTCCCTCCTTTTTGTTATCATAACACAGTTTTGTCCGGAATGCAAAGCTTTCCTGTAAGCAAATGGAAGCACCGCGTCAAAAACCCACAGCCCTTCCACATTTTGGAAGGGCTGTGGGTTTCTTGTTCTTTGCTTAACCGATGGGCTCAAAATCCGCTGCGCCGTGCTTGCACAGGGGGCAGATGATGTCGTCGGGCAGCTCGTCGCCCTCGTAGATCCAGCCGCAGACCTTGCACACGAAGCCGTGCTTGCCCTCGGTTTCGGGCTTGGGCTTCACGTTCTTCTGGTAGTAGGTGTAGGTCATGGTCTCCGCGTCGGACATCACTCTGGCCTCGGTGACGGTGCAGATGAACATTCCGTGGGTATCCATATCCACGTAGCTCTCCACCTTCAAAGACATGAAGGAGTTGATATACCGGGGCAGGAAGGTCAGGCCATTGTCGGAGCGCAGGACCTCCATTCCCGCAAACTTATCCACAGTCCGTCCACTCTGGAAGCCGAAGCGCTGGAACAGAGAGAAGGGCGCGGACACATCCAGGCAGTTGACGTTCAGCACGCCGGTCTTCTGGATGGTGTGGAAGGAGTAGTTCTGCTTGTTGATGGTGACGGCGATGCGGTTGGGGGTGTTGGTCACCTGGCTGACGGTGTTGACAATGAGGCCATTGTCCCGGGTGCCGTCGTTGGTGGTGACCACGTACAAGCCGTAGCCGATGTTGAACAGGGCCGTCAGGTCGTTCTTGTTGGCGGTGGCATCCTGCTGGGCCAGATACTCCTTGCTCAGCTCGTTGGCCAGAGCATCCACCTGCTTGGCAGAGGTCTCATTCAGGGCGGAGAGGATGCGGACGGTGGTCTCCGTAAAGGTCAGGTTCTTGCACTCCTCCAGCATCTTGCGCATGACCTTGGCGGCCAGAGGCGCCCAGGAGCCGTTCTCCATCAGGGCCACGGTGCGGTTGCGGAAGTTCCGCTCGGTCAGGTGGTGGATGAACTCCTTCATGAAGGGGAACACATCGGCGTTATAGGTGGTGGTGGCCAGAACCAGCTTGCTGTAGCGGAAGGCATCCGCCACGGCCTGGGCCATATCGCACCGGGCCAGATCGTGGACGATCACCTTGGGGCAGCCGTTGGCGCGGAGTTTGTCCGCCAGCTTCTCCACAGCGGCCTTGGTGTTGCCATAGACGCTGGTATAGGCGATGACCACGCCCTCGGTCTCCACGGTATAGCTGGACCACAGGTCATACAGCCGGATATAGTGGCCCAGGTTTTCCTTCAGCACGGGGCCGTGGAGGGGGCAGATGGTCTGGATGTCCAGCGTGGCCGCCTTTTTCAGCAATGCCTGGACCTGGGCGCCGTACTTACCCACGATGCCGATATAGTACCGGCGGGCCTCGTCGTCCCAGGGCTCGTCCACATCCAGGGCGCCGAACTTGCCGAAGCCGTCGGCGGAGAACAGGACCTTGTCCAATACATCATAGGTCACAATGACCTCGGGCCAGTGGACCATGGGGGCCGCCACAAAGGCCAGGGTGTGCTTGCCCAGGCTCAGGGTATCCCCCTCCCCCACTACGATCCGGCGATCCTCATAGCAAGTGCCGAAGAAGGGCCCCATCATATTGAAGGCCTTGGCTGAGGAGACAATGGTGGTCTCGGGGTAGAGCTTCATGAAGTTGCCTACGTTGGCCGCATGGTCCGGCTCCATGTGCTGCACCACCAGATAGTCGGGCTTCCGGCCCCCCAGGGCGGACTGAATGTTGTCCAGCCACTCGTGGGTGAAGTTCTTATCCACCGTGTCCATAATGGCGATTTTCTCGTCCAGGATGACGTAGGAGTTGTAGGCCATGCCGCCGGGCACCTTGTACTGCCCCTCGAACAGGTCCACCTGATGGTCGTTGACGCCCACATAGCGAATATCATTGGTAATAAACATAAGCAAGCTCCTTTTATTTGCGATTGATTCTTGTTCTTATTATATCAACCGTCCCACCATTTGTATAGTGGCATTTTAGCAAAATTTTCAAAGGGAAATCTGTACAAAAATATCAATATCATGCAAGCTGCGCGCCGGGCCTTGCAGCTTGTCAAAAAAAGCCTCGCAGAGTTTGGCGGCGTAAGCCGACAAATAAAATCAAAATCATTTTCTGTCGGGGCGCGTACCTGACAGAAAATACTTCTCAGGCTGCGGAGTGTAGAATTTGTGTGCCGCAGGCGCGAAAATTATGCGCGCAGCAGACTGCAAAAAACTTGTCGGAAAAGCCCGTAAGGGGTTTTTCGACAGTCTGAAAGGCCCGGCGCGCAGCGCCGGGCCTCGGGGCTTCACGTTACAGCTGCGAATAGCCGAAGCTGTTGACCAGGGCGTCGATCTTCTGCCCGGCCTTGCAGTAGGGGCACTCCCGGTAGTCGTAGCTGGCGTAGCCGGGTAGGTCCTGAATGGTGTAGACCGCCCGGACGGGGTAGCCCTCCACCTGGTCTACGGCGCTGTAAATGGCCGCCACACCCGCCACGGTGCCGCCGTAATAGGTGATGGCCTCCAGGGCGCGCTTGGCGGTATAGCCCGTGGTGACGGAAGCCATGAGCACCAAAACGTGCTTGCCCCGGATCATGCCCTGGGTATTGTCCCGGAAAATGATCTGGGAGTTGGCATTGTATTCCGGTTCCAGGATATAGATGGTCTCGTGGGCATTGATGGTGCGGAAGCCGCTCTTGGTCAGCTCCTGGGCAAGGCAGGTGCCCACCACACCGGTGCCGTCCAGGCACAATATGGTGTCCACAGGGGTGTCATTCACGAAATTGGCCACCAGCTGCCGCGCGCTGTCCTTGGCCTCGCTGAGGCGGGTCTTCTGATAGGTGATATCCACATAGTAATTGATGTGGGAGTGATTGGTCGCAAAATGGCCCCGGGCAACGCGAAGGGGCGCACTGCCATGGCGAATGGGCATCTTCATCAAAGTGATCATAGTTCCTGCCTCCGTAATCTGTGATAAATAAAAGGGTGTTTCGCGGCCCCCAATTGGGCATTTCGACGAAACACCTTACGGTTATTATACAGCTTCCGGCTTTCGGACGCAAGTAGGACTTCACTTCAAACCATCCAAAAATCTGTGCTTCATTTTGGGCACATTGCGCACACGGAGGGCCTTTTCCTGGCGGCAGAACTGCCGGGCAATGATGCGGCAGATCTTCCCCCGGCGGATCATCCAGTGGATCTTGCCGTAGCCCGCCCACATGACGCCGTCGGTCTCCCCCGGCTGGAGCCGGATCTCCTTCAGAGAAACGGGGTTTTTCAGGCAGTAGAAATCATAAAAGGTATTCCTGTCCCGCTCGCTGTCCAGCAGCTCAAAGCGGTCGGGGGCGGCTTCAATGCCGGTCTCCTCCCGCAGCTCCCTTTGAATCGCGGTCAGGCTGTCCTCTCCGGCCCGGGCCGCCCCGCCGGAATTCTCCCAGGTGCCTGGAAAGCTCTTCTCCGGAGCCCGCCGGGTCAGCAGCAGTCTGCCCCGGCCGTCGTAGACCCAGACGCAGACCACCAGTCCATATTCCCCCGGCGCCCAGGGCGTGCCCCGCAGGTGTGTCTTCCCCGTCCTGCGGCGCTGGGCATCGTAGACATCATTCCATTCTTCCATGGCGCTTTACTCCGTTTTTTCCCGGTATACCTTGTTAAAGGAGAAGCCCCGGCCCGAGACCTCCGTGACCTGGGTCACCACCATGAAGCACTCCGGGTCAATGGCCCGGGCCAGATTCTGCACCCGATGCAGCTCCCGGGTGGCAACCACGCTGAGCACCACCTCCGTGGGCTCGTGAAGGAAGCCTCCCTCGCCGTGGAGCAGGGTCACGCCCCGGTCCGCATTGCAGAGGATGCTTTCGCAGATCTCCCTGGCCTTTTCGCTGACGATTTTCACTTCCGTCCGGCCCGTACCGGCGGTCAGGGTCTTGTTCAGGGTGAAATTCACGGAAATCAGCATGATGATGCCGTAGAGCAGGTCCTCCGGCGTGTGGAAGAACAGCTGGGACAGCATAATGGCGAAATCAAACAGCCACAGGCTTATGGGCACCGGGATGCCGAACAGCTTGTTCAGGATCAGCGGCGGGATATCCATGCCCCCCGTAGAGGCCCCGGCCCGGATGACGATGCCCAGGGCGATGCCCAGGCCCATGCCGCCGAACAGCGCGCACAGCAGCAGATCCTCCGTCACCCGGAAGTCCCCCAGCAGGGCCTGAACCCCCGACAGGAGAACCGGATAGAGCAGGGAGCTGAGCACCGTGGTCATGGCGAATTTCTTTCCAAGGATCGCCAGCCCCAGCAGCAGCATGGCCACATTGAACACAAAAACAAACCCGGAAACCGGGATGCCCCAAAGCTGCTGGGCCACCAGCGCCAGGCCCGTGGTCCCGCAGCTGATGAGCTGCCCCGGCAAAACAAACAGCACAACGATCACGGCATAGATCAGATTTCCCACCAAGATCCAGCAAAGCCCCGGCAAATTCTTCACAATTTTTTTCATGGTCTTCTCTCTTTTCTGTCAGAACATCCTGCCCTATTCTACCCGATTGCCCCCGGCTTGTCAACGCAGGAAACGCCCGGGGTGGGAAGATGGGTCCCTGCCTCAAATTCGCCAAAAATACATTCTATTATTTGTGCAACATTCTTTACAAATAATCTGAGCTTTTTCTTGCATTTTTTATGCAGGTATGATAAGATAAAGCGGTAGTTTCGGCAATCAAATATTTGCCCAGAGTGATGAGCATGGGGACAAACGGAGTTTACAACGCCGTCTGTTTTCCGTGCTTTTTTGCATCCGGCGCACACCAGGGGAGGACTGAACCAATGGATACACGGCTGTACCAGGCCATGCAGGCGAATCCGATCATTGCGGCCATCCGGGATGACCAGGGCTTGGAGGGCTGCCTGAGCGCGGACGTTCAAATCGTGTTTGTGCTCTACGGGGACATTTGCAGCATCGGCAGGATCGTGGAGCGCATCAAGGACGCGGGGAAAATGGCCATCGTCCACGCGGACCTGATCACCGGTCTCTCCGGCAAGGAGATCTGCGTGGATTTCCTGCGGAACTCCACCCGGGCAGACGGCATCATCTCCACCCGGGTCAACATGATTCAGCGTGCCAAGGAGCTGCAGATGATCACCGTTTTCCGGGTCTTCGTCATCGATTCCATGGCGCTGGATTCCCTGCTCGGCGTCAAAAATCTCCGGCCGGACGCCATTGACATTCTTCCGGGTCTGATGCCCGGCATCATCACCAAGGTGCGCGCGCTGACGGGGCTTCCCGTTCTGGCGGGAGGGCTCATCACCGAGAAGCAGGAGGTCCTCCAGGCCCTGGACGCCGGAGCCCTGGCCATTTCCAGCACGGCTCCCGCCGTCTGGCAGATGTAAGGAGGCGCTTATGTGCAGCAACACCAAGCAGCGAATTGCCGATGCCGTAGAGGAGCTGATCTCCACCCAGCCCGGCAGCCGGGTAACGGTCCAGCAGGTCATGGAGCTGACCCAGATGAACCGTCAGAGCTTCTATTACCACTATGAAGACATCAACGATGTTCTGCGCCTGATCGTCTGCCAGAAGGTTTGCGCACCTCTGGCCTTTGACCCGGAGGAAAACGCGGAAACCTGGTGCCGCCGGGGTCTGACCCTGCTCAGCGAGCAGCAGCCCCTGCTGCGGCGGATCTCCCGGGAGCTGGGGGATGAGAGAATGCGGGAGCTGATTCTGCTGGAGGTCCGCCCCCAGGTAGAGCGGCTGGTACCGGACCGCCCGGGCCAGGACCGGGCGCAGCGCAGCGTGGCGGTGGACGTGGTCTGCCAGAGCGTGCTGTTCTGCCTGCACGGAATGCTGCTGCGGCAGGAACCGGTGAACGTGGATGACTCCATGGAGCGCTTCCAGGCGCTGTTCGCCGTTTTGAATGTGGCATAGGGGGCTGTTCTATTTCTCCATGGCGTTCATAGATTGGCTATGGGCAGATTAAACAAATTTTATTTCAGCTTTAAAAAATAATTGTATTTTTTGACAGCTCCGAATTTTGTCTAATGACGAAACCCTTTCTCTCTGGTATAATCAAAAGCGTAAGAAGAATCTGGTGCAGTCCCCCGAAGCCGCTGCCCGGCTGCGGCTGATTCCGCCAGAGTTCCCCCAGAAGCCCTTGCATAAATTCATCATCGTACAAGGAGGACTTTTCTATGGCAAAATACATTATGGCACTGGACGCCGGCACAACCTCCAACCGCTGCATTCTGTTCAATGAGCACGGGGAAATGTGCAGCGTCTCCCAGCGGGAGTTCACCCAGTTCTTCCCCAAGCCCGGCTGGGTGGAGCACGACGCAAATGAGATCTGGGCGACCCAGCTGGGCGTAGCCGTAGAGGCCATGCAGAAGATCGGCGCTGCCGCCGCCGACATCGCCGCCATCGGCATCACCAACCAGCGCGAAACCGCCATTGTCTGGGATAAGGTCACCGGTGAGCCCGTTTACCATGCCATTGTGTGGCAGTGCCGCCGCACCAGCGAGTACTGCGACAGTCTGAAGGAAAAGGGCCTGACCGATACCTTCCGGGCCAAGACCGGTCTGGTCATCGACGCCTACTTCTCCGGCACCAAGATCCGCTGGATTCTGGAGAACGTTCCCGGTGCCCGCCAGCGGGCGGAGCGGGGCGAGCTGCTGTTCGGTACCGTAGAAACCTGGCTGATCTGGAAGCTGACCGGCGGCAAGGTCCATGTTACCGACTATTCCAACGCCTCCCGGACCATGCTCTTCAACATCAACACCCTGGAATGGGACGACGAGATCCTGTCCGAGCTGAACATTCCCAAATGTATGCTGCCTACCCCCATGCCCTCCAGCTGTGTCTACGGTGAGACCGATCCCTCCCTGCTGGGCGGCCCCATCAAGATCGGCGGCGCGGCCGGCGACCAGCAGTCCGCCCTGTTCGGCCAGGCCTGCTACCACCCCGGCGAGGCCAAGAACACCTACGGCACCGGTGCCTTCCTGCTGATGAACACCGGCGAGAAGCCCGTCTTCTCCAGCAACGGCCTGGTCACCACCATCGCCTGGGGCCTGGACGGCAAGGTTGAGTACGCACTGGAAGGCTCCGTCTTCGTGGCCGGTGCCGCCATCCAGTGGCTGCGGGATGAGCTGAAGCTCATCGAGTCCGCCCCCGACTCCGAATACTACGCCGGCAAGGTCAAGGACACCAACGGCTGCTATGTGGTCCCCGCCTTCACTGGGTTGGGCGCGCCCCACTGGGATCAGTACGCCCGGGGCACCATCGTGGGCATCACCCGTGGCGTCAACAAGAATCACATCATCCGCGCCACCATGGAATCCCTGGCCTATCAGGTCAACGACATTCTGGTGGCCATGCAGGCCGACTCCGGCATTCAGCTGGCGGCTCTGAACGTGGACGGCGGTGCCTCCGCCAACAACCTGCTGATGCAGATGCAGTCCGATATCTCCGGCGCACCCGTGCAGCGTCCCACCTGCGTGGAAACCACCGCCATGGGCGCGGCCTACCTGGCAGGTCTGGCCGTTGGCTACTGGGCCAGCAAGGAAGACGTTGTCCACAACCGGGCCATCGACCGGGTCTTCCATCCCGAGATCAGCGAGAAAGAGCGCGCCGAAAAGGTCAAGGGCTGGAACAAGGCCGTGAAGTGCGCCTACGGCTGGGCAAAGGACTGAGCATATTCCATAGAATCCCCGAATCTTCTCCGGGGAGCGTATCTCCCCGGAAATTGCACGGAAGCGAATTCAAACTTTGAAAAAATCCGCGGCAATGATTTGGGGAAGCTCTGAATAAAGCGGCAAGAGCTGACAGCAGAAGATCAGCTGCTCAGCCGCAGTCGATTTGTTCCGGGCTTCCTAAGGGAGGTCAATGAAATGTTACCGTATATTGCTGAGTTTTTGGGCACCATGATCCTGATCCTCTTGGGCGACGGCGTTGTCGCCAACGTAAACCTGAACAAATCCGGCATGAAGGGCGCCGGTGCCGTTCAGATCACCATTGCCTGGGGCCTTGCCGTTATGGTTCCCGCCTTTATCTTCGGTCAGGCTTCCGGCGCCAGCTTCAACCCCGCACTTACCCTGGCACTGGCCGTTGGCGGTATGTTCGACTGGGCTCTGGTCCCCGGCTACATCATCGCGCAGCTGCTGGGCGGCATCTGTGGCGGTATCCTGGTTTACGTTCTGTTCAAGAATCAGTTTGACGCCACGGAAGATCCCGGCACCAAGCTGGGCGTCTTCTCCACCGGCCCCTCCGTTCCCAACACCGGCCGCAATATCCTGCAGGAAGCCATCGCCACCTTCGTTCTGGTGTTCGCCATCTGCGGCATGAATCAGGTTCCCGGCCTGGATGCAGGCATGGGCAAGCTGCTGGTCTTCGGCATCATCGTATCCATCGGCATGTCCCTGGGCGGCCTGACCGGCTATGCCCTGAACCCCGCCCGTGACCTGGGCCCCCGGATCTCCCACGCCATCCTGCCGATCAAGGGCAAGGGCGGCAGCAACTTCAAATATGGCCTGGTGGTTCCCATTGTCGGCCCCATCCTGGGCGGCATCGTGGCAGTCCTGCTGTACAACGCAATTCCCTGGTAATTCGTAAATATCTTCTGCTCTTAGTGTAAGTGTCGGGCAGCCCACCCCTCCTACCGGAAGGTTTTCTTGGGCTGCCCGATTTTATTGAAGGAGGCGTTCCATGTGTACGATGTAATCATAATCGGCGCGGGTGTCACCGGCTGTGCGGTGGCCCGATATCTGTCCCGCTATCAGGGCAGCGCCCTGGTGCTGGAGCGGGCGGAGGATGTGTGCTGCGGCACCTCCAAGGCCAACAGCGCCATTATCCATGCGGGCTTTGACGCTGCCCACGGCAGTCTGATGGCCAAGATGAACGTTCAGGGCAACCGGATGGTGCCCGGGCTGGCGAAGGAGCTGGATTTTCCCTTCCGGATGAACGGCTCGCTGGTGGTATGCATGTCCGAGGAGGATATGCCAAGGTTACAGGCCCTCTATGAAAACGGCGTGAAAAACGGCGTGGAAGGGCTGGAGATCGTGGATGCCCAGCGGCTCCACGAGTTGGAGCCCAACGTCAGCAAAAACGCCGTTGCCGCCCTGTGGGCTCCCACCGGCGGCATTGTCTGCCCCTTCAATATGACCATCGCCCTGGCGGAGAACGCCAATGCCAACGGCGTGGACTTCCGGTTCAACACAAAGGTCACGGGCTTTACCCGGGGCGAGGAGGGCTGGACCGTCCACACGGAGCAGGGCGACTTCCGGACGAGGTATGTTGTCAACGCGGCAGGCGTCTATGCCGATGTGCTGCACAACATGGTCTCCCCCCGGAAGCTGCACATCACCCCCCGCCGGGGGGACTACTGCCTGCTGGACAGGCAGGTAGGCGGCTTCGTCAGCCACACGGTGTTCCAGCTGCCCGGGAAGCTGGGCAAGGGCGTTCTGGTGAGCCCCACCGTCCACGGCAACATCATCGTCGGCCCCACCGCCATCGATATTGAGGACCGGGACGGCACCAATACCACCGCCGCAGGCCTGGAAGAGCTGATCGCCAAGGCTGGCATTTCCGTGGACAACCTGCCCATCCGCCAGACCATTACCAGCTTTGCCGGACTGCGCGCCCATGAGGATCACCACGAATTCGTCATCGGGGAGGCGGAAGACGCCCCCGGATTCGTGGACTGCGCCGGAATCGAATCCCCCGGCCTGACCTCCGCCCCTGCCATCGGTCTGACCGTGGCGGAGCTGCTGCGGGAGAAGCTGGGCCTGCGGGAGAAGGAAGATTTTATCGCCACCCGGAAGGGCCTGCTCGATCCCAAATCCCTGACTTGGGATGCCTATCAGGCCCTGATCCGGGAAAATCCCGCCTATGGGCAGATCATCTGCCGCTGTGAGCAGGTCACCGAGGGCGAGATCATCGATGCCATCCGCCGCCCCCTGGGAGCCAGGAGTCTGGACGGCGTCAAGCGGCGCACCCGGGCCGGCATGGGCCGGTGCCAGGCGGGCTTCTGCTCTCCCAGGGTCATGGAAATTCTGGCCCGGGAGCTGGGCGTAAGCCAGGCGGAGATCACCAAATGCGGCGGCGCGTCCCGCCTCATTGTGGGCGTTAACAAGGACAGTCTTGAGGAGGTGCGCGAGGGATGAAATATGAGATCGTGATCATCGGCGGCGGCCCCGCCGGTCTGGCCGCGGCCATTGCGGCCTATGATGCCGGCTGCCGCAGCATTCTGATCCTGGAGCGTGACAACCAGCTGGGCGGCATCCTGAACCAGTGCATTCACAACGGCTTCGGCCTGCACACCTTCGGCGAGGAGCTCACCGGCCCGGAATACGCCGCCCGCTTTGCCCGGCAGGTGCTGGACCGGGGCATTGCCTACAAGCTGAACACCATGGTGCTGTCCATCGGCGAGGACAAGAAGATCACCGCCGTCAACCGCACCGACGGTCTGATTGAAATCGAAGCCACCGCCATCATCCTGGCCATGGGCTGCCGGGAGCGGAGCCGGGGCGCGCTGAACATCCCGGGCTTCCGCCCTGCGGGCATTTACTCCGCCGGTACGGCCCAGCGGCTGGTGAACATTGAGGGCTTCCTGCCGGGGCGCAGAGTGGTCATCCTGGGCAGCGGCGATATCGGCCTGATCATGGCCCGGCGCATGACCCTGGAGGGGGCCAAGGTTCTGGTGGTTGCGGAGCTGATGCCCTATTCCGGCGGACTGAAGCGGAACATCGTCCAGTGCCTCAATGACTTCGGCATTCCCCTGAAGCTCAGCCATACGGTGGTGGACATCCAGGGCCGGGAGCGGGTCACCGGCGTGACCATTGCCGAGGTAGGCCCGGACCGGAAGCCCATTCCGGGTACGGAAATTCACTACGACTGCGATACCCTGCTGCTGTCCTGCGGCCTGCTGCCGGAAAACGAGCTTTCCCGGGGCATGGGCGTGACCATCTCCCCGGTGACCAACGGTCCTATCGTGGACGAAAGCCTGCAAACCAACATCCCCGGCGTGTTCGCCGCAGGCAATGTGCTCCATGTGCATGATCTGGTGGACTTCGTTTCCGAGGAAGCCGCCGCAGCCGGCCGGGCGGCCGTGCGGTATCTGGCAAACGGGCCCCAGGACCGGGGCCGGGAAATCCCCATCACCTTCGAGGGCGGCCCCAGATATACGGTGCCTGCCAGCATCGATCCGAAGCGTGTGGAAGGGGATCTGGTCATTCGCTTCCGGGTGGGCGGCGTTATGAAGAACCGCCGCGTCCGGCTGTATCTGGATGACGAAGCGGTGGTCAGCCGCAAGCGCCCCGTCATGGCCCCCGGCGAGATGGAGGAGCTGAAGCTGACCCAGGCGGCTCTGGCGGCCCATCCGGATCTGAAGCAGATCCATATTGCAGTGGAGGAGGCGTAACCGTGGAAAAACGTGAATTGACCTGTATCGGCTGCCCCTTGGGCTGCGCCATTACCGTGACGCTGGAGGGCGGCGAAGTAAAGGATGTGGCAGGCTTCACCTGCAAGCGGGGCAAGGAATACGCCTGCAAGGAAGTGACCAATCCCACCCGCATCGTCACCAGCACCGTCCGCCTCACCGGCAGCAAAACCGGCGCGGCAGTGGTCAGCTGCAAGACCGCCCAGGATATCCCCAAGGGAAAGATCTTTGCCGTCGCTGCGGCGCTGAAGCAGGTGGCAGCCAAAGCCCCGGTGGAGATCGGCGATGTGCTGCTTGCCAACGTCGCCGGAACCGGCGTGGACATTGTCGCCACCAAGGCCGTGCAGTAAGCAAAATACTCTTTTTTCGCAGTAAAATATTGGAGCTGTTAGAAAAGTATGTCGCTGCGAACCAGTGACCGACGTCACTGGTGTGGCAGCCCCCCGGTTGGATGGAAACAGCTTGGTTTTACGGCCAAGATGTTTGAAAATCCGGGGGATTGCCACACCAGCGTGCGCGCTGGTTCGCAATGACAGAGCATTTTCTAACAGCCCTTTTGCTTTCTGTGCCTTCCCGTTCGTTCCGCAATACAGGCACATTTCCTTGCGTTCCAATATTGCGGCACAGCCTCCCCAACACGCGAAACGGCATGCAGAAATTGAGAATGCGATAAAACAAGAATAAGCATGCCATTGTGCGCACTGGGTGTTCCGCTGTGCCGCAGGGCGCCGGTATCATACCGATCCGAAAATTGAGGAAAATCGGCGCTTTTCAAAGCGTTCCGTATCATACCGTTCCTGCTCAAGAGCTTAACACAAAAGCTTTCGAAAAACAATTAGCTGGCTGCATAGTGTTTCAACGATTTTTTCCGGCGCGCCGTCCGACCGGAAGCCCCGCCGGGGAGAAAGCATTCCGGGATCTCCCTTCCAGATAACCGGGGATTTATTTCTTATTCATCTCTTCGTTGTTGGGATTCTGATATGCGTGATCCTCCACATATATCATCATGCGGTTGCGCAGTACCATATAGAAAAGTATGGCAAGCATACTGCCGATTGTGCCCAGAAGCGGATATGCATCGCTTCCTCGCAATTTTTGCGCTGTCCATACGATAATACCAATCCACGCCACAACGCACAGGACAATCGTTGCAATATGTTCTTTCAGCCATTTTTTCTTGAAAAACGCTATCTTTTCTTTCAGCGTAAATGTACTGTTATCCAGTGCAGTCACAAGATTACTGTCGGCAGCTTTCTTGAAGTCCTCTGTGGCAAGCCGTTCTCCGCTTACAAGTTCGTTGATGCTGACACCGAATTCTTTTGACAGCAGCGACAGCATTTCGACATCGGGCATATAGTTACCGTTCTCCCAGCGGGAAATGGTTTTGTTGGTCACTCCGAGCTTCTCTCCGAGCTGTTCCTGCGTCAATCCTTTCTCTTTCCGCAGAGCAGCGATAAATTTTCCTATCTTTATTTGATCCATTTTTATGTACCTCCGAAGACAAGTATAGCCCGGCTTTCGCAAAAATTCCTCCCCGCAAACAGCGAATGCGTTACCCACAGGCAGCGAAACGCATTTTCCGTGTATATGTCACATTGACATAACCAAATATAAGAACCTGCACAGTCCCGATTTGTTTGATTCCTTATGCCTTATGTCCTCCGATCTGCGCGTTGCGGTCTTTTGCAGTTGCGCCTTCTTCAAGATTCATCGCCTTGAGGATGGCGTTCTTTCCGTACTTCTTCTTGATGGCAAGAGCCGTTTTCTGGATTTTTCGTTCCCGTTCCAAGGCGGCATTCTCGGCTTTCTGTTTTTCCTCTTCGGCGGCATAGTCGGTGAAGAGGTCGAGCTGGACAGCACCGTCGCTTTTCTTTGGTGCGTCCGCTTCCGGCAAGACATGATTTGCTACAACATACATACGGCGGACAAGCAGATTCTTATCCACGATCCGGTCAAACAGCTCTGACACAGCACACATTATTTTGCGCGTGGATGATGTGTGACCGTCAAGATTGATAGAGCCGTGCGCCTGTTTGGGAATCTCCCGACCGTAGGGGCCTTTCTCAACCGCGCCGTGATACCGTCCGGCATTCGATTCCTTCACGCGCTGCTTGACTTCAAACAGCCGTCCGCGCCCGGAGATACCGTAGCTTTTGAGGGACGGCGTGACGGCAAGGCAGATGGTTTTGTCGGTACGGCTTTCATCCGCAACGACGAGGTTTGTGTCCAGAGGATCTAAGCCGCGCTCCCTGCACTCCACGGAGGCGTAGAAGGATTTCAGGTCGATTGCGATGTAAGTGCGTTGCTTCACCTTCTTTGCCTCCGCTTTCTTCTTAGATTAGCTCTAATGACATTTCATTAGAGTT
>ERZ791919.1994-NODE-1994-length-15755-cov-12.916943_pt1 | contig 15755 bp, 15 predicted proteins | sample MGYA00510137_ERZ791919 | MGnify/ENA primary metagenome ERZ791919 (study PRJEB30046, sample SAMN00792059) | human gut metagenome | study: EMG produced TPA metagenomics assembly of the A metagenome-wide association study of gut microbiota in type 2...
TGCCGGCGGAGGGGCGGCACGTCCTGCTGATGAGCGGCAGCATCGGCTGCGGGCCCATGACGGAGCTGGCCCGCCGGCTGGACGAGCTGCTGCCGGAGGGGGACTATGCCACGGTGCTGTGCGGCAGCAACCGCCAGATGCTCTACGCCCTGCAGATGCGTAGTCTGCTGCGGGTGCAGGCGGTGGGCTTCACCTCCCGGGTGGCACAGTATATGGACAGCGCCGACCTGCTGGTGTCCAAGCCCGGCGGCATCAGCATCACCGAGGCCGCCTGCAAGGGAGTCCCCATGCTGCTGGCCGATCTGGTAGGCGGCTGTGAGACGCGGAACCAGGCGTTTTTCGCTGCCCACGGCTGGGCGGAGCTCTGCGATACCGGCGTCATCGCGGACAGTACGCTGTCCCTGCTGGCGGACAACGCCCGGCGGCAGGCGCTGGTGGAGGCACAGCGCCGGGACTTCGACGGACAGGCCGCCGCCCGCGTGGCGGAGGCGGTGCTGTGCCGCTGCGGCAGAACGCCTGCCGCCGTATAAGACGCATGTAAGAGAACCGGCAGCACAGCTGCCGGTTCTCTTTTGCGCGCTTCGGGCAGATTGTACAACGCTTCTCTTGCATTTCGGAGCATCTGTCGTATATAATAGAAAAAAGAAACGGGTTTGTTCATAAGCAGGACATACTTTCGTGTTATGATGCGCGCATGAGGAAAGAAGGAGGGCATTGCCCATGATGATCGAAAAGAGCGGCAGCATCCGGCTGCGGGATATCCCTGTGGCCGGGAACCTGCCGCCGGAGCAGCAGGCGTTGGCTGCCGGGATGGTGCGCGTGACCCATCTGTACCGCAGCGCCCTGAAGGTGGCTGTGACGCAGATGGAGATACTGGACGAGGAATTCGCCCGGATGTACGACCATTCGCCCATCCACCACATCGAGTACCGCATCAAGTCGCTGGACAGCATCGTGGATAAGCTGAGGCGCCGGGGCTACGATGTGACCATCGACAACATCTACGCCCACATACAGGATCTGGCGGGGATCCGCGTTATCTGCAATTACATGGACGATATCTACTACCTCCGCTCGCTGCTGACCCGGTTCGAGTCGTTCAGGGTCATCCGGGAGGTGGATTACATCAAGGAGCCCAAGCCCTCCGGCTACCGCAGCCTGCATCTGGTGGTGAACGTGCCCATCGTCATCTCCGAGGGTACCATGGTGCTGCCGGTGGAGATTCAGCTGCGCACCATCGCCATGGACATGTGGGCCAGTCTGGAGCACGAGCTGCGCTACAAGTCCGACCGGAAGTTCACCGACGAGGACGCCGCCCGGCTGCGCCTGTGCTCCGACGCCATCAGCGAGATCGATCAGGAGATGCAGGACATCTACCAGGGGCAGGAGCCCCGCTACCACGCCTGAAAACGTGAAAGCGAAACAGAGGGCGCACACCGCAGGTGTGCGCCCTCTGTTTTTGTCCGTTACGCGGCGGCGCGGAACACCTCCACGCCCAGCTGGCTCAGTCCTCCCATGATGACGCCCGCCAGCAGCACGCCGCCCGTGCAGGCCAGCACGCTCTTTTTGAAGTCCATGTCCAGCAGACTGGCCGCCAGCGTGCCCGTCCACGCGCCGGTGCCCGGCAGGGGGATGCCCACGAACAGCAGCAGCGCCCAGTACAGGCCGCGCCCGGCCTTCTGCTGCAGCTTCCGCCCGGCCTTCTCGCCCTTTTCCAGACAGAACGTGAAAAATTTTCCGATCACCGGCTTATCGCTGCCCCAGACCAGCACCTTCCGGGCGAAGAGGTAGATCACCGGCACCGGCAGCATATTGCCCACGATGGCGATGCAGTACGTCAGCCACAGCGGCAGACCGAAGCCCACGCCGTAGGGGATGGCGCCCCGCAGCTCGATAATGGGCACCATGGACACGAAAAAGACGATGAGATAGTGTTTCAGCATAGACCGGGATACTCCTTTTTCCAAAACTGTCCCTATTATACCCGTTCTGCCCCGCTTTGGCAAGAACGTCAAAGACCCGCAGGAAAGCACCCTGAAAATTTTACTTCTTTTTTATGCGCCGCCCTGTCGACAAATGTCCGCCCATCCTGTATACTGATAGCAGTTATTACGGTAGATAATGGGAGGGGATGCGCATATGGGCATTTCAGACGTCATATCGCTGCTGGGAGGTATCGCCTTATTCCTGTTTGGCATGTCTCTGATGGGCGAGGGTCTGAAGAAGGTGGCCGGCAGCAAGCTGGAGCTGGTGCTCTACCGGCTCAGCAGCACACCGCTGAAGGGCGTCCTGCTGGGTACCGGCGTCACCGCCGTCATCCAGTCCTCCTCCGCCACCTCCGTGATGGTGGTGGGCTTCGTCAACTCCGGCATGATGAAGGTGCGGCAGGCCATCGGCGTCATCATGGGCGCCATTCTGGGTACCAGCATCACCGGCTGGATCCTGTGCCTGTCCTATATCCCCGGCGGCAGCGGCCTTGTCCAGCTGCTGAGCACCGAGGTGCTCACCGGCCTTGTGGCCGTGGCCGGCATCGTCCTGCGCATGTTCTCCGGCAAGACCTCCTCTCGCCATGTGGGGGATATCCTGCTGGGCTTTGCCGTGCTGATGTACGGCATGTCCGCCATGTCCGGCGCCGTCTCTCCCCTGCGGGAGAGCGAGGCGTTCATCCGTATCCTGACGTCGTTCTCCAATCCGCTGCTGGGTATTCTGGTGGGCATTGCGTTCACCAGCATCCTGCAGAGCGCCTCCGCCGCCGTGGGTATCCTGCAGGCGCTGTCCATCACCGGGGCCATCACCTTTGAGATCGCGTTCCCCATCATCATGGGTATCGCCATTGGCGCGGCGGTGCCGGTGCTGCTGTCGGCGCTGGGCGCCAACCTCAACGGCAGGCGTACCGCCTTTGTGTATCTGCTCATCGACGTGCTGGGTGTGGTCATCTGGTCGCTGGTGTTCTACACCCTCAACGCTTTCCTGCATTTCACGTTCCTCGCCGTCACTATGAACGCCGTCAGCATTGCCCTGATGAACACCCTGTTCCGTCTGGCCACGCTGGTGGTGCTGTTCCCGCTGATCGGCGCCATGGAAAAGCTGGTGGTGTTCCTGTTCCCCGACAACGGCCAGCAGGCAGAGGATCAGGACATGGATCGTCTGGAGGAGCGCTTCCTCCAGCATCCGGCGCTGTCCATCGAGCAGAGCCGCCTTGTCACCAACTCCATGGCCGAGCGCGCCGCCGGCAACCTGCTGGATGCCATGGCCCTGCGCACCGACTACTCCGACAAGGGCTTTCAGGCTGTGGCGGAGACGGAGTCCCTTATCGACCGTTATGAGGACAAGCTGGGTACCTACCTCATGAAGATCACCAGCCGCTCCCTGTCCAGCGCCCAGAGCGAGGAGGTCAGCAAGTTCCTCCACACCATCTCGGATTTTGAGCGTATCTCCGACCACGCGCTGAACATTTCCGAAACAGCCAAGGAGATCCACGACAAGGAGATGGTGTTCTCCGCCGCCGCCGGCCGCGAGCTGGAGGTCATGGAGTCCGCGCTGCGGGAGATACTGGCTATCTCCATCGCCGCCTTTACGGCCAACGACGTGCAGCAGGCCGCCCGGGTGGAGCCGCTGGAGGAGATCATCGACGGCCTGTGTGACGAGATGAAATCCCACCATGTGGATCGCCTGCAGTCCGGAGCCTGCACGCTGAATCAGGGCTTCGTGTTCAACGACCTGCTGACCAACTACGAGCGCGTGGCCGACCACTGCTCCAACATCGCCGTGGCCATCATCGAGCTGGAATCTGACTCCTTCGACACCCATGAGTATCTCAACAGCGTCCGGGCCATGAAGTCCCACTCCTTCGCCCGGTACTACGAGGAGTACCAGCAGAAGTACCACCTGTAAAGCGCAGGCGGATACCATGTGAAGATGAAGAGAAGAATGCCGCCCATCCGGGCGGCATTTTTGACAGATAGGGCAGGGGCGCGGGAAATTTTATTTATGCGCCGGCGCGACCATCCGGGAGAAAACCGTACGATTCAGGTGTGAGCGGCTCGCAGACCACAAGACAAAGGAGGGATCACCTTGGAGGATAAAGTGCTCATTGAACTGTATTGGGCAAGAGACGAGGCGGCTATTACGGAAACCGCCTCAAAATACGGAAAGCTGTGTACATACATCGCGCACAACGTTTTGCACAGTACGGAGGACTGCGAGGAGTGCGTGAACGACGCCTATTTCTCCGTCTGGAACGCCATTCCCACCCAGCGCCCGGATCGCTTTTCCGTTTTCATCAGCAGGATCACCAGAAATCTGGCGCTGAAAAGGTGGGAGTATCTTTCCGCTGCCAAGCGCAATACTGCGGCGGTTACGTCTCTCGATGAACTGGGTGACTGCGTGTCCGACACATCCAGCGTGGAGAATGAGTTGGAAAACCGACACATCGAAAATGCGATCGGGGAATTCCTCTGGGCGCAGGACAGTGAGAAGCGGAATATTTTTATCCGGCGCTACTGGTATTTCGATTCCATCCAGACCATCTGCAAACAGACGGGATCCAGCGAGAGCCGGGTCAAATCCATCCTATTCCGCATGCGGCAGAAGCTGCGGGAGCATCTGGAAAGCGAGGGTATCATATTATGAACCGGAAACAATTAGCGGACAGGATCGGGAACATCGATGACCTCCTTGTACAGCAGGCGGAGGACGTTCCCAATTACGCACGCCTGCGCCGGGAAAAACGCCTGAAAAGACTGGCCGGTATGGCGGCTGTGCTTGTGCTGATGGCGTGCAGCGGCGCTGTGGGCGCCCTCGCCTTCAGCCGGGAAACGGTCACGGAAGTCCCCGCCGAGCAGGAGCAGGTCGTGCTGCGGGAGATTGGTGTGACGCTGCTCCTTCCGGACAGCTGGAAGGGCCGTTACGAGGTGGTAGAGGACACATTTGCCCCGTATGGCTCCGCCATGTGGGAGTTCTGTGTGCGGTCAGTCTATGAGGCGAAAACGCCCATAGAAGGTGCCGGCGGCAGCTTCTACCGAGGGACGCTGTTTACTGTGCTCCAATGCGCGGACTACTCCATGTCGGCGGAGGAATTTGCGCAGGGGGGCCTTGCGGGCATCGGACAGTACCTGTTTGCGACGCAGGACGCTACCTATGCGGTGCTGTACGCAGGCGATATCCAGTTCGATCCGACGGATGCGGAACAGCAGCAGGAATGGTATTCCATGGCGCAGACCGCGAAGGACATCCGCTTCGTGCTGTCCGACATGCTGTCGTGAGCCATGCGCAGCGGCGCACGGCGCGGGGCGGGGCCTATGTGCCCCGCCGCGTTGCTTTTTATCTGTGGGATATTTCGCGCCCCGGCGCGGGGATGCCTCCGGCGGCCCCATTTCTTTCAGCAGCGAAAGAAATGGGGGGAGAACGCCGCCAAAAGCCCAAGGCGTTTGGATTTCCTTTCGCCGCTTGCAACCGCAAAAAAACCACAAAAAATCGAAATTATCCTTGCAAAACGAAAATAGTCGTGCTATTATATTTCGGTGAATCCGCACAGCTTCGGATTCCCGGTCGGTGCCGCAAGGTTGGCCGGGGGGAGGAGGAGGCTGGAGGTACAAACTAAAAATCAAAGGAGAAACAACAAAAATGGCAAATCAGAACGTCGTATCCATGAAGGCCCTGCTGGAGGCCGGTGTACACTTCGGCCATCAGACCCGCCGCTGGAACCCCAAGATGGCGCCCTATATCTACACCGAGCGCAACGGCATCTATATCATCGACCTGCAGAAGACCGTCAAGAAGCTGGAGGAGGCCTATGCTTTCGTGCGTCAGCTGTCTGAGAACGGCCAGTCCCTGCTGTTCGTGGGCACCAAGAAGCAGGCCCAGGAGGCCATCAAGGACGAGGCGACCCGCTGCGGCATGTACTACGTCAACGCCCGCTGGCTGGGCGGCATGATGACCAACTTCAAGACCATGCGTACCCGTATCGACCGTCTGAACCAGCTGAAGACCATGCAGGCTGACGGTACCTTCGATATGCTGCCCAAGAAGGAAGTCATCAAGCACCTGGGCGAGATCGAGAAGCTGGAGAAGTATCTGGGCGGCGTGAAGGAAATGAAGAAGCTGCCCGGCGCGCTGTTCATCGTGGACACCCGCAAGGAGCGCAACGCCATCGCCGAGGCGCACCGTCTGGGTATTCCCGTTGTGGCCATCGCCGATACCAACTGCGATCCCGACGAGATCGATTACCCCATCCCCGGCAACGATGACGCCATCCGCGCCATCAAGCTGATCGCTTCCGTTATGGCCAACGCCATGATCGAGGGCCGTCAGGGCGAGCAGAACGAGGAGGCCGCCGAGGCCAAGGACGCCGAGTAAGTCTGGAATAACACCGCGTAATCTCACGGGGCAGGGAAGTGTCCCTGCCCCTTTTTCAACCAATATTTTACAGGAGGAAACAAAAATGGCTTTTACTGCTGCTGATGTGAAGACCCTGCGCGAGATGACCAGCGTGGGTATGATGGACTGCAAGAAGGCACTGGTCGAGTGCGACGGCGATATGGATAAGGCTGTTGAGTGGCTGCGCGAGAAGGGTTTGGCCAAGGCTGCCAAGAAGGCCGGCCGCATCGCCGCCGAGGGTATGTCCTATGCGCTGACCGAGAACGGCGTGGGCGTCGTGGTGGAGGTCAACTGTGAGACGGACTTCTGCGCCAAGAGCGACCTGTTCGTGGCCTTTGTGAAGGACATTGCCAAGATCATCGCCGAGCAGAACCCCGCCGATGTGGACGCGCTGATGAACTGCAAGTATGTGGGCAGCGACCTGACCGTGTCCGAGACCATGCCCGAGAAGGTCATGTCCATCGGTGAGAACCTGCAGATCCGCCGCTTCGTCCGCTTCTCCGAGAACACCAGCGTGGGCTACGTCCATGCCGGCGGCAAGATCGGCGTGCTGGTGAACCTGGCTGTGGACGGCGGCATCGACGCCACCGAGATCGGCAAGAACGTCGCCATGCAGATCGCGGCCCTGAACCCCCGCTTCTGGGACAAGTCCCAGGTCACCGATGAGGTGCTGGCCGAGGAGAAGAAGATCGCGCTGGCCCTGATGGACACCGATCCCAAGATGGCCTCCAAGCCCGAGGCCGTCAAGGAGAAGATCGTCATGGGCAAGATGAACAAGTTCTACGAGGAGAACTGCCTGATGCAGATGGAGTTCGTCCGCAGCGACATCTTCCAGGGCTCCGTGGAGAAGTACGTGGCCGACGCGGCCAAGAAGCTGGGCGGCTCCGTGAAGTTCGTGGACGCCGTGCGCTTCCAGACCGGCGAGGGCATCGAGAAGAAGCAGGAGGATTTCGCCGCTGAGGTCGCCGCTCAGATGAGCATGGGCAAGTAAGCGCCTGCCGTCCCTGAATCGTATAACGCATACCGAACCGCCCTCCGGCCACTGGCCGGAGGGCGGTTTTGCGTCGTGTGCAGCTTCCGGGGACGGGGCTGCTTTTTGCAGTTTACGCGGATTTTACAAAGGTGTGATTTTTCACTTTACATGGTCTTTCTACAATGAGAGCATACACAGGAGATATCCAAAAACATGTGAAACGAGGTAATGCTTTTATGAAGAAGATCATGGCATTCGCACTGACCGCGGTGATGGCGCTGGCGCTGCTGGCGGGCTGCGGCAATCAGACCAACAACGACAACGCCAACAATGGCGGCGACAGCGCCGATAACGGCGGCGCGGCGGCGGTCAGCGGTACGGTGTCCACCGACGGCTCCACCTCCATGGAGAAGGTCATCGGCGCGCTGAGCGAGTCCTATATGGCGGCCAACAAGGACGTCACCGTGAACTACAACCCCACCGGCTCCGGCGCGGGCATCACCGCCGTGCAGGAGGGCACCTGCGACATCGGCCTTTCCTCCCGCGCCCTGAAGGACGAGGAGAAGGCGGCCGGCCTGCAGGAGACGGTGCTGGCGTACGATGGCATCGCCATCATCGTACACCCCGACAACCCCGTCAGCGACCTGACCCTGGAGCAGATCGCCCAGCTGTATACCGGCGAGATCACCAACTGGAAGGACGTGGGCGGTAATGACGCGCAGGTGGTGCTCATCGGCCGCGAGGCGGCCAGCGGCACCCGCGACGGCTTCGAGTCCATCACCGGCACCAAGGACAAGTGTCAGTACCGGCAGGAGCTGACCTCCACCGGCGACGTGATCACCACAGTGAGCCAGAACCCCGATGCCATCGGCTATGCGTCCCTGGCCTCCATCAAGGACAGTGTGAAGGCCCTGAACGTGGACGGCGTGACGCCCAGCGAGGCCAGCGTCAAGGACGGCAGCTACAAGGTGCAGCGTCCCTTCGTGCTGGTGACGGTGGAGGGCAAGGCACTTTCCTCCGCGGCGCAGTCCTTCTTCGACTACGCCACCTCCGCTGACGCGGCGGACATCATCGCCAAGGCCGGCGCGGTAGCGGCCAACTGAAAGTAAGGCGCGGCAGGCGACGTCCGGAAACGGGCGCCGCCTTGCCTCGTATGCGGAGGTACGCACATGAAAGCGAAACGATTTATGGAAAACGCCATATACGGCTGGTTCCTGCTGATGGGGCTGGTGACGGTAGGCTGCGTGCTGCTGATCTCGGTCTACCTCATCATCTCCGGCATCCCGGCCATACGGGAGATCGGGCTGGTAAAGTTCCTGCTCGGGCCGGTGTGGGACTCCAACGCGGCCATACCGCAGTTCGGGATCCTGCCCTTTATCCTCACCAGCGTGTACGGCACGGCGGGGGCCATCCTGCTGGGCGTGCCGGTGGGGTTCATGACCGCCGTGTTTCTCGCAAAGATGGCGCCGCCGGGGCTAAAGTCCGCAGTCTCGTCGGCGGTGAGCCTGCTGGCAGGCATCCCATCGGTGGTGTACGGTCTGGTGGGCATGCTGGTGCTGGTGCCGGGGATCCGACGGATCTTCCATATTCCCGACGGCTCGGGACTGCTGGCTGCCATCATCGTGCTGGCCATCATGATCCTGCCGTCCATCATCAACGTGGCGATGACAGCGCTGGAGGCAGTGCCCAAGGAGTACGAGGACGCCTCGCTGGCGCTGGGAGCCACCGCCACGGAGACGTGGTTCCGGGTATCCGTGCCTGCCGCCCGCAGCGGTATCGCGGCGGTGGTGGTGCTGGGTGTGGGCCGTGCCATCGGCGAGGCCATGGCGGTAATGATGGTGTCCGGCAACCGGCCCAACATGCCATCCCTGTTCGAGAGCGTGCGGTTCCTGACTACGGCTGTGGCCAGCGAGATGGGCTACGCGGCGGCGGGACTGCAGCGGCAGGCGCTGTTCTCCATCGCGCTGGTGCTGTTTTTGTTCATCATGCTCATCAACGCGGCGCTGAATTTTTTCCTGAAGCGCAGTAAGGAGAAGTAAGACATGGACAAGACGAATTTTTCCGCCCGGCGGCGTGTATGGAGCGCGGTGATGCGGTGCCTGATGGTGCTGTGCGCGGCGCTGACCTGCGCGCTGGCAGCGTTCCTTATTATATATGTGCTGGTCAAGGGCGTTCCCAACCTGAGCTGGGAGCTGCTGAGCACCAAGCCCAGCTATCTGGAGGGCACCATCGGCATCCTGCCGGACATCATCAGCACCGTGTGCATGGTGCTGACCACGCTGGTGGTGGTGCTGCCGGTGGGCGTGTGCGCGGCGGTGTATCTGACGGAGTACGCACGGAACCGGCGGCTGGCAGCCGCCATCGAGTACACGGCGGAGACGCTGTCGGGCATCCCGTCCATCATCTACGGACTGGTGGGGCAGATGTTCTTCTGCCAGTTCCTGGGGATGAAGAAGTCCCTGATCGCCGGCGCTATGACGCTGGTCATCATGAACCTGCCCACCATCATGCGCACCACGCAGGAGAGCCTCAAGACCGTGCCCCAGAGCTACCGGGAGGGTGCGCTGGGGCTGGGTGCCGGGAAGTGGCGCACCATCCGGACGGTGGTGCTGCCGGGCTGCGTGGACGGCGTGCTGACCGGGTGCATCCTGGCGGTGGGCCGTATTCTGGGCGAGACGGCGGCGCTTCTGTACACGGCGGGCTTCGCCCACGCACTGTACGGCAGTCTGGGCGAGACGCTGAACAATGCCGGCGCCACGCTGTCGGTGGCGCTGTACGTCTACGCCAAGGAGCAGGGCGAGTTCGACGTGGCCTTCGCCATCGCCGCCATCCTGATGGCGCTGGCGCTGCTCATCGAGCTGGCGGCGTCCCTGACGGGGCGGTATTTCAAGAAACGGAGGAGCCTATGAGTGATATCATCACGGTGGAGGGGCTGGATCTGTGGTACGGCAGTACGCAGGCGCTGCACCATGTGAGCATGGACATCCCGGAAAAGAGCATCACCGCCCTGATCGGGCCGTCCGGCTGCGGCAAGTCCACGTTCCTCAAGACGCTGGATCGGATGAACGATCTGGTGCCCGGCGTGCGCATCGAGGGTACGGTGCGCTACGACGGAAAGGACATCTTCGCGGCGGATGTGGATGTCAACGAGCTGAGGCGGCAGGTGGGCATGGTGTTCCAGAAGCCCAATCCGTTCCCCATGAGCATTTACGACAATGTGGCCTACGGGCCCCGCACCCACGGCGTGCGGAACCGGGCCAAGCTGGACGAGATCGTGGAGCAGTCCCTGCGGTCGGCGGCCATCTGGGACGAGGTGAAGGATCGGCTGAGGAAGAACGCGCTGGGGCTGTCCGGCGGCCAGCAGCAGCGGCTGTGCATCGCACGGGCGCTGGCGGTGGAGCCGCGGGTGCTGCTGATGGACGAGCCTACCTCCGCGCTGGATCCCATCTCCACATCGAAGATAGAAGAACTTGCAATGGAACTGAAAAAAAGGTACACTATCGTTATTGTGACACACAATATGCAGCAGGCGCTGCGTATCTCCGACCGAACCGCGTTTTTCCTGCTGGGTGAGCTGATCGAGTACGATGATACGGAGAAGATGTTCTCCACGCCGTCGCAGAAGAAGACCGAGGACTACATCACGGGGAGGTTTGGATAATGAGGAGCCGTTTTGACGAGCAGCTGGCCCAGCTGCACCGGGAGCTCATCGAGATGGGCGCGCTGTGTGAGCGGGTAATCGCGCTGGCCTCCCGGGCGCTGACCACGGGGGACAAGACGCTGGCGCAGCAGGTGCCGCCGCTGGATCGGGACATCGACCGGAAGGAGCGGGACATTGAAAACCTGTGCCTGCGGCTGCTGCTGCACCAGCAGCCGGTGGCCGGCGACCTGCGGCGTATTTCCGCCGCGCTGAAGATGATCACGGATATGGAGCGCATCGGCGATCAGGCCGACGACATCGCCGAGATCGTGCTGTATCTGGAGGGCGTACCGGCGGAGAGCCACGCGCTGCTGCGCAAGATGGCGGAGGCCGCCATCGGCATGGTCAGCGACAGCGTGGATGCCTATGTGCGGCAGAATGTGGCGTTGGCCGAGCAGGTCATCGCCGCCGACGACACGGTGGACGACTATTTTGAAAAGGTGAAGCAGGCACTGATCCGCCGCATCGCCGCCGACCCGGAGGAGGGCGGCACGGCGCTGGATCTGCTGATGATCGCCAAGTATCTGGAGCGCATCGGCGACCATGCCACCAATATCGCCGAGTGGGTGGAGTTTTCCGTCACAGGCGTACACAAGGAGGAGTGACCCATGATCTGGTGCGTGGAGGACGACGCCAGCATCCGAGACATCGAGGTATACGCCCTGAATTCCACAGGCTTCGAGGCGCGGGGCTTTGCCGACGGCGCGGCCTTCTGGGCGGCGCTGGAGAAGGAGCGGCCGGAGCTGGTGGTGCTGGACGTGATGCTGCCGGAGATCGATGGCATCCAGCTGCTGCGGCGGATGAAGGCCGACGCGGCGCTGCGGGATATCCCCGTCATCATGGCCACGGCCAAGGGCGCGGAGTACGACAAGATACTGGGGCTGGATCTGGGAGCGGACGACTACCTGACCAAGCCCTTCGGCGTCATGGAGCTGGTGTCCCGGGTCAAGGCGGTGCTGCGGCGGTGCAGGCCCCGGCAGGCAGAGGTGCTGCGCTGCGGCGGGCTGACGGTGGACGAGCAGGAGCACAGCGTCACCGCCGACGGTGCGCGGGTGGAGCTGACCTACAAGGAGTTCCAGCTGCTGCGGCTGTTTCTGGCCCATCCTGGGACGGCGTTCACCCGTGACCAGCTGATGGAACAGGTGTGGGGCATGGACTTCTGCGGCGAGAGCCGGACAGTGGACATGCACATCCGCACGCTGCGCCAGAAGATCGGCCCCTACGGCGGCTGTATCGAGACAGTGCGCAGCGTGGGCTACCGATGGAGGGCACAGCCATGAGTACCATGACAAAACGTATTTTCCGGGCCACGCTGCTGGTGGGCGTGGCGGTGCTCATCGCCAGTCTGGCGCTGGTGATGGGCGTGCTGTACAGCTATTTCGGCCGGGTGCAGGAGTCCCAGCTGCGGGACGAGCTGAGTCTGGCCGCCGTAGGCGTGGAGAAAAACGGGACGGACTATCTCCGTGCGCTGCAGTCCCACCAGTACCGCATCACATGGGTGCGGGCGGACGGCACGGTGGTGTACGACACACAGGCCGATGCGGAAACCATGGAGAACCACGCCCAGCGGCAGGAGATACAGCAGGCGCTGGCTGCCGGCGAGGGCGAGAGCAGCCGGTACAGCAGTACGCTGCTGCAGAAAACCGTGTACTACGCCCAGCGGCTGCCGGACGGCACGGTGCTGCGTCTGTCCGCCGTCCGGGTGACGGCGGGGGTGCTGGTGCTGAACATGCTGCAGCCCATTCTGCTGGTGCTGGCGGCGGCGCTGATCCTGTCGGGCGTGCTGGCCGGGCGGCTGGCACGGCGTATCACCGAGCCGCTGAACCGGCTGGATCTGGAGCATCCGCTGGAGAACGATACCTACGAGGAGCTGGCGCCGCTGCTGCGGCGCATGGAGCACCAGCGCCGCCAGATCGACCGGCAGATGGGCGAGCTGCGGCAGCGGTCGGAGGAGTTTGACCAGATCACCGGCAGCATGAACGAGGGACTGGTGCTGCTGGACGAGGCGGGCACCATCCTCAGCATCAATCCGGCGGCGCGGCGGCTGCTGGACGCGGACGGTGACTGCGTGGGGCAGGACTTCCTGACGGTCGACCGGGACGTGACCATGAGCGACGCGCTGCGGCAGGCGGCGGAGCAGGGCCACAGCGAGTTCCGGGGCGAGCGGAACGGCCGGGAGTACCAGTTCGATGTGACGCGCATCCAGACGGAGGGCCGCACGGCGGGCACGGTGCTGCTGGTGTTCGATGTGACGGAGCGGGCGTTTGCCGAGCGGAACCGGCGGGAGTTCACCGCCAACGTGTCCCATGAGCTGAAAACGCCCCTGCAGGGTATCATCGGCAGCGCGGAGCTGCTGGAGAACGGCATGGTGAAGCAGGAGGACGTGCCCCGGTTCGTGGGGCACATCCGTGCGGAGGCCCAGCGGCTGGTGACGCTGATCGGCGACATTATCCGGCTGTCCCAGCTGGACGAGGGCGAGCCCATGCCCACAGAGCCGGTGGAGCTGCTGGCGGTGGCCCGGGAGGTGGCGGAGAACCTGCGCAGCGCGGCGGAGACCAGGAACGTGACGGTGGAGGTCACCGGGACACCGGCTACCGTCTCCGGCGTCAGGCGGCTGCTGTACGAGATTGTGCTCAACCTGTGCGACAACGCCATCAAGTACAACACCGAGGGCGGCCGCGTGGAGGTGGAGGTGGCGCAGGACGGCGGCACCGCCGCCGTCACGGTGCGGGACACCGGCATCGGTATCCCGCCGGAGCACCAGAGCCGCGTGTTCGAGCGGTTCTACCGGGTGGACAAGAGCCACTCCAAGGCATCAGGTGGCACGGGGCTGGGCCTGTCCATCGTGAAGCACGCCGTGCAGTACCACCACGGCGTCATCCAGCTCAAAAGCGAGGTGGGGAAGGGCACGGAGATCCGGGTCACGTTTCCTGCGGCATAAACGAAAAGCGGCGCGCCATACCGGCGTGCCGCTTTTGAACGCTGCGGCGGCACGAGGTATTGACAAGGGAGGGGTGGCGGCGTATAATAAGGCGATGTATAATAAAGATTGTGCAACATTAGGTTTAAAACGTTCGGCGCGCTTTGCGCGCCGCCGCGCAAGACAGACAGGAGAGTATATTATGCTGAAAATCGAGCATCTGACCAAGACCTACGGCGAGAAAAGGGCTGTGGATGATCTGAGCCTGCACATCCGGCCCGGCGAGATCTACGGCTTTATCGGACATAACGGCGCGGGCAAGACCACCACGCTGAAGGCGGTGGTGGGCATTCTGCAGTTCGACGCGGGGGAGATCACCATTGACGGTAAGTCCATCAAGAACGAGCTGCTGGCCTGCAAGCGGGAGATCGCCTACATCCCCGACAACCCCGACCTGTACGACTTTATGAGCGGCATCAAGTACCTGAACTTCATCGCCGACATCTTCGGCGTCAGCGCCGCCGACCGGCAGGTCCGCATCCGGGACTACGCGGCGCGGTTCGAGCTGACGGACGATCTGGCCCAGCCCATTGCCGCCTACTCCCACGGCATGAAGCAGAAGCTGGCCATCATCGCCGCGTGGCTGCACCAGCCCAAGCTCATCATCATGGATGAGCCCTTCGTGGGGCTTGACCCCAAGGCGGCCCATCTGCTGAAGGGCATGATGCGGGAGCTGTGCGGCCAGGGCGGCGCCATCTTCTTCTCCACCCATGTGCTGGAGGTGGCGGAGAAGCTGTGCGACAAGGTGGCCATCATCAAGAGCGGGCGGCTTATCCGCTCCGGCACCATGGAGGAGGTCAAGGGAGACGACTCACTGGAGCAGGTCTTTCTGGAACTGGAGGATGAGGCGTAATGCTGAAAATTCTGGTGAAAAAGCAGCTGACGGAGATCTTCCGCAGCTATTTCTACAACCCCAAGACCAACAAGGCTCGCTCCAAGGGCGCGGTGGCCGGGTATATCATCCTGTTCGCGGTGGTGATGGTGGGTCTGCTGGGCGGCATGTTCACCATGATGTCTCTGGGCCTGTGCGGGCCGCTGGTCTCCGCCGGCATGGGGTGGCTGTACTTCGCGCTGATGAGCCTGCTGGCGGTGCTGCTGGGCGCCTTCGGCAGCGTGTTCAATACCTATTCGGGGCTGTATCTGGCTAAGGACAACGATCTGCTGCTGAGCATGCCCATCCCGGTGAACACGCTGATGGCCTCCCGGCTCCTCAGCGTGTATCTGATGGGGCTGATGTACAGCGGCGTGGTGATCCTGCCGGCGGTCATCGTCTACTGGGTAGTGGCGCCGGTGACGGCGGGCGTCATTCTGGGCGGCGTACTGCTGCTGGCGCTGCTGTCCGTCTTCGTGCTGACGCTGTCCTGTGCGCTGGGCTGGGTGGTGGCGAAGATCAGCCTGAAGCTGAAAAATAAGAGCTTTATCACGGTGCTGGTATCGCTGGTGTTCATCGGGGTCTACTACTTCTTCGTTTTCAGGGCGCAGACCTTTATCGAGGAGCTGGTGGGCAACGCGGCGGCTTACGGCGACAGCATCAAGGGCGCCGCGTACCCGCTGTACCTGCTGGGGCAGGCGGGCACTGGCGATGGTCTGGCCATGGCCATCGTCTCTGCGGCGGTGCTGGCGCTGTTCGCGGTGATGTGGGCGCTTATTGCCCGCAGCTTCCTGCGTCTGGCTACCTCCACGGGCCGGACGGAACGGCGCGCCTACCGGGAGAAGGCGGCGGC
>ERZ791919.1996-NODE-1996-length-15732-cov-8.917395_pt1 | contig 15732 bp, 8 predicted proteins | sample MGYA00510137_ERZ791919 | MGnify/ENA primary metagenome ERZ791919 (study PRJEB30046, sample SAMN00792059) | human gut metagenome | study: EMG produced TPA metagenomics assembly of the A metagenome-wide association study of gut microbiota in type 2...
ATTCGCCAGTGCAACCTTAGAGGTCGGTCCTAAAATATTATTTTCAAATGCATTTAATTCTGGAAATTTCAATTATTTATTATCTAATCTAAATGAATTGTTAATTGGTTCACCAGAAGGTGAAAAGTATTTACTTAAAGAATTAGCTTACTTAAATGAACGTGTAGGAAATAGAAATATAGCAATAAAATATTTAAAACAACATATAGAAAAAACATATGATATTATTGAAAAATCACAATCTTATTTGTTATTATTTGAAATAGAGCATCATTTTAATCAAGATATTTCCAAAATTAAAGATATTGCAAAATCGCCAGATGTTTTTTTACGATTACAAGGAAAATATTGGTTAGAACATATTAATATTGAAAAGGGCATTTTTAATTATGACAAACTATTTGATATTGTTAACAATTATTCCAACATAGATGATGAATCAAATAGATTAAATTATTATCATATATTAAGAAGAATGTATTCTGATCTTGCCAGAGTTTATTTTTTAAATGGTGAAATTGATAAAAATAAGTTTAATACTTTTGAAAAGAAATTAAAGCAAAGTAAATTATTAAACTATCACATCGAATTTGAAGATTATCTAAACTTACTTACAGTGGCACATTATTTGCATTATGATGTAATATTTCAAATGGGTTTTTATGGACATTTTATGCATGATTGTAATGACAAATATGGTAGTAATCCATGCTTACAAGATTTAATAAATAAAGCCATTAAGGAATATCAAAAATGTGAAGATAATTTCAAAAATTATGGTGATAAAGCTTGGATGACTATTTCAATCAGAAAAAATGAACTATTATTAACAACAAATATTCAACAAATAAAAATAATTGATGAATTAAATAATTTACGAAATATATTTATAAATAATGGGAATAATTTGCATTTGGCATTTATAGATATTGTATTATGTAAAGCAAAATTCCTTCAATATTATTTAAATGAATTTGAATTAGATGAAAGCGAAACTGTAAAAAAATGTAAAAATTTACTCAAAGAGGCAAAAGATATATCACAAAAATTCAATAATAAATACGGTTTATTTAGAGTTGATTTTATCACATGTTTTTTGATTTTTTTTGAGGAGTTGCAAAATGGTGATAAAAATGCGAAAAAAATTTTCAAAAGTAAATTAGTTGAACTAAAATCGAATAATTACCATAGAGAATCCGAAATGATAGAGTATATATTAAAATCAAAAGAAATCAAAACTGATTTAGTTTGCAACTTTTTTAAATATTATCCAATTGTTCTTCAATAACTATATGAATTGTTCTTGCTTTATAATGCTTTTTAAAAAATCATCAGCAGCATATTCCAATGATTTTGAAAATCCATAATTATAACACTTACTAAAAAGTAATGCTAAATCAGATACATTATCTTCTCTTAAACCTTGCTGAATAGCTGCTCCAACTCCTAATCTAAGACCATAATTCAAATTATATGGCAATAATCTATAATTAGTTAAAAATCCTAGTTTCTCCAAATTTAGAAAAGTATTATAACAATTTTCCTTATTATTAAATGTTACCCAAATATGTTGTGTATGTATCTTTGTTGAATCTTTAGGTACGACTGGAAAATTATGATTATATAATTCTGTTTCAAATTTATCACTTATATTAAGCATGTATTTGCTGTATTTCTTTATATCATCAATTCGAGCTATTGATTGAGCAATTTTAAACATTTCACTTGGATGTGAATTTGAAATATAAGTTGCACTACCATTTTCTATTTTTTTCCAATACTCATCTTTATTTTTAGTTGCCAAAAACGCTTTTTGAACTCCTGGATAATTTTTGTGCGTTGATGATAGCAGCAAATTGAACCCCCATTCAAAAGGTGAAATATAATCTTTTGAGATAATTTGTGTAAGGTACTGTGAGCAATCGAAAATACAATATGGTATATTTGTGCCTTTTATCCATGAAAAATCCTCATAATAAAGTCCTTCACTTCTGTCGACAAATGCGTATTTAGGTTTATGATTTTTTATTAATTGCATCGTTTTATTCACGTCAATACAACGATTTAAATTATCTGGAATCATATTAATAACATTATAGCCTAATCGCTTTAATATCTTTTCTGTTGAATAATGTCCACCAGCACATTCGGGTAGTAGCAAAATTGTATCACCCACATTTCCTAATGACATAAATGTGATAATATGTGCATGTAAACCTGACAAAAAACGGATATCTATATCTTCTGAATTCAACACATTACACCAATTATTTTTATACTTATTTAATTGTAATGTATATTCATTTCTTCCAGCAAAAATTATTTTATTATCGTCAGTTCTTATATCATCCGAAACATAAAAGCCACTTATATTATTAAAATCCTTTCTCATATACATAGGAAAATTTTCTGTTGGATTCAGAATCAATTTGTTAGTCATATTCAATCCTTTCAACAAAGTATAATTATTAGTTATCCTTCATTAACAACCAAACATCTGTATATAGTTAAAAGCCTGTCGGTTAAAATCGGCAGGCTTTTTTGTATATATAGAACAAAAACGGAGGTGTTTTTAACGAAACAAACAAAAGTAATTGCAATATGCAATCAAAAAGGCGGTGTAGGAAAAACTACAACCGCCTTAAATTTTGGAGTCGGTCTTGCAAATGAGGGTAAGAAAGTCTTGCTTATCGACTGTGACCTACAAGGTGATTTAACAACAGCTTTGGGTTGGCGAGATACAGACGAACTTTCGGTTACTCTTGCAGACAAACTCGTCGAGTATATTGAAGAAAGAAACAAGAACCCTGCAAACGGTATTCTTCACCATAAAGAGAATATTGATTTACTTCCGGCTAACCTTGATTTGTCGGCTCTTGAACTTAGTTTGGTCAATACAATGAGCCGTGAAACCGTGCTGAAAGGTTATGTGAATTCAATCAAAGCTGCGTATGATTATGTAGTTATTGATTGTATGCCGTCTTTGAGCGTGCTTACGGTAAATGCGTTAGTTGCTGCCGATTCGGTTATTATTCCCGTTCAGTCGCAATTCCTTGCAGCTAAAGGTATGACACAACTTGTTAAAACTATAAGTAAAGTTAAAAGACAAATTAATCCGTCACTTAAAATTGACGGTGTTTTGCTTACACTTGTAGATGGCAGAACTAACCTTTCCAAAAGTACAAAGGAAGCTATCGTAAATGACTACGGCAAATATCTTAAAATTTTTGATACGCAGATACCTATGGGTATTAAAGCGGCTGAAACTGCAATAAGCGGCAAATCAATATTCGCTTATGATAAAAACAGTAAGGTCGCAAAAGCGTATGTGGACTTTACGAAGGAGGTGTTGAAACTTGAGCGAAAAGAGAAAAACAGACTTCAGTCTGAACAGGCTCGATGATTTATTTACATCACAAAGCGAACGAGAAAACGGACTTACTCCGACTATAAAAGATATTCCGCTTGAAAAACTTGTGCCGTTTCCTAATCATCCGTTTAAAGTGCGTGATGACGAAGAAATGAATAAACTTGTTGAAAGTGTTTCTGAAAACGGAGTGTTGGTTCCTGCTATTGTTCGTGAGAAAGATAATGGTGATTATGAAATCATCTCAGGACACAGACGAAAATTTGCAAGTGAGATAGCCGGCAAAAGCACATTGCGTTGTATCGTTTCAAATTTGGACGATGATGCCGCAACAGTCATTATGGTTGACAGCAATATCCAAAGAGAAAACATTTTACCGAGTGAAAAAGCATTTGCATACAAAATGAAATTGGATGCGATGAACAGACAAGGTAAACGCACAGACTTAACTTTTTCCCAAAATGGGAAAAAGTTAAATTCGGCAAATTTGCTTGCAAAAGATACAGGCGAAAGTAAAACACAGATATATAGATATATAAGTCTTACAAAACTTATACCAGAATTGTTGCAAATGGTTGATGAGGGTAAAATGAAAATGTTGCCGGCTGTTGAAATATCGTTTCTTGATAAAGAATGTCAGCAAGATTTGTTGGAAGCAATAGAAAGCGAATGTTGTACTCCGTCTCACGCACAAGCTATTCGTATGCACAAGATGTTTAACGACGGAGAACTCAACGGCGACACTATCCTTGATGTTATGTGTGAATTGAAACCTAATCAACAGGAAAGGCTCATAATTCCACATAAGACGCTGGAAAAGTATATCCCTAAATCTGTTGCTCCTGAGAAAAGGCAAGATTATGTATGCAAGGCTTTGGAGCATTACAACAAGTTTCTGAAAAGCAGAGCCGAAAGGGACAGCAGATAGCAGGAGTATATTTTTTCTATCCCCCTCTTTTCAATATACCCCCTTATTTAACATACAAACTTGCAGAAAAGAAAGAGCCTTATAAATCAAATAAAGGAATGATGTGTATGATTTAATAAACGCACCTTTGCCGAAATTACCAAAATCTGTTAAATTGGCGGTGAAAGCAAAGGAGGAATGCTTAATGAAAAAGTCAGTGATTTTGTGTATGGTAGCAGCTGTGTTAGTCAGCGTATTCGTAGGTTGTTCGGTTAAGAACAGTGATGTAAATGAAAATGCTGAAACAAGTTCTTTTTCTGCAAGTAAAGAAAGAACACTGCCAATTTCGACTGCTGAAAATGATACGAAAGCCGATACAACAACTACTGCTCCAACTACAAATGCAAAAATAACGAGCACAACTTCAAACAAGATTGAGTTGAGTGAAACAACCACGAAAAAAAAGGTTGTGTCTACAACATCAAAACCTGTTCAAACAACAAAATCTACAACACGGCATACAAAAAAAGCAACGACTACATCAAAACAACCAACAACCCAAAAAGCAAGTCAATGCAGTAATAACAATAATCACTCAATGAAATGCGGCAATATGGGCAGATGGTTTGACAGCAAATCGGATGTTAAAGCATATGTTGATTCGATAATGAAATCTTGGGCAGATAAATGGGAAAGCGGAGAAATATCCGATGATGAATATTTTGCTAACTGCCCACAAGGCTATGAATGCTGGAGCTGCGGTTACTGCGGTAAATGGACAGGCAATTTCAAATAAAAAATATCATAAATTTAACCTGAGAAGATGTAACAATCTTCTCTTTTTTTATGTCTGAAAACAGGCAGAAAGGAAAAGTTATGAAAGATAAATTCAAAAGTTTAGGCAAAAGAATTGTTGCACTTCTTTTGTCGGTATTAACAGTTACGATAATGTTTCCGTTAAGTGCTTTTGCAGCAACGGAAAACCTCGGTGCGGTGTCGGGTATGAAGAAACTTGACATCAGCGTTTCAAAACATTACGGACACGAACTTCATACTACGAAAAAAGGCGGTACAACTTATCCGCTTTTCTGTATTGAATACGATACAACCTCACCGAGTTCGTCATATCTTAAAGGCAAAAAAGCTATGGCAAGTGACACGGCAATTAAAGCTGCAAAGTGGATATTTGCAGGATATTATCTTGAACACGGCAACTCGATAGATTGGCAGGATATGGCTTACTGTCAGAAAAAAGTGTGGTCTATCTTCGGTTCTGATACAAGCTGGGATTTCAGCGACGGCGGATACAAAGCGTGGTGTGACAAGGCACAGGACAGAATGGACAACCTAAATAAAAAGCCGTCATTCAATAATACCAATGTCGGAACAGTTGTTGCGGGAAACAGCCTTACCGTTACTGATACAAACAAGGTGCTTTCCGATTATCCTGCATTCACAAAAAAAGGAAGCGGTTGGAGCATTACCCACAGCAAAAATTCAAATTCATTAACAATTAAGGTTGATAAATCTTGTACTGCATCAAGCTTTAAACTTGATAACGGTGAATATTACAAAGATGGTACAGGCGATGACGATGAACTTTTGCTTTACTATCCCTATGGCAGTGAATCATATCAAAAACTTATCTATTCGGCATATTATGACCCTGTTTCAATGGCATTTTCGGGTTCAATTACTCCACTCGGTGATATGAAACTTGTTAAAACTTCCGAAGACGGTATTGTAGCCGGTATTAACTTTACTGTCACAGGTGCTAAGGGGTTTTCAAAAACCGTCACAACAAATGCAAACGGCGAAATCGATATTTCTGATTTAACTCCCGGAACATATACGATTACGGAAGAAAACATTGACAGATATGTACCTAATCAATCGCAAACTATAACTGTTTCAAGCGGTAAAACATCATCGGTCAGCTTCTATAACATACTCAAAAAATTCAGAGTAACCGTTACAAAACAAGATTATGAAAAAGGACACGCACAAGGTGACGCAAAACTCAGCGGTGCAGTATATGGTTTATTCAAGGGTAATGACCTTGTTGCTCAATATACAACTAACCAAAACGGTTCATTCACTACCGACTATTATGTTTGCGGAACAGATTGGACGATAAAGGAAATTACTCCGAGTGAGGGATATTTGCTTAATGATACGGTGTATAAGGTAGGTGCAGACCCGAAAGATTATACAGTTGAATACAATAACGCACCCGATATGACTGTTATGGAACAAGTTATCAAGGGTAAAATCAGCATTATCAAACATACGGATAACGGCGATACCAAAATTGAAACACCCGAAAAAGGTGCGGAGTTCCAAGTCTATCTTAAATCGGCAGGTTCTTTTGTAAATGCCGACAAAGACGAACGAGATACTATTGTTTGTGACGAAGACGGCTTTGCAAGTACAAAACTACTTCCGTATGGAGTATATACAGTTCATCAAACCAAAGGCTGGGCAGGACGAGAACTTATCACCGATTTCGATGTCTTCATCAATAAAGACGGCAAGACTTACAAATTCCTTATCAACAACAAGAATTTTGAATCGTATCTCAAGGTAGTTAAGCTTGATAAAGAAACAGGAAAGCAGATAGCTTACGAGGGTGCGGCATTCGAGATTTATGATAGTGATAATCACAGAGTTACAATGCAGTACACCTACCCTCAAGTAACTTCGGTTCATACTTTCTACACCAACAAAGAGGGATATTTAATCACACCTGAAAAGTTGCCGTATGGTGATTATACTCTTAAAGAAGTACAAGCACCATATGGATATGTTCTTGACGATACTCCGATTCCGTTTTCTATCAGTCAAGAAAATTCATCAACCGATACAGGCGTTACCGTAGTAAAGGTTAAGGCACGAGATGTTGCACAAAAAGGTGTAATCAATATCACTAAAACAGGTGAGATTTTTTCATCTGTTGAAGAAAACAAAGGCGTATACACTCCGAAATACAGTATAAGTAATCTTAAAGGAGCAATTTTTGAAATCTATGCTGCCGAAGATATAACCACTCTCGACGGTACGGTAAGATATGAGCAAGGCACTTTGGTTGATACTATCACAACCGACGATGACGGTGTGGGTAAATCAAAAGAACTTTATCTCGGTAAATATACAGTTATTGAAAAGACTGCACCAAACGGATATGTTCATAATGCCGCCAAGTATGATGCTGAACTCACCTATGCAGGACAGAATGTTTCCGTTACCTCAACCGACATTTCGGTGTATAACGATAGACAAAAGGTTTCGGTTTCACTTAAAAAGATTATGGCAGAGGACAAGACATTCAGTATTGGCAATAACGGTGAAATTACTTGTGTAAGATTCGGTATTTATGCCGATGAGGACATTAAAGCAAGCAACGGCGATGTTATTCCAAAAGATGCTCTTATCACTTTTGCAAATTGTGATAAAAATGGAAGCATTGTCTTTGATTGTGATTTGCCGGTAGGCTTTAAGTGGTACGCAAAAGAAATCGCAACCGATGCGCACTATATCTTATCCGATACAAAATATGAGTTTGATACCGAATATCAAGGTCAGGACATAAAGGTTATTGATATTAAAATCAATAACGATAAAGCTATCGAAAACAATCTCATTTATGGTTCTGTTAAAGGCTTAAAAATTGACAGAGAAACGCAGGAAGTAATCAAGGGTGCAACCTTTGGTTTGTTTAAATCGGATACTACCGAATTCACAAAAGAAAACGCAATCTTAACTGCTATCACCGATGAAAGCGGTATCTTCGCATTTAACAATGTTCCTTTCGGCGAATACCTTATAAAGGAACTCAAGCCAGCCGACGGCTATCTTGATAATGAAGATGTATTTACTGTAATAATCAAAGATAACGAGCAAGTGGTTGAACTTACTGCAATCAATGATAAAGTGCCCGAACTGAAGACAACGGCAACCGTTAATGGTAAAAAGGAAACAGTTGCAAAAGGCGAAATAATTATAAAAGATACTGTTGAGTACAAGCATTTAGTACCTAATACCGAATATGTTATCAAAGGCACATTGATGGATAAAGCCACAGGCAAGCCGTTCAAAGTTAAAGGTAAAGAAATCACTTCAACCGTTAAGTTTGTACCCGATAAGGCAGACGGCAAAGTAGAAGTCACCTTTACTTTTGACGGTTCGGCTATTAAAAAGGATACCGAGCTTGTAGTGTTTGAGACATTGTACCGTGATAATGTTGAATTAACTGCTCATGCCGATATTGACGATAAAGGTCAGACCGTAACGATTAAGCCGTATATTCCTCATAATCCGAAAACGGGAGATGATAGGAATATCAATCGTATTTTAGGTATTGCCGGTGCTTCTCTTGTCGGTATCGCAGGCTGTGTATATTTATTTATCAAGAGAAAGAAAAAAGGAGGTAAAAGATAATGACGGTCAAAACGATTGTGTCTATTGCGCTTGTTGTCTTTATTGTTGCAGGGCTTGTATTTCTTCAAGTCAGAAATAAAAAGAAAAACGATAATTAAACTTATTTGGGCGGTAACTTTGGTTGCCGCCTTTAATATATACGGAGGTAAAAATGGATACAGATTTCCAAACAAAAATGAAAGTGCTTTTAAAGCTGTTTAAGGCAGGCAAATACAGTGAGGCAGATATTTTGAATATGAAAACAGAAGAAATGCTTGATTTGCCGAATGTTTCTATTAAAGAAATTAAGGTTATATGTGCCATTAAAGAAGCTGTGAAAAAGCACACGCTTTATTCATATCTCGGAGGTAAACAAGATGAAAGGTGATGACTATGGCTACAAGGTTTGAACTCATTTCTGCTCTTTATGATGATGTTTAAAAGGATGTTATCCGTTCGCCGAGTAATTGGCAGGAGTTTTTGAAAAGTTCTTGCAATAACTACGGACTGCCTTTTAGTGAGCAACTTCTTGTTTATGCTCAAAAGCCTGACGCTGTTGCAGTTTTACCTATGGCAAGCTGGAATAGGAGGTTTGGCAGATGGATAAATAAAGGTGCTAAAGGCATTGCACTTTTTGATGTGTCAAATAAAAACTACCCAAGGCTAAAATATGTGTTTGATGTCAGCGATACACACGAGGGCGAGCATGCAAAAGAAGTCCCTATTTGGCATATGAAAGACGATTACACCAATAATGTAATTAAGACACTTGAAAACGTTTTCAGTGCAGTTGATAACCAATCCGATTTAGGCAGTGCCGTCATCTCTGCTTGTGAAAACGCTGTAAGTGACAGTTTATCCGATTATCTTTTTGAACTTTGCAATGCAAAACAAGACAGTTTTCTTGAAGATTTCTCTGATGATATTATTTCATCAAAGTTTCGTAAATTGGTTTCAAACAGCGTTTCGTATACGGTTCTCTCAAGGCTTGGTGTTGACGCCGATTTAATGCTTGATACGGAAGATTTTGAGGATGTTGTTAATTTCAATACACCAAATACTTTTAATGCCCTCGGTGAAGCAACAAACAATATTTCAAAAACAGCACTCCTTGAAATATCAAAAACCGTATTTGCACTTGAAAAAGAAAATCGCATATTTGAAAAAACTTCAACAAGTCCCTACAATAAAGATGAAAACAAAAACGAAAGGAGCAATTCAAATGAAGATAACATACACACAAGTCGGAGAACAGTTTTATCCGAACTTGATTATGCCGACAAAGACGGAACAAATGGGATATTACGCACAGAAAAGACAGGAATATCTCAAAAATCACAAGAAAGCGATATTCACAACTTTATTGACAACCTGCAAGCTGATGGAACACCTGATGTCGATTCAGGAGCAAGCACAGCAGATGGAAGAACAAATTATAACTCAGATGGCAAAAGCACAGGGAGTGACAGAGAAACTCAAGCAAACGGATATGATGACTTGGGTAGGAATGATGAACAATATCAAGAACTCGGCGAGGGAAACAGTCTTGAACGAACTGATTTACACAATGTAACCGATGAACTGCCACCGTTTGTTGACGAACAGGCTATCGGATATATGCTCAGCAATCCCGATGATGATTTGGTGCAAAGAAAACCTACAATCATCAAGACTTACCAAACTACCAAAAAGGATAATGAACTTATAAACTATACCAAAACGCTGTATCCAAGACGGTTTGACGAGTACGATAAATTCAATAAGCACTTTGGCTTTACATTAGCCGATAACGGACTTCTTATGTATGAGGGTAACTACAAAACCCGAACTAAGGAGTCCGTTTTTTCGTGGGATATTGTTATCAGTATCATTAAAGAACTTATCAATGACGGCAAGTATCTTGATACGGAAAAGGAAGAAAAAACGCAACTTGATTTGTTCAGCTTTTCTTATGATAACGAGCCTGTATATGATGAAATACCTCAAACATCACTTTTTACTGATTTTGGCATATCACAACAGATTATTGATGAAGCACTATGCTGTGGATTCAACGATAAAAACAGCAGAGTACAAATAGCTATGCACTTCAGACGGGACAGAGGTGTTGAGTATAACGCAAGAATGCTTAAATTTCTTTACGGCACTAACGGTGCAGGCTTTGTCTTTAACGGTGAAAAGGTATCCTTTTGGTATGATGAAAACGGTATTAGTATTGCTAAAGGCACATCTGCTAAAACAAGTACGGCAACACATCTCACTTGGGAGCAAGCGGCTGTTCGTATTCGTGAACTTCTTGATGTCGGCAGATATATGCCGCAGTATGAACTTGATAAGGTTGATGACTACGAACTCAATAAAGTTGCCGACAGGCTTACAGAATTTATCCGTGATTTGAGTGACGATTATCCCAATAAAGATAATTGTCTGCAATCAATACAAAAAGAAATTGACGGTGTTTTCGGCTATCCCGATATGGTTGAAAAAATTACCGATATGCTCAAGGATGACGAAAAGCGTGCTCAAATTTTCAAAGAGTACGACAAGCTGATGGATGACTACAATGCCGGTATGAAAATCGTTCGCTTTAATTATGCAGCTCAATATTCTATACCGTATATTGCAGAAATTATTGAGGGTATGAAACGAGAGCCTATTCCGTTTAAAGCTGAATCGGGTTATCTGCCTGACAGAAAAATGTTCATCTCACAAGATGAGATAGATAAGATTATCATAAACGGTAAAAACAGCCACGCTTACAGGCTTGAAACCTACACCTATTTTGTTAATCACCCTGATAAAGCCGATAGAATTAAATATGTAGGCAAGGATAATCAAAGCGGATATTTAGGCGGTAATGACAGCGTTAATAAAACAACAAAAGGTATTGAATTCAGCCACGGCTCGGTTATGGAGCCTTATGCAAAAGTTCTTATTAAATGGAGCGATGTTGCAAAAAGAATCGATACTCTTATCAAGCAAAACAAATTCGTAACGCAAGAGGATATTGACGCTATACCCGATATATACAAAAACGAAATATCAAGAGATTTGGAATCATTCTTTGAAGGTTTATCTGAAAATGACGCTAAGCCTTATCCGAACGATATTGAACCATACAAGGTTTCAAGAATTATCAAGGCTCAACTTGATAACCCACAGGCACTTGATGATATTGAAAATATGATGTCAAATGCTTTGGCTCTTATGGATAAAGATGACAGAATGTATCAGTACCGTAAGCAAATCTATGATGACTTTATAGCTTACAAAAACGGCACATTCAAACTTTATGATTATCCAAACCTTGCATCAAAAGTAAAACAACCGGGTAAGTTTACTAAACCGGCAGAAAAAGAAAAGGTTGATGCAGAAACCAAGCCCGTTGTGTCGAAAGTTGATGATGGTTTAGATTTAATCGGTGAAGAAATAGATATTGACAGCAGACACTTTGTTATTGATTCTGTCAGTAACGGTTATGTATCTATGGCTGACCAAACCTTTGCCAATGGTTCAGGCTTTCCTATCTTTCGCAGAGAAACCGTTGAATTTGTAAGACAATATTTACCGACAGAAAAAGAACAGATTATTCCCACTCAAAATACAAAACAGAATACTGAATATAGTCAGTGGGATATTCATCCAGAAATTCCTGTTGAGCAAAGGCACGATTTTGATTTTGACGCACATCCTGTTGAGGTTGTAGGTAAAAAAGAACGCTTTCGCAGAAATATGGAGGCTATCAAGGTTCTGAAAAAATGTGAAGCCGATAATCGTTTTGCAATACCCGATGAACAAATCGTTCTTTCAAAATATGTCGGTTGGGGCGGTATTCCCGAAGCGTTTGATGAAAACAATTCGTCTTGGGCAAATGAATACAAGGAACTCGTTGAAGTGCTGTCACCTGATGAGTACGCACACGCTCGTGAAAGTACATTGACTGCTTTCTATACTCCTCAAGAAGTAGTTAAGGCTTGCTATGATATTGCCGAAAATCTTGGATTTAAACAAGGCAATATTCTTGAGCCATCTTGCGGTATCGGTAATTTTATCGGTATGAAACCAAAGAGTATGGTTGACAGTAAGGTTTACGGTATTGAACTTGATTCTGTTTCGGCAGCTATTGCACAACAGCTTTATCAAACTGCAAGTATTATTAATAACGGATATGAAAAGGTGGATTTACCCGATAACTTCTATGACCTTGTCACTACTAATGTACCTTTTGGCGATTTTAAAGTATCGGATAAGAAATACGATAAGCACAACCCGCTTATTCACGATTACTTCTTTATGAAGTCGCTTGATAAAGTCAGAACAGGCGGCATAATGATACTCATTACCTCTAAAGGCACTATGGATAAAGAAAGCAGTAATATCAGGAGATATATTGCTCAAAGAGCAGACCTTCTCGGTGCAATAAGACTTCCTAACGATACTTTTAAGGACAATGCAGGCACAGAGGTAGTATCGGATATTCTTGTTCTTCAAAAGCGTGACAGAATGCTTGATATTGAGCCTGATTGGGTACAGCTTGATAATACCGAAGACGGTATCAGAATGAATAAATACTTTGTTGATAATCCCGATATGGTGCTCGGTAATATGAAAATAGTTTCAGGCCGTTTCGGTCCGGAATCAACTTGTATTCCTTATGAGGATAGAAATCTTGAAGAACTGCTTGACGTGGCTGTTAAGAATATTCAAGGACAAATTACAGAGGTGCAAATCGGTGATGAATTTGAAGAAGATTTATCTATTCCGGCATTACCTGATGTTCGTAATTTTTCATATACTGTTGTAGACGGAAAGATATACTTTAGAGAAAATTCAAAAATGACGCCTGTTGATGTATCCGCTACTGCCGAGAATAGAATCAAAGGTATGATTTCCATTAGGGACAGTACCCGAAAACTCATTGAACTTCAAACCGATGATTATCCTGAAGAAGACATACTTGCAGAACAGAAAAATCTTAATGAACTGTACGATAAGTTTACGGCAAAGTACGGCTTAATAAACAGCAGAGCAAACAAGTCGGCATTCGGCGAAGACGCTTCGTATCACCTTATATCTGCTCTTGAAATACTCGGAGAAAACGGCGCTCTTGAACGAAAAGCAGATATGTTCACTAAAAGAACTATTAAACCTCATATTCCCATAACAGAGGTTGATACTCCTTCGGAAGCACTTGCAGTATCTATGGGTGAACGGGCAAAGATTGATATTGAATATATGAGCAGTCTTTGCCATAAGTCCGAAAAAGAGATTTATGATGAACTTCAAGGCGTAATATTCCTTAACCCTGAATACAATGCCGATAATCCTACTGCTCAAAAATACTTGATGGCAGACGAATATCTTTCGGGTAATGTAAGAGCAAAACTGCGTTTTGCAAAAGCTATTGCAAAGACACAGCCTGAATATCAAATCAATGTTGAATCACTTGAAAAGGTACAGCCTAAAGATTTAACGGCAAGTGAGATTGATGTCAGGTTAGGTGCTACTTGGCTTCCTGTTGATGTTGTTGAGAATTTTATGTATGAATTACTTGAAATTCCGTACTATTGCAAGTTAAATATCAAGGTGAATTTTTCGCCTTTTAGCAGTGAGTGGAACATTACAAACAAAAGCGGTGACAGAGGAAATGTTAAAGCAAACAGCACTTATGGTACAAGCCGTATCAATGCTTATCAAATTATTGAGCAAACATTGAATCTTAAAGATGTCCGTATTTTTGATTATGTTATTGATGACGACGGTAAGAAAAAGCCTGTGCTTAATAAGAAAGAAACAGCTATTGCTATGGAAAAGCAAGACGCAATTAAACAGGCGTTTAAGGACTGGATATGGGATGACCCTGAAAGGCGTAACCGTTTGTGTGAAATGTATAACGAGAAGTTCAATTCAATCAGACCCCGTGAATATGACGGCAGTCACCTTATCTTTCCAAATATGAATCCCGAAATCACCTTAAGACCTCATCAATTAAACGCTGTTGCTCACAGCCTTTACGGTGGCAACACACTTCTTGCACACGCTGTCGGTGCCGGCAAGACTTATGAGATGATTGCAATAGCCGAAGAATCAATTCGTCTCGGCTTATCAAGTAAATGTATGATTGTTGTACCTAATCATCTTACCGAACAATGGGGTGCAGATATTCTCACTCTCTATCCGAATGCAAAGGTACTTGTGGCAACTAAAAAGGATTTTGAAAAGAAAAACAGAAAGCGTTTTTTATCCCGAATTGCTACAGGTGATTATGATTTGATAGTTATAGGTCATTCACAGTTTGAAAAAGTGCCTATGAGTATTGAAAGGCAGCAAAAAATTCTTCAAAGGCAACTTGACGAAATTATCGAGGGTATTTCCGAACTCAAATACCAAAGAGGTCAAAACTTCACCGTAAAGCAGCTTGAAAAGGCTAAAAAGAGCATTCAAGCAAAACTCGATAAATTAAACGACCAAAGCAGAAAAGACGATATTGTGACCTTTGAGGAGCTTGGTGTAGACAGATTGTTTATTGACGAGGCACATTATTTCAAAAACCTTTTCCTGTATACAAAAATGCGTAATGTCGGCGGTATAGCACAGACAGAAGCACAAAAGTCAAGTGACCTATTTATGAAAACACAGTACCTTGATGAAATTACTGGAGGTCGAGGTGTAGTATTTGCGACAGGCACACCAATCAGTAACAGTATGGTTGAGCTGTATACAATGCAAAGATACTTGCAGTACAATACGCTTTGCCGACACGATTTACAGCACTTTGATGCTTGGGCGTCAACCTTCGGCGAAACGATAACCGCCATTGAATTAACTCCCGAAGGATATAATTTAGTAGGACGATAAATAATGCGTTCCTAAATTGAAAATAGGCTATCAAAATCGGTTTTGGAACTTCAAAAAAATCTTTTAATTTTCTTGAAAAACAGTTCCGCTTTGCACCCCTATTTTCTCCTATTAGCAGAGGGAGTAATCCCTGTAATGCTAAATCAGATTACATAAAGAAAGGAGGATAAGAGAATGTCAAGGA
>ERZ791919.2014-NODE-2014-length-15570-cov-2.933355_pt1 | contig 15570 bp, 10 predicted proteins | sample MGYA00510137_ERZ791919 | MGnify/ENA primary metagenome ERZ791919 (study PRJEB30046, sample SAMN00792059) | human gut metagenome | study: EMG produced TPA metagenomics assembly of the A metagenome-wide association study of gut microbiota in type 2...
TGTAGTGCCTGTTTAAATTTTTTACATAAAATAAGATAGTATATATTAAAGTTTAAACCAAATAATATCATAAAAACAGTTACTATAATCTGAATCGATGAGTTATATCCGGTTATACTGTCATTTTTTATTCCAAATCCACCTGTACCGGCAGTACCAAAAGATGTAGTTAAAGCATCAAATAACGGCATACCTGATATAAGAAGAAGTAGTACTTCAATAAAAGTCATAACAGTATATATCCCATATAAAATCATTGCAGTATTTCTAACTTTTGGTACAAGTTTTTCAACAGAAGGTCCGGGACTCTCTGCTTTCATAAGATACATTCGCTGTCCACCACGCATTGGGAGAATCGCAAGTATAAAAACCAGAACTCCCATACCACCAATCCAATGCGTAAAGCATCTCCACATATTATTACAATAGGATAAAGATTCAACATCAGATAAAATACTTGCTCCTGTAGTTGTGAAACCGGAGATGGTTTCAAATAAGGCGTCTACCATTGAAGGTATCTCTCCACTTATAACAAATGGAAGACAACCAAATATACTTAAAATTACCCAGCTTAATGAAACTGTTATGTAACCTTCTGTTGCATAAAATTCTGTATCTTTTGGTTTCTTGTGACTAAGAATAGTACCAATAATCAGACACATAGCAATGGTAATTACATAAGAGTATGCTGATTTTTCAGAATAAATTATGCCCACAATCAAAGGCAGACACATTAATATGCCTTCAAGTTTTAATACAATTCCTAAAATATATCGTATAATTGAATAATTCATGACTTTATGTTAATCCTCCAAAATATCCCTAGCGTCTTTTAAGCCTAAAAGAGTTGTAACTATAATCATTGAGTCACCAGGAGCAATTACATCATCTCCACCCGGAATAATTAATTTATCATCACGGGTTATACAACAAATTAATACACCCTTTTTTATATTAAGGTCTTTCAAAGGAACACCTGTCAGTTTTGATTTCTCGGCAATGTTAAATTCCAAAGCTTCAACCTTATCGTCACATAATCTATATAGAGTAACGATATTACTTCCAATGGCATTTTGCTTTGCACGTACATATTGTAAAATTCGTTCAGTACAAAGATTTTTAGGATAAATAACACTGTCTAAATTTAAATTATGAACCACTTCAGTTAACTGTGAACGATTTATTTTTGACACAACTTTAGTTTTTACTCTCTTTTGAGCAAATAAAGCAAGAAGTATATTTTCTTCATCATAATTAGTTAATGTAACTAATGCATCAGTCTGATCAATTCGCTCTTCAATAAGAAGAGTATTGTCTGTTCCGTCACCGCAAATGATAGTAGCATTAGGTAGCATTTCACACAATTCCTGGCAACGTGCAGGGTCATGTTCGATTATTTTTACTGAAATCTTTAACTTCAAAAGCATTTGTGCTAAATATACAGCAATTTTTCCACCACCAACAATCATCGCATTTTTAACTTCGTGAGTATGGAAATTAATAAAATGGAAGAAGTCAATGGTTGTCTGTCTAGAAGACATCATTGATACAACATCTCCTGATTTTAAAACAAAATCACCTGTTGGGATTGTTACTTCATTATCCCTTTCAATAGCACATATAAGAACACCTGCAAATATACGGGATGATAAATCTTTTATATGTACATTATCAAGAACAGAATCCTTAGGAATTCTAAAACGAATCATTTCAGCTCGTCCTTTTGAAAATAGATCAACATCAATTGCATTTGGAAAACACAAAATACGTGAAATTTCAGTTGCTGAAATAAATTCAGGATTAATAATCATGGATAATCCTAATTCTTCCTGAAGAAAATGACGTTCTTTGTTATATATAGGATTTCTGACTCTGGCAATTGTGTTACAGTTGCTTCCTTTTTTTGCAATCATGCAGCATAAAAGATTTACTTCGTCAGACTTAGTTACAGCGATTAATAAATCAGCATATTCAAGACCGGCTTCCTGTAAAACGCTATAACTTGCACCGTTACCGATAATTCCCATAACATCATAAGTGTCAGCTAACTTGTGAACAACATTTCCATCAATGTCAACAACGCAGATACTATTATCCTCTTTGCTCAACTGTGCAGCCAGATTTTTTCCAACTTTACCACAGCCAACTATGATTATATTCATTTTCCGTACCAAACCTTGTAAAAACAAGACACAAATCAAAGATTAGACAATGACTTGTATTTAAAATCCTTTCTTAATATTAGTTTAAAACTATCAACAAAAATGTTTAAACTTAATACAAGAAACCTATAATTAGTTTGAATAATTATAAGTTCCTTGCGTCAAAGATTATAACATAGTTAGATTGGAAAGTATAGGATATTAGATAAACAAAAAAATCGACTGAAAAGGAAAGAAAAGAACTATTGTGAAAATAACGGGAGTGAGCAGAAAATCAATATTAATATAGTAGATTATTTAATAGCATTAAAGAAAAAAATATGTTGACAGAAATGAAAAAAAAATATACTATAAACATATGAACAATTATTCATATGTTTGGAGAAAGGTGGAATTAGAATGATAAATCACAATGTAGAATGTTGCGATGAATGTAAGACTCATGAAGACTTGTTGAAAATCGTTAATGATAATATGCCTGATGAGGATGAATTATATGATTTGGCAGAGTTATTTAAAGTATTTGGCGATTCTACAAGAATTCGTATACTTTTTGTATTATTTGAATCAGAAGTATGTGTATGTGATTTGGCAGAAACTTTGAATATGACTCAGTCAGCCGTATCTCATCAGTTGAGAATTTTAAAGCAGGCTAAACTTATTAAGAATAGAAGAGAAGGTAAATCAATTTTCTATTCACTTGCAGATGGTCATGTGAGAACGATAATTTCCCAGGGAATTGAACATATAGAAGAAAAATAAATATATTAGAGATTAGAGAGTTAGTACTAAAGCATTAGTGGAAAGGATGTTAATTATGAAGAAGAAATTTAAATTACAGGATTTGGATTGTGCAAATTGTGCAGCAAAGATGGAAGATTTAATTAAGAAAATTGATGGAGTAAATGATGCATCTGTAAGCTTTATGACACAGAAGATGATGGTTGATGCAGACGATGCAAGATTTGATGGCATTATGAAAGAAGTAGTAAAGGTTTGTGCAAAGGTAGAACCTGACTGCAAGATTTTATTATAATTGTCCATAGTTATAAAGCCGGCAGATTTTCAATGCATAAGTCAAAGAAAGTTACCGGCTTTATAAATAGAAATTAGAAAAGACAGTTTTTGATTATACATCCGTAAAATAAATACGGAAGAATGGAGCATGTTATGAGTGAAAAGCAAAAAAAGGTGTTAGGACGAATAATAGCAACATTAATTTTATTTGTAGTTCTTCTTGTATTAGATAAAACAGGAAAGTTTGATGATGTAAATAAGTGGATATTATTTGTTATTTATCTCGTACCATATATTATTATTGGATATGACATTGTTTTTAAAGCGTTTAGAAATATAAGTCACGGACAGGTGTTTGATGAAAACTTTTTGATGATGATTGCTACATTTGGTGCATTTGGAGTTGGTGAATATTCAGAAGCAGTAGCAGTTATGTTGTTTTATCAGGTAGGTGAATTGTTCCAGGCATATGCCGTTGGTAAATCAAGAAAGTCAATTTCAGATATGATGGATATTTGCCCGGAATATGCAAATATTGAAACTGAAAACGGATTAGAACAGGTCGATCCGGATGATGTTGAGGTAGGAAGTATTATAGTAATTAAACCGGGTGAAAAAGTACCTCTTGATGGAGTTGTAGTTGAAGGAGAGTCATTTGTTGACACTGCAGCTTTAACAGGTGAGTCTGTTCCAAGAAAGGTTAGTGCAGGTGATGAAATCATAAGTGGCTGTGTTAACGGAAGTACGACTTTAAAAGTAAAAACTACAAAGGAATTTGATGACTCTACAGTAGCTAAGATTCTTGAATTAGTAGAAAATGCAAGCAGTAAGAAAGCTCGAGTTGAAAACTTTATTACAAGATTTGCAAAGTATTATACACCTGTAGTTACTATTGGTGCAGTTGCTTTGGCAATAATACCGCCTTTGTTTTGTGGTGGACAGTGGGGGGATTGGATTCAGAGGGCTTGTATATTCCTTGTAATCTCATGTCCATGTGCTTTAGTTATATCAGTTCCGTTGGGATTTTTCGGTGGAATTGGAGCTGCTTCTAGAATTGGAATACTTGTAAAGGGAAGCAATTATTTAGAAGCATTGGCAGAAATGTCAACAATAGTATTTGACAAGACAGGAACTCTAACTAAAGGTGAGTTTAAAGTATCAGGGATAAATGCAGTCGGATGTAGTGAAAAGGAATTGTTGGAAGTAGCAGCATATAGTGAATCGTATTCGACACATCCTATTGCTGAGTCTATTAAAAATGCATATGGAGAAAAAATAGATACATCAAAACTTCAGAATGTTGAAGAAATTGCAGGGCATGGAATACATGCACAGTTTGCAGGAAAAGATGTTTTTGTTGGCAATGAAAAACTGATGAATAAACAAAACATTTCCTATGAAAAATGTGATGCAATTGGGACAATAATTTATGTAGCGATTGATGGCAAATTTGCAGGCTCTTTAGTTATTTCTGATGAAATAAAAGAAGGTGCTAAAGAAGCTATTTCAGATATGAAGCATGTGGGTGTTAGAAAGACTGTAATGCTTAGCGGAGACCAGAAGGAAATAGTTGAGAAGGTGGCAAATGAACTTGGAATTGATGAGTATCATGCTCAATTATTACCGGCAGACAAAGTAGACCGTGTAGAAAAACTTCTTGAACAAAAGAGTGAAAAGGACAAAGTGGCATTTGTTGGTGATGGAATTAACGATGCTCCTGTACTCACAAGAGCTGACATAGGTATTGCAATGGGAAGTATGGGAAGTGATGCGGCAATTGAAGCAGCGGACGTTGTATTAATGGATGATGATGTTACAAAAATTGCCTCAGTTGTGAAAATATCAAGAAAAACACTTTCTATTGTAAAGCAAAACATTGTATTTGCGTTAGGAGTTAAAGCATTAGTGCTTATATTAGGAGCTTTTGGCGTTGCAAATATGTGGGAAGCAGTATTTGCAGATGTAGGCGTATCGGTTATAGCAATACTTAACTCGATGCGAACATTAAAAGAAGAATAGATGAATAAAATGAAAAACTTGACCGGTTAAATTTTGACCATGTTTTTTGAGTTTAAAGATAATATATAAACAAATAAGTATATAAAAATTATACAGGAATAACATGGTGCAAATTTGTGATTAATAATTTAGTGCCATTTATTGACACAAAAAAACAAGTGTGCTATAAAATGAGTTAGAAACAAATAACTACAGATAGATGATTGAAACATTTTAGTAATGCTTTGCATAATAGGGCAATAAAATGGATTGCTAAATTTTAATAAGTTTTACAATAGTTTTGAAGTCTTAAGGTAGCAGTAGAATTAGGAGGAGAAAAATGTTAGACATATTAAAGAAAATTGATATTAAGAAAACAGGAATTTTTGCAGCAGGTGTATTGTTTGGAACAGCAGGTGTAAAAGTTTTAGGAAGTAAGGATGCTAAAAAAGTATATACAAACTGTACAGCAGCAGCTCTTAGAGCTAAAGATTGTGTTATGAAGACAGCTACAACAATTCAGGAAAATGCAGAAGATATTTATGCAGAAGCTCAGCAGATTAATGAAGAAAGAGCTGCAGCAGAGGAAGCAGAAAATATTGAAGATGAATTTGAAGATGTAGTTGAAGATACAACAGAAGATGCAGAGTAAATTTGAAGTTAATAGTTTATAACTTATTAAATTACATAAATGCAGATAAAAATAACTTTATATCGAAATAGGTACTATGAAAGCAGCGAGGGCAGGGAATAACTGCTTAAGTTGCTTTTTATAGTTGTATGGAGGCACAAAAATGAAAGTTAAAATAATGCATGAAATAAAAGGTCGTATACGTTTTCACGTCATTCAAAATAGAATGTCATATGAACAGGCAGACATACTACAATATTATTTTTCTATGGGAAAGAATATTACTCATGTAAATGTTCAAAACAGAACAGGTGATGTAACTGTATGTTATCAGGGAGACAGGGAAGAAATAATTAAAATGATTAAGACATTCTCTTATGAGAATGTAGAAGTACCAAAGATTTTTCTTGAAAATTCAGGAAGAGAATTGAATGAAAAATACAAAGAAAAACTTATAAATAAAGTAGTTCTTAGATATAGTTCAAAGTTATTTATTCCATATCCTATAAGAGCAGCCATATCAGTTGTTAAATCGACAAAATATATTAAACATGGAATACAGACACTTCTTAAAGGAAAAATTGAAGTACCGGTATTGGATGCGACAGCAATAACAGTTTCTATGCTTAGAGGAGATATGGAAACGGCAGGCTCGGTAATGTTTTTACTTGGAATAGGTGAGATTCTTGAAGAGTGGACTCACAAGAAATCTGTTGATGATTTAGCAAGAAGTATGTCACTTAACATTGATAAGGTATGGCTTGTTGGCAGTGATGGAAAAGAAATCCTTGTAGATTCAAATAAGATAAAGGCAGGGGACAAAGTTATAGTACATATGGGAAATGTTATTCCGTTTGACGGTACTGTTACAGATGGAGAAGCTATGGTAAATCAGGCGTCAATGACGGGAGAATCACTTCCGGTACAAAAGGAAAAGGATAGTTCAGTATATGCAGGAACAGTTGTTGAAGAAGGGGAACTTACAATTTGTGTTAAAGAGGTAAGTGGCTCAGGAAGATTTGATAAAATTGTATCAATGATTGAAGAGTCGGAAAAACTCAAGTCACAGGTAGAAGGAAAAGCAGAACATTTGGCAGACAGACTTGTTCCATACACTTTGCTTGGAACAGGTATAACGTGGCTTATAACAAGAAATGTTACAAGAGCTTTGTCAGTGCTCATGGTTGACTTTTCATGTGCATTAAAACTTGCTATGCCGATATCTGTTTTGTCAGCAATTAGAGAGGCAAGTATTTATAACATAACCGTAAAGGGTGGTAAATATCTTGAAGCAATAGCAGAAGCAGACAGTATTGTGTTTGATAAAACAGGCACACTTACAAAGGCACAACCTACAGTTGTAGATGTTATTTCATTCAACGGACAGTCTCAGGATGAATTGTTAAAAATTGCAGCGTGCTTAGAAGAACATTTTCCACATTCTATGGCTAAGGCTGTTGTAGATGCAGCAGCAAAGAAAGGCCTTGAACATGAAGAAGAACATACAAAAGTTGAATATATAGTTGCTCATGGTATTTCTACGTTTTATAACGGAAGAAAAACAATTATAGGAAGTTCGCATTTTGTGTTTGAAGATGAAAAATGTGTGGTTCCAAAAGGAATGGAAGAAAAGTTTAATAATTTGCCATTACAGTGTTCTCATCTGTACCTTGCAATTGAAAATGAACTTGCAGGCGTAATTTGTATAGAAGACCCATTAAGGGATGAAGCAGAAGCAGTAATTAATTCGTTGAAAAAAGCAGGATTAAGTAAGGTCGTTATGATGACAGGTGATAGTGAAAGAACAGCTTCAGTTATAGCAAAACGTGTTGGTGTTGATGAATATTATTCAGAAGTACTTCCGGAAGACAAAGCTAAATTTGTAGAAAAGGAAAAGTCACTTGGCCGAAAAGTTATAATGATAGGTGATGGTGTAAATGATTCACCGGCGTTATCAGCGGCAGATGTAGGAATTGCAATAAGTGATGGCGCTCAAATTGCAAGAGAAATTGCTGATGTTACAATAGGTGCTGACAGTTTATATGAAATCGTAACATTAAAAGCAATTAGTAATGGACTAATGAAGAAAATTCATAAAAACTACAAAGATATAGCAATATTTAACACAGGATTAATTGTTCTTGGAGTGGCAGGAATTATTCAGCCTACATTAGCAGCACTTTTGCATAATACATCAACTTTATTAATAAGCTTGCGTAGTATGCAGAATTTATTGGATGACTAATAAGTTAAAACAATAACAATTATGTTTGGTCAAAAGTTTACAACTGTGATGGATACGGATTGGTATATAGTATTTTATAAAAGTGAAAAATTCAAGGCTCTAAATCTTAAGAAGTAAAGTTTAGAACCTTGAATGATGAACTTTAAGAAAATTATATAAACCAATCCTTTTTATTATTACAGTTTAATTATCACACTCTAAAACAAGAACTTCACAGCTTTCAAGGCTAATAGAGGTAGTCGGTAGAGAACTCCTGCCTTTATTAGAAAGAATAATGTGCTTAAAGGAATATTCAACGGGAACGGTAGCAGTATCCTTTCCAAAGTTTGCAATAACAAGTATACGTTTGTTATTAAATACACGATAATAAGCCATAACTGTTTCAGTGTTTTCATATGCAGGAATAAATTCGCCGTAAGTAAATGTTTCTATATATTCAGGAGATTTGCGCACTGACACTAATTTTTTGTAGTAGTTAAGCACAGAGTCAGGATTTTTTTCCTGGTTTTCAACATTAATTAGTTTATAATTTGAATTTACTTTTAACCAAGGTGTACCACTTGTAAAGCCTGCATTATTACAAGAACTCCACTGCATAGGTGTTCTTGCATTGTCACGGCTCATTTTACAGCAAGCAGCTAACGCGTCTTTGTTATTAAGTCCGGCTTTTCTTGCAATGTAATATTGGTCTATTGTGTTTATGTCATTAAATTCATCAATGCTTTCCCAAATGGCATTTTGCATTCCTATTTCCTGTCCCTGATAAATAAATGGAATTCCACGAAGCAGAATACTTACGGTTCCAAGCATTTTTGTGCCATCAGCGTTTCTGGCATATTCAGGTAAAAATCTTGATACTCCACGAGGTTCGTCATGGTTTTCTATAATATTTGCTTCAAATCCAACCTTTTGGACATCAAGTTGTGAGTTAATGATGGTTTCACGCCACTTCTTAAAAGTGATGTCAGGTGAATCATACCAACCATGTTTACCGTCACTAAGGCACTGCGCACTGAAATCAAAAATAGTTGAGAAATATCCGTTTTCGCCAATAAACTTATTAAGTTCAGATTTGTTTAAATTAAAAGCTTCGGCAACAGTAAATGCTTCATATTTCTCAAACGTGTTTTTCTTTAAGTCGTCTAACAATTCGCCTATTCCATCAACACTCTCTATCATGCGCCAACATCCTGACAAGCCATCAGGACCGTCAGGTCCAAAATCAGGAAAATCAAGGTCTTTTTTGATATTCATAATTGCATCAATTCTAAACCCGGCAAGACCTTTTTCAAGCCACCAGTTTACCATATCAAAAAGTTTTTGTCTTAGAATTGGATTTTCCCAATTTAAATCGGGCTGTTCTTTTGCAAACATATGTAAATAATATTTATCAGTTCCAGGTACAGGTTCCCAACAACTACCACCAAAATATGAACGATAATTGCTAGGTGGATTACCATTTTTGCCTTCTCTGAAATAGAAATAATCAGCGTATTCGCCATCAGGGTCAGCTAAAGCTTTCCTAAACCATTCATGTTGATCAGAACAGTGATTTATAACTAAATCCATTATAATGTACATATTACGTTTTTTTGCTTCAGAAAGTAATTCATCAAAATCTTCCATAGTTCCGAATTCTTTGGCAATAGAATAATAGTCAGAAATATCATAGCCCTGATCAATAAAAGGTGACTTGTAAATAGGAGAAAGCCATATAATGTCAATTCCTAATTCTTTTAAATAATCCAGTTTAGATATTATACCTTTTAAATCACCAATTCCATCCCCATTAGTATCAAGAAAACTTTTAGGATAAATCTGATAAGCAACCTTATCATGCCACCATTTTTTATTCATATAAATACCTCATTTTTACTAAAACTGATGCTTAGTAAATTCTTTCACTCATATAATGTAAATACATTGAAATATATGTATTATACTGCTATTATAAAAATAAAAAATGAAATTATCTTGCAGTATTTTAACAATATATAACACAATACTGCTATTGAAAATAAAATATATGGGTAATGATAAGAGGTAATAAATTTGAAAAAGGTACATACACTTGCGATAGATCAAAAAGAAGATGCTAAACATGGAGAAAGTTTTTTTCCCGTACAAAAATATATAACAAATCTTTCTTCAGAATACATGGGAGTAACTAACCATTGGCACGAAGAGGCGGAACTTACGTTGATTACAAGTGGAAAATGTATATATAAGATTGATTTAGTTGAATATGAAGTAGAAGAAGGAGATATTTTATTTGTTCCTCCATTGTTTTTACATTCAATAACATTAGGAAATAATAAAAAAGTAAGTTCTGAAACATATGTATTTCACCTGAAATTTTTAGGAGGAAATTCTACAGATATATGCTCGACAAGGTATCTTGCGCCTATTATGAATCAGGAGTTTTCCATGCCATACGTTATAAAACCAAATTATCCGGCATATGTATCTCTTAGAAAAATATTTAATCAGATTAATACAACATATGACGAATCAATAATTGGTTATGAACTTGCATTGAAATCATTATTTTTACAAACAATATTCTTATTGCTTCAATATAGTAAAAAGGTAGCGGTGCCGGAGACAGAAAAGGTGTCGGACAAGATAAAAAATGTACTTGATTATATTGAACTTCATTATTCTGAAACAATTACCGTGTCACAATTAGCTAAACTTTGTTATTTTAGTGATTATCATTTTATGCGATTTTTTAAAAAACATATGAATATGACTTGTGTTGAATACATTAATAATTTGCGACTTGAAAAAGCAGTCGAACTATTTGAAAAGGGAAACTCATCAATAATGGAAGTTTCATTATCTGTAGGATTTCACAATCTTTCATATTTTCATAGGGCATTTAAGAAAAAGTATCGCATGACACCTCTTTCTTTTATAAATGATTTAAAAAAATATAGTTAAAACATTTAAGAATTGATGGTTTTTCTATATCTTCCCGGAGTAGTGCCGTATTTTTTCTTAAAGCATCTGTTAAAATAAGATAAATTCTCAAATCCGGTATTAACAGAGATATCAATAATATCATCAGAAGTTGTGGTTAATAATTTAGCTGCAACTTCTAAACGATAATCATTAAGATATTGTATAAAACTCATACCCATAGTTTCCTTAAAAAATTTCATGAAATAGGATTTACTGTAAAAGCAATGACCTGCAATTTCTTCTATTGTAATATTATTTTGAAAATTGTTTGCTATATAGGTCAAAATAGACTTTACTTTATCAAGTGATTTCTGATTGATAGGTTTAACTTCATTTTGACCACAACTCGAAATTAGAATATAAAATATTTGAAACAAATGAGATTTGACCGATAATTGATATGCAAACGGACGCAAATCACATAGATTGTCAATTTCATTGATTTGGGAAATAACAGGATTATAATATTCAAAACAATCATTAATAACAGGATATATATTTAAACTCCCTGAAAGTAAGGACTGAACAAATTTATCATTACATAAATCATATCCTGAAGATTTAAGAAGACCTGATTTAAATAATATATTTTCATATTCCATAATATTATCTTCATTCTGACTTATTGAATGCAATTGACCCGGAAATACAAAAATTATATTTCCGGCTTCAACTGAGTATGATACTAAATTAACATTAACTATTCCGCAACCTTTCTTTATTACTATAATTTCAACTTCATTATGCCAATGCAAATTAACAGATTTGAAATCTAAAGGAATAGAACAGAGATATGTGTTGTATGGGAAATCGTCCGGTGTATGAGTTTTAGTTTCGTGATATATCTTGTATTGATCTTTATTCATAAATAACCTCCAAAATAAAAAAAGGATAGTATTGTGCAAATAATCGAAAGAATAATGCAATAAATTATAAGATGACAATATTATAATATAAACACAAAAATAAAACCATAATATTTTAGGAGGTACAAAAATGCAACTTTCGGAAATTATTAAAACAGAATATAATAAATCAATTTCAGAATGTACAAACGAAGAGATTTATTATTCATTGCTTACTTTAGTCAAAAATATGGCTGAAAGTAAACAACATAAAAATTCTAAGAAGAAACTATATTATATTTCAGCGGAATTTCTTATAGGAAAATTGTTATCAAATAATCTTATAAATCTTGGAATTTATGATGATGTAAAAAAAGAACTTGCAGATAATGGGAAAAATCTATGTGAAATAGAAGAATTTGAAAAAGAGCCGTCTCTTGGAAATGGTGGGCTTGGAAGACTTGCGGCATGCTTTTTAGATTCAATAGCAACATTAGGCCTTAACGGGGATGGAGTAGGATTAAATTATCATTTTGGCTTGTTTAAGCAGATATTTAAAAATAATGCCCAGACTACAGTACCCGATCCATGGCTTACTAAGAAAAGCTGGTTAAATAAGACAGATGTAACATATAAGGTTAAATTTAAAGGAATGACTGTTACTTCAAGAATGTATGATATTGATGTTACAGGATATAACAGCACAACAAATAAGCTTCATTTATTTGATATTGAAAGTGTTGATGAAAACATTGTAGAAGACGGAATTAATTTTAATAAAGAAGATATAGAAAAGAATCTTACGTTATTCCTTTATCCTGATGATAGTGATGATGCAGGTAGAATTTTAAGAATTTATCAGCAGTATTTTATGGTATCAAGTGCGGCGCAACTTATTTTAGATGAATGTATTGAAAAAGGGTGCAAACTTTATGATTTATCAGACTATGCTGTAATCCAGATAAACGATACACATCCAACAATGGTTATTCCTGAACTTATTCGTTTGTTGGTAGAACGTGGATTAGAAATGGACGACGCGATAGAAGCAGTTACTAAGTCATGTGCATATACAAATCATACAATTCTTGCAGAGGCTTTGGAAAAGTGGCCTATTTCTTATTTGAAAAAGGCAGTACCTCAGCTTATGCCAATTATTGAAGTATTGGATGATAAGGTAAGAAGAAAATATGATGACAGCTCAGTTTACATTATTGACAGAGAAGAAAGAGTTCATATGGCTCATATAGATATTCATTATTCTTCAAGTGTTAATGGTGTTGCTTCACTTCATACAGAGATTTTAAAAAATATTGAATTAAATAACTTTTATAAGATTTATCCGGAAAAGTTCAATAATAAAACTAACGGAATTACTTTTAGAAGATGGCTACTTCATAGTAATCCGCAGCTTACAGAACTTATCACATCACTTATAGGAGACGGATATAAAAAGGATGCTACACAATTAGAGAAACTTTTAGAATATAAAGATAATGAAGAAGTGTTAAATAAAATACTTGAAATAAAAGACACTAAGAAAATGGAATTGAAAAATGTATTACGTGATAGACAGAATATTTCAATTAATGAAAATTCAATATTTGATATTCAGATTAAAAGACTTCACGAATATAAACGTCAACAGTTAAATGCTTTATATGTGATTCACAAGTATTTGGAAATTAAAGCAGGTAAAAAGCCAACAACTCCAATAACAGTATTTTTCGGAGCAAAAGCAGCTCCGGCATATATCATTGCACAGGATATTATACACCTTATTCTTTGCTTGCAGGAACTAATAAACAATGACCATGAGGTTAATCCATATCTTAATGTAGTTATGGTTGAGAATTATAATGTTACATGGGCAGAAAAATTAATTCCGGCATGTGATATTTCTGAACAGATTTCACTTGCATCAAAAGAAGCAAGTGGAACAGGAAATATGAAGTTTATGCTTAATGGAGCAGTTACACTAGGAACTGAAGATGGTGCAAATGTAGAAATACATGAACTTGTAGGCGATGATAACATCTATATTTTTGGCGATTTAAGTGAAACTGTTGTAGAAAGATATGCAAACGGAAGTTATAACGCAGCACAGTATTATAATGATAATGCACAAATAAAAGAAGCTGTAGATTTTATAACAGGTAATGAATTAATGGCAATAGGTGACAAGGAAAGATTAGAAAGACTTTCTCATGAACTTATATGGAAAGACTGGTTTATGACATTCCCTGACTTTGATGCTTATGTAAAGACAAGAGAACAGGCTTATGCTGATTATGAAAATAGAAAAGAATGGGCAAAAAAGATGCTTGTTAATATTGCAAAAGCCGGATATTTTTCATCAGATAGAACAATTGAAGAGTATAACAGAGATATTTGGAAATTATAAAAATATATAGAAATAAAAGTACCGTAAAATGGTTGGTTATAAAACTTTTTTACGGTACTTTTTTATTGCGTATTTGTCAGAAAAATAGACAGCAAAATGGCAAAAAGAAAGTGTTTGACAAGAGTGACAAAATGCAGAAAAAACTGTGGTAAATGTATAAAAAAAATATAAAAACGTTGCAATAGATGTGAAAAATGCACAAAAAATACACGAAAAATTAGCTAAAAGGCTGAAAAGACCCAAAATGGTCAGAATACCATTGAAAACGTTTCCGAAAAGTGCTAGTATCAAGCCATGGGAAACGTTTCCAAAACGAAGTTAAATGAAAAACTTTGAGAAGGAAACAACGGAGACCTTTAGTTATTTTTTTATTTGAAAAGGAGAAAGAAATATGCGTAGAAAATTATTTAGTGTAGCATTATGCGCAACAATGGTAGCAGGTTTATTTGCAGGATGTGGAAACAGTTCAAGCAGTGATAAGTCAAGTGCTAAAGGATCAGTTTACTGGTTAAACTTCAAACCTGAAGCAGATGAAGCTTTACAGGATATAGCTAAGACTTATGAAAAAGAAAAAGGAGTTAAAGTAAAAGTAGTTACAGCTGCTTCAGGAAATTACAATTCAACATTGACATCTGAAATGGGAAAATCAGCAGCCCCAACATTATTCGTAGTTGGAAATCAGGCAGCAGTAAAGACATGGGATGATTATTGCATCGATCTTAAAGATACAGATGTTTACAAAGAATTAAGTACAGATGCATTTAACTTAACAGATGCAGATGGAAAGGTTTGCTCAATTGGTTACTGTTATGAAAGTTATGGAATTATCGTAAACAAGAAGTTGCTTAAGGAAGCAGGTTATGAAGTAACAGATATTAAAGATTTTGCTTCATTAAAATCAGTTGCAGAAGATATTCATAAGAGAGCTGATAAACTTGGATTTGATGCATTTACATCATCAGGCATGGATGATTCATCATCTTGGAGATTTACAGGACATTTAGCAAATATGCCTTTATTCTATGAAGGAAGAGATGAAGGATGGACAGAAGCTCCTTCAGAAATCAAAGGAACATATTTAGATAATTACAAAAATGTATGGGATTTATATATTAACAATAGTAAATATGACAAGAATTCTTTAGCAACAGGTGGATATGATGCTGAAGCAGAATTTAAGAATGGAGAAGCAGTATTCTTCCAGAATGGTACATGGGAATATGATAAATTGAAAAAGTCAATTTCAGATGATGATATGCAGATGATTCCAATTTACTGTGGAGTTGAAGGTGAAGAAAAAGCAG
>ERZ791919.2023-NODE-2023-length-15503-cov-2.818423_pt1 | contig 15503 bp, 17 predicted proteins | sample MGYA00510137_ERZ791919 | MGnify/ENA primary metagenome ERZ791919 (study PRJEB30046, sample SAMN00792059) | human gut metagenome | study: EMG produced TPA metagenomics assembly of the A metagenome-wide association study of gut microbiota in type 2...
CTTTTGGGATACACGCCCGGCATCAGTGCCGGGACTGAATGTGGGGCTGCCGCCCTCACCCCGCTTGGGGCAACGCCCCAAACCCATTTTTTAAGAATTATATATGTAAATCGATGCTTAAACCGCATCGATTTTTTTATTTTTATCTATTGATTATTTCCTTAAAATGCTGTATAATAATACAGTATGATTGTGAGGTGTGTGTTTTGGCACAGAAAAAAGGAAAAAATAAATTCGGAATAACACCGTCTATGATATTTCTGAATCTTTTACTGGTTCTTATCATCTGCACAGTGTGTTTCTTTACCTATAATATTATAAACGGCGAGGATAATACTTCATCAGATCCGCCGTTCACAGCGGTGACATCCGCACCGCCCGAAACTTCCGCTCCGACTACTACCGCAGGCAGTACGGAAAAGCCCGACAGCAACTCATCCGTTGCCACATCGGATAATGAGCCGACTCTTGACTTTGATAAGGACTATTTCTCCTCATCGCTGTTCATAGGCGACAGTATCTCCACAGGCCTTAGCCTTTACGGCTTCCTCGATCAGCAAAACGTATTCGCTCAGCAGGGTCTTGCACCCTCTACTGCGCTTGACGCTGACATTGACGGAGTCACGCTTTCGGATAAGATTGCTTCATTCAAGCCTAAAAAGATATTCGTAATGCTCGGCACAAACAGCGTCGGCTACGCCGATAACAAAACGCTTGCAGGCAATATGAAGGAGCTTGTGGAAAAGATTTCGGCTCTTACAAAGGCTAAGATTTACGTTGTATCCATTCCGCCCGTAACACCGGAAGCAGAGAAGTCGGACGAGAATGCGCTTACCCTTAAGGCCATCACCGATTATAATACAAAACTCAAATCTGCAATTTCAGGCACTTCGGCAGCATTCATCGACCTTAACAGCATCCTTTCAGACAAGGACGGATATTTCAATGCCGATTATGCCGAAATGGACGGAATTCACTTTATGGGAAAAACTTACGAGGTAATGCTCAGCTACCTGCAGAAGCATTCTTCGTAAATATCAAAGGGGCAATATATTAGAATGAAACATATAGCTGATTGTAAAACAATAGCAATATCGTTAATCTGTATATTATCAATAGTTCTTTGCAGCTGTTCGGACGTAACGGTGTCGCAGGATAGTTCGTTGTCAAAAAATGACGCAACAACCCCTGCAAAAACATCGTTAACCGACACCAAATCATCAACTGTAGCGACAACCGTTAAAATCGTAACTACATCGGCTACTACAGCCGTTACAACGACCGAAACGACACTGCCTGAAACTACAGCTGTAGCAACAGAGCCAAAGCCTGCTCCGACCGATCCGCCAAAAACCTCTGAAACCGCTCCACAAGCCAAACCGACAGCGTCAACGGACTTCGATACCTCATTTTTTGACGATGCGCTGTTCATAGGCGACAGCATTACCACCGGTCTTTACCTTTACGGTTATCTTGACGAGTCCCTTGTCTACGCAAAGCTCGGGCTTGCCCCCTCAACCGCATTGGAAAGCGAAATAGACGGTGTAACCATAAACAGTAAAATAAAGGCAAATAATCCCAAAAAGATATATATTATGCTCGGCACGAACAGCGTTGGCTATTCAGACGGCAATTACCTTGCAAATTGTATGGGCGAACTTGTACAACATATTTCACAAATCACAAAAGCAAAGGTATACGTTCTGTCTATCCCACCGATAACATATTATGCCGAGGCAGACAATGACAACGCACTTACAACATCTGCGATAAACGAGTATAATACCGCATTAAAAAGCGTAATCAAAGGCACAAAGGCAAAATTTCTCGACTTTCATTCTGTGCTGACCGCTCCCGACGGATATTATTACGAGGAATATCACGAGATGGACGGAATTCACTTTATGGGTTCAACGTATCAGGTTATGCTAAGTTTCCTTGAGAAACATTCTTAATATAAAATGTGCATAAAAGAAAGGAATTATGAACAATGAAAAGCAGTATCACAAAGAGAATAATGGCAGGAATTGTCTGCGCTATGGTCGCAGTTTCAATATGCGGATGCTCCGGAAAACCCGCTCAGTCATCGGCTTCGGAAAGCTCCGTCACATCCGATGCAGGCTCGGTTTCTGAGGCTTCTGACAGCAGTACGGCAACCGGTACCGCCGCCGAAATCACAGCTAAGATACAGGAAGATGTCAAGTTTCCAGGTATGGCTGAAATAGGCGCAGACCGCATGGCAGGCTACTATGACGTTGCCGCCGATAAGATAGACAGCTACAGCGCCTATATCTGCGGCTCGGGCGCTTATCCCGATGAGATAGCGGTTTTCAAAATGAAGTCCGCCGACGATGTAAATGCCGTAAAATCGGTTCTCGAAAAGCGTGTAGAGAACCAGAGTACCGCATTCAAGGACTATACGCCTGATGAAATGTACAAGATAGACGGCAACAACGTAGTTACAAGCGGTAACTATGTAGCACTTATCATCTGTGCCGACAACGCAAAGGCTATCGAAGATTTCAAGGCAATGGCTAAGTAAATCAGTAAAATGAAAGGAGAACCGTATGGCTATAGAGTGTCTTGTTATAACGTTTATACTTGGGGCTATAGTGTTCTCGTTCGCCAGAGCCGACAGAATCCGCTGGGTCATAGCGACCGTTCCGCTTGGGATACTGCCGCTTGCCAACTGCGTGTCCTGCTTTGTCTGTACTGCGTTTTTGGGGTGCGAACTGCCTAAGAATATCGCTGCGGTGATACTTCTTCTTGCGGTGATGGCATCGTGCGTGTGGATAGGCATAGCGTCGGGTTTTCTGCGTACAAACCGTATGCGGATACCTTATATTAGCGTTGGCATCGGCTTCAATGTGGTTCTTGGGCTTATTCTACTGAATTTCTATATCGGATTGTTGTAATCCGGCTATGAAACGGAGATTCTCAGCTGTAAACAAATACCGCACCGCCGTAAATTTCTACGGCGGTATTTTTATCTTTACGTTATATCCGCATCCGTCAATCGTCAATAGACAAATTGTATAAAAATGAACCCGGATTTTTAGTTACTTATTCCTAAAAGACATATTGACAAATCGGAGATAACACTATATAATATTAAATGTATTTCGCTCACCACTACATATTGTGGTTTTACGATTAAAGCTTAAACGAGAGGGAGAAATTAATGCTGACTAAAATTCAAAAGAGGGACGGACGTACAGTACCGTTCAACATTGAGAAGATAGCCGATGCTATATATAAGGCGGCGAGAGCTGTCGGTGGCAACGATTATCAGGAAGCCGGTGAAATGGCTGAAAAGGTTTGCGATTATCTTGAGGCAAACGTAAATAAGACAGGGGAGCTTCCCACCGTAGAAGAGGTTCAGGATGCTGTAGAAAAGGTGCTTGTAGAAAGCGGCCACGCAAAGACCGCCAAGGCTTATATCCTTTACAGAGCCGACAGAACAAGGGTAAGAGAAATGAACACCAGCCTTATGAAGATCTATGAGGATCTTACATTCAAGGCTGCAAGAGATTGCGATATTAAGCGTGAAAACGCCAACATTGACGGAGATACCGCAATGGGCACAATGCTCAAATACGGCTCTGAGGGTGCAAAGCAGTTCAACGAGATGTATGTTCTTGCTCCCGAGCATTCAAAGGCACACAGGGACGGCGATATTCATATCCACGACCTTGACTTTTTAACGCTTACCACGACCTGCTGTCAGATTGACCTTATCAAGCTGTTCAAGAACGGCTTCTCGACAGGTCACGGCTTCCTTAGAGAGCCTAACGAAATCAGCAGCTATTCTGCGCTTGCCTGCATTGCTATCCAGTCAAACCAGAACGATCAGCACGGCGGACAGTCTATCCCCAACTTTGACTATTCTATGGCTGACGGCGTAAGAAAGACATATAAGCACCGCTATGCTCAGAATATCGTAAGAGGACTTGAGCTTATAGGCGGCATTGAAGACCTTGCAACAGCGGAAGCCGATGTAAAGGCATATACAAAGAAGCTCGAAGAAGAAAAGCAGCTTTGCCCTGTTCTCGCTAACGATAACGGCTATCAGGACGCAGAGCGTGAATGCCTCAGGGAGATTTGCCCCGATATCAGCGATGAAATAATCGACAAGATACAGAAATTTGCACTGAAGCAGGCTGAAGTGGAAACCGACAGAGCCACATATCAGGCTATGGAGGCACTCGTACACAACCTCAACACAATGAACAGCCGTGCAGGCGCACAGATACCGTTCTCATCAATAAACTACGGTACAGACACCTCTCCCGAAGGCAGAATGGTAATAAAGAACGTTCTGCTTGCTACAGAGGCAGGTCTTGGCAACGGCGAAACACCCATCTTCCCGATACATATCTTCAAGGTAAAGGACGGTCTTAACTATAACGAGGGCGATCCTAACTACGATCTGTTCAAGCTGGCTTGCAGAGTATCGGCTAAAAGACTGTTCCCGAACTTCTCGTTTATCGACGCTCCCTACAACCTTCAGTATTACAAGCCCGGCGACTATAATACGGAAATCGCATATATGGGATGCCGTACCCGTGTAATAGGCAATGTTTACGATCCCACAAGAGAAATAGTAACAGGACGAGGAAACCTTTCGTTCACATCCATAAATCTGCCCAGACTCGGCATACTTGCAGGCGGAGATATTGTAAAGTTCTTTGAGATGCTCGAGGACAGAATGAATCTTGTCGTAGATCAGCTTCTCTACAGATTCAAGATACAGTCGCAAAAGAAAGTAAAGAACTATCCGTTCCTTATGGGACAGGGAATATGGATCGACTCAGAAAAGCTCAATCCCAACGATACTATCGGAGAGGTATTAAAGCACGGTACGCTTTCGGTAGGCTTTATAGGTCTTGCTGAATGCCTCAAGGCGCTTATCGGCGTTCATCACGGCGAAAGCAAGGAGGCGCAGGAGCTCGGTCTGCGTATTATAGGCAGAATGAGAGCAAGAATGGACGAAGAAAGCAAGAAGACCGGTCTTAACTTCTCGCTCCTCGCAACACCCGCAGAAGGTCTTTCGGGAAGATTTGTAAAGATCGACCGCAAGAAGTTCGGCAAAATCGAGGGCGTGACAGACAGAGAATACTACACGAACTCATTCCATATACCTGTTTACTTCCCCATCAACGCATTCAGAAAAATCAAGCTGGAAGCGCCTTATCACGCACTCACAAACGCAGGTCATATCAGCTATGTAGAGCTTGACGGCGATCCGCTTCAGAACCTTGAGGCATTTGAGCAGATTATCAGATGCATGAAGGAATCGGGTATCGGCTACGGCTCGATAAACCACCCCGTAGACAGAGATCCCTGCTGCGGATACACGGGTATAATCGGTGACGTATGCCCCAAGTGCGGAAGAAGCGATCACGGCGACAACACAAGATTTGAGCGTATCCGCCGTATAACAGGCTATCTTGTAGGCACTGTTGACCGATTCAACAACGGCAAGAGAGCCGAAGAAAGAGATAGAGTAAAGCACAGCGTTTCTGACGATGATGCAGAAATCTGACGATTTATAAAGACTGCAAAAGAATCCGGCACATCCTGCCGGATTTTTTGCGTTCAGGGCTTGAAATCGGCGCCGGTTTAGTATATACTATCCATAAGCCGAGCCATAAGGACTGTGTGATAGCAAAAACAGAAAAGAGGTATTTCTATGGGCGAATACGGTAAAAGAGCTGAGCAACTGTTTATGGAAGGGTATAACTGCTCACAGGCAGTATTGCTCAGCTATTCGGATATAACGGGGCTTGACGATAAGACGGCGGCTATGCTTGCATCGGGCTTCGGCGGCGGTATGGGACGTATGCGTGAGGTATGCGGCGCAGTAAGCGGAATGTTCATCGTACTGGGCATAGTGGCAGGCTACAGCGATCCTTCCGACGCACAGGGCAAGAAATCCACCTATGCCGCAATACAGGAGCTTGCTTCACGCTTCAGAAAAGAAAACGGCAGTATAATCTGCAAGGAGCTTCTCGGACTGTCAAAGCCCGAAGGCACATATATACCCGCAGAAAGAACGAATGAGTATTATAAAAAGCGGCCTTGTCCGAAAATCGTCTGTATGGCGGCTGATATACTTGAAGAATATCTTGATGAACACGGTTATCTGACCGGGAAAGGAATCTGACATGATCGCACTTATTACGGGCGCAAGCTCGGGAATCGGAAAAGAAATGGCGAAAAACCTTGCTACAAGAGGGGTAAATCTAATACTTGTCGCAAGAAGAACAGAGCGTCTGCTGGCGCTCAAGGAAGAAATCGTATACAACTGTCCCGAAATAAAGGTCAAGACAATTACAGCCGACCTTTCAAAAGAGGAGCAGTGTTTCGGGCTTTACAACAAGGTAAAGGAATATAAAATTGATTTTCTCTTTAACAATGCGGGATTCGGTCTGTACGGTCCGTTCCTTGAAACAGATCTTAAAGACGAACTTTCGATGATAAACGTCAATATAAAGGCTGTTCATATTCTGACAAAGCTGTTCCTGCGTGATTTTGCCGCAAGAAACAGCGGATATATCCTTAACACTGCATCTGTTGCAGGCTTTATGGCAGGACCTCTGCTTGCAACATACTATGCGACAAAAAACTATGTCGTACAGCTTACCAAAGCGGTTTACGAGGAACTGAGAAGCACAGGCAGCAGGGTAGTGATAAGCGCACTTTGCCCCGGACCTGTAGATACCGAATTCAACAGCGTTGCAGGCGTAAAGAGCTTCGGAATACCGAGCGAGAACGAGGCTTATGTTGCGGACTATGCTATCGAGCGTCTTTTATGCGGCGATCTGCTGATAATCCCCGGCGTTACCACCAAGGCGGCTGCGGCAGGCTCAAGATTTGCTCCGACAAAATTCCTTCTCAGAACGGTAAGAACGTTACAGGAGCAGAAGAACAAGTAAAGATATAATGTGAGGAACTATGGCGTATACTACAGATTTAAACGCTGAGCTTGTTTCAAAGCAGGCGAGCAAAAACACAAAAATGCTTTTTGAATACCTTAAAAGCATTTACGGCAAAAAACATCTGGCAGGTCAGCAGTATCTGCAAAGCGAAGAAGTCGAGGATCTTGTGTACTATCATCTGACGGGAAAGCTCCCTGCCGTGAGAGGATATGACTTTATGGGGGTAAGCTCCTGCAAGAAAACGGACGATCAGGTAGACAGGGCGATAAAATGGGCTACTCAGTGTGGCGGCATTGTCACAATGTGCTGGCACTGGTACGCTCCGAACGATATGGACGATTATTCCAAAGGCTCATCGTTCTACTACAAGACGACAAGCTACGATCACAAGACCTGCTTCGATTTATGCAAGGGCGTAACCGAAGGCACTGCGGAATATGAATTTATTATCCGTGAGATTGATATGGTGTCAGCCGAGCTTAAGCGTATGGCACAGCTTGATATACCAGTGCTGTGGCGGCCTCTGCACGAGGCAAACGGCAACTGGTTCTGGTGGGGAAACCACGATGAACAGCACCGTGAAGCGTATAAGAAGCTGTGGTATATGATTTTTGACCGTATGGAAAATTATCACAAGCTGACCAATCTTATATGGGTATGGAACGGTCAGGACAAGTGTATGGAGGTAAGCCCGGACACGTTTGACATCTGCGGAGATGATATTTATTCGGTAAAGGAATACGATCATTCTTCCCAGAAGCAGAGATTTGAATATATGAGCGAGCTTGCACACGGCAAGATGATAACCTTGTCCGAATGCGGTTATATCCCCGATCCCGATGAGATGAAAAAGGACAACGCCATGTGGCTGTGGTGGCTCCCGTGGTGGGGCGAGTTTGTCTACAAGAGGGAAGGGTACAAGCCTGTTTTCGACAAAGACGGCTACACTGTGATAAACGAAAAATATATGACAGAGGACTTTATGAAGCGTGTTATGGCTCATCCCGATGTCATAATGCGTGAGGATCTGCCGTGGTACGACAAGGATAAGCACAAGCTCCCCGTTGCGCTTTCGGCAAATCTTGAGAGGATAAAAAGCAAATGAGAAAATCACTCGTTGTATTAATAGCCGTAATCATTGCCGCAATGCTCTGCGGCTGTGCCGATGATGTTTCGTCCTCTGTACAGCAGGAGGACAGTTCCTCCCGTTCGTCTACAAAATGGACGGTAACTAAGGTGGCTGACGATGATATTTCCTGCGAGGGTCTTGTACTCACAGCGCTTAACAGCGGCGATTTTCCCGAAATGGTAAAAGCAACGGACAGCACACTGCTTGATACGATAATGGATTTCAGCAAATACGGTATCACGGATTACAGCGTATATCAGCAGGCGATAAGCGTTGAGCTGTCGGAGATAATTGCTGTGCGTGCAGATGACACAGACGGCGTGAAAGCCGCACTGCAAAGCAGGAAAGACAGCCTGATAAAGCAGTTCGGAACATATCCCGAACAGGAAAAAATCGTAAGCAAGACGGTGGTATTCCAAAAGGGCAATCTGTGCTTTCTTATAGCGTCTGAAGAGCCTGAGAAGGCAGAGAAAGCAATATCGGACAAAATCAGCGCAAACTCTGTTGATTCGGGGGATTAAAAAAAGACGGCCTGAAGCAAAGTAAAAAGCAGAAATATATAATGACCGCAGTTTTCTGCGGTTGCTTTTTTTCGCCTCACTACTTGAAAAGCCGACAGAAAAATGATATAATTGTAAAGGTTTATCGTCAGACACTTATGTCTGTCGGTTGGAAATAAACGGGTAGAACCGTAGGAAAGGTATAGATTTTATGTTAGACACAATGAAAGGTCTTAAGCGCACACATTATTGCGGCGAGGTCGAGGGTATCGGCAGTACCGTTACCGTTGCGGGATTTGTACAGAGAGTAAGAGATAAGGGCAGTCTTATGTTCGTTGACCTGCGTGACCGCACAGGCATTGTTCAGCTTGTATTTGATGATACAACAGAGCCTGCCGTATTTGAAAAGGCAAAGCAGATAAAGAGCGAATATGTGCTTATGGCGCAGGGACTTCTGCGTGAAAGAGAGAGCAAGAATAACGATATAAAGACAGGCAACGTTGAAATTCTCGTTACCGACCTTCGTATACTTTCGATGGCTCAGACAACACCGTTTGAGATAGTAAACGATACAAAGACAAACGAGGAGCTTCGTCTTAAATACAGATACCTCGATCTTCGCAGAAAGAAGCTGCAGGATAACCTTATAATGCGTCACAGGATCGCAAAGACAGCCCGTGAATATTTCTATGACAACGGATTCCTCGAAATAGAAACACCTATGATGATGAAATCAACTCCTGAGGGAGCAAGAGATTATCTTGTACCGTCAAGAGTTCACGAGGGCAAGTTCTATGCGCTTCCGCAGTCGCCCCAGATATACAAGCAGTTACTTATGATCTCGGGCTTTGACCGCTATATTCAGCTTGCGAGATGCTTCAGAGATGAGGACCTTCGTGCTGACAGACAGCCCGAATTCACACAGATAGACCTTGAAATGTCATTTATGGACGTTGACGAGATACTTGAGCTTACAGAGGGCTTCATCAAAAAGCTGATGAAGGATGTGCTTGATGTTGATATTACAACTCCGCTCCCCAGACTGACATATAACGATGCTATGTCACGTTACGGCTCGGATAAGCCCGATACTCGCTTCGGTATGGAAATACAGGATCTGTCCGATATTGTAAAGGATACAGAGTTTTCGGTATTTTCTTCGGCTATTGCCGCAGGCGGCAGTGTAAGAGCGATCGTTGCAAAGAATGCCGCAGGTGTTCTTACAAGAAAGGAAATCGACAAGCTGACCGAGTTCTCAAAGGGAATCGGCGCAAAGGGTCTTGCATATATCCGCTGGCACGATGACGCACCTAACTGCTCGTTTGCAAAGTTCCTTAAAGAAGGCGAGCTTGACGCTATCCTTTCGCACCTTGGCTGTGAAAAGGGCGACGTTGTGCTTATCGTTGCGGACAAGAACAAGGTTACGCTCCCCGTACTCGGCGCTCTGCGTCTTAAGGTCGGCAAGCAGATAGGCATAGTTCCCGACAGCGGATACAACTTCTTATGGATTACCGAGTTCCCGTTCTTCGAGTGGGACGATGAGTCGGAAAGCTGGCTTGCTATGCACCATCCGTTCACGATGCCTATGGAGGAGTGCCTTGAATATCTTGATACCGACAAGGGCAAGGTAAGAGCGAAGGCTTATGACCTTGTACTCAACGGCATCGAGCTTTGCAGTGGTTCTATACGTATCACAGACCCCGAGCTTCAGGAGAGAATGTTCAGACTTCTCGGTCTTACCGATAAGGAGATTGAAGAAAAATTCGGCTTCCTTGTTGACGCATACAAATATGCCGCACCTCCGCACGGCGGTCTTGGCATAGGTCTTGACAGGCTTTCGATGCTCCTTTGCGGTGCAGACAGCCTGAGAGATGTAGTCGCTTTCCCGAAGGTAAAGGACGCAAGCGAGCTTATGTCACAGTGTCCGTCGGTAGTTGACGATAAGCAGCTTGAGGAGCTTCATATAAGGACTGTGGTTTCGGAAGAATAACCGTAATTTGCATTACGGAAAAATTCAATAGGTTCAGAGCGCACGAGAAATCGTGCGTTCTTTTTTTATACCCTCCTGCATAGACTTTACTAAACAAAAAAGACAAGCTGAAAGGAAATGAAAAAAATGATAGAAAGTAAAACCTGCGAATACGATACGGCGATACGCTGTGCGGTAAGAATTTTTCCCGGTCTTGCATCGGTGCCGAATGCGATACGGCAGACAGCGGAAGAAATCCGTATAAGGAGCGGTTATCCGATAATAATCCGCACGGGAATGCAAAACCATATAACCCAGATAACGCCCGACAGCGAAATGCTGGCAGAGTGCATAAGCGCAATATGTCAGAATTCGCTCCATACTTACGAAAAAGATATAGCCAACGGATTTATAACGCTGTACGGCGGTCACAGGGCAGGTTTATGCGGTACTGCGGTGTACGGCAACGGCGGACTTCAGACGGTGAAGAATTTCAGCTCGATAAACATAAGGATAGCACGTCAGCATTACGGGGCGGCAAGGGATCTGCTGCCGCTGTTTGAAAGCAAGTGCAGGAGCAGGGGACTTCTGATAGTAGGGAGGGCGCTGAGCGGAAAAACCACGATACTGCGTGATTTATGCAGATGCATAGGAGGAATGTTCAGGGTTTCACTTATTGATGAACGGCAAGAGATAGCGGCGGTGTATAACGGAAAGCCGTGTCTTGATGTGGGGCTTATGACCGATGTTTTCAGCGGATACGGCAAGTCGGACGGGATAATAAGGGCGGTGCGCTGTATGTCGCCCGATTATATCGTGACCGACGAGCTTGGAGCTGACGCAGAAAGCATAAGGCAGGCGGTGAATTCGGGGTCGGGGCTGATAATGACGGCTCACGCAGACAGCATCGAGGAGGCTTATCGCAACGAGGGTATAAGGACGGTTATCGACAGCGGAGCGATACAGCATATAGCGCTTGTGCAAAGCCACAGGATAACAGCGGTAAAACAGCTTATCACTGCCGAAGCGAATGCAGTGTGTACAATATGAACGGCATGACGGGAATTGTTATATTCCTGCTGACTACGCTCAGCGGCGGTGCGACGGGTATGTATTTTTCGGGCAGGCTGAGTGAGCGGTGCAGGGTAATCAACTCGTATATAACGCTTGTGCAGAGTATGAACTGCTATATAGGCTTCAGCGGATACAAGCTGGCTGAAATTTTCAGAGCGGAGCAAAAAATCTCCGGCTGTTACATTTCGGACAAACTTGTTGAACTCAGCGAAAACGGCGGTGATATAAGTGGTGAGTGGGATATATGCGTGTCGAAAAGCGGTTATCTGAAAGAGGATGACAGGCAGATATTATCCGAGCTTGGCAGGACTATCGGCAAAAGCAATACAGATGGCGAAACGGCTGTACTCGCACTTGCCGGACAGCGTCTTTCCTTTCAGCTGAAAACCGCCGAGGAGGAAAGAAAACGCAAGGGCAGATTGTACACAACACTTGGGATAATGCTCGGTGCGGCGGTCGGAATAATGCTGATATAGAAAGCGGCGGTGTAGTATGAATGTAGATTTTATTTTCAAGATTGCGGCGATAGGTATCGTTGTAGCCGTTCTCAATCAGCTTCTGCAACGCTCGGGCAGAGAGGAGCAGGCAATGATGACTACTATAGCAGGGCTTATTGTCGTGCTGATGATGATTGTCACGGAAATAAGCAATCTGTTCGACACAATCAAAAGTATTTTCAATCTATAGGCGGAAAGCAAGGAACGGTAAATATGAATATAATTGCATTTGTCGGAGCCGGCATTATCGGAGCCGTTCTGTCATCGGTATTAAAGCAGTACAAGCCTGAATTCAGCATCTATATAACGCTGATAACGGGTATGCTTATGCTGGGTGCGGCTGTGTCGGCGGTAAAGCCTGTGATAGAAACCGTATCGGGCTATCTCGAAACAGCCGTTCCGGATTCGTCATACGCTGAAGTGCTGGTAAAATCGCTTGCCGTATGCTATATAACGCAAATGGCATCGGACAGCTGCAGTGACGCAGGCGAAAAGTCGATAGCGTCTAAGATAGAGCTTGCGGGCAAGTTTGCGATAGTCATACTGGCGTTGCCGGTATTCAGCAGACTTATGGAGGTAATAAAACAACTTTTACAGTGAGGGACTATGAAAACAGCTGTTATTAAAACATTTATTCTGCTTATCGTACTGCTCACGGCCGCAGCGTTTCCTTACAGGGCTTATGCCGAAGAAAGCGTAATAATCGACGGGTACAGTGCCGATATACCGCCTGAGCTTGAAAAGAGCCTCTCGGACGCAGGAATAACGCCGCAAAGCATAGACAGCGAGGCGCTGTCTGTCGATAAGGTGATAAGCAATGTCACAGGTATGCTGTGGGAAAGCATCAAAAGCCCGCTGAAGTTACTTATCTCGCTGATTTCGGTAACGCTTCTTTGCAGTATTGCAAACGTATTTGCGGATAACACAAGCGGAAATCTAAAGACTGTGTTTTCGCTCGTGTCGGTGCTTGCGTGCAGTACGATAACTGTGAGTGCCGCAAGCGATTCGCTGACAGTGGCATCAAAAACGCTTGAGTCGGGAAGCGTATTCCTTGCAAGCTTTATACCTGCTTTTGCCGGAATACTTGCAACAAGCGGTCACGTCAGCTCTGCGGCAATGTTCAATACCGTTGTAATGGGCGGTGCGCAGGGCTATATGCAGCTTGCGTCAAAGATACTTATGCCTGTATCAATGAGCATACTCGGAATATCGCTCGCAGGGAGCGTATGCGGCGAACTGAAGCTGGAAACGCTTGCACAAGCGGTGAAAAAAACGGTTATATGGATACTGGGTCTTATAATGACCGTATTCGTGGCGCTTCTTGCAATGCAGAGCTTTATCACTGTGCCGTCCGATAATGTCGGAATAAAAGCCGCAAGGTTTACCGTTTCAAACGGCGTTCCGTTTATCGGGGGAGCGGTTTCCGACTCGCTGTCGGTAATGTACGGCGGCATAGGTATAATACGGAATAATTTCGGTGTTTTCGGAATAATCACAGGGGGAGTGCTTATCCTGCCGTCAATAATTTCTGTGCTTTGCTATAAGCTGGCATTCTCGCTTGCGGCATCGTTCAGCGATCTGTTCGGCATATCACAGCTGACAGGGCTTATGAAATGCGCTGAGGGCGTAAGCTCGATAATCACTGCTATGCTCGTTTCGTTTCTCTTAATGGCGGTAATTTCGATTTCACTGATGATTTTTATGGCAGGAGGTGCGGTATGACGGAAATCAAACAGGCGGCTCTTTGCATATGCATACTCGGTGCGGCTACAGGGCTTCTGAGAATGCTCATTCCGTCCGAAAAATACAAGACACGGATAACATTTCTGATTGCCTGCATATTCTCGTTATGTCTTATCAATGCGGTAAAAGGCATTATACCATCTGTCAGCATTGATACACAGGCATTTAATGTTCCGCAGGTGGATTTCAGCGAAAAGCTGTCCGAGCAGGCAAGGGTCACTGCGGCGAGGGCTGTAAGGGAGAAGATAGAGCAGCTACTTTGCGATAACGGTTTTGATTATGATAAAGTATATGTAATTGCGCATATTGACGGTGCTTTCTGCATATCTATTACTGAGGTCGAGCTTGTATTTAACGCAGACGCAGACGAAGCTTACATATCCGATGCGGTCGCTCTGGTGCAGGCGGCATCGGGAGATGAAATAACCGTCAGATATTCAAAATCAAGATAAGAAACAGAAAAGGCATTTTATGAAAGATCTACTGAAATCCGATAAGCTGATAAAATTTGCGTTTATTTCAGGCATAGTGGCGATAGCTCTGATATTTCTCTCAGACTTCGGGAAAAGCACAGAAACTGCTGTTACCGATGAGCAGGCACTGGAACAGCGTATAACCGAAATGCTCACCTCTATGGACGGAATAGACGAGGTGCCGAATGTAACGGTGCGGCTTGATGAAGATAAGCACACGGTACTCGGCATAACCGTAGTCTGTCCTCAGGCGATAAGCAACAGGACGGCAGAAAGGGCAATCAATGCGGTCAGAACGGCTCTTGACGTTTCCGCATCGAAAATATGTATTACAACATAAGCGAGGTATTTATTATGAAAAGACCGAGAATCAATCTTATACTTGGCAAAAAGCATCTGGTTGCGGCAGGACTTGCACTTGTGCTTGCGGTAGGGCTGTACGCTAATTTTGCCATAGGAAGCAGTGCCGACGGCAAGAACGTTTCGGGAGATAACTACGGCGACACAAGGCTTGTTTCAAACGAAAAATCAAAAACGCAGGCAGATACCGACAAGGACAGCGACATTGTCGCAACCGCCGCTAAGAGCGACATCAGAAGTGACAGTGCGTCTGACAGCGAGGAATACTTTGCAAAAGCCCGTATTGATAAGCAGGCGAGCAGAGAAGAAGCAAAGGAAACGCTGAAGAGCATTTACGGCGGCGGAGATATGACCAAAGACGAGCTTGCCGTTGTTGCACAGGACGCTAAACAGCTGACCGACCTTATGGAAGCCGAAAACAAGATAGAAACAACGCTCAAGGCGCAGGGCTTTGAGGATGTTCTTTGCTATCTCAGCGACAACAGCGCCAACATTATCGTAAAGTCGAGCGGACTTGATACCGCACAGGCGGCTCAGATAAAGAGTGCGTTACTGTCAGAGGTCGAGGTAGCGGGAGAAAACATCACTATCGTTGAAGTGCAGTGATAAATTGCATACAGCCAAACTGACCGCAGGCTATGCCTGCGGTCAGTCTGTCGAAAAACCGATTGTTAAAGCTGTACATTAAAATGTATCGCCAACACCGCTTAAAACATTTTCCGTATCAACAAGGAGTTAATATTTTCGTGACCTTATCAGTGCAACTGCACTGACATTGACCTTTCAAAAAAACGCCACTAACCTGAGATATATGTAC
>ERZ791919.2040-NODE-2040-length-15382-cov-9.437398_pt1 | contig 15382 bp, 13 predicted proteins | sample MGYA00510137_ERZ791919 | MGnify/ENA primary metagenome ERZ791919 (study PRJEB30046, sample SAMN00792059) | human gut metagenome | study: EMG produced TPA metagenomics assembly of the A metagenome-wide association study of gut microbiota in type 2...
TCTATTTTACCTCCTGTCCGATTTTTTATGGTCTTTTTTAGTGTAGCCAGAACACTTCGTTGTGCCGGACGAAGCATTGGAAGATATGCCGGTTTCGGATGTTTGCGCTGCCTATACGCTGGAAAACAGCCGGATTGATGCTGCGGCACTGGTGGATGCGTTAACCTTGTTCCGTGAAGTGGAGAACGGCCCCTACTACAGGGTGCAGGAGTATTATCGACTGTATCAATATGCCACCGCAGGAACTCTGATGATTGGTACGCTGTATGTTGCAACGGTGTTCGTGTGCATGGCGTTGGCGATTCTGTCCATCAAAACCCTGTCCACTCTGGATGAGGATCGCAGACGCTTTGCGATACTGTATCGTCTGGGCGCAGATGTGAAGATGCAGAAAACGGCTTTGCGTAAACAGATCGGTGGTTTCTTCCTGATTCCCGCTATCCTCCCTCTGCTAATGACTGTGCCCGTCGGACTGATCTTTGGAAAGATCTATGAGATCTGGGGCTTTTCAGGTCTCAGCGGACTCGGGGCCATGTAGACTGCCGTGCTGATCTGTCTGGTAATGGCCGGCATATACGCCCTGTACTATTTTCTTACCTACCGCATTGCCTGCGACTATGTAATAAAGTAACAGCAATCCACGTATCCAGTTAGAACCTCGTGGTGCACGAGGTTACATTGAATTACGAGCAATTGTAAATACTAAGGCTACAAGGGCAGCACAAAAATGTGCCGCCCTTGTTCATTTATGGATTTTATCTAACGCTTTTTCCACCTAAAGGGTGAAAAGCAAATAGAAAATGACTAATTGTACCAGTCGTAAGGATGAGATTCGCGAAAATACATACGACATGGGTGAAAATACCCTTGACAAATCTCGTCCCATGCTTAAATGCTATATAAATTGCTTATATCTTAAATTGTGTGTCATATTTTGGTCCTCTTATCGGTCTCATATATGGAAAAAAGAGGGAACCGTTTGGCATTAAAAATTTTATCATGCAAGGAAGGAGGGCAAAACATATGAATTTTGAGATAAATAAAGAATGATGTCATATTTTTGCTCTCTGATTTGTCACTTATATGTATGGTAATATATATTTGCTAATATAAGAGCATTTGTAATACGTACATAGGCAGGAGTATAAACGCTAATATAAAAGTGAGCCGTTATAGTGTAAAACGCTCATGAATAATTGAGCCACTGAAGAGAGTGCTCCATAATAGTCGTAGACTATGTAGGGGGCAAGAAAAGGTGGTTATTACAGTGGAAGTATATGGACAGATTCGCAAAATGCGGTTAGAGGGAATGAGCCAGCGGCAAATAGCCGCAGAGCTGCATATCTCTCGCAACACCGTCAAGAAGTATTGGGACGGTGACAAGGTTCCCTGGGAACGGAAGGATTATAGCAGGGAAGCATCTGTGGTTACAAACGAAGTGATAACGTTTGTGCGACAGTGTCTGAATGAGGATGAACATAGTCCCCGGAAACAGCATCACACTGCAAGGCGCATTTACGAGCGTCTGGTATCCGAATGCAGCTTTTCAAGCGGTGAAACGACCATCAGGAGATTGGTACGTGAACTCAGGGAGAAGCAGCAGGAAGCCTTTGTGCCATTGGCATTTCCCGCAGGAGATGCATTGCAAATCGATTGGGGCGAGGCTACCATTTATCTGAAAGGTGTCAAAACCACGGTCAGTCTTTTCTGTGCCCGCCTTTGTTACAGCGGCGCTCCCATGATACTTGCTTATCGTCGGCAGAATGAAGAAAGCTTCCTGGATGCCCTGGTTCAGGTATTTCAGTATTTCGGCGGTGTTCCCAAGCGGGTGATATTTGACAATGGCAAGGTTGCCGTTAAGGATGGGTTTGGAGCCAATGCCAGAAAACAAGCCGGATATGATGCTCTGTCCGCCCATTACGGATTTGAAGCAGTGTTCTGCAATCCTGCTTCAGGCAATGAAAAAGGGCTGTAGAGGGTTTGGCAGGCTATATCCGCCTCAATGTCTGTGTTCCGGTTCCGCGGACAGAAGATATGGATGAATTAAACCAAATGTTTCGGGAAAGGTGCCTGAAGTATCTGGACCACCGGATCCGCGGAAAAGAAGCTACCGTTGGAACCATGTTTGCTCAAGAGAAGGACGTACTATATCCATTGCCCGGATATCCCTTTGATCCATGTAAGCGCACTTACGGAAGAGTAGACCGATTCTGCACCGTCCGCTTTGATACCAACAACTACTCGGTTCCTGCGGCATATTGTGGCAAAGAAGTATCCATAAAGGCGGGACCGGAAACGGTATCTATTCATTTTGAGGGTAAGTGTATTGCTCAGCACTGTCGCTGTCTGGAGAAAAAGAGAAACATCTATGCGCTGGAGCATTATCTTCCGCTGCTGGAAAAGAAAGGACGAGCGGTCTTTTATGCCAGGCCGGTACAGGAAACACTGCCGGCACACTTTACCCAATGGCTCCGGACACAGGATTTATCTCCTAAGGAGTTGGTTGAGATTCTCAGCCGCTGCAGAGATGAAGAGTGTGAAACTATTATGATGGAGTCAGCCTGCCATATTCCCCCTGTTCGTATTGAAGATACCGTTATGGTGCAAGCAGTGGATTTACAAGCCTATGACGCATTTCTGTATGGAAAGGCAGGTACCGCAGTATGAACACCGTTGATGAACTTATTCGATTCTATGCAAAGCAGCTTAAGGTACCGTCATTTACAGAATACCCTGATGTTCTGCAGCAGGCAGATCCATCCGCCGGCTTTGCTGAGCTCCTGCTGGAGCTTATGAAAATGGAAACCGCCTCCAGACAGGAAAACCAAAACAGAAGACGATTAAAAGCAGCCGGATTTCCCCACACGAAAACCATGGAAGAATTTGACTGCAGCCAGCTCAATGAAGCAATTTCTCCTCTGTTTCTGCAAGAGCTTGCCAGCTGTCAGTTCATTCAGAACAGGCAGAATGTGATCATGATCGGCAACCCCGGACGGGGTAAAACTCACCTCGCCATTGCTCTTGGATTAAAAGCCTGTACCTACGGCTACAACGTCCTGTTTAAGAATGCGGCAACCCTGTCAGCGGAGCTGTGTGAAGCCAAGGATAATTACCATCTGGGCAAGCTGGAACGGACATTGGCCAGAGCCGATCTGCTGATTTTGGATGAACTGAGCTATCTCGGCTTTAACCGCTACCAGTCAGAGCTTCTGTTTAAAGTCATCTCCGACAGAAGTGAAAAAAAAGCAGTACCATTGTGACGACAAATCTGCCATTCTCAAAATGGACGGAGCTGTTTGAAAACACTACTATGGTAGCCGCTCTGATTGACCGGCTGACATTCCGCAGTCATATTCTGGACATGAATGGCGATTCTTACCGTTTGAAAGCTACCATACAGAATAAGGCTTAGATAGGTGGCTCAAATATTCGTGAGCGCAGTGGCTCACTTTTTCATGGCCATTAGTGGCTCATTTATTCATGAGCGTATGGCTCAATTATTCGTTGACATTTACAGGTATGGTTTCGGCAGGCACAAATACCCACTTTAAATATTTGCGTGCTGCATTTCCCAGCGCTGACGTCATGGTAGCCGGTGCGTATTTCTGAGTATGCGCTATTGACCCTACCGAATTGTAACCATATATCGTAACCTAACCTCCGTTTAGGCGCTTCTGTCGTACACCCATACGAAGATTTACATGAATCTCAGGATAGCTTCTGGTTATCGTATACGGTTACCCCTTTTGCTCGAACATACAAATCCTGTCCACCTTAGGCTGGGAAGGACAACCCTCTTCAAATTCGGAAGTAAGAAATATCTCCACAAGCTTTGCCATAAGCTTCTCTCCCAGCGTAAAGGCGCCAAAGCAGGCTACATTCGCATTATTGCTCTTTCGCGCCCTCTCGGCCGAATATACGTCACTTATAAGCGCAGCATAGGCGCCTTTTACCTTGTTTGCTGCCACGGATACCCCTATACCTGTTCCGCAAATGAGAATCCCCCGATCGTATTTTTTGTTCGCCACAGCCTGAGCTACGGCGATGGCTACGTTGGCGTATATTGGGTCGTCGCTGCCAAAATCTGTTACCGAATACCCTTTCTGGATAAGCATCGACTTGATGCTCTCCTTCTCGTGAACTGCGTTTGGATCGCAGCCTATAGCAATGCTATGCATTTATGCCCTCTCCTTGTATTATAGAGTAGTAGTTATTAGAGTCCCTCTCCAAGGACTGTGCTACACTGTAAGGGATGCTGTGGATTGGTTATCAGCTCCTACCGCAAGACGGTTCATGAAAGGCTCCAACCACGGCCCTTTACAGTATTGTTAATCAGTTAGATACCGCCAGACGGTTTATGTAGAACAAGGTTACAAGAGTAAAGCGTCCTGTGGACCCAGCATCAAATAAACATACCGGAGGTACCATCATGATTTGCGTGGGAATTGACGTTGCCAAGGACAAGTACGATTGCTTTATCCTCAGCTCAGAAGGCGAAGTCCTTGCAGATGTATTTACCATCCCAAACAACGCAGAGGGCTTTGACACGCTGCTGCAAACCATTCGCCGCTGTGCTCGTCCGGAAGACAAAATAAAAGCAGGGCTTGAGGCTACCGGACATTACAGCTACAACATCCTCGGATTTTTGCTTAACGAAGGTCTGGACACCTACGTCATCAATCCGCTGCACACCAACCTCTACCGGAAAAGCCTGAGCCTTCGCAAAACCAAGACAGACCGTGTCGATGCGCGAACCATTGCAGCTATGCTCATGTCTGATGTGGACCTCAAGTCCTACACAGACACAGCATACCACAACGAGGAGTTAAAGTCACTCACAAGATACCGGTTTGATAAAGTTCGTGAACGAGCGAAGCTGAAGCAGTCGGTTTCCCGTCTGGTCACAATCCTGTTTTCTGAACTGGAAAAGCTGGTTTCAACACTGCACATGGCATCTGTTTACGCACTTCTCAGCGAGTTTCCCGGCGCCAAACAGGTTTCCGAAGCGCACTTAACGCATTTGAAAGCCGTCTTATACGACGCCTCCAAAGGCCGCTATGGGAGTGATATGGCAACGACACTTCGGGATGCTGCCAGGTGCTCTGTCGGCTCTGTCATGTCGGCCAAGTCCCTGGAACTGCGGCATACGATCCGCCTGATTCACGAGCTGGACGCCGAGATCGAGGACATTGAGGCTGCTATCCAGTCCATGATGGGCGAAATACAATCTCCCATTACTACTATCCCCGGCATGGGTGTCCGCATGGGCGCTATGATCCTTGCCGAGATCGGTGACTTCTCCCGCTTCGACTCGCCGGATAAAATCCTTGCGTATGCTGGAATGTCCCCATCTACTTACCAGTCCGGACAGCTTTCACTGTCTGGAGCCTACTCGCACATGGAGAAGCGAGGCTCCCGTTATTTGCGCTACGCGCTTTACAACGCCACCAAATATGTCTGCCTTTGGAACCCAACCTTTGCTGCTTATCTTGCCAAGAAGCGGGCTGAGGACAAACACTACAATGTTGCGCTCTCTCACGCGGCAAAGAAGTTGGTTCGCCTGATTTACGCTTTGGAGAAATCCAAACGGCCATACAGCACAGCCGCATAACAGCTTTTCTCTCACATGCTTAGCTGGGCGTCCAACCGGACATTTGCTTTGCTATGCCCTTTTTGAACCGCCTGTATTTTTCACCGCTCCTCCGCATTTGGGGCTTGACTTTTAATAGTTAGTCTTTCAAGTTAAGCAGGTAAATCAGGTCAGCGTTCAATTTCTCCGCTGCAGATATCTGTCAGCTCATGCATGTTGCACTTAAGGGATGTATATACTTTTTTGTATAGTTTAAAAAGTCTTGTATATCGATCGTGATTCTCTGTATTCGGCTGTACCAGGTTTTCAAATTTGACCCACTCTTTGATAAGATCAAAGCTCTCAGCGCAGCCTGTTCCCATGGCCGCCAGCAGCGCATCGCCCAGTGGTGCCTCTACGTTTTCCTTGGAGTATAGTATGGGTACTCCGGTCACATCTGCAAATATCTGCCGCCAGAGCGGTGAGCGCGAAGCGCCGCCTATGAGAACGCAGCTTGAATTTGCAGAAACATCCACGTTGGACGTTTCCATTATATGACGCAAGGAATAAGCAACCGCCTCCAGCAATGCTCTGTATATGTGCGCATAAGAATGCTTTAGAGTAAGCCCAAGTACGGTTCCCCTTGCCTTTGTATCCCATATGGGACTGCGTTCGCCCATAAAATACGGCAGTATAAGCAGACCATCGCTGCCGGGTGAAATGCGTTCAGCAAAGGAATCCAGCCTCTTATAGTCTGACCTTATAGGCCTCCCGTCAGTGTCCGGTATAAACGGAACTACGTCATCCCTGAACCATCGTAAAAGCGCCCCTGCTGTAGACGCCCCGCCGTAGGTATAGATCATTCGCCGCGGTTTCTTCGAATAGGGCATGGATATATACTCCGGGTTAGCAGGAAAATCAGAATGTATAACTCCCCAGTTTATTGATGTGCTTATTATGGCCACATGTTGCCCGTCATAAAGCGCGCCAGTGGCCAGGGTAGAGGCCAAGCAGTCTATGCACCCCGCACAAACCGGCATTCCTTCCCACAATCCAAGGCACTCAGCTGCTTCACGGGTAAGTACTCCAGCAATATCTTGAGGGGCCAGCATCTTTTGAGGGAGCTTGTCCTTTGGTATGCCCAGCCTGTCGAGCATGGTATCCGACCAGCAATGATTGTGCATATCGTATATTCCGCCCAGATTGCCGGCTGAAGTATGGTCGATCACCGCATTGCCAGTGTACTTGTATATCACATAATGATTCGGGGCAAGGAACATATGCGTTTTTGCCCATATATCAGGCCTGTTGTTCTTGAGCCAAAGCATTTTTGCAAAGCCAAAGTACGGGTCTATCCCATTCCCGGTGATATCAAATATCTCCTCGTCTGGAACGAGCTTTCGCACCTGCCGGCATTCATCGTCAGCCCGCCTATCCATCCATATTATACAAGGGTAAATCGGCTCCATCTGGCTGTTCAAGGGTATACCGCTCCCACCGTATAGGCCGCTTATGCACATTCCCTTCACTTCCCTGGGCTCAACGCCGCTCTCTCTTACCACCCGCGCAATCACACGGTTAGCAGCATCCAAGTAATAGGAAGCGTCCTGCTCAGCCCATGCGGGATTGGGAGTACTCAGTCCATATTCCTCAAGAGCTTCTGCGCGTACTTTCCCGTCAATACCGCACAATACGGCCTTGGTTCCGGAGGTGCCTATATCCGCCCCGATAAAATATTCAGCGTTCATTATCCCAGCTCCTTCATGGCCAGTTCATATTCCTGCTCCGTGGGGCATCCCCCATGGAACCTTATATTCATTTCCATAAACGAAACGCCCTTTCCCTTCAAGGTATCACAGACGATCGCCTTAGGCGCTCCGTAGTTGGGCTTGTTCAATGCGTCAAGTATGGCCGCTATGTCGTGGCCGTTTACATGGTACACCTGCCAGTCAAAGCTGCGCCATTTGGCGTCCACATCGCCCATGTCCATAACCTCGTTGGTAAGCCCATCGTTTTGCATATTGTTTTTGTCTATCAGAACTGTAATGTTATCAAGATGGTGGAACGCCGCAAACATCGCCGCCTCCCATATCTCTCCTTCATTCATCTCCCCGTCGCCCACTATCGCATAGGTATGAAAGTCCTTACCCAGCCGTTTAGCGCCCAGGGCCATGCCGCAAGCGGCAGACATACCAATGCCCAGTGACCCGGCACTCATATCCACGCCCGGTGTCTTCTGGCAATCCGGATGACCCTGAAGTATTGAGTCAATTCTCCTATACTGGTTATAGAGGCACTCCTTCGGGAAAAAGCCTTTATCGGCCAACACGGCATAGTATGCTGGGGCAGTGTGCCCCTTGGACAGCACAAACCTGTCTCTATCCTCCCAGCCGGGGTTATCTGGATCTACGTTTAGCTTTGCGTAATACAGCGCTACCAGCATATCCACCATAGACAGAGAGCCGCCCAAGTGTCCCGATTTTGCATTATATATCATATCCACAACAGTGCGGCGTATTTGTTTTGCTTTCAGTTCAAGATCTTTTATAGAATACACGGCCATTCTTATCCCTTTTTCCTTTTATATGCTTTAAGCGCTGCGTCTACTATGCTGTCCGAATTCAGGCCGTATTTCTCATACAGCCGATTTTGATCGCCGGACTCCCCAAATGTATCCTTAACCCCCACGCGCTCTATGGGCACGGGGCATACTTCGCCAGCCAGTTCGCAGACTGCGCCGCCAAGGCCGCAAGCTATCTGATGATCCTCTGCGGTAACGGCACATCCGCAAATCTTAAGATACTTTTCTATAAGCTCTTTACATAGCGGCTTTATACTGTAAGCGTTTATGACAGCAGCATTTATGCTGTGCTTTTTCAGTTCATTCGCCGCAGCCATGGCATTTTCCACCATTAGCCCTGCTGCAATTATTACCACGTCCACGCCATCGCGAAGAAGATCCGCGCCGCCGATTCTTGTGCCGGCAGCTTCCCCTTCGTAAATATCCAAGGCTCTGTCACGTCCCAAGCGCAGGTATACCGGTCCGGTATGTCGGCATATTTCGTGAATCATTCCCTTTGTCTGTGGCACGTCACAGGCCGTCATTACCGACATCTTGGGCATCAGCCTCATAATGGCAAGGTCTTCCAGCGCCTGATGGGTAGCTCCATCCTGTCCTACGCACAAGCCGCCATGCGTAGCAATTATCTTAACATTGAACCCAGGATATGCAACGATATTCCTTATTTGCTCAAACGGCTTTTCAGCAATAAACATTGAAAAGCCTACGATAACTGGTTCTAACCCTACAGAGGCCAGCCCTGCAGCCACGCCTATCAAATTGGCTTCCGCAATACCGCAGGAAACATAATTAGCTTCGTGCTTTTTTAAAAAGTTGTCTATCCTTACTGCTCTTGCTACATCGGCCGTCAAAAGCATTATCTTATCATTGCATTCCACTTCAGCGTTCAATGCTTCGGACAGCGCATCTCTGAATGACCTTACCATTATGTCTACTCCTCAATTCTTTCCACGGATCAATTCACCATCTGCCCTTTTGCTATTAGGGAAGTCTTTTGATCTCCGGATCGTCGAACACATCCGTAGCGTCGTTGTTGTGCGTTCCAAACTCAGAGAATACCGCGCCCTCAGGACCCGCCTGGAACCAGTGCTTTGTCCCCTGCAGCACGGTGTAGCACTCGCCGGGATTGAGGATCACCTCATGCCATACGGTGAAGTAATCTTTCTTATCTTCCGGAACCTTTGCCACGGGATTAAGGGTAGGTTCGCCTTCAACATATATATACATCTGGCCCCAGCGGCACCGGAAAGTCTCCTCCTTTCCGGGATCAATCGGATGATAATGTTGAGGGCAAATCTGACCGGGGAATATCACAACTTCCTTGGCGCTGACCCTATCGGTATTGACCATAATTATAAGCTGAACACCGAAGTCATCCAATCTACCCAAGCCAAAGTCTGCAACCTCAAACTCAGCCTTTTCCTTGTCGTTAACCGCTATCTTCGCTTTGTTTTCGAGAAAATCCAACGCTCTCGCTTTACTTGCTTCATATTCTTCTCTGCTTATCATATTTATCCTCCTAAGATATTCATTACCTGCCTGGAAAGCAAAGCTTTCCAAGCAGGAACTTGTTCAGAACAACCGGTTGGATTAGAAGCCTACGGCCTCCCAAAGCGCCACCAGTTCGTCTACAGTATCAGATGTTGCAAGATCCATCGGAGTTACGAGGATCTCGTCAATTTCCTCGCCCATAGCGAGCTTCATACCATACTCTACGGCAAATTCGCCCATCAGGTCAGGGCGCTGTGCAACGTCAGCGTTGATGGTGCCGTTTTGCACATAGCGCAAGGCGTCAACAGTGCCGTCCAGGCCTACAAATACGATGTCGTCACGGCCGGCAGCCCTGGCGATCTGGGATGCGCCAATTACCATCATGTCGCTCTCGCAGAAAACTGCCTTTATCTCGGGATGAGCTGCCAGGAAGTCTTCCATCACTTTTGCAGCCTCGTCAGCGGACCAGTTGGCATAAGCTTCGGCTACAATCTCCAGCTTGGAGGAAGCAGCAATTTCATCGGAGAAGCCGGTGTAGCGCTGGATTTCAACGGTCTGAGCCTCGCTGCCGCGAATCACGGCGATTGCGCCCTCGGTACCCACCTGACTTATAACGTACTCAGCAGCCATCTTGCCGCCCACAACGTTATCACTGCCAATGTAGCTGCAAGCAACACCATCCTCGCCCAAAGCGGTGTCGATTGCGATAACGTCAACGCCGGCCTCAACCGCAGCCTTGCACGCGGGAACTACTGCATTGCTGTCTGCAGGAACTATTGCGATAACATCAAAACCCTTATTTACGCAATCCTCTATGGTGTTTACCTGTCCTTGGTAATCCGTTTCTTCAGTTATAGCAAATACTTCAACGGTGACGCCAAGCTCTTCCGCCTTGGCTTCCGCCGCGCTCTTTGCCATCATCCAGAAGGAATTCGTCAAAGACTTAAGGATAACGGCCACCTTAACATCAGAAGCCTCCTTGACCCCTTCCGCTTCTGGAACAGCTTCGGGTGCTGTCTCCGGTGCAGCAGGAGCCTCCTCAGCAGGAGCTGCGCAGCCTGCAAACATGGCGAGCGTAAAGCAAAGCACCGAAATCATAGCAATCAGTTTTTTCATCGTCTTTCTCCTTTGTTTTTATTATTATTTATTATCTTTTACGCCACTGTGGTGCGCAAAACTTATCTATCCTTTTTCAGCACGTCAAATAGTACCGCTATAATAACGATAAGGCCGGTAACCAATGTCTGATAAAACTGCTGTACGCCCAACTGATTCAGCGCGCTGCTAACAAGGCCCAGTATCAGAGTCCCCCACAAGGTACCTATCATGCTTCCGGTACCGCCAAGCAGTGAGGTGCCGCCGATGACGACGCTTGCTATTACCACCTGCTCATAACCTGAGCCCGTGCTGGGCTGAGCTGTTCCCAAACGGGAGGCAAGCAGTACGCCGGAAAGCGCGGTAAGTCCGCCGGCTATTACATATGCAGATAGTTTAACCCTGCGGGTATTTACTCCTGCCAAGCGTGCAGATTCCTCATTCCCTCCCACTGCCAGGAAAAACCGGCCAAGGCTGAAATGCTTTATAAGTATTCCGCCAAGGAGAAACACCGCAAGCATAATTACCACCGGGTAAGGAATAACACCCCATAGGTATCCCGCCGAAAGCTTGAGAAAGGAATCAGACATTCCGTACAGGGCGGAGCCTTTGGTTATTATGAGCGACGCTGCCCGTATTACGTTGAGCATACCCAAGGTAGCTACAAAAGGGAGCATTTTGCAGTAAGCGATAAGAAAACCGTTTATCGCTCCAGCTGCCAGGCCAAACAATATAGCAATAAATATGCTGATTATCAGCGGACATCCGGCCAAGTCAGCCATGCTGGCCACCACGCCTCCCAGCGCCACTGTCGATCCTACCGAAATATCAATCCCGCCGGTCATTATCACAAACGTCATGCCAACTGCGATTATTCCGTAAACCGACACCTGCCGGGCAATCGTCATAATATTACCCACGGTGGCGAAGTTTTCGATAAGCAGGCTCATGATGATCGCCATCGCGATAAGAATGAGCAGAATACGTTGTGAATTAACAAATTTTTTAATTTTGCTGACAGAACTCATATTATCCTCCAAATCAATTCTGTGAGTGTCTGGTCTGGTTCATCATGGCTTCCAGCACGTTTTCCTGAGTCAATCCTTCATTGACCATTTGGGCGACTATCTCGCCTTCATACATAACCAGTATTCTGTCGCTCAAAGCCATAAGCTCCGGAAGCTCGGATGAGAGCATCACCACTGCGCCCCCGGCCTCTTTTATCTTATTGATCAGGCGGTACACATCGTACTTGACGCCAACATCCAGGCCCCGTGTAGGTTCATCAAAAAGGAACACCTCTCCGTTTCCCGATAGCCATCTGGAAATTATGACCTTCTGCTGGTTGCCACCGCTCAGCTGCTTGATCTGCTGAGCGGCGCCGGTGGTTTTTATCTGTAACTTTTCTATATATTCGTTTGTTATCTGTTCTTCTTTTTTGTGATTTATCAGGCCCCACTTACAATAGTTTCTTATGAGCGCAATTGTAAGGTTGTCCCTGATGGACAATTCATGAAAAACACATTCTTTCCGCCTGTCTGAAGGGATAAAATAAACATTTTTTTCTATTGCATCCAAAGGCCGCTTTATAATTACTTTATTACCGTTAAGATACACATCTCCGCCGGTAGCCTTCATGGCGCCGAATATTGTTTTCAGCAATTCCGGCCTTCCGGACCCCACCAGGCCAGCAAGCCCAAGCACTTCGCCTCGCCTAACAGCAAAGCTGCAGTCTTTAAACGCGGTTCCGGACAGGTTCTCGACCCGCAGCACCTCTTCGCCCTCGTATGTTGTTCTGGCCGGAAATTGCTCACTCACATCGCGTCCGGCCATAAACCGTATCATCTCTGTACGACTGATTTCCTTGGTACTTCGCGTTGCCACCGATTTGCCGTCTCGGAGTATGGTCACCCGATCAGCCAGACTCATTATTTCTTCGATTTTATGGGAAATAAAAACTATTCCCGATCCATTTACCCTAAGCTTTTCCAACAGGGAAAAGACAATATTTACTTCATTTTCGGTCAGCGTGGAGGTGGCCTCATCAAAAACCAGTATCTCCGGATTTTTTGCCAACGCCCTAGCTATGGAAACCAGTTGCCTCTCGCCCGCGCTCAAGTCCTTCACCACAGTTTTTGAATCTATGGAAATATCAAGGGTAGTCAACAGCTCATCGGAGGAGGAATACACTTTTCTCCAGTCGATCCCACTGGCACAAGTACGAGGAAACTCGCCCAGATAAATATTCTCCGCCACGCTCAGATGGGGGATTAGCGGAAATTCCTGATGAACCACTCCAAGTTTTCCCCGGAAGAATTCCTTCATTGCCCTGTGTGGTACCTCTTCACCGCGAAAAGAGACCTTCCCTTCGAATTCGGCAATGCTGCTGTCCAGAATTTTTACCAGTGTGGACTTACCCGCCCCGTTTTGACCAAGTATGGCGTGAATCTCGCCTGCGCGCACATCAAAATCCACGCCGTCCAATGCCCTGGTAACGCCAAAGGACTTTGCTATGTTTTCCAAGCACAGTATTATTCGGCCTTCCTCCCGGTGTTTTGCCTTATTGGACATATAGCCCTACTCCGATCCTTCCTGTTAAATTTTTAATTTGATAAAATGCTTAAAACATTGGCATTTTACGCCGTTTTTTATTTGTTAATTCGGTGCAATTTTTCTATATTCTTTTTAGCATTATAATAAAACCCTTATCGCATATTGTCAATAGTATTTTTTATTTGATGCATTTTACGGCGAAATATGTTGAATATTCGGCATTAAATCACTGAAGCTCCGGAAGCTGAAGCTCTCATCCCAAATAGGTGCCTCATTTATTTGAACTGTTTTATATAATAAAAACGGTGCAAATTTCTTATTTGCTTCCTTCTTACTTCTTGCAAACGGTGTATTTGCCCTCCCTAGGCGGCGCAATAAAATAGCGCGGCTTCGCCGCGCCAATTTTGGCTCTTATCCTATGGCATTTTATTTACCTGGAGCGCTTCGGCCGCGCTTTTGAGAGACATTTTATATCTGGCAGGCCCCTTGTGTACCAAGCCAAGGTACAGCGCCTCCATTATCGCCTGCTCGGCTATCCTTTGGGCAATTATTTCCTTGCCCTCTGACAAGTCCACCGTTGCAGTAAACAGCACTATGTCACAGTGCTTGATAATGGGGGACTTTTCCATCTTGGTAATTCCTATGGTGGTTGCGCCCCTTTGCGCAGCAATGCGCATTGCCTCTACCACAGATTTGGATTTGCCAGTATGCGATATCGCAATGGCCACATCTTTTTCTCCAAGAATAGATGCGCTTATGATCTGCATGTCAGGATCCGTATTCACATAACAGGGTATCCCAAGCTTCATGAACTTGTTCTGTGCCAGCATGCAGGGTACGGCGGCATCACCTATGGCAAAAAAGCATATGTGCTCTGCGCTCATAAGCGCCTGCAACGCTTCATCATATCCCTCGGTTGCCAATGTGAGAGTATCGTTAAGAGTTTGTATATTGCAACAAAACACCTTCTTCAAAATGCTTTTCATTGAATCCTCAGGCCGGATCCCCTGAGGGTTAGACACATTGTCACCGTCGCTTTCGTCAGAGTAGTGCTTTAAAATTGATTTCAACTCCGCATAACCGTCTAAGCCAAGCCTCCGGCACAGCCGCATAATAGAGGTTTGGCTGCTTTTAGAGCTTGCAGAAAGCTCCGCAAGCGTCATCTCCCCTACTCTCGCTGCGTTGTGCAGTATATATTCCGATGCACGCTTCTCAATCTTTGGCAGCGTCGGCAAGGCAAATTTAATCTTTACGATCAGCTTATTCGCCTGGTCTGACGGATAGCTTAAACCATTCATTATTCTCGGCGTTGAACCCATACCCTGCAGGGAATGGAGAATTCGCCGTCTCCTTTCTATAAGGTAGTTGTCATTCTTTCCAGGAAAGCAAATGAAAAAAGCCCCGTTGGTGCTAAGGTTGAGGTTTTTTACCTGAAAACAATTAACTGCCGGCTGTTCTCGCAGCTTATCTGTTTGTATTATATGCCCCCTGTGCTGGAAAAACAATGATTAGATTTGCGTTAAATCATGAAGGGTAGATATAGACAATCTTCACAGACGCTATAATGCATCCGGCAATATCTTCAAGCATCCGTATGAGTAATCCTCCTTCGCTGACGCATTGTTGTTTTCCGCAATTACACCATAAAGGCCTAACCATGTAAGCGTGGTTTTCGGTATACAATAATGATCCCCCCGCATAGCGGGGGGGTATTTCAGTTTCGGGCATAGCCCTAATACAATTAGCGGCGCACAAGTGCGCGTAATATGCCTGCCAGCTTGCGCTTATTACCTGCCACCCTTAAAAGGGTCTGGGGGGGTCAAATATGCTTAGTTGGTCTGTCTCCCTGTCTCGTTTTAGCTGTTCAGCTATGTACTCTTTTATAGCTTTTGTATGCACTAAAATGATATGAACAAAAAGGGAGAGAAGTTCGACCTACGAGATGGTAAAATGAATTCACCACAAACCATCAGCCATCAGGAGGGGAACTTCTCATGAACAGGATAACACAGGAAGCAAAGAAAAGGCAAGGCGTGGTAATCCCTTAACAGGCTTGATGTTCTGTGCTGATTGCGGGGCGAAGATGTATAACC
>ERZ791919.2041-NODE-2041-length-15382-cov-2.392249_pt1 | contig 15382 bp, 8 predicted proteins | sample MGYA00510137_ERZ791919 | MGnify/ENA primary metagenome ERZ791919 (study PRJEB30046, sample SAMN00792059) | human gut metagenome | study: EMG produced TPA metagenomics assembly of the A metagenome-wide association study of gut microbiota in type 2...
GTGGTTATTCAATTCTGAATAAGCCACTTAAATACGTACCTCGCGGTGTCGTTATAGTTATAATATAAGTACCTTTTGAGTAACCACTTATATTAAAAACCTCCGGAGCGGAATCAACAAATGAAATAGTACGTTCTTCCATTTCCTGATTATTTTCTTCTGATGCAATCGTCACCGTGGCATCGGAAAGGTCCACATAAAAAGTAATGACAACTTGTGTATCTTGAAGATAAGCCTCTATCGGCAGAGAAGCAGATCTGGCATCGTCCATAATAAAACTTCCCTCAAAATCAATTTCCTTTTCAGGAACTGTTTGCGCAAACATAGGTGCAAAAGACAAGATAAAAAAGATAGTTATCAATACGTTTTTCATAACAAATGTTTTTATTACATTGCGAATTTAGAAAGAGCCCCACAATAATCCAAACAATCGTCCAACTGATTTGCGACATTTACTTTCACTGATTATCAGCATTATATTTCAATGCAGCACTCTTTTTTGCGACAAAACCTGAATAAAACACCTATCTTCTTTTCTTAAAATCTGCAATATAAGCAGCGAAATCATCTTTACTACCTTTGGGAAACCCGAATTTCTCACATATACGATAAATCCATCGTTCTTCCGAACGCAATTGTATCTTTAATAATTCAGAGATTTCATCATCGGAAAAATCCAAAGCTTTCAAATAACACACATCCCTTTCCCGCCCGGTCAACTGATACTTTTCCAGCAAACGGCCGGCAAAATCATCATAAACCAAATCCAACCAAATATGCAATTTCTCCCTATCCACTGCCGGATTATAGGAAGCCTGTTCTTTAGACTTCAGTTTCATTATCATTTCCAAAGCTTCAATATACTCCAACGGAATATCCTTATCTTTCGATTTGCAAATGATTTCCAACCGACGAATACTAATATCTTTTTGCTCTTTTTCCGCTTCCAATTGAGTGATCTGCATCTGCAATTTTTCTTTTTCCTCATTGTGCATCGTTTCATCCTCCGCTATCTTAGTTTGACAGGCATCAATCTTTTCTTGCAGCTCCACTTTTTCCTGTTTGCTTTTCAATAATAACTTTTCTTTTTTCTTTCTATTTATAGACAACACCAAATAATGTATTCCAATCAGCGCAACAATTATAACGGTCGATATTATAATAGTAAGATACCAATGATTATGTATCTCTACATTCTTATTCAATAATACTACTTGATCATATTTCTTTTGTATTTCCAAATATTCAGACCGATTTATTTGAGAACGCAAAGTATCCGACAATAATACATAATGCGATAAATAGGTAACAGCATCTTCGTATTCCTTTTTTGCCACATTTTCCTCATACAAGAAATAATAAATGCGAGCCTTTACTGCCGGCTCCGATGTTTTTAACGCATACTGACACAAGCTATCAACTTCCCCGTCACGTCCTGTCCGGCTATATAAATTGGCTAATAAAAGCATAGCTCTATATGATACGTCTCCCGACGCATTATCTAACGCCTTACGCACATACTTCTCAGCTTCCGCCCATTCTTTTTCCTTACTTTTATAGATTCCATAATTATAATATATTTTTGTCTGAAGCATAGAATCGACCAAAGGTACCATATCCAATAATTGAGAATAATACAAATCAGCATCATCTCTATTTCCCCAATAATATGATATATTAGCAAGATTCATTATACTGCTTACTTTCCATGACAATACCTGCTTTGGAACAATGTTAACCGCTACAGACTTCTTAAAATAATCGATTGATAAAGCATAGTTTCTATTCTTTTGATTCAAATACCCCAATCCCATGTAAATTAATGTCACAATCCTATTATCTTTTATTCTTGGAATATAACTTTCCGCTTCTTTATAGACCAACATAGCCTCTTCATCTTTACCCATATCTTTTAATACTCCTCCTTTATATAATAATGAGGCCGTTCTTTTTTCCACATCTTTATCCTGATAATACCCGACAGCGATATTAATCAATGAATCCGAAGTAGCGACAATATTGGAACGATATTGCGCTTGTGTCAACAACAATGCATAATCTGCCAGCTCTTTTCCCTCCAAATCTTCCGGCATAACGATAGACTCCAATACTTTTAAAGCAGAATCCGGTTCATCCCACATTCGTTTTTCTGCCATATCCAATGCATATCTTGCCTCTTTATGACCACAAGATGCACAAAAACACAGGACGAACAACAACATAATAAGAACTATACGACATAATAACTTGCCGCTCTTCTCTACCATATACATAACTTTTGTTTTTTTATAATAAGCTTAAACGCATACAATATTACAACTACCCGATAATACCACCAAATAATTTCATACTAATCTTCTTTCCGATTCGTTGTGCCACACGGACGTATGCATAACTCCATGCATACGTATGTATAGCCCTACACATACGTATGTGTAGCCCCATGCGAACGTATGTATAGTTCCGTGCAGACGTATGTGTTTGAAATGGGTAAAATTTATTAACACTAAATATAAGAAGAAGGCATTACGTCTCTTATTCTACAATAAGTAATGAATTGCAACAACCATACAATATTATTTTTATTTCTTCATTTTATTCAGACTTCATTCTTTTTTTCTGTTTCTTCAAAGAGAATATAGGCAAAAACATGAAAATGCCCAATATAGAAGCAATCAATCCTCCAATCGTTCCGGCTGCTAACGGAAACCAAAAGGCCTCTTTTCCCTGACCTATCATGAAAGGAATAAATCCCAAAATAGTAGACACAACAGTCAGGAAAATAGGAATAATCTTTGAATTCCATGCTTTAGTATACGCTTGCACGTCCGAAAGCAGCGGATAACGTTTGCGGATGGAGTTATACTCATTCAATATATAAATACTTGCATTCACCGTTATACCGCATAACAATACGAAAGATGCAAAACCACCCTGGTCGAAGTTTAAGCCAAAAAGATAGAAAGTCAAGAACACACCAATATACGAAATAGGAATCACAAAAATAATAGCCAACGGTTGTTTGAGCGAATTAAACAAAATGCCGGTGGTAAAGAAAATGATTGCAATCACAATCAAGAGCAATGCATATTGTGCATTGTCCTTCTTCCCCCATGACCACCGTTCCTGCTCATCCTCTGCCGTATATCCCATCGGCAATATCTTATTAAAGGATTCCAAATCCTTCTTCAACAACTTTCTTCCCTGCTCGGAAGAGCCTATATACTCATATTGCAGACACAAACGATACTGCTGATTTTCTTTTGCCACCTTCTGCGGAGACTGTCCTTTCTCTACCGTTGCAAAATCAGCTAATTTATAAGAGTGTCCGTTTATCATCAAAGGAACATTTACCAGCCCCCACACATCATATTGCTGCCCTTGCATGGAAGACAGCTTCAACCATTCAGCCTGATTTTCAAACAAAACACTTCCGCAATAAATATCACGCCCGAACACAGGTCCCAAAGCATTGAATAACTGTGTAGCCGTAATATTCTCCTTGGCCATCCTTTCCCTGTTCAAGTCAAGGTAGAATTCGCTGTAATCATCCTTCCACCATGAGAATTCAGAATTGATAATCACCTCTTTTATTCGACGATGCTCCAAAAGTTTCTCTTTCAAACGGTCTCCCCAATAAGCCAACTCATCATAATTATAACCATACATCTTCACCCGGAAACTTCCGGCACTCTCGCGCACATCATTGTTAAAGCCCTGGTCTTGCAAACCATATACTCCCCAGCTTCCTCCTCCCAGCGTCAAAGCTTTACTGATAATATTAGACTTCAATGTATAAGGGAAGCCACTGTGTTCCACTTCTTTCGTAAAGTAAATCTGTAAGTTTGCCTGCCGTGCGCTATATATAGCTGTCTGGAACTGCCTGATTTCCTTAAAATCGCTCAAGTAAGTTTCCATCTTCTTGACCAATGCATTCATTTGCTCCAATGTACTTCCGTTAGGCAGATTGGCATTTACATACAATACCACTTCTCCCTCATCACGATTAAAGTAACTGCCTTCGTATACTTTCTCGACAAACAGACGCAAACTGCCTCCCAATGCCTTGTCGACTATCGGTTTTACTTTCTCTTTATAAGTGGAGTTGCCGAATACCTTATTATAATATTCCGCAAATGTCCCCTCCCCTTCCATCTTATCGGGCAACATAAAGACAGGCAGGCCAAAGCCCAATACCAATAAAATACAGGCCGGCACCCTAAAGCGGCACAAGTAATAAATAAATCCCTGATAGAAGCGAGTAAAATAAACCGCAAAACGCTTCATCCAAGTGCGTCTGTGCTTCTTCGTCTTTTTCTTCTCCAACTTAATCTTGTCAATCATGGAAGGAACAAAGAACAAGGCTACAAACAATGAAACAGCCAGATTTATAATTACCACAGCCGCAAAATCCTGCAAGTTCAACCGAATCTTTTCATCAAGGAAGAAAATAATAACCAATGCTCCGATGGTAGTTAAAGTAGCAGCCAGCACAGAGACAAATGCTTTCAGATTCCTACGATGCAAAATATGATCGGTCATGACAATAGTATTGTCTATCACCAAGTTGAGAGAAATGGTAATACCGGCCAAAGAATAAAGCTGCATTTCCAGTCCGAAGATATAATAGAAAATAGCAGCTACGGCTATGTTGATAGTCAAGCTGGTTACTATCAGAAACAGATAACGCAAATTGCGGGTAATCAATGCAACAAACAGCAATAAAATCAGCACAGTCAGTCCGGTACGGAAATAAATTTTATCCAATTCCTTTTGAATATACTCCGTGGCATCATAACCGATATGTACCTCATATCCGGCCGGCATCTTTGCCTGCAATTCCGCCATACGGTCTTTTACCTGACGGCTCAGTTCCAGCTGATTTGCCGTTTCCTCAGCCGTAATATAAAGATAGATGGAATTCAGTCCGTTGATGCGGTAATAGCTCTGTGGCTGTTCTTCCACATGCTTTACTTTTATCAACTTATCCAATGTGACCACCGTTCCATCTCCTGTCTTCAGTTTGATGGCATCGGGCTCAAACTCCGTTTCCTTGCCTGTAGCAGTGCGCACCACCCGAATCCAGTCCTTATCATCCGGCCCCTTCTCTATAGAACAAATACCCAGAAATTCTTTCTCGTAATGGCGGTTGATGGCAACCTGCACGTCTCCCAGTGTTATTCCCAAGCGAGACAACTGTTCACTGTCATATTCCAATTGCCACTCCATCGGAGTAGCCCCATTCAATTCTACTTTATATACACCCGCCAATTGTCCCAGCACCGGTTTTATGTTCTCTTCGGCATAGTTTTGAATCAAGATAGGGTTAGAGGGCGCATTGAGAGTATATGTCATAAATGGCCTCGATGCTTTATCATCCGAACGGCGGGTACTAATCTGAGGATAACTGACTCCGTCAGGCAACTGCGCCCACGTTTGGCGGATAATGGTTGACACCTCAAAACGGGCAGCATCAATATCCGCATGCTTATCCAGTTCCAGCGTTATACTTCCTCCTCCATTATCAGAAGTAGATATTACATTTTTTATTCCGTTTACCCTTGCCAGCATCGATTCCAGTTTGCTGGTCACCTCAGCCTCTATCACCCGCGATGAATTACCCGGCATTCTAAATGAAATAGTGAGCCCCGGCAAAACACGCGACGGTGCCAGTTTGACCGGCAATAACGGAACCAAAGCCAAACCTATCAACGCCAAACAGACAAAAGTGACTATCAGCGTAAACGAAGATAAAGTACGAGAGTTGCTCATCGATACATACCTACATTAAAATCAAACTTATCAGATAATGAAAATCCCGAAGCAAAGTCGTGCAATGTCAGTTTCCGTATCTTATAATAATTCAACCAATAATTCTGTAAAGCCGAAATATAATTCTTCTGTGCTTCTTGTTGGCGATTTAATGAAAGAGTCAGACTGTTTACATCCGCTTTGCCGATAATGAATCGTTGGCGTGTCTGTTCATACGCCATCACCGCCAAGTCCAATGCTTCTTCGGCACTGGCAATCAGGCGCTGCTGGATATTGAAATCACTTACGGTCATTATCACCTCTTCTTCCACACTAAGCTCTTCCTGACGTGCGGCAATCTTTACCACATTCAGGTTATTCTTTGCCATATTGTATTTTCCTTTTCTTACTCCCCAGTCCACCAATGGAATAGAAACACTCACCGACACCAAATCCTGTTGCAAAGGGTGGCGGTAGGCATCTCCGAACTTATCTGCTACCTGATTGAATCCGACACTGGCATTCAGGCTGGCATTAAAACGAGATTCCACCTTGGTCTTATTCACATTCTGTTCTGCTTCCAAAATATTCTGGCGTTGCTCCAAGAAAGACGGATTGTTCTCTTTTGCTTTAGCCAGAGCCACATCTACCGGAATCTCCATGGCAGCGGGGCGACCGGGTAAAGACAATTCGATAGTCGTATTCTTATCCAGATTCAGAAAAGAAGCCAATGAGAACATAGCACGTTTCAGCGCTATCTGTGCATTTTCCAAAGTGTTATGGGCATTCACTTTATCCAATTCAAGGGTCAATAAATCCGCACGTGAAATGGCTGCTATTTTATGGCGTTGCAGTCCGATACTATACAAGGTATCACTGGAAGACACATTCTCTTTAGCCAATTGATAGTCGGCTTGAGCCATTGCCAATGCAAAGAAGTAAGTGACAGCCTCCTCTGACACGGTCTCCGTATTATAAATGAATTGTTTCTTTACCTTTTCATATTTCAGCGGTTCAATCTTACGGTCCCAACGAAATGCATTATACCCCAACAAGCTCTGCTGATAGCCCACCCGGATAGGCACACTGGAATATTGGGTAGATTTCGTATCACCGAAGTTGCGCATAAAGTCAAGTTGCGAATCTATATAGAAAGTACCGCCTGTCCAATCCAGATTCTGCCTGATGCTCAGTCCGCCACCGGCACTGAACATCTGCTGTTCACGATATACGTCCATATCCTCATTAGAGTCATAACGCTGAGTGATATACCGGTAATACTTTGCCGGAGTCAGGTCGAGTGTCAAACTGGGAAGGCGATTCGCTTTATAGGTTCTGAATTCCCAATAACCCGATAAATACATATTTTGATATCTGAATGCCGACAACGAACTGTCATTCGCAATCTCTATCGTATGCTGCAAATCCAATTTCACCGTCTGCTGTGCCTTTACGCCAACCGATAAAAGACAGCCTATGATCCATATACTAACGTACTTCATTTTTATCATGTTTTCTATAAATAAACCAATATATCAAAGGAATAATGAACAAACTGACCAATGTTCCCACTACCATCGAACCAATCATGGCAATAGACAATGGCTTTTGCAATTCCGATCCCATATCCGAAGTAAACAACAATGGCACCATTGCAAAAATAGTAGTCAACGACGTCATGATAATAGCTCTCAAACGTCTCTTACCGGCAATATGGATAGCTTCAACCAAAGGTATTCCGGTTTTACGCAACTCATTAATAGTATCCAGTTTCAGAATAGAGTCATTCACCACAATACCGCAAGTTACAATAATACCGATAGCCGACATCAAATTCAGCGTATGTCCAAACACCCATAAGGTAATCAATGCAAAAGCTGTATCTACCGGTATCTCCAACAGCACGATGAGCGGCTGCAAGAAACTCTCGAACTGTGCACACAAGATAAAGTACATCAACAAGAGCGACACAAACAGAATAACAGTCAGTTCTCCCATCATCTTTTCATTCGAAAAGAAACTGCCTGAGAAATCCACTTCCCACTCATTCTTTTCTTTAACCGTTTCCTTCACTTCCTTCATAAGTCGTGTAGGGTTTTCAACATCATAAAAACTCAACGGAATATACTCTCCGTTCTTACCGGCCGTAATACTCTTCAAATCCTCAGCCGGAACAATCGATACCAGCTCACTCAGCGGAATATAATTCACCTGTCTGTTCTTATCAGGCTGAGTTTGAACCAAAGTTTCATTCAGAATACGGTTCACGCTTTTTTCTTCTCCGGCAATGCCGATAGGCAAATATTGCTGGTAAGAACGCAAGGTAGACACTTTGTTTTCTTTAAAAGCAGTGCGCAACACCCTGGTCAGTTCCTCGTAAGCAATGTTATACAACAGCAACTTTTCCCGGTTCACCACCAAATTCAACTGATTACGGAAAGCAATACCCGTCGGAGTCATTCCCGTTGCCTGAATAACGTTCTTTTCCAACTGCTGTAATTGCTCGGCTTCGGGAGCTTTTGATTTATTGGCAGCATGAAGCTCTGCCACGATATCTGCCTCCCCTGTCACAAACAACTTCTCAAAAATAGTTTCGGGAGGAGAAAAAGATATCACAGCCAAAGGATATTTCTCTTCCACTTCCTTCGTCAACAAATCCTGCAATGGAAGTATCTCTGTGGGTGTCCCGGTCTTAAAATAGAGTTCCGCTTCGGTTGAAGACAACTCACTTCCTCCATTCAATATGTAATCCTGCATACCCACATAAGCCGTATGTTCAGTCACCTTATCATCTGTCAGTTTCATCAGCTCATCCACCCGCCGATTATTCTCGTCCACGTGAATATTTTCATTCCATTCGATACGCATTATCAGTTCGTTCTGGTCTATCTCCGGCATCCTTTCCTTTTCCATAAAATAAAAGAAGAACACACAAACAGGCAAAGTGGCCAAAGTGCCCAACAGACTAATTTTCTTATGAGAAAACACCCAATCGATACCTTTATCATAAAAACCCTCCAGCCATTCGTTTTTCAACAGATTATCAAATCTCTTGGACAAGAAGCTTTTGCTCCGTATGCCTAATCTATAGAATAACAGATAAAGCACAGGTAAAAGCATAATACCGGTGACATACGAAATCATCAATCCCACTGTGATGGAGAAAGCCTGGTCCATAAAGATAGCACCTGCAATCCCGCTCATAAATATCAACGGCAGGAAGACAGCAATGGTAGTCAGTGACGAACTCAACATCGGAGTAATCATTTCCGTAGTTCCCACAGCACATGACCGCTTCAATGAATATCCCCGCTCCCGATATTGAGAAATATTCTCCGTCACAATGATAGAGCTGTCAATCATCATACCCACAGCCAAAATCAAGCCCGACAATGAGATAACATTCAATGAAACATGGCAGAAATAGAAAAAGAAAAAAGTAATGACAATAGAGGTCACCATACTGATACCGATAACCAACGGCGAGCGGATATCTCCCAAGAACAATATGGCAACAATGAAAATAAACAAGAATCCTAAAGACAAATTCTGTTGCAAATTGGAAATGGTATAATCCAACAATTCCGTCTGGTTACGGCTTATACTGAACTCAATATCAGGATAAAGAGAAGCAAAATAATCAGTCGTTTCTTTCAACTTCTCCTTCATTTCATCCATATTCTCGTCACTCTGCTTTATGATAGCCAGAGTAACCGCTTTTTTACCTCCGGCAACGGATAGCCCGCTTTCTTTTTGTGATACGACATCCACTTTGCAAAGTTCCTTCAATTGCAAAATACGGTCTCCCTTACGGATATATATATTCTTCACATCTTCGGTGGTACGGAGCAACGTAGCAATACGGATATTATATTCATAATACCCATCCCTTACCAACATACTTCCCGGCTCCACATTATTGGAAGCCAATGCATTCTCGATATCCTCCACCGTGATACCCGTCATGGCCAGTTTATCTTTATCGGGAACTATCTGAAGTAATTTTCCGGGGACACCGGTAATATCAGCCATTGCTACCTCAGGCAACTGTTCGATGCGGCGTTTGACCACATTTTCCGCCAGTTCGCACATATCCAGAAACTGTTGCTCATTCGTGCCCTCATAAGGCCGGTCATTCTTCAGTGTCATGTTCAGATAGAAAACCGGAATATCCGTTGCACTTGCCTTTATTGCTTTAGGACGCGCCACCTCTTTGGGCAGGCTGTTCATGGCAGCATCAATCTTTTCATTGACCTCTATAAACGCCAAATCCGTATTGACACCAAACTCGAACTCCATGCGGATAACACCTGCACCGTCACGAGTCTCACTTTTTATTTCTCTCAATCCCGCTACCTGCAATAATTGTCTGCGCACCGGTGTAACGACTGTATTCTCCAACTCACGCGCCGAAGAGTTTTCTCCCGACACCTGAATGGTAATTTGGGGAATAGCGATGTCAGGCAACAAAGACACCGGCAATGAGAAATACGTCACCAGCCCGATAATAAAACAGGCAGTGAACGCCATCAGCACGGCTATAGGGCGTTGTAATAAGAACTTTACCATTTGCTAATTCTTTTCAGATTCTTCAATTCATTCAGAATGACAATTCTCAATTCTTAATTACCTTGACAGGAGCTTCATGAGCCAAATTTACATTACCGGTGACTATCACTTCCATTCCTTCCTCCAGACCGTCTGTGATGGTATACTCTTCCATATTTTCCAGCCCTGTATGCACATAATTCCACATAGCCTTACCGTCTTTCAGCGTAAATACCACCTGCTTGCCCGAACGCAGAACAACAGCCGTTTTAGGAATCACCAACTGCTCTCCTACCGAACGCTTCACACTGACTCTGACATTCATCCCGTCAAAAAGTTTATTGCCTCCATTCACCCGCGCCTTTACACGCACCATACCATTTTCATCCACCAGCGGATTGATTTCACTGATATTTCCCTGACGTACACCGGCAGCGGAAGCATAAGGAGTCACTTCCACTTTATCCCCTACCTTAATCAGAGGCAACTCACTTTCAAGCACAGTGAAATCAACTTCCATCGTACCGGCGTTAATTACCCGGCAAAAAGCTTCTGACGTTTTTGGAATGTTATGTTCTTTTTCGAAGAGATTGGCAACAACACCATCGAAAGGTGCCACCAGTGTAGCTTGTTCCACATCATATTTGGCAGACTCATATTGGGCTTTACTTTGCTCATAACCACTTTTTACTTTTGCCAATTCCAATACATCGGCCGGCACAGCTTTCAAATTATCGGGTGCATACCCCTGTCCTATCAATACATCCTGCATCTCCAGTGTGGACTGGGCCAATCCATTTTTCTGCTGTGCCAACGTATTATTCAACTTAAACAAATCAAGTTCTGCTATTTTCTGCCCTTTACGCACCACATCTCCATTTTTCACCCAAACATGGGCCACTACTTCTGCAGTGCGAAAATACAAGTCGGCATAATCCTTTGCCGTAACCTTCCCATTACTGATCAGTTCATGATTGAATACTCGTTTTTCCAGCGGCACCACCGTCACCTCATTGGGCAATGAGGGCAATACAGTTTCCACACCTTCTTTTTCCTTAGAATCTTTTTTTTCATCAGAACAAGCTGCCACTGTAGTGGCCAGCACCAGCCCATAAGCCAATATGTGTAATTTCATAGTCATGTTATTCTTGTTTAAAAGACAAATAAAAATATTATATTTGAATAAAACTCATTTTCCCTCTTCTTTTTTTGTTAAATTTTCTTTTTTAGGCATTTATACAATTCAGTACAAATAGGAATATCAAAGTAATTTCTTTATTTCCTCCCTCATTTGCCTGATGGCCGTGGATTGCACCTTCGGCTCTTTCTCCATTACCATCCTTGCGGCCTGTTCCAGTTTTTGCCGTTGATAAAACCCCGGTTCCGCATATAGCTTTGCCAACAGAAAATAAGGATAGATTCTGCCCGGCAGCCGATGGGTGGAACGAATCAGCCAATATTCCGCCTCTGCATAATTACCCGCCTCCTGCTCGTTCTTGCCTATTATGTTCAGTATCATCGGGTCGCCGCTCACCTTCAACGCCTCCTTCATAACCACATTCGATTCCTCATTTCTGTGCAGTTTGTGCAGGGCATGACCGTATTCAAACAGATAGCGGTCATTCCATTTCATGTCTTCGTATATCTCCGCATAGACTTCCGCCGCCTGTTCATAAGCCCCCGAACGGTAAAACATCTGTTTCCGGTGCCATGCCGACGAAGCCGTCTCACGCACCTCCTTCCACCGATACACCCGGTAACACCCATAGCCCGCCGACAACAATAAGAACACGGTTCCCGCCATGCAAACCAATGGGCGTCGGGAGGAAAGGGTCTTTATCGCGCACCCTGTTACCAGCAATGCCAGGGCAACGACAAACAGAAGGAACTGGAACGGATAGGAAGAAAAGGAGAACACGGCCAAAGACAGCAGTGCACCGCACAGCCCGTACTCCTTCTGCCTGTGCCCGGCATAACCGCTTCCGCCCACCACCAGCAACGCCATCAGGAGCACGGGAACTCCCCATGCCATCGCCACCTGAAGATATTCATTGAACACATATTCGGGTGACCCCGCCACCCGTTCCTCGGTTTCCGTGTAGTTGCCCGCCGAGAAATAATCTTCCTGCGCCTGCCCATAGGCACCGGGAACGCCGTCCCAGCCGTATCCGCGCCACGGTTGTCCGGCTATGGCGTGCACGGACACCTTCCACATCAGCAGCCTTCCGTCTGCCGAGTCCTTCTTCATCAGGTAAACACCGGCAAGTATCCCTCCTGCGAGCAATATCAGCAGAATTGTTCCCGCTTTCGTCCGTCTCGGGTGACAACGGATGTAGGCGTGAATCCCCTTCCGGTAATGCATATATGCGATGTATGCCGACGAGACCGCCCCGGCCATCCATGCCGAGCGGCTCATTCCGGCCGGCAACACACAAATAAGGAGTACCAACACGGATAAGGCTATATAATAGATTGCCGTTTTCTTTTCCTTCCTACGCTTCAGCCATTCATACAGACAGACCGGAAGCGTCATGGCAAGGAAACCGGAGTAAGGTCCCGGATTGTAGAAAGAGCCGGTAAGGGCATAGAGCGAATGCTTGGAGACGGTAAAGCCATATACCTGTGCAAGCCCCCATACCGCTTCTACCGCACCGGCAAGGATGAAGAGCCAGGTGATTAAAACCGGTATGCCATGCAATGCCTTCTTAATAAAAGAACTGTTCTCCATGCTCCTTCAATATAAATAACTGTTCCTCACGTCCGCGGCTCAAATCACGCAACCACAACACGGCACCGGAAGGAATACGGTCATACTTCAGCCTGTCTGTCACCGCTGTCTGCCTTCCCAACGATATCCAGCCTTCTGCGCCATTCTGGTAAAACAATTCATACTCATCGCCCGGACGGATAAAATTATCATCGTTGCGGGGAACAATATGAATCCTGTCCACCCGGCATTCTTTCTTCAAATCAACGGTTATCGGTTCCCTGTTTTGTTCTTTGGACTGATAATAGGACAGGATATCCCCATCCGTCATATAGTTCCCTGTATGCCTCAAGTCCATGGCAGCCGGAATCCGGTACAGTTCCGCATCCAGTTTCAGTCCGTCTTTCCCATAAAAGGCGATTTCGGCTATCTCGGTATATCTTACTCCCGGAGGAGTGATGCGTATGTATCTGACGGGACTGTCGGGAAGTGAGTCCAGCCACACATAGTTTGTCCTGATTGTATCCTTGATGTGTGCCAACAATACCGTCTGCCGGAAGTCCGCCGAACGTGCCCCCTCTATGATACTTCCGGTCAGGGCCGCCACGTATTCCTTCATCTGGATGTGGAGGGGATACTTCCTGAAAAGTTCTGCTGTCCGGGTATGTAAAGTATCGGGGACATAGGTATGCACCTTTCCATCCTTATCCAGGCTGAAAGGGTATCCGGCAGCTGAATAAACCCCTCCTTTTGACTTCTGATACATGGGAAGAAAACGGATGCCCGGCTCCAGATTGTGGAAAGTCACTTCCTGTCCGGCACGTTCGGCCCTGTCGACAGCCGTCATTGCCCCGCATGAGAAAATACAGAGACTGACCTCTTTCACCTCGGGCGGACATTGTATCTTTACCTTTGCGCTGTTCTTGCCGAAATATTCAGCCGTCACATCTTCCAGCTGTCCCCAATACTGCTTACGGAAAACTTTTCCCTTGGGACGTCCGTCATCCGCCCCTCTTTCCGGCTCCGTCTGGGTAATCCAGAATGGGACAAACAGCCCTGTGGTATCCCTTAATATAGTCCAGGAGTGCGCCCCGCTGATATAAGGTGAAGCAATGTAGCAGTCGGTACCTACAGGGATGCCCAATGCGCGGAGGATATAGACCGTGATGTCGCATGATTCGGGACATTGCCCGGTGTGGTGGTCGAGCAGGAACAGACCGCCGCAATGCGGGAGGCTGAAGTGGGTATTCCATATAAATCCCTCTTCTTTAAACTTCTTACGGACAGCCTTTACCACCTCCAGCACATCGCTGCCGCCATACATCGAATCGACGGTTGCGGCATACCGGTCATAATAGACCCTTCTCCATGCTTCCAGAGGCTCGTTTGCAATGCGGTATGGGAGTACATATTCGCAAAAGTCATCAAATGAATAATATTTTGCCCACGGACGTTTTCCCCACACTTCAAAAGCATGGTCGATATTGTCTATCAGATAGTCGGCTGTTATGACCTCCGCATCATATACCTTGCGGGTGTCTCTATAAGAAAAATGACTCCATACCCTTTTCACCGAATCCAGCCACGGGCCTTCGCGATATACCGTAGCCATCCATCTCAGGCTCTTCAGGGAATCAATCCGGGGGTCGGCATAAAAGTAGCAGTTCTCCATGTGCTCTATCAGGTAACAGGCCGCCTTGTATTTCAGCTCGTCGCCGGCATAGTGCTCCAGCACTTTCTCCAGTTCGGCCCTGTTCTTACCGGCGCGTTCCAGAGTGCCCTCCATGCCGTTCCTCCGGCTGCAGGCCATCACCAGCGACAGGCACACCACCCATAAACCAAGAAAAAGTATCCTTTTATTCATTTCACTCTATCTTTTTAAATACCCTGTCCCAGCGGATATGTCCGTCGGCAGGGTCTTTCGATTTCCATATTCTTGTTGCTTTTCCCACTATGTAGCTTTCGGGCAGCAGTCCCCAATACCGCGAATCGCGGGAGTTCTCCATGTTGTCGCCCGATACAAAGTAATAGTTCTCTTTAAACCGATACTCCCTTATCAGGCTGTCGCCCAAGTAAATAAGTTTATCCCTCAATGAAAGTTCCTTTTTTTGTTCGTACCTTATGATATGTTGATAAAATAATATTGAAATGCTATCCAATGATACCACCTGCCCTTTTGCCGGGACAGGCAATGGACCGAATTCCTTTATCGTCCATCCCAACCGTTTGCTCCACGGAAAACTCTCCATAACCACTCCCCGTGAATCGTTTTCCGTCAGGGCGGAGATGCGTCTTTGGGCGGCCATATTTCCTAATTCTTCCCCTGTTCCGCGTATCCTATAGAATCCGTTCCTTATTTCCAGCGTATCTCCCGGC
>ERZ791919.2043-NODE-2043-length-15376-cov-2.884146_pt1 | contig 15376 bp, 15 predicted proteins | sample MGYA00510137_ERZ791919 | MGnify/ENA primary metagenome ERZ791919 (study PRJEB30046, sample SAMN00792059) | human gut metagenome | study: EMG produced TPA metagenomics assembly of the A metagenome-wide association study of gut microbiota in type 2...
ATTCATATGGAATAACGGAAAATTAATATTCAATTTAGAAAAATTATAATAATGACTATAGATTGATTATAAATGCGAGATAATAATGACTGGAGGACATATGAAGAAAACGGTTTTAGTTGTTGAAGACCAGGAAATGAACAGAGAAATTCTTAAAGCCTTATTAGAAGACAGATATACTGTTATTGGGGCTGAGAATGGTCTTGAGGCATTAGAAATTTTAAAAACAGACAGTGAACGTATTTCTGCAATTTTATTAGACATTGTAATGCCGGTTATGGACGGATATGGATTTCTTGAAGAATTTAAGAAAGAACCGGAATATAATAAAATACCTGTAATTGTAACAACAGATAAAGATGCGGATGAAACGGAAGAGAAGGCCTTGGCTTTAGGCGCTAATGATTTTGTAAATAAGCCATATAATATCAAAGTATTGCTTAGAAGAATCGATAATCTTATCGATATGAAAGAATCTATTTACAGACTTAGAGATGCTGAAAGAGATTCTTTGACAGGAGCTTATAACAGAAAGGCTTTTTATAGAAAGGCAAAAGAAATAATAAAAAGTAATCCGGAAGAAAAATATCAAATTATTGCGTCAGATATAGAAAAATTTAAATATTTTAATGATGCATTTGGATGGAAAGAGGGAGACAGCCTTTTAAAATTTTATACTGAGATGCTAAATGGAATATTTGAAAATAAGGATGTGTTGTTTGCCCGTGCCCATTCAGATATTTTTTACTTTTTATCTAAGGAATCCGATAATATAATTAATACTTTAATATATGCTACGAAGATGGTATATCAGAGATTTTATGAAGCAAAAATAAGTTTTAAATTTGGTGTATACAATATTGAAGATAAGAGCATCATTATAAATTCTATGTGCGATAATGCTATTGCAGCATGTAATCAGGCTAAACTCACATATGATCATGATGTGTACATATATGACGATGCATTAATGAGTAAAAATCAGCAGAATATTCAGATTACAAAAACTATGAAACAATCTCTTATGAATGAGGATTTCAAGGTGTATTATCAGCCTAAATATGATATTCAGACTAATAAGATGATTGGAGCAGAGGCACTTATAAGATGGCAACATCCGGAATTAGGATTTATTTCGCCGGGTGAATTTATTCCGATATTTGAAGAAAATGGATTTATTACTGAACTCGACATATATATATGGGAGCATGTATGTGGATTCATTGAGAAAATGAAGAATGAACACAATAAGATTCTTCCGGTATCTGTCAATGTATCAAGAAAAGATATTTACAAAGAAGGACTTCCGGAGATTCTTAAAAGTATGGTTGAAAGACATAATCTATCACCTACATACTTACACTTAGAAATTACAGAATCAGCATATATGGAAAATACTGAAAATATTTTAGAAGTAGTCAGAAGATTAAAAGAATATGGATTTATTATAGAGATGGATGACTTTGGAAGTGGATATTCATCATTGAATATTTTAGCTGAACTTCCAATAGATATAATTAAGCTTGATATGAAATTCATTCAGAATGAACAGAAAAATAAGAATAGCCATAATATTATCAGTTCAATAGTAAATCTGGCAAAATGGATGAATCTTATAATTGTAGTTGAAGGTGCAGAGACAGAAGAACATATTCAGTATTTGAGAAGATTAAAATGTAATTTTGTACAGGGATATTATTTCTCAAGACCGATACCTGAACAGGAATTTAAAAATAAATTATTAAGTGAAGATATAATTCCAATTTTTAATTTAGAGAGTTATAAAGAGTACAAGAAATTATCAATAGATGACCAGAACGGCGAGACAGAAGTGATAGTCCTTGTGGATGAATTACAAAGAAACCGTGAAATGTTTAGAAACTATCTGGATACGGAATATAGATTTGTAGAGTTTGACAATGAAGAAGAAGCTTATCAATTTATAAAGAAGAATTATTACAACATTATTTTAACAGTTGTAGATACTAATATAAATGAAGAAGATAAGTTTCATTTACTTTACGAAATGAAAAAGAACGATAAATTAGATGAGATTCCGGTATTATATACAACAGGTGACAATGAAAATGTATATAAAGATATTGCATTTAAAAACGGTGCAGATGGTATGCTGTTTAAACCATATGACAAATATGAATTAAACAATACGGTTGAAAGATTATTTGAAGAGCATCGTAAAAAGGTAATTCAGAAATTACGAGTTGTTGAAGGTCAGGTTAAACTTGATACAATGACAGGACTTCTTAACAGAAAAGAGTTTGAAAGACAGGTAAGATTGTTCTTGAGCAGTTCAGGAAAAGAAGCTATATTCCTTATGATTGATATTGATAATTTTAAGGGAGTAAATGATAGTCTTGGACACATTATGGGTGATCAGGCAATAATTAATGTGGCCAATATTCTTGACAGTGCTTTTTCAGAAGAAAATTTATCGTGTAGATTTGGTGGAGACGAATTTGCTGTATTTATAAAGCGTGGAATGACAATAGATGAACTTAATAACGAAATGGAAATATTGAGAAATAAACTACGTATTAATGTGGGAGAAATGAAGATTTCATGTTCAATAGGTGTTGCAATGTTTCCGGCTCATGCGACAGAATATAAAGAACTTTACAGATGTGCTGACATGGCACTTATTCAGGCTAAGAAATTAGGAAAGAATCAGTTCCAGATATATACAGGTAATGAAGAAATGTCAATGCCTATAGATGTTAGAAACATGGGATGGCTTATTGAAGAATCACATGAAATTATATTTATATGCAATGAAAAAACAAAAGAATTATTGTATATGAATCGTGCAGCAAAGGAAGAATTAACTTCTGATAAAACAAAAGAACTTATTGGATTAAAATGTCATGAGACAATATGGGATTCGAATGCACCATGTGAACATTGTGATAAATTCTGTAATGAACTTATTAAAGAAGTTGACGTTAAGAATGAGGATACAGGTAAGACATATAATATTAGAATAAGAAAAGTACCTTGGAATTCAGGGTATGCGCTTATACATTTTGCAGAAGATATTACAAAGAAAATACAGGAGGATAATATTATTAATGGAATGCTTGATAATATTAGATTTGGACTGGAAGAAGAAAAATACATATATTGGCACGTATCAATGGATACCAATATTTGCGATTTAGGAACAAAGACAAAAGAAACATTTAATGTAGAAGCGGATAATGTTGATTATATAGAATTTATTAAGGGAAATGTAATCGTAAATGAAGACGTTTATAAATTTATTGAATTCTATAAACAAACAAAATTACAGAAAACAAATAAAAAAATTCAGATAAATTGTTTTGACAAGGATGGAAAAGTAAGAAAAGCTTTATTAAGTCATATTGTTTTATACACACCAACTGAAAAAAACAATGGAGTAATTGGATTGCTTAATTATATTGATTAAATGAAGTTGCAAAGATTATAATTTTATGCAGATAATTAAAGTTTTGCAAGTGTTTAGTTAATATTTAACAGGCAGTAAATATTACAAGAAAATCTGAATCTGTAAATACTTTAAATAATCTGAATTTTGACACCTACATTTATATATTGTATAATGTGTGTGTTTGCAGCCATAAGGAGCCGTAAGGCTCCTTATGTTATATATCGGGGAAAAGAAACAGGATATATAAAGACTATACTTGATTATGTAGTTGGTGCGTACAAAGGCTTCTATTGTTTGATAAGTCAAAGAGGTATCACTTTGATAAGAAAATTTCAATGAACAAAGGATTATGGGTATCCTTAATTAGCCCAAATATAAAAAGGAGGAAGTAAATGTTTGGATTAAAAAAAGATAAGAAACTGGAAGCACAAGTGTTTGTTGACTATGAACATTGGTATTATGCATATAGAAATAAGTTTCAGATGAAGCCTAATATTGAAGAGTGGATTGAAGAACTAAAACAGGAATATAATGTTACAAGTTTATATGTTTTTGGGGATTTTTCAAAATACAATATAGGAAATGATTTAGAAAGATTAAAAGGAATTACTAAGAATATTATACATACAGCCAGCGATAAAGAAGGCGTTGATAAAGATTTTACGGATGTGATTATTTTAGATGCGATTTATAGAAGTGCTGCAAAAAAGGACAAAACTAAAGTATATGTTTTATTTACAGGGGATGCGCATTTTACTAAAGTTGCAGAGTATTTAAAAGAAATAGGTAAAAAAGTTATTATTTATGGGGTTAAATATTCATTTAGTAATAAGTTAAAATCAGTTGCAACAAGTTATGTTGAGATGCCAAGACAGTCTCAGGAAAAACATCATTATAATGAACTTATTTTAAATAGTTTATATAAACAGAAACAGAAGAACCGTTCAGTTGTTACATATTGGAAGACTATACAATGTGTAGCGGATTACAATAAAGTTCCTAAGGATAAAGTAAGGATTGCTGTTGATGGTTTGATAAAACAAAAATATTTATATAAGGAAGATAAGAAATTTAAGAGAGGAAAAGTTGTTTCCATATTAAAGGCAGATTGGGATAAGATTTCAAATGATGGTATTTGGGAGAAGGAATAAAAATTCCGTTTATCTAAAAGCAAATTCCACAGCACGATGGAAGAGTGAAATTTAAAATTTTAATTTTGGAAGGAATAAAAATATTAAAAAACAGTTGATTTTTTTGCTACAAAAAGTTAGTATAGAAAAAGATTAATTATTTATAAGACGTTGAGAGGAAGAAGTAACTTAATTGTACTTGCAAGAGAGTAATCGGTTGGTGTGAGATTATGAAGTAGATTTTGTGAAATACATCCTGGAGTTACAACCTGAAAAGAAATGAGTAGGGAATGTCGGGAGCGCCCGTTATAGCGCAAGAGTGTGTTTGCACTCGTAGAGGAAGATTTCGTGAGAAATTTTTATTTAGAGGTGGTACCGCAGTTAATGCCCTCTGTATCGTAAGATGCAGAGGTTTTTTTTATGTATGGCAAGGTCATATTTATGAATCTAAGCTTAAAAAATGCAATTTTAATTTTCGCAGATAATAGAAAATTGCATATCGGTATCAAAAATTTAATAAGTATCCTAATAACTTGAAACACTTATAAAGAAATTTAATGAATTTTAATTTAAGAAAGGAAAAAAAGATGACAATTTATGATGAATTAGTAGCACGTGGTCTTATAGCCCAGGTTACAGATGAAGAAGAAATTAAAGAATTAATTAACACAGGAAAAGCAACATTTTATATTGGATTTGATCCTACAGCAGATTCACTTCATGTAGGTCATTTTATGGCTTTATGTCTTATGAAGAGATTACAGATGGCAGGCAACAGACCTGTTGTATTGCTTGGTGGTGGAACAGGATACATAGGTGATCCTTCAGGACGTAACGATTTACGTCAGATGCTTACACCTGAAACAATTGAACATAACTGCGAATGTTTTAAGAAGCAGATGGAAAGATTTATTGATTTTGGAGAAGGTGGAGCTATTGCAGTAAACAATGCTGATTGGTTATTAAAACTTAACTACATTGATGTATTACGTGAAGTAGGACCATGTTTCTCAGTTAACAATATGCTTCGTGCAGAATGCTACAAGCAGAGAATGGAAAAAGGTTTAACATTCCTTGAATTTAACTATATGATTATGCAGTCATATGACTTTTATCATTTATTTAAAGAATATGGATGTAACATGCAGTTTGGTGGAGATGATCAGTGGTCAAATATGTTAGGTGGTACAGAATTAATCCGTCGTAAACTTGGAAAAGATGCCTATGCCATGACAATTACACTTCTTATGAATTCAGAAGGAAAGAAAATGGGTAAGACAGCTAACGGAGCAGTATGGCTTGACGCTAATAAAACATCTCCATTTGAATTTTACCAGTACTGGAGAAATGTAGGAGATAAAGATGTATTAAAATGTATCCGTATGTTAACATTCCTTCCACTCGAAGAAATTGATAAGATGGATGAATGGGAAGGAAGCCAGTTAAATAAAGCAAAAGAAATTCTTGCATTCGAACTTACAAAGATGGTTCATGGTGAAGAAGAAGCAAAGAAAGCTGAAGAAGCATCAAAGGCATTATTTGCAGGTGGTGGAGATGATTCAAATATGCCAACATCTACAATTACACATGAACAGTTAACAGATGGTGGAATTGGAATCATGGATTTAATGGTAACTTGTGGATTAGCAGGAACAAAGAGTGAAGCAAGAAGACTTGTACAGCAGGGTGGCGTATCTGTTAATGATGAGAAAGTTACAGATATAGGTTTTGTTGTTACAGAATCAATGTTAAAAGACGGAGCTAAGATTAAAAAGGGTAAGAAGAAATTCCATAAGGCAATTATGGACTAAGCTTTAATTCAGAATCGATAATACAAAAAGTAGAACACTTATTACATTCTAAGTAATTATGGTAAGAAATTTTCATAGAATGTAATAAGTGTTTTTTTAGGTATGTTTATGAGTGAAAAAATAGAAAATTTATTGAATGTTGCCTTGGAAGCTAATATTCAGGAATTAGATAAATGCCGGGAACTATCAGCAGGTTTTAATCCAATAGATAACTCCTGGGATTTGATTATAAGGTTCACGGGAACTCCGGATTTTTTAGAAAAATATAATGGAATACAATATGAAATATTGTCAAATAATTTTGCGATATTATCTGTGCGAAAAGAAACTATTGATAAACTTGCTGAGGATGACAGTGTTATTTATATTGAAAAAGCAAAACCGTTATATTTTGCAGTTATAAATAACAGAAGTGAAGCATGTGTTACAAATGCACAGAATCAGTTTGGTATATATGGAGAAGGGGTGATTATTGCGGTAATAGACAGTGGAATAGATTATGCAAATTCAGCATTTATAGATGAATTTGGGAAAACTAGAATTATTGAGATTTGGGATCAGACAATAGGGAATGGTGAAAATACATACGGTTTTAACAGAGGAACATTTTATACGGATAGTCAGATAAATGCAGCAATAAATGCGCCGGATTTTAGAGAAAGATATGAAATTGTACCATCAAGAGATTATTCAGGACATGGAACTCATGTAGCAGGTATTGCTGCAGGAAATTTTGCAAACGATAAAAGAAATAATATCGGAATAGCAACTAAAAGCAAATTGTTAATTGTTAAATTGGCGACACCGAGAGAAAATTCGTTTCCGACAACAATAGAACTTATGGAAGCAATTGATTATGTAACAAGGAAAGCAGAAGAGCTGCAAATGCCGATTGTTATAAATTTAAGTTTTGGAAATAACTATGGTTCTCATGATGGAACATCATTGCTTGAAACATATATTAACGAGATATCTGCAAAGGAAAGAATATCCGTTGTAATAGGTTCAGGAAACGAAGGAAATGCGGGGGGACATACAAGTGGAAAAATCGATACAGGTGAAACAGAAAATATAGAATTTGCAGTATCAAATTATCAAAATTCCCTTAATTTGCAAATATGGAAGTCTTATGCAGATATATTTGAAATAGAATTAATTTCACCAACAGGCGAAAGTACCGGAATTTTTACTGATGCAAATGAAGTTATGAAATATAATATCTCTTCAGATAGAACAAGGTTGATGGTATATTATGGAACACCTAAACCTTATAGCATATATCAGGAGGTATATGTTCAATTCGTGCCTGAAGATATGTATATTCAGTCAGGTATTTGGACTGTGAGGATAACATCGGTTAAATCAGTGTTAGGAGCGTATAATATGTGGTTGCCTGTTGAGGCTTCATTAGGTACAAATACAAGGTTTTTAAATCCTATACCTGACACTACGTTGACAATTCCATCGACTGCTTCTAAAGCAATTACTGTAGGAGCGTATGATAGTAACAGGCAGACATATGCAGACTTTTCAGGAAGAGGATTTACAAGAGAAACAAATCAAATTAAACCGGATATTGTAGCACCGGGAGTAGATATAATATCGGCGGCAGTTGGCGGAGGACTTTCATCAAAAAGTGGAACATCAATGGCAACGCCATTTGTTTCAGGAGCAGCAGCGTTGCTTATGGAATGGGGAATAATTAATGGAAATGACAGATATTTGTATGGAGAAAAACTTAAGGCTTATCTGATAAGAGGAGCAAGAAAAATAGATGGATTTAAAAAATGGCCAAATCCTATGATGGGATGGGGAGCATTATGTATTAGAAATAGTATACCGAGATGATATTTGAAATTTGTACTATAGGACTATAGACTTTATGGACAAATAATGGTATAGTTGTCTAGTTACCCGTTTGAAGTTGTTTATTTTATAAAGTAAATTGCGTGGTATACAACATATGCCAATTAATTAGTGGTATATATTTTGATATTTGAATTTGATAATACGTTAGTTTGTAGTTATATATACATTTGGAGGAATAATGATGAAGAAGACAGGAATTTTAACTGACAGTCATAGCGGAATAACACAGGAAGAAGCTAAAAAACTTGGGATATATGTGTTGCCAATGCCATTTTACATTAATGATCAATGTCATTACGAAGGTAAAGATATAAGTAGAGAAGAATTTATAGAATTGCTTAAAAATGATGAGAATGTAAGTACATCACAGCCATCACCTGAGGCAGTTATGAACTTATGGGATGAAATTTTAAAAGAATACGAAGAATTAGTTTATATACCAATAAGCAGTGGACTTAGTGGCTCATGTTCAACAGCAATGGCTATGGCACAGAATGATGATTATGATGGCAAAGTTTTTGTAGTTGATAACGGAAGAGTTTCAACGCCTATGAAACAGTCTGTTTTAGATGCAATCGAGTTGTTAAATGAAGGTTGTAGTGCGAAGGAAATAAAGAACAGACTTGAAGATGCAAAAGGAAAAATGGGAATTTTTGTTGCTGTAGATGATTTGAAATATTTAAAGAAAGGTGGAAGAATTTCATCTAGTGTAGCACTTGTAGGTGGAATGCTTAAAGTTAAGCCAATTTTAAAATTTGATATTGGTACACTTGATTCTTTTAAAAATTGTAGAGGATTGATAAAGGCAAAAACAGTAATGATAGAGGAAGTGAAAAGAATAGTTACAACAGACTATGCAGAAGACTTTGAAAAAGGAAATGTACATATTTTAGCAGCATCAAGTGCTGATGAAGAAGAAACAAAGAAGTGGGTTAATGAAATACAGGAAGCTTTCCCTGGAATAAAAGTGTTATGGGATTATTTACCAATGGGAATAACATGTCATATTGGACCGGGAGGACTTGGAATAGGATATTCTGTAAGACCATAAAGATGTAAATATTTATTATTATGAAGATATTGTATTAAAAGTAAAATTTTCTTAACACGTTTTAGTACAATTTTATACATAGATAGTTGAAAGAGATAGCAAAATTATGATATAATTTGCATATAATATATGTGGAGGTGATTATAATGTTATCTATACAGGAATCAATAAGACCATCTGCTGATTTAAGAAATCATTATAATGAAATATCTCGGCAATGCAGAGAGGAAGAAGCAGTAATTATTACAGTAAATGGTAGAGGAGATACAGTTTCTCTATCATATGAAGAATATAAAAATATGAAAGCACGAATAGAGTTGTTAGAAGTGCTAGCTGAAGCAGAGGATGATGTAAAAAATGGTAGGGTGGCCCCGATAAGTGATACATTTGATGATTTACGTAAAATGTTTCAGGAGGGGTAAGTGATGAAATATGAGGTGATAAGAACTGATACAGCTGATGCAGGAATTAGAAAAATAATACTATATATTGCTCAGAATTTTGGAAATACGGTTGCACTTGAAAAACTAGATGATATTGAAAAGAGAATTCTTCAGTTAGGTGAAGATCCATATATTGGAACAAATCCAAGATATTCTATACTTAGGCGACAGGGCTATAAAGTACTTATTTTAGAAAAAAATTTAGTTTTTTATAAAATTGATGAAGTAAACAAGCAGGTAGTTGTATATGCAGTTATAGATCAACGACAGGATTATTTGAATATTATACAAGGTTTATAAATTAATAAAAAGTTTTAAATTGAATAAAAATGTTAAAGGGAATCCTTCTTAACGAGTATGTTAAGGAGGATTTCCTGTATTTAGAGAATGTTTTTATGTCAGATTTATAGTAAAGAAAAATTGTTTATAGGTCAGGTTTATATTGTAGAAAATTTAAAATAGTTTCAGGTGTGACAGGATGATTGTAAGAGTTAGTTTACTAATCACACTCCGTGTTACATATGTGAATGTGTAAAAAGCATGAATGATATAAAAAATATGGTCAAAAATAAGTAGAAAAGGAGAAGAAAAATGAAAGATAAAATTTTTGGCGTATTACAGCGAGTAGGAAGATCATTTATGCTTCCAATAGCAATTCTACCGGTTGCAGGTTTATTGCTTGGACTTGGTAGTTCATTTACGAATGAAACAATGTTAAAGACATACGGACTTTGGAATGTAATGGGACCGGGAACATTATTTAATGCTATATTTCAGGTTATGAGTGATGCAGGGAATATAGTATTTGCTAATCTACCTATTATATTTGCAATGGGCGTTGCCATTGGTATGGCTAAGAAAGAAAAAGAAGTTGCAGCACTGTCGGCAGCAATAGCATTTTTTATAATGCATGCATCAATTGGCGCAATGATAACAATTAACGGCGGAGCAGAAAAAATGTTAGAAGGTGCTACAGCTGATGTTGTGGGCATAACTTCTCTTCAGATGGGAGTTTTTGGTGGTATTATTGTAGGATTAGGAGTTGCAGCATTGCATAATAAATTTTACAAAATACAGTTGCCACAGGTGCTATCGTTTTTTGGAGGAACAAGATTTGTCCCTATTATATGTTCTTTGGTATATACGTTAGTAGGTATTTTAATGTTCTTTATATGGCCTGTAATTCAAAGTGGTATATATTCCGTTGGTGATTTAGTACTTAATTCAGGATATGCAGGAACCTGGGTGTATGGATTTATGGAAAGATTATTGATTCCATTTGGTCTTCATCATGTATTCTATCTTCCGTTCTGGCAGACAGGTGTTGGTGGAACGATGGAAGTTGGAGGACAGCTAATAGAAGGTGCTCAAAATATATTTTTTGCACAGCTTGCTGATCCTACAGTTACTGAATTTTCAGTTTCAGCGACAAGATTTATGTCAGGAAAATTTCCTCTTATGATTTTTGGGCTTCCGGGTGCTGCACTTGCAATGTATAAAACGGCAAAACCAGAGAAAAAGAAAGAAGTTGAAGGACTTTTATTATCAGCTGCGCTTACATCCATGATTACCGGAATTACAGAGCCGTTAGAATTCACATTCCTTTTTGTTGCACCTTTACTTTATGGCATACATTGTGTATTTGCGGGACTTGCATATATGCTTATGCATGTATTTAAAGTTGGTGTAGGGATGACTTTTTCAGGCGGTCTTATTGATATGTTTCTTTTTGGTATAATGCAGGGAAATGCAAAGACAAACTGGATATGGATTGTTATAGTAGGTGTGGTATATTTTATTGTCTATTATCTGTTGTTTAGTTTTTTAATAAATAAACTTGATTTAAAAACACCGGGAAGAGATGATAGTGATGAAGTTAAATTATATAGAAGAAGTGATGTCGAAGCAAAGAAAAAAGGTGAAGCAAAAGCAGATAATGTAAATTCGTCAGATGAATTATCAGAAATGATTTGCAAAGGACTAGGTGGAAAGAAAAATATATCAGATGTAGATTGTTGTGCCACAAGACTTAGATGTACGGTTTATAAAGCAGAATTAGTAAATGATTCATTACTAAAAAATACAGGAGCGTCAGGGGTTGTCCATAAAGGAAATGGTGTGCAGATTATTTATGGACCAAGAGTAACAGTTATTAAATCTAATTTTGAGGATTATCTGGAAACAGCTCCAAATATAGAGTATAATAAAAAAGATAATGCCGTTAAAAATGAAGACAAAGAAGATGATATTTTTAATGAAGATAAGGACAAAAAGAAAATAGTTAAATCAATTGTAATTTCAAGTCCTATTACAGGAATATCTGCAAATTTGGATACAGCAGCAGATGAAGCATTTGCAAGTAGAATGATGGGAGATGGCGCGATAGTCACTCCGACAGATGAAATTGTTGTGGCACCTGATGATGGAGAAATTATATTTGTATTTGATACTAAACATGCAGTAGGGTTTACAACTAAAGATGGAATAAGTATGATTATTCACATTGGAATTGATACTGTAAAATTAGGCGGACAGGGATTTAGCGTATTAGTAAAAGCAGGTGACAAAATGAAAAAAGGTGATACAATAATGAAACTTGATTTAGAATATTTAAAACAAAATGCACCATCAGTTGCTTCACCTGTTATATGTACTGAATTAGCTGACAATCAGAAAATCAGATTAGTTGCAGAAGGAAAAATAAATGCAGGCGAAGAGTTATTTGCAATTGATTTTTATGAGTAAAATACGAATGTATTAAGATATGTATAGATATGCATATTTACAAAAATACAATTGGAGAATTATATAAATTATGAGAACAATACTTTATGCTTTATTTGGATATATTTCAGGTAGTGTTTTATATGCTAAAAATTTTATGAAATTATTTAATAAAGAAGAATTAATTGAAGAAAGTAAAGATAAGAATCCGGGAACAGCAAATGCATTTATGTACGGAGGAATGACTTGTGGAATCATGACACTTATATGTGAACTTTTAAAGGGAATTGTACCGGTACACATGTATATAAATGGAGCAACACCACAGGAAATGGGAATAATTCCGCTAGCAATTGTTTTAACTATGCCTGTTGTTGGCCATGTGTGTTCTATGTTTGACAATTTCCATGGAGGAAAAGGAATTGCCGTAACATTTGGATGCCTGTTAGGGCTAGCACCTGATATAAAGGCTGTAATTATTTTGGCATTATTTTTTATATTTTACTCACTAATATTTAGAGTAATTCCACATTTTTACAGAACAATAGTTACTTATGTGAGTACATTGGCGGGACTATTCATATTAAATGAAAATCAGGCAGTGAATATTGGATTTTTATTTATTACATTAGTTGTGTTAGTAAGACTACATCAAAGTACAGAAGTTAGAGAAAAGTTAAGGATTAAATTATTATGGATGCGTTAATATTATCATGTGGCACAGGCGGTGGACATAATGCAGCAGGTGCAGCTATAAAAGAAGAACTAATTAAAAGAGGATATAATGTTAAATTTTTCAATCCATATGCTTTAAAAAGTAACAGGCTTGCAAGAGTTATAGACAGGGCATACGTAGGACTTGTACAGAAAGCTCCAAATGTATTTGGAGTTGTGTATAAAATTGGAAATGCTTACAGAAAACTTCCTTTTCATTCTCCGGTCTATTATGCAAATGGAAGAATTGCAGCAATAATAGAAGATTATATTCAAAAAAACAAATGCGACATAATAATTATGCCACATTTGTTCCCGGCAGAAATCATCACTCAAATGAAAAGAAAAGGATATGAACTTCCACCTACAGTTTTTGTTGGAACTGATTATACATGTATTCCGTTTACAGAGGAAACAGAATGTGATTATTATGTTATTCCTGCCAAGGATTTGGAAAAAGAATATATTAAGCGTGGGATAAAAAAAGAAAAATTAAGACCTTTTGGAATTCCGGTTAGAGAGGTATTTGATCATAGCATTAATATGGATGAGGCTAAACTAGAACTTGGACTTAGTGTTAGTAACAGATATATTTTGGTATCAGGCGGAAGCATTGGTGCGGGAAATGTTGAAAAAGTTGTAAAGAATTTATCCGATTATTATGAGGAAACAAATGTAAAATTAATAATAATTTGTGGAAATAACAAAAAACTTTTGAATAAACTTAAGGACAAATATAGTGAGAAATGTATTTTAATAGGTCATACGAACGATATTGCAAAATACATGATGGCAAGTAATTTAATTATCGGAAAACCCGGTGGGTTGTCTTCTACCGAGGCAGCAGTTGTAGGAAAGCCTTTTATCCATATTACACCTATTCCGGGGTGCGAAACTTACAACATGAGATATTTTTACAGCAAAGGAATGAGTATTCCGGTTAAAAGAATTACAGAAAAATTTGGAAAGATATGTGATAAAACAATGGAAGAAGACAATAAAAAGAAAATGATTTGTCAGCAGAAAAATAATATTTCAGCTAATGCACGAATTCTTATTGGTGATATGGCTGATGAATTGTGTAAAACTAAATTGTAATTTGTAGTAAGTTTGTTTGATATCATATCGTATATTTTGCCAATATAATCATAAAAGTCAATGATATTTGAAAAAATCAAATATTGTTGGCTTTTTTTAAGTTCATTTAAGGTTGGCATTTTATTATATGACCATAAGATGAAACTCAGTTAGATAAGTGAAATGAAGTGTAAGATATGAGACATAAATTTTTAGTAGGAATTATGGCAGTAACAATGGTAGGTGCATCTCTTAGTGGGTGTGTAGGCAGTTCAGGAAAACAATCAAATGAAGAAAAGACTGTTTATGGACAGGTAAGCAAGGTATATGATGATGAAATAACTATAAAGCTTGGGACTTTAAATGTATAGCGAATTATATTATAAAAATTTACTTCAAATAAAAAACGGAATTGGAAAAATCCAACTCTGTTTTTATTTGATTAAACAACTTTCTTGATTTTAGACCATTTGCCATAAATCTTTTTACCATTTACAGTAGTTCCGTCATCTGATAAAACAATAGAAGTTTCAGTCCTAGTAGTATCAGCATAAACTGATTTTAGATTAATACATCCAATTCCCAAAGAAACTATATTTAATGATAATATTGTTGATAAAATTAATTTGTCTGATTGTTTCATATAACAAATCCTCCTTTTAATATTTTAATTGTTGTACATATAATAGAATGCGAAACTAAAATGAACTTTAAATGGCAGTCGGTGTTGAAAAATAATCTAAATTTAATTAAAATTTATTGTGTAATAACAGATAAAAATAAAATGAGTAAGGTTAATTTTTTATAATAAATATTTTAGGTGGTTAATCCGATTAAAAAATAAAATACATATTAGAAGAGGAGTAGAAAATTATGAATAAGGGAATAATATTTGATGTAGACGGAACAATTTTAGATTCAATGAAAATCTGGATGGATGCAGGAAAAATATATTTGGATAAGTTTGGAATTGAGGAAAAAGAAAATATTGCAGAGGTTTTATTTGATTTAACGATGGCTGAAGGTGCAAAATACATAAAAGAAACATATAAATTGGATAAAACTATACAGGAAATTATTGATGGAATAAACAGTGTTGTATATGAATTTTATGAAAAGGAAGCAATGCC
>ERZ791919.2044-NODE-2044-length-15369-cov-48.552109_pt1 | contig 15369 bp, 9 predicted proteins | sample MGYA00510137_ERZ791919 | MGnify/ENA primary metagenome ERZ791919 (study PRJEB30046, sample SAMN00792059) | human gut metagenome | study: EMG produced TPA metagenomics assembly of the A metagenome-wide association study of gut microbiota in type 2...
TGATATCTTTTTTTCCAACTTCAAAAAATGGGCGCAAAAAAACCCGGAAGCCGTTCTGTCTCCCTTTACAGGGACACAAACTGTCACCCCCTGCGAGGGAGCGGAATTGTCCGCTCCCTCATTTCTTTTTGCTGCCTTATGCTGGGAATGGAATGATCTCACTGAGCGGTGGGAGCAGTTTCGGCTGCTTCTCGTCCGGCTGCATGGCGCTGTCCAACGTGCCGATGTCCCGGTAAATGATGCGGATAGACTGGCTGGAATTGCGGGAGTATTTTGTTTCCCGTTCACCGACCTCAATGCGCTGAATGAACAGCCGCAGCAGTTCCGGTGTCAGCGTATCAATTGCTGTGTACTGCTTTGCCTTTTCAATGAAAGCATCCACGTTCGCTTCGCGCGCCTGAAGCTGTGCCAGACGTTGTTCTTTCTGCGGAATCTGTTCCTCCAGCATACGCTGCTCGTCTGTGTAATCGCCGGAGAGCATCCGGTATTGCTCGTCTGTCACGCGCCCGAGAACATTGTCCTCATAGAGCCGTTTGAACAGCTTGGACAACTCTGCACTGCGCTTTTTCATCGCGTCCAGTTCGCGAAGCACGCGGTTCATCTCCTGCCGCAGCTCCGCACTGTTCTTCTGATTGATGTGCGCCGCGAATTGCCGCTCCTTCATTCGGGCGAAATGTGTGACCCGTCGGAGATCATCCAGAACGATTTGCATAAGTTCGCACTCCCGGATGTGGTGCGCAGTGCAGGCGGTTTTGCCTTTCTTGCCGTAGGTGTAGCACTTGAAGTTGTACTCCACCTTCTTCATGGTGCTGGCTCTGTGCAGCACCAGCGGCTTTCCGCAGTCCGCGCAGAACACCAGACCTGAGAAAATATTTGGTTCATCCATATGCTTCGCTGCGCGCTTTTTGTGCTGCCGCACCTCCTGCACGATCTCCCACTGCTCCTGCGTGATGAGCGGCTGGTGCGTGTTTTTTACCAGACACTGTTCGCTTTCCGGCCGGTCGATCCGTGTTTTATTCTTGTAGGAAATGGTCGTCCGCCGCAGTCCAACCGTATGGCCCAGATACATGACGTTTTTGAGAATATCACTGACCGTCGTACCAGACCACGTACACGGATGCAGCGCATCGCACCCCTTGTGCGTTTTTCCGGCCTTCTGAAAGTAGTAATTCGCAGGTGTCAGAATATTCCGTTCCGTCAGAATCCGCGCGATTTGGCTCGGACCTTTCCCAGCAGCACAGAGGGTAAAAATCTGCCGCACAACCTCTGCCGCTTCTGGGTCAGGCTCGAGATGGTTTTCCGTAGTTTCGGATTTTCGGTACCCATAGGGTGGACGGCCTCCGAGCCATTCGCCGCGTTCAGCCTGCAGCTTTTTCACGGCGCGAACCTTCCGGCTCGTGTCCTTTGCGTGCAGCTCGTTTGCCCAGTTGCGGATAGGGTTAAAATCGTTGCTGCTCTCGACCGCAGAATCCACGCCGTCGTTCACTGCGATGAACCGCACATTTTTCTGTGGGAAATAGATCTCCATGTAGTAGCCGACTTGCAAGTACTCACGCCCCAGCCGGGAGGCATCCTTTACAATCAGGGTGGAGACCTCCCCGGCTTCGATCATTTCCACGATCTTTTTCCAACTCGGCCGCTCAAAATTTGTTCCGGAATACCCGTCATCCGCAAGAAAGAGCGTGTTTTCAAAGCCTTTATCCCGTGCGAATTTTTCTAACAGATCCCGCTGATGCTGGATGCTGTTTGACTCTCCGGCACGCTCGTCCTCCTGACTGAGCCGCCCGTAGAGAATCGTATATTGTTGCTTCTGGCTTGCCATTGTAACCTCCTTTTCCGTGGGGCAAGCCGGTACGGTACGGCAAGTATACCGCAGCGGTTGCCACAAGTCTATCAGATTTTTATGCGCTGTGCGCTTCTTTCTCCAGTTCCGCGTCGATGCAGGCGATCAGCTTGTCCGTTGCCGTCGCAGACGGCTCTGCCGGAAAAACGGATGTGATACAGAACCGGCGGCTGCCGATCAGCATCTCGCGCCGCCGCGTCACACAATCCGTATCTGCCAATGTTGCTGCATCCCGGAAACTGCTTTCAACATTGCCGTCCTCTGTGCGGCGAAGAATGCCTTGCTCCGGCCTGTAGCCGCCGAGGATGCCGGTGTCCCGATAAATTTCCCATTCTTTCTCCATGTAACTCCTTTCTGCCTCCTGCGTGGGGCTGTTTTCATAGCTGTTGTTCCATCCTACAATCTTCATGCTCGTCCTCGGCGTGACCGAGGGCGGTTTTCTTTTGCCGGAGCTTCTTGCGGCACTTGCTGTCAATATGCAGCGGCATAGTCGTTCCGTCGTACTGCGGCGCATCATCCGTCATCTGCTCCACAGCACGGCCAAGGCGGACAGCGCCGCGCACAAGATCACCGCTGTAATCGAGATCCACGCGCACGTCCGGATTTTCTTCCGCGTCTCCTGCACCGTATTCGAAAGCTGCTTCTTCGTATCGTTCAGGATCGCGGTCAGGGAGAGCTTCGTATTCTCTGTCAGCGCCTTGCAGCCGGAAGAATACTTCTCGTTCAGGTTCCCAGCCTGTCTCTCGAATTTTTCTGCACTCTCCTGCATCTCGGTCAAAGCGTTCTGTGCTTCCTGCTTCGTCAGGAGCGTTTTCAGATCCGCGTTCAACTGCATCTGCTGCCGAAACAGCCTGTCCTGCATTTCGAGCAGCGCGCTCCAGTTCCGCTCCGTGACCATCACGCTGGGTTCCAGCCGTTGCGCCTCGTCCATCAGCTTTTTGTGCTGCGTCAACATTTCTTGTGTTGTCATTCTCCGTTCTGTATCCAAATTCCGCCTCCATATTTTCTTTCAGGTATTTTTCTATGTGTAGTTTGCTGTCACGGCATTTGCGCCCATCCGGCGTGACGTAGGTGATATTCTTCCGGCTGTCCGTCCATGTGGCATCGTAGCCCTCTGCCCGAAGCAGCGTCAGAAATTCTTCCCTGTTCCCGGCATAGCGCATACAATCGTCGATGACTCGCATCAGCTCGAACTTCCAGCTCTCGCCTTTGGATGCCGTGTAGTATTCCGCGTTGGACATCCCGCGCGACTGCCGCTGGCCATCCCTCTGAAATTTCGGCAGCCCCAGTTCCTCACAAATTTGGTCATTGCGGATGCGCAGCTCCTGAATCTGTTCGTCTGCCATATGTACTTTTTTGCCGGTTTCAAAATTGACACTGTTGATGATACAGTGGGAATGAATGTGTTCACGGTCGGTATGCGTACAGACCAGCACCTCGCAGCCCTCAAAATATCCGGCGAGCCTGCACGCTGCTTCGTGCGCCGTGCGCGGGTCGACGTCAGCGCCTTTCGGAAAACTTTGCACCATGTGGTAGAACATCACGCCGCCGTCTTTATGGTGCAGCAGCTTCGTACTCAGAAATTCGTCAAACGCCGTTTCCGGCTGGCAGCCGATCCCGCTGACGAGCTGCTGCCCATCCCAGAGCGTCTTGCTGAGTTGAGAAACATAGCGCATGACACTTTTCATGCAGCCGCGCGTTTGCGTACCCTTTTTGTAGTTCACGAAATGGACGATTGCGATTTTGCCACACCTCCCTCCTGCAACTTCCGCAGAGCAGTGTTGATCCTGGCGAACTCCTGCGCAGCCGTGTCCAGATTGGCGAGCTGCACCTTGCCCATGTTCGCCAGCACAGTCAGCTGGTTGAGGTTGTTTCCGATGGCTTTTTGCTGCCGCAGGACGTCCCTGAGTCCGTCAAGAATCACGATGCGTTTTCCGAGACAATACGCGGTCACATAGTCGCTTTGCGTCATGTGCGCCTGTGCTGCTTTCCGGCGTATCGTTTCCAGATCTTGTGCTGCTATTCGGATGCTGAATTGTTTGTCTTTTTTCATCTTTCCTCCGTTCGTAAAAGTGGGCACGGGCTTCTGCCCGATTTGAGGCATTTGGCGGGGAGCCGGTGCGCCGGCGACTAGCCAAATGCGATGCTGGCTCCTCCCGAACGGGAGGATTTTCCCCGCCGTGGCGGGGCTTCTCTGCGTTGGGCTGGCTTATTGCGCCTGTATTTTCCTGCGTTGCCCGCACGTCGGTGCAACGTGGGCTTTTTCTGCCGCGCCGCACACACACTCGCTGTCGGGGCAGAAAGCCGCACACAGCGGCGACACGCGCCTCACGGTGCGGTGCAGGCGTTCGGCACACCCGCAGGGTCGATTGTGCCGATTGTTTTCATGGGTGGAAAATCGGCACTATCGGCACGTTTGAGCGAAATCCACCGCTTGCCGTTGCTGCGGTACGTCTCTGCTAAAACTCCGTTTTCTCTTAGAGCCGCAACGCTTTCCCGTACCAGCCGGGTAACCTTTTTGGGCGTGATGCCGAGACTGCCGTCAGGGTCGATCTTTGCGGACAGTGCCGATGGTGAGCCGAGGTATGTAGGATCGGCACGGAGCAATTCAGAGAAAAGATGTACGAGTTGAAGCGTTGAAACCTTAGAAGCGCCGCTGCAAGTTTTGCTGTCCTCAAGCAGTTTCCAGATGTGATCTTCCTCACCAAATTCGAGTTTTAATGTGCGATCTGGGATGTCGCGCCCGGTGCAATGCAGGGAGGCAATGTTGGCAAGACGAGAGTTTTTCTGGAGAACAAAGGTCGAATCTGCCGCGCCGCTTAATCCCGTCGAGCCGGAGATCATGTTCATGGGATCATCGTCGTGGAGCTTGCGCAGGTGGTGAATAAGCAGGATCGCGATGTGCCGTTTGTCTGCAAGCCGTTTCAAAAGTCCGATGTCCTGATAGTCATTTGCGTACAGATTGCTGTCACTGCCCGCGCTCCGAACACGCTGCAACGTGTCGATCACAACCAATCTTGTTGCTGGATGCTCCGTCAAAAACTGCTCGATCTGCTGTTCCAATCCGTGCTTTAATGTGTCAGCCATGATCGCAAAGTGCAGCGTCGGCGGGGCATCTTCCGTCAGGTCAAAGAGTCGCGTCTGGATACGCTGGAACGAATCTTCAAGACTGAGATACAGCGCTTCTCCCTGCGTTGTTGCAAAATTCCAGAGTGCCTGTCCCTGCGCGACGCATAAGCAAAGCCACAAGGCCAGCCACGACTTGCCGATTTTCGGTGCGCCCGCGAGGATATGCAAGCCCTCTGGAATAAGCTCATCTACCAGAAAGTGCGTCGGTTCATATGTCCTGCTTTGCAAATCTTCCGCATTGATAGTGTGTAGTTTATTCATATTGTCACCTCCTTTTGATATTGTTGCTGCGATTTTTATTTTCGATTTCCCGCACCAATATCGTAACATAAGGATTGACTTTTGAAAATAGGTAATGTATCATTTTGATAGATACACTATATCGATACAAATACATTCTCTAATGAGGAAACAGCTTATGGGCGTTTTAGGAAAAGACTTATTTGATTTACATCGGCCGCAGACAAACACCAAAGTCGAATTTGGTGCATCCGCCTATTGGGTAGAGGACAGACCGATGCCGCAGCCGTATGGAGCGGTGCTGACGGAAATATTGAATCTCGACGTTGCGCCGTTTCAGGAATTGCTGGATCGGCTGAACACAGCCGTTCAAGAAAAAAGTGGTGATGTTCTGCGTGCTTACATGGAGATGAAGAAGGGGCTTGCTTCTCTGCCGCTCTACCGGCTGTATCTGGAGGACTTTCGCGTCTTCGGCGATATGCCTGTTGAAGAATTTGTGGTTGGAGACGCACAGGATGCCTTTGCAGAATTCATAATGCAGGAAGATAACGATCTGCCCGCATTCATGCAGCAGCAGATCAGTGACATTCGATTGATTCAGGAGCGGTATGCGTGGTTCCTCGACGGCGTTTTTGCGGATGCGGTATTTGAAAAGAAAAAGGGCCAGAAGAAAATTCCTCTGGCCCCGATGATCTGTTCGCGTGGATATGAAGCTTTTATCAGCGGTGTCAGTCTCGGCGAAAACCCTGAGACAGACGCGCCGCCGGTGAAGACGCAGTACCGCATCCGCGGCGAGAAGGAAAAAGCCGAGATCGTCGAGAGGATGTACTTCGACCGGCTGCTGGATTTTGTCTATGTGGAGTTCATGAAGGGGCTGCAAAAGGGCTTTGTACCGAAACGCTGCACCAACTGCGGGCGCTGGTTTTTACAGAAACCGGGAGCGACCTATGCCTATTGCACAGAACCTGCACCGGGGCAGGACGGCAAGACCTGCCGTGAGATCGGCGCGAGCAGCAGTTTCCGCAGCAAAGTAGAGAACAACGATGTCTGGAAGGTTCACCAACGGGCTTACAAAAAATATTTCGCCCGCATCAGAAGCGGTCTGATGACCAAGAGCGAGTTCGAGGTGTGGTCCCGGCAGGCAGCAGAACTGCGGGATGCCGCGCTGGAACGATATGCGCGGGCGGAAAACGAGGAGGAACGGCAGCGCATCGCGCAGGAGGTCACTGAGGCGCTCAACACAGAATGATAGAAAAAGCAATTCTAAATAATTTAGAAAAAACAGCAGGGAAACAATATCATGAGCCAGAAATAATTCTAACGTATTGTGCCGCTACATAGTGTATGGAAAAGTGTGCATTCCTGTGTACCCGAATGCTTGAAAGGCATGTAGGAGGCTCTGACAAAATCACCAAAAGTGAGAGAGAATTTCACGCGAACTTGATGCAATATTTTCGCTTGCTAATTCGGTAAAGCATCATTATAATCAAAATTAAATTGGCCGTAATTTGCTTAAAAAGTTCCGAAAACCTTGAGAAATTTCAAGAAATGAATATATATATATATATATATATTCAAGAATTACAGGAAATGGCGGAATGGGGCTTGCGGCGGAAAAGCAGGAGGAAAGACAGTGAAAGCACATCTGACAAAGCGACTTGTGTGCCTGATCCTGGCAATTGTTTTGTGCCTGTCTGCGGCGGTTATCCCGGCGCTTGCAGCAAACGACACGAAAAATGTCAAGGTTAAGGTTCAGAAGGTCAGCAACGACACCGTTCCTACGGAGCTGAATCCGGAGCGTCAGGCAGCGGCGGAAGATACCGTCCAGACACAGTCGGCGGAGGGACCGGTTCGTGTGTCCATCGTTGTAAAAGGTGGATCCGTTCTGGATAAATATTCAACGAACGGCCTTACCGCCAACTACGCTGCCGCCAATTACCGGCAGCAGGTGCGCGCTTCGCAGAACGCGGTGGCGCGTGAAATCTCCGCAGACGTACTCGGCGGCAAGAAGCTGGACGTGGTGTGGAATCTGACGCTGGCCGCGAACATCATCTCGGCAAATGTCGAATCTGACCAGATTGACGCAATCCGCGCGCTGCCAGATGTTGAGGCGGTCGTGGTTGAGCAGCGCTACTATCCCGACCGCTCGGCGGAGAAGCTGGCGACGCAGCCCAATATGGCCACGTCCTCCAGTATGATCGGCACGAACGTCGCATATGAAACCGGTTATACCGGCGCGGGCACGCGGATCGCCGTGATCGATACCGGCATCGATACCGATCACCAGTCGTTTGACAACGGCGCATTCGACTATGCGCTACAGCAGGAAGCGAACGGCAATGAGAATTACATCAAGAGCCTCGATCTGCTCGACCAGAGCAAGGTAACGGCGGTTCTCAGCCAGCTGAACATTGCGCAGAACGGCGTGAGCGCCGACGACCTCTACTATGGCAGCAAGCTTCCGTTCGCATATAACTATGTAGATAAGAATACCGACGTGACGCACGACAACGATACGCAGTCGGAACACGGCTCGCACGTTGCCGGTATTGCGGCGGCAAACAAATATGTCCCGCAGACAGACGGCGACGAAACCACCTATGTTTCCGCGCTGGATACCGTCAAGACACAGGGCGTTGCGCCGGAGGCACAGCTGCTGGTTATGAAGGTGTTCGGCACGAACGGCGGTGCGTATGATTCGGACTATATGGCGGCCATTGAGGACGCGATCGTTCTGGGCGCGGACAGCATCAACCTCTCGCTCGGCTCCAGCTATCCCGGCCCGTCGAAGTACACGGCCTATATGGACGCGGATACCGATCCGGTTCCGGTCTATCAGGCAATTCTGGACAGCCTTGCGTCCAAGGACGCTGTGGTGTCCATCTCTGCCGGTAACTCCGGCAACTGGGCGGAAAATGCCTATGCCGGCTCCAATGGCTACGATGCCAGCAGCGGCACGGGGCTGCTGTATGACGATGACGTCAGCATGGACGTGGTCGGCGCGCCCGGCTCGTTCACCAATGCATTTACCGTCACGTCGGTTGACAACATCGGCAACACCGGCGAATATCTGGAGGTTGACGGCCAGAAGTTCATCTACATGGAAACGACCGGTGAAAAGGCCGGCCATGGCATGAAGCAGATGAAGTCTATCGCTGGCAAGTATGAGTATATCCTGATCGACGGCGTGGGCAACACGGGAGATTATGACGCCATCGGCGGCAAAGACCTGCTGGAGGGTAAGATTGTGTTCTGCTCTCGCGGTGAGCTCGACTTCTCCATGAAAGCAAGCAACGCCGCGCAGTATGGCGTTGCCGCAACGATTGTTTACAATAATGTCCCCGGTACGATCAGCATGGATCTGAGCAGTTACTGGAACGAAGCACCGTGCGTTCTGGTGACGCAGGACACCGCAAAGGTGTTCCGCGACAAGGCAGAGCCGGTCTATGACAAAAACGATTCCAGCAAGGTGCTCTACTATAAGGGTAGGATGAAAGTCAGCGCAGATGCAGCTGTCATTCCGGACTCCGCCGAGTACATGACCATGAGCAGCTTCGCCAGCTGGGGTGTTCCCGGCAGCCTGGAGCTAAAGCCCGAAATCACCGCCCCTGGCGGCAACATCTATTCGGTCAACGGTCTGGAGCAGGGCGGTAAGGGCTATGAGAATATGTCCGGTACGTCCATGGCTGCGCCGCAGATTGCCGGTATGTCAGCGCTGTTTTCGCAGTATTATCAGGCGGCCGGTCTGTCCAAGACGAACCGCTCGGTGCGCCATCTGGCGCAGAGCCTGCTGATGTCCACAGCTACTCCGGCGCGAGAGGACGCGACGCATTACTGGTCGGTTCTGAAGCAGGGTGCGGGCGTTGCGAACATCGGCGCGGCCATCACGGCAGATTCCTATGTCTGGATGGCCGATTCTGCGAACAAGGGCGCTTCCGACGGCAAGGTCAAGGTTGAGCTTGGCGAGGACGCGGCAAAGAACGGTACATACAGCTTCTCGTTTGATCTGTACGATCTGTCCGGCACGGAGCAGACTTATGACCTGTCGGCAAGCTTCTTTACACAGGCAATGACCACCATCGGCGGTGATCGTTATCTTGATGAGGCAACCGCACCGCTGGTGGCAAATGTTACCTATGGCAGTGCGGCAAGCGGCAGCAGCGTTACTGTTCCCGCAAACGGTCACGCGACCGTCACGGTAAACATTGCACTGACGGCGGAGCAAAAAGCGGCGCTTGACCGCGACTATTCGGTTGGTGCATATCTTGAGGGCTATGTGTTCGCGCAGGAGCGCACAAGCGCCGAGGGCGTGAGCGGCACGTGCCACTCCATCCCGGTGCTGGGCTTCTACGGCTCATGGACGGCTTCGAGTATGTTTGAGGTTGGCGACTACTATCACTACCAAAGTGGCGAAGAGACCCGGATGCCGTATCTGGGCAACGCCTATACCGATAACAATGTGCTGTACGTCAAGTACGCATCCGACAACAGCCCCTATAGCCGCGGCAGCGTGCTTGGCGGCAACCCTGTTGTCAACGACAGCAAATATCTGCCCGAGCGCAACGCCATCAACAGCGAGAACGGCGACAGCATTTATTATTGGAAATTCTGCGCCATCCGCAACGTGGCAGACAGCCGTTTGCAGATCATCAACAAGACGACGAATACCGTCCTTGCAGAGCAGACGCTCGGCCACTTCCTTGGCGCGTTCTATTCGCAGTATTTTAACCCCAGTGAGTACGTCAATCTGCCGCTGGACTGGAAGCCCGCTGGCATGAAAGAGGGCGAACAGCTGGAGTTGAACCTGACGCTGGCACCGGAGTACTATGTGCAGGACGACGGCAGCGTGAACTGGGCTTCGCTCGGCAGCGGCGCAACGCAGACGTTTACGGCCGTGATCGACAACACCGCGCCGGTTGTGAACAATGTTACAGTTGCTGACAACGAAATGACCGTCAATATTTTTGACAACCAGTATGTGGCGGCTGTTCGTCTGTATGACCGCAGCGGTACGGTGAAACTGGCAGAGGCCGGCGCAAATCAGACGACTGCGGCCAATACGGCAAATGACTTTACGCTGAATCTGTCCAGTGCCAACGGCAACATTTTCTACGTCAAGGCATATGACTACGCGATGAACGAATCCACCTATCGTGTGGAAATGGAAATCGGCGAACAGCCTGGCGAACCGGCAATGTTCCTCTTTGATGCCTACTATACCGGCAACAAGATCTGGAACACCATGAGCGGCAGCGATACAACCTATGTCAAAACGCCGTATGCCGCAAGCGCGGATGATTTCTATGCGGCGGCCTATGTGGACGGCAAAATTGTTGCCTCCACCAGCACGGGCGATTTGTATGTGCTGGACGCCAATGACCCCGAGAACGCAAGCTATGTCCGCACGCTGGATACGCTGCTGCTTGACATGGCCTATGACAAGACAAGCGACACGCTCTATGGCGTGGATGCTGGCAGCAAGGTCTACACCATCGACCGCTACAGCGGTGAGCTGACGCTTGTCGGCACGCTTCCGGTCAAGGCCAGAACGCTTGCCTGCGATGACAGCGGCAATTTCTACTATGCATTTGCCGAGACAGATTACAGCTACTATAAGATTTACCGCCTGCCGATTACGGCAGTAACCTCCGATGCAGCCGCAGATCCGGAAGCAATTGTGACGGTCGGCCAGCGCTATACAACGCCGGAGGAGGACGACTTCAGCGCCGTCGGTTCGCTGGAGTGGGAATCGAAAGAGAATGTTCTGTTCTTTGCCGTCAGCTCCGCGCTGCACAAGATCGACCTGACCGCAAAGACAAGCGCAGAATGCACGGAAAGCGGCTGGGGCGATTACTTCCCGGCAGAGTTCCACGCGCTCTGCATCCCGCGCGAGGGCGGCAGCTGGAGCGCTTCGGAAAGCGCCGCCGCAGTTGCGCTCTCGGATCACAGCGTTTCCCTGCTCCTTGGCAAGACGCAGACGCTGAAAGCATCGGTTCTGCCGTGGAATCTTGCAAACCGTGAGGTTGTGTGGAGCAGCTCCAACAGCAGCGTTGCAGCCGTCAGCGCCAACGGCGTGGTTACGGCCAAAAATGCCGGTACTTGCACCATTCGTGCAGCTTCGGCACAGAACCGCTCGATTTATGACGAGTGTACCGTTACAGTGGAGCAGCTGAACGTAACGCTCACCGGTATGCTTCAGGATACAAACGGTAAGGCGGAGCTGTTCAGCTGGGATCTGAAAAACAGCAGCACATGGAAAGCCGGTATTGAGATCGACACCAGCATGGCGGCCATGGCCTATGACCCCGTGGATCAGGTCTACTACGTCATCGACGCGACCGACCGCACCATGGTCAAGGACGAGTCGCAGACGTGGAAGCTCCACAAGGTCGACCCGGCGACAGGCAAGAGCCTTGCGGTTGCAGACAACGGCATCGGCGTTCCGATGATCGACATGGCGTACAGCACCAAATTTTCCGCGGCAGGCGCTGCCCGTCTGGTCGGTATCTACCGCATGGGCTACGTCTTTAAGCCGTTTGACCCGATGGACACCAGCAATGTGACGCTTCGTGACGCGATTCAGCTTCCGGTCTCCAACCATCATGCACAGAACCTGATCGGTATCGCATCGCTGGGCGTGGAAACGCACAGCAGCGACGCGTGGTACGACGGTGCAACGGATTGGTACGGCGACCCGGAGAACCCGACCTGGAGCGGCGAATATGAGGCGGAGCACTTCGCGATCCTGGACGATGCGGGTTATCTGTGGGATCTGTGGATCAGCGTGCATGACGACGGCTACGGCTTTGATTATACCACCACAAAGACGCCGCTGTCGGCACTGGAAGCGCCTCCTTATGACTCGACCAGCAACTACGTCTACTGCTCCATGACCGCGTACAGCGACGGCAGCCTGTACCTGTCCCGCTTCAACGGCGACACGAACGAGATCTACCGCCTGCGCAAGGACGCGGACGGCAGCTATGAGGCCGTCCTGATCGACGACTTCGGCAGCGGCGTCTGGCCGGCACTGCTCGGCGGCGTGGAGACCAGCAAGGACGATCCGGTTCCCGTGACGGTCGACAAGAGCGCGCTGCAGAAGCTGTACGACGACAATCAGAACCGCAGAAAAGACGACTATGTAAGCGGCTGGGACGCATTCGAGACGGCAATGCGTGAGGCGGAGGCTGTTCTTGCCGACGAAAACGCCACGCAGGAAGCGGTAGACGCAGCGAAGGTAAAGCTGGAAGCAGCCATTGCCGGGCTTAAGAAGAAGCCCGAGACGCCGATCATCCCGCCGTATTATCCCATCCTCGGCAATACCGGCTCGTCCCGTGCGAACAGCAAGCTGCCGTTTACCGACGTGTCGAAGAGCGACTGGTTCTATGATGCCGTCAAGGGCGCATGGCAGAATTACCTGATCGACGGCGTGACCGCTACGACCTACAAACCGCACGGCACACTGACCGTGGCTGAGGCGATCAAGCTGGCCTCCGCGCTGCATCAGATGCAGAATACTGGCAAGGTGACGCTGATGAACGGCAAGACCAACTGGTATAACAGCTATGTCGAATACGGCATTGCGAACGGCATTCTGGACAAGAGCTATGCCAACTACACCAGAGCGCAGATGAACGCCCCGGCGACCCGCCGTGAGTTTGTGTCCATCTTCTATCCGGCGATGGACGACAAGGCGCTCAACAACATTGCCGACAACGCGATCCCGGACGTGAAGCTGGGCGACAAGTGTGCGGATGAAATTTACGCATTCTATCGTGCGGGCATCCTGACCGGCTCTGACAAGCAGGGTACCTTCAACCCCGACAGCACCATTGTCCGCAGCGAGGTCGCAGCCATCCTCCTCCGGATGTACGATGCGTCCACGCGTGTACAATTCACTCTGAAATAATTTCCAGTCAAGCAACGAGCGGATTTGGACTTGTTCCGAATCCGCTCGCTTTTTGTATAAAGAAAACCACCGGCAATGCCGGTGGTTCCAAAAAGCTTTACAGTCCGACGTGTATTCCCGTTGCAGCATGGTTTCCTTGTCGCATTTTGCAGCAATATTATAATACCGTTCTCGCGCTGCCACGGACCACTTGACCGCTTGCGTCTCACATGGGATTGCACTCTCCAAAGTAATGTGAGGATATTTCGCTTTCAGATTAAGGACGATTTCTGCGGCGTATAAATCAACTCCAAGAGCCACGCCGCTAACAGAAGACTTGCTTCATCAGAGAGTTATATCAAATCATAAAAATCTTTCACCAAGGTGACATCACCCTTAGGTGATGTCACCTCAGTGTAGGGTTTTATCGCCAGTGCAAGCTCGTAAAACTTAATATGCGGGTATGGTGGAATTGGTAGACTCGGAGGATTTAGGTTCCATTCCGCGAGGGTAACGCTCCGATGGGATCCACCTGTTTTGCACAGGTGGATCCTGTTTGCAGAGCGTCCACGATGCGAGAATGCACGTTTTCAATCTGTAAATCCACTATTGATGACCAAGCATCATTCTCCGGTATAAATGCACAAATGCCCTGCTTGTAAATCTGCAAGCAGGGCGCGTCCTATCCATTATAGATTTTTCAAATATGCTTGAACACTTGAAACAAAGTATGCTGCGTTTTCGATTTGTGCGGTGGTATCCGCTTTGGAAATCACAAAAAAGTCATCGTAGTCACTGTCAGTCCGCACATCGAACAGAACCGAAATAATTTCCGACATTCTCGGCTCAAAAATTCCGGTTTTGATATACCGGCGGCGGAACTCGGATATAATGCCGCTGTGATGCTTCATATCAATCTCATCGAATGCCAGTACCGCACGCATGGCGTGAAAGACCGCGTAGTAGGAACGGTTCGCCGCGCTTTTATAATTCTTCGTTTCCAGCAGGTTTCTCGCCGCCGACAGACATTCTACCGCGTGTTCCATCCGCGCCTGCGACAGCGCTTTTCGTTCATGTGCCTGCATAACGAATGCCCTCCCGCACAACGTTCCGGTAGTATGGCAGCGCCGTCTGGTAGCGCTGGAACTGCTCCAGCGGCTTGACTGTGACGGAAACGGTGATGTCATGCTCCAGACTCAGCCGGCTGGTCACCTTTGCGACGTCATAACGATGTTTTGCAATTTCCGATTGCTCCAAATCAACGGTCAGCAGAATGTCGATGTCCGACTCCGGCGTAAAATCGCCGCGTGCATAAGAGCCGTACAGATAGGCGTCATGGATATGCCCGAAAATCGGACTGCACGCAGCATAAACGCTGTGCAGAATCTCTTCCGCCTGATTTCTGGTACACATATTCCCGCCTCCAATCTGTTTTTCTTAATTATACCCCGAAACCGAAGCGCCGTCAACGCCTGCGCCTGACTACTATTTGACTACTACTGCCTGCGATTCCGAAAAAGCTGTTTTGCCCAGTGCTTTCAATACTTTTGCGAAAGTTCGGCAATTTGCTGCAAATCCGGCGAAAACCCGCAAAGCCTTGAAAACACAGCATTTTATCAGGATACGCCTGAAAACTCCGACCGTCGACATTGCTCCTGTCACGCTCTATCCTTATGTAAAAAAGCAAGACGCAAACTCAAATGCATGAGCTTGCGTCTTGCTTTTGCCCGTACCGACTGTACCCCCATGACACATTGTGTACCTATGGGGTGAAACAGTTGAAACTTCTGGGTTTTTCGCGTAGATATCTTTTTTGGTTCTACTAGATGGTGGAGACTAATGGACTCGAACCATCGACCTCCTGCGTGTGAAGCAGGCGCTCTAACCAGCTGAGCTAAGCCTCCATTGCCAAGCTATTATAGCACCGTCCGCCAAAAAAATCAACCGGAAATTCCGCGTTTCGAAGAAAATCCTGCGCTTGAAAGCGCATCTGCCGAAAACGCGGGGCTTTGCGCCAGCTTCAAAAGCGCCTCGCGGGTATTTTCCTCTGGGTGGCAGAGGACATGCGCCAGCAGCGCATGGAGCATCTGTCCAACCTCCCGACCGCGCAGCCACGAAAGATCGCTGCCGGATACGGCCAGCTGGCCGAGCGTGACGCACTCGCCGGAGGCGAGGATCTCGGAAAGCAGCGCCTCTTCCCCGGCGAGCGCGGCGGCGATCTCCGCGGCCTCCGCGCCGTTTTCGGCGACCGCGCGCTTGAGCGCGAGCC
>ERZ791919.2047-NODE-2047-length-15356-cov-2.653225_pt1 | contig 15356 bp, 14 predicted proteins | sample MGYA00510137_ERZ791919 | MGnify/ENA primary metagenome ERZ791919 (study PRJEB30046, sample SAMN00792059) | human gut metagenome | study: EMG produced TPA metagenomics assembly of the A metagenome-wide association study of gut microbiota in type 2...
GCTGGTCATTACCTCATCAATCTTCTTGTCCATGTGGCGCTCAAAACGAAGATCACGGTTGGTAACAATACCTACAAGATGATTTTCATCATCTACCACAGGAATACCACCGATATGATAATCGTGCATCATATCAAGAGCATCCTTCACTGTACTGCCACGACGGATGGTGACAGGGTCATAAATCATACCATTCTCAGCACGCTTCACAATAGCAACCTGACGAGCTTGCTCCTCAATGGTCATGTTCTTGTGAATTACACCGATACCACCTTCACGAGCGATAGCTATCGCCATTGAAGCCTCGGTAACGGTGTCCATCGCTGCTGTAACGAATGGAACGTTCAACTCGATGTTACGAGAGAACTTGGTTTTCAACTCTACCTGTTTTGGTAGTACCTCTGAATACGCAGGGATAAGAAGGACGTCGTCGTAAGTGAGACCGTCCATTACAATTTTATCTGCAACAAATGATGACATATTGTAACCTTTAAAAATTTATTGCGTGCAAATTTAGCAATAATTTCTCAGATAGAGTTCGCTTTTCACGAAAATCTTACCTTATTAATGCTATTTAACGTGATTAGTTGGCTTGTTCGGACAAAAACTTGATTCTGACGAGTCGAATTTCGTCTTCATTGTAGTCTTCACCCAATTCATCTTGGGCCACATTCAAATCATCAGTATCGCTCTCCATGAAGTAATCGTAGATGTCATCTACATGATCATCATCCACAACTTCCTCTATGAAATAATCGATATTCAGCTTGGTACCGCTGTAAACGATTGCCTCTATTTCGTCAAGCAATTCTGAGAAATCCAAACCTTTTGCTTCTGCCAAATCATCAAGATCTATCTGGCGGTCTATGCTCTGAATGATGCTTACCTTCAAGACTGATTTCTTGGCAACTGTCCTGACACGTAATTCCTCAGGACGCTCTATCAGATTCTCTTCACAATACTGATTGATCAATTTACAGAACTCCTTACCATACCTCTTTGCCTTACCGGCTCCAACTCCCTGTATGTTCTGCAATTCCTGCATATCTACAGGATACATCGTTGCCATCTGTTCCAGAGAAATATCCTGGAAAATAACATAAGGCGGCAATTTATGCTTCTTTGCTACTGTCTTACGCAAGTCTTTCAACATGGAGAAAAGTGTCTGATCCAAAGCACCTGTATTATGCTCGCTCAGAGGCGCTCCATCAAAATCATCAGAGAATTCCTTATCGGCAACGATCATGAATGATTCAGGATTCTTAATGAAACGCTTACCCGCAGCTGTCAACTTCAAAAGGCCATAGTTCTCTACATCTTTTTTGAGATAACCGGCTATCAACGCCTGACGGATAACAGGATTCCAAACTTTGGCATCCATATCTTCTCCTGCTCCAAACTCCTCCAGTTCATCATGCTTGTGAGAAACAATATCATCAGTAGCACGTCCCTTTACAAAATCGATGATATATTCCTGGCGGAAATTCTCCTTCACCGCAGCAACAGACTCCAAAACAACGAGCAGCGCATCCTTAGCCTCGAATTTTTCTGTAGGATGCAGGCAGTTGTCGCAGTTATGGCAGTTTTCTTCATGATATTCCTCACCAAAATAATGAAGCAACATTTTTCTGCGACAGACAGACGATTCTGCATAGGCAGCCGTTTCCTGCAACAGCTGTCTGCCGATATCCTGTTCTGCTACAGGTTTGTTCTCCATAAACTTCTCCAGTTTCCTGAGGTCTTTACGGGCATAGAAGGCGATACAGATGCCCTCACCGCCATCACGGCCAGCTCTACCCGTTTCCTGATAATAACCTTCCAAGCTCTTGGGTATATCATAATGAATAACAAAACGGACATCAGGTTTATCGATACCCATTCCGAAGGCGATAGTAGCAACAATGACATCAATACGCTCCATCAGAAAATCATCCTGGGTTTGAGAACGGGTAGCCGAATCAAGACCGGCATGATAAGGAGCCGCTTTGATTTCATTGGCTTTCAATACCTCTGCCAATTCCTCTACTTTCTTACGGGAGAGACAATAGATAATACCACTCTTTCCTTTGTGTTGACGAATAAACATGATGATCTGACGATCGATATCCTTGTTCTTCGGGCGCACCTCATAATACAAGTTAGGGCGGTTAAAAGAACTCTTGAATTCTTTGGCATCCATGATGCCTAAGTTTTTCTTGATATCAGTACGTACCTTATCTGTTGCAGTAGCTGTAAGCGCTATCACAGGTGCAACACCTATTTCGTTAATAATAGGGCGAATACGACGATACTCTGGTCTGAAATCGTGTCCCCACTCAGAGATACAGTGAGCCTCATCAATGGCATAGAACGAAATCTTTACAGTTTTAAGGAACTCAACATTATCTTCTTTCGTCAAAGATTCAGGTGCAACATACAGGAGTTTGGTCGTACCATTGAGAATATCATTCTTCACCTTCTCAATAGCCGACTTATTCAATGATGAATTGAGATAATGAGCCACGCCATCACTTTCACTCAAACCATTAATAACATCTACCTGGTTCTTCATCAAAGCAATCAGAGGAGAAATTACAATAGCAGTGCCCTCCATAATGAGCGAAGGCAACTGGTAACACAAACTCTTACCGCCACCTGTAGGCATCAATACAAAAGTATCATTGCCACTCATCAAATTTCTGATGATTGCCTCTTGATCACCCTTAAACGAATCGAAGCCGAAATAATGCTTCAACTGTCCTGTAAGATTAACCTGTTCTGTCATATCCACCTATTATTATATATGTCTATATATACGATTAAATAGCATTCAATTGGGCGAAAAGCCCAACTGATTTATGCTGTTTCCAACTGTCCGAGATGAGATTTATCCAACTGTTGCTTGGTATACTCCAGCGTAACAGTGAATGATTTAACCTTCTCTGATGGAATCTCAAACATAGCATCCATCATCACAGCTTCAACAATTGAACGAAGCCCGCGAGCACCCAATTTATACTCTACCGCCTTATCTACGATATAATCGAGTGCTTCCTCATCAAACTTCAACTTGATGCCATCCATCTCAAACAATTTCTGATACTGCTTGACAATTGAATTCTTAGGTTCAACCAAGATTTTGCGCAAAGCCTCCCTATCCAACGGATTGAGATAAGTAAGCACAGGCAAACGGCCGATAATTTCAGGTATCAAGCCAAAAGACTTCAAATCCTGTGGAAGGATATACTGCATCAAATCCTTCTTATCTATCTTAGCTACATTCTGAACCGAATTATAGCCTACTACGTGCGTATTCATACGCTGAGCTATTTTACGCTCAATACCGTCAAAAGCACCACCACAGATAAACAGGATATTCTTGGTATCTACATGGATATAATCCTGATCAGGATGCTTGCGTCCACCCTTAGGCGGAACATTAACCATGGTACCTTCCAAGAGTTTCAACAATCCCTGCTGTACACCTTCGCCACTCACATCACGCGTGATAGAAGGATTATCGCTCTTGCGGGCTATCTTATCAATCTCATCAATGAACACAATTCCCCTTTCTGCTGCAGCCACATCATAATCAGCAACCTGCAACAGACGCGACAAGATGCTTTCAACGTCTTCACCCACATAACCTGCTTCAGTAAATACAGTGGCATCAACAATGGTGAAAGGAACATCCAACATCTTAGCTATTGTACGCGCCAACAAGGTTTTACCTGTACCGGTACTACCAACCATGATGATATTACTCTTTTCGATTTCTACACCATCTTCATCCTTTGGCTGCTGCAAACGCTTGTAGTGGTTATATACAGCGACAGCCAAATTGCGCTTAGCCTGATCCTGACCGATGATATATTCATCCAGGTATTTTTTGATCTCTACAGGCTTTGGCACCTCTTTGAGAACAAACTTACCCTCTCCAGCTTTAGGAGCTAAGACTCCTGTAGACTGTATAATATCATAAGCCTGCTTAGCACAATCTTCGCAAATGAAGCCATTGATACCCGTGATGAGTAATCTGACTTCTTTTTCTGATCTTCCACAGAAGCTACATACTTTCTTTGGCATATTATAATTATTATCTCTTCTTGCGCACCTTATTATATATACGCATATTTACTTAAAACAATTCGTTATTTACGAATCAACACATTATCTATCATTCCATATTCCTTGGCTTCTTCAGCTGTCATCCAATAGTTACGGTCGCTATCAGTATAAACCTTATCATAAGGAGTATGAGAATGGTCTGAAATGATAGTATACAATTCCTTTTTCATCTTCAAGATTTCGCGAGCCTCAATCTCAATATCAGAAGCCTGACCCTGAACGCCACCTAATGGCTGGTGAATCATGACACGGCTATGTGGCAAAGCAGAGCGTTTACCCTCCTGGCCAGAAACGAGCAGCACGGCAGCCATAGAAGCAGCCATACCTGTACAGATAGTAGCTACATCGCTAGAGATAAACTGCATGGTATCATAAATACCCAAACCAGCAGTAACGCTACCACCAGGGCTGTTTAAATAGATAGAAATATCCTTACCACTATCTACAGAATCAAGATACAGCAATTGCGCCTGCAATGTATTTGCTGTGTAGTCATCAATCTGTGTACCCAGGAAGATGATACGATCCATCATCAAGCGAGAGAATACATCCATCTGAGTAACGTTCAACTGACGCTCCTCCAAGATGTAAGGGTTCATATACTGAGCCTGTGCCTTAATTACATCATCAAGCACCATACCATTCATACCAAGATGCTTGGTTGCATATTTTCTAAAATCATTCATATCTATATAGTATTTTACGTCTTAAACCATACGAAAAAAGAGGTTATCGACCCTTATTTCTCGTTCGGTGGAACAAAGATAATAAAAAAAGTCGATAACCTCGTATTTATTTGAAGTTTTTTTTCAAAAAAATGTTATTCCTGCATCATCTTGTTGAAATCTTCTACAGAAATCTCCTTTTCGTTAAGCTTTACTGCTGTTTTCAGAGATGCAGCCAACTTACGATCGATAGAGCGATCTACAAGTGCATCTGTAGCGTCACCCTTCTTGAGGATTTCCTTAGCATAGTTCTCAATGTACTCCTCAGGAATGTTGTTCATACCATACTGAGCGAACTGAGCACGAGCTGCCTCCTTAGCTGTCTCCATCAGGTCATTGTCATCAACCTTGATATTCTGAGCCTTGATAAGCTGCTCCTTGATAAGATGCCATGTCAACTCCTTGATGCTCTCAGCATAGTTTTTCTCTACGAACTCCTCGCCCTTATCCTTGTTGTTAGCCAACATGATACGCTTCAAGAGTGCATCTGGGAACTGCAATTCACCAACCTTCTTCTCGCAGTGCTCGCGAACATCGAGGATGAACTTATAATCTGAGTCGTTAACGAGCTGTGCCTGCAAGCCCTCTGCAATCTTAGCACGGAAAGCAGCCTCGTCCTTCACGTCAGTATCCTCACCGAGAACCTGCTTAAAGAGCTCTTCGTTGATTTCATGCTTCTTGAAACGCTGGATTTCTGTAATCTGGAAGCTGAACTCTGACTCCAAGTCCTTAACAGCTTCACGCTCAATCTTCAGGAGTGAAGAAACCTCAGTATCGTTCTCTGGATAAGCCTTCTTAGGGTTGAATGTAATTACATCACCGAGCTTAGCATCGTTGAAGAGATTCTTCTGCTCGTCAACCTTGATGTAGCTAGGCATCAGGATAGCACCCTCTACAGTGATACCACCTTCCTTGGTATTGCCATTTTCATCAAGCTCACGCAAGTCACCCTTCAAAAGGTCATTCTCCTCGTACTTCTCACCCTTCTCATAGCTACCTGCACGCTGAGCGTACATATCAATCTGCTGATCGAGAATCTTATCATCAACTGTGATGTTATAATAATCAACCTTGTCGCGACCATTGAGAGTTACCTTGAACTCTGGAGCAACAGCGATATCAAACATAAATGTGAAAGAAGTACCATTCTCCAAGTCAGCTGGCTCCTGCTTCTCTGATGGGAGAGGCTCACCGAGCATCTGGATATTGTTGTCCTGTACATACTTGTAAATCTGCTGACCAACGAGCTTGTTGATAGCTTCCATTTTTACAGATGGACCGAACTGACGCTTAATCATACCCATAGGAGCCTGACCAGGACGGAAACCTGGAACATTAGCCTTCTTACGATAATCTTTCAATGTCTTCTCGACATCATTCTTGTAATCTTCCTCTTCGACAACGAGGGTCAAAAGACCATTAATCTTGTCAGGATTTTCAAATGAAATTTTCATCTTGATATTTGTTATTTTATTATTGTTAATATTTTCTTTAATTCTACAGTTTTCGTGTATAACCGCAATTGGCTTGCAAAATTACACATTTTTAATGGATATACCTAATATATAAGAGAAAAAAATGATTTTTTAACCATCAGACGCTGCTTCTTTGGCTCTTTTTTGCTCATCTATGAGCTGAAAGTCCTTCTTTCTGAGCACAAAACTATTACTCAGATACTTTTCGCGCACAATCTTATTCTCTGCCAATTCCTCAGGTTTGCCCTGGAAAAGAATCTTTCCTTCGAACAGCAGATAGGCTCTGTCTGTAATGGTCAGAGTCTCCTGTACATTATGGTCGGTAATCAAAATACCGATATTGCGATACTTCAACTGCCATACAATATGCTGAATATCTTCTACCGCAATAGGGTCAACACCAGCAAATGGCTCATCGAGCATGATAAACTTTGGGTCAATAGCCAGGCAACGGGCAATCTCTGTACGGCGGCGCTCACCTCCGGAAAGCTGGTCACCCTTATTCTTACGAACCTTATTGAGACGAAACTCGCTAATAAGACCCTCTAACTTCTGCAACTGATAACTACGTGGTTTTCCTGTCATTTCCAAGACTGAAAGTATATTGTCCTCAACACTCATCTTACGGAAAACACTGGCCTCCTGAGGCAGGTATCCGATTCCCGCACGGGCACGTTTGTATACAGGGAAATTAGTAATTTCCTGATCTCCCAGAAAGACATGTCCCTCATTAGGCACAACAAGTCCAGTTGTCATATAGAAAGAAGTTGTCTTACCAGCACCATTAGGTCCAAGTAATCCCACAATTTCTCCTTGCTTCACATTGATAGAAACTCCATTGGCAACCGTTCGTTTACCATAGCGCTTCACCAATCCCTCTGTTCGCAAAACCAGAGAATTCTGATTTTGCTGTTCGTTATTGTTAATTTCGTCCATAATTAGCTAATTTGGCTGCAAAAATACTAAAAATAAAGGAAATATCGCTTATAAAATCAAAAACTATTCATAATATTGCAGTTTTTTAGAGGATTTTGGTTAATTTTGCAGCAAAATTCAGTTTTATAATAGCATGTTAATAGAAAAATGGCTTACCACCTTCGGTAAATATCTCATATTGATGGGACGTTCTTTTTCCCGTCCTGAGCGCATGCGCATGTTCTTGAAACAATACATCAAGGAGATGTCGCAATTGGGTATTGACTCTATTGGTATCGTTTTACTGATATCCTTCTTCATTGGAGCAGTTATCTGCATCCAGATGAAATTGAACATTCAGAGTCCATGGATGCCACGATGGGTTTCAGGTTACACCACTCGAGAAATCATGCTTCTGGAGTTCTCATCAAGTATCATGTGTCTGATTCTCGCAGGTAAAGTGGGTTCTAATATCGCTTCGGAGTTGGGAACTATGCGTGTCACCCAACAGATCATGGGAGTAAATTCAGCATGTTACCTCATTCTGCCTAAAATCATCGGCTTGGTCACCATCATGCCATTCCTGGTTATCTTCAGTTCTGGCATGGGTATCATCGGCGCCTACGGAACAGCGTATATTGGGCATATCCTACCACCAGATGATCTGACACTCGGCTTGCAACATTCATTTAACCAATGGTTTGTATGGATGAGCATCATCAAGAGTCTTTTCTTTGCATTCATCATTTCCAGCGTATCTTCTTATTTCGGTTATACCGTAGAAGGTGGATCTGTTGAGGTTGGAAAATCATCAACCGATGCTGTTGTCTGTTCTAGTGTTTTGATTCTGTTTTCAGATGTTTTCCTCACTCAAATTCTCTCGTAAACTATGATAGAAGTTAGAAATCTCACCAAGTCGTTTGGCGACAAGGTTGTATTAGACAATATAAACGTCACCTTTGAAACAGGAAAGACTAATTTGATAATCGGACAGAGCGGTTCCGGAAAGACCGTACTCATGAAGAATCTCGTAGGATTACTTCAGCCTACAAGTGGCGAAGTTCTCTACGATGACCGTGACTTCACCCGGATGTCGAAAAAAGAAAAAGTTCTGATGCGCCGCGAGATGGGAATGATTTTCCAAAGCGCAGCCCTGTTCGACTCTTTGAATGTACTTGAGAATGTCATGTTTCCACTTGATATGTTCTCTACCATGAATTACAGGGAGCGCGTAAAACGGGCTCAGGAATGTCTTGACCGCGTCAATCTGATAGAGGCTCAGCAGAAATATCCTGGAGAAATCTCGGGTGGTATGCAGAAACGAGTAGCTATTGCACGTGCCATCGTAATGAATCCAAAATACTTGTTCTGCGATGAGCCAAACTCAGGTTTGGATCCAAAGACCTCACTTGTGATAGATGAACTGCTTTCAGGCATCACCAAAGACTATAATATGACTACCATCATCAATACCCACGACATGAATTCGGTGATGGGCATTGGTGAAAACATCTGCTTTATCTACCAGGGTCATAAAGAATGGCAAGGCAACAAAGATGAAGTGATGACCTCAACAAACGAGAAACTCAACGATTTAGTCTTTGCTTCCGATCTATTCCGCAAAGTAAAGGAGGTGGAGCTGGAAGAAGCTAAAAACAAATAAAACAGTATCGTTCAAAAAAAAGAGGGTGTGTCATAAGTTTATGATTCACCCTCTTCTTGTTGTTGGATGAGATAGGATATGTTGTTGGAAGAGATAGGATATGTTATTGAGACAGTCAGTATCTTCGGCCGCACAACAGCTGTTGTGCGCTTGCATAACAGCTGATATGCGCATGCACAACAGCTGATGTGCATGCGTTGGTCAACTGTTATGCGCCAACTATTATCCAGACTTATGACACACCCTCTTTTTTATTACAAATTAAATACTATCTCATTTTCCAGGCATCCTTTACCTCTACCATAGGTACCACAATCTGTTCTTTAGTACTGTCACCATACACCACTTGCAAAAAAACATCAGCAACATGATGCGCTGTATCAGCTTTTGCATTCAGAACATTCACCTTAACCATACCTTTATGTTCATCTTGCTGCTGCTCAACAAACATTTTGGCATTCATCAGCAATTGATCCTGATAGCCATTTGGCAACCGATAAGGTTGATTGTAGCCGTCTACAAACTCCTTATACTTGCCCTCTAAAAGCAAATCATAATATCCCTTGGCAGCAATACCTGCAAGATAGCCAGGATCAGGTTTCTCCTCCCTACAGGAAGAAAATACCAATCCCACCATGAATATCATAAAAATCAAAAGTTTCTTCATTTTTATACACTTTGATTCTGCATTCTTCGCTTCATTTATTTACTTCTGACGAATGAAGACGTTGATAGGACAGCCATGTAATGACCAGTTCTCACGAATCTTATTCTCCAGGAAACGGCGATAGTTCTCCTTGACATACTGAGGCAAGTTTGCATAGAACACAAACGAAGGAATCGTTGTATTAGGCAACTGGGTGCAATACTTAATTTTGATATACTTACCCTTTATGCTCTGTGGAGGATATGCCTCGATAATAGGCAACATCACCTCATTCAACTTAGAAGTTCCAATATGAGCCTTACGGTTCTGGTAAACTTCCTTGGCAGTTTCCAATACTCGGAAAATACGCTGCTTAGTCAAGGCTGAAGCAAAGATGATAGGAAAGTCTACGAATGGAGCCATACGCTTGCGGATAGCATTTTCAAAAGTATCAATTACCTTCTGATTCTTCTCCTCAACCAAATCCCATTTGTTTACGACAACCACCAGACTCTTGTTGTTCTTCTGAATCAACTGGAAGATGTTCATATCCTGGGTCTCGATACCACGGGTAGCATCAAGCATCAGGATGCAGACATCACTATTCTCGATGGCACGGATAGAACGCATCACTGAATAGAATTCCAAGTCTTCGCTTACCTTGTTTTTACGACGGATACCAGCTGTATCAACCAGGTAAAAATCGAAACCAAACTTATCGTATCTGGTATAGATACTATCACGTGTAGTACCAGCAATTTCTGTCACGATATTACGATTCTCACCGATAAAAGCATTGATAATGCTACTCTTACCAGCATTCGGACGACCTACTACCGCAAAACGAGGAATATCTTCTTCGATTGCCTCCTCAGGATTATCCTGAAGTTTGTCCAGAATCATATCAAGCAAATCACCAGTGCCACCACCTGTAGCAGCACTGATACACTGAGGATCACCCAAGCCTAACTTGTAGAACTCAGCAGCCTGATAATACTCTGCGCTGTTATCAACCTTGTTAGCAACAAGGATAACAGGCAATTTGGCACGACGCAAAATTAGCGCCACATCTTCATCCCAATCAGTAAGGCCAGTGTTAACGTCTACCAGGAAGAGAACCAGGTCAGCCTCTTCTGTAGCAACAAGTACCTGCTTGCGGATAGCATCTTCAAAAATATCATCAGATTTTACAACCCAACCACCGGTATCAACAACCGAAAATTCTCTACCATTCCAACTACACTTACCATACTGACGGTCACGAGTAGTACCGGCAGTATCACTAACGATAGCGCGACGTGATTGAGTCAAACGATTAAATAAAGTAGACTTACCCACATTAGGGCGTCCTACAATAGCTACTAAATTTGCCATAAACAGTCATTATCCTCCTTCCTTTTAGGAGGTATTCAAGGATGTGGTCCCTGCATCCAAGTTAATAATTTGCCGAAGCTGACCTTGCTCCGGCCCTCGCTCTTTTGGCGAGAGTCACTCCCTCGATTACATTCAGGGAGGAGTTATTTTAGTTGATAGTTTACAGTTGATAGTTTATAGTTATTAAGGCGTCTTTAAACTATTAACTCTTAACTATCAATTATTCCGGATTATATCCAAAGGCATCAAGTTCTCTCTGAGAGCTGCGCCAATCCTTATCAACTTTTACGAAAGTCTCCAAGAAGATTTTCTTGTCGAAGAACTTTTCCAAAGCCTTACGACTCTCGGTATTCACCTTTTTCAATGCGATACCCTGGTGCCCGATGATGATACCCTTTTGGGAATCACGTTCAACATAAATCACTGCATTAATGTGGATACGTTTTTCATCTTCCTTAAATTGCTCCACTCTTACCTCTACAGAATAAGGTATCTCCTTATCATAATAGAGCAAAATCTTTTCTCGGATAATCTCTGAAACGAAGAAACGGGCAGGCTTGTCTGTCAGCTGATCCTTATCAAAGAAAGCAGGAGATTCCGGCAAGAGTTCCTTAATGCGCTTCAAGAGCATATCCGTTCCGAATTTATTCTTCGCTGAGATAGGAAGAATCTCTGCATTAGGCAACAAAGAGTGCCATTTTTCAACAATATCACCCAACTTCTTCGGATCACTCTGATCAATCTTGTTGATAAGCAAGAGTACAGGAATCTGCATTTTCTTAACCTTTTCCAAGAATTCCATGTTCTTTTCAGGATTTTCTATCACATCAGTCACATAAAGCAGCACATCAGCATCCGCCAATGCACTCTCAGAGAAGGCAAGCATCATCTCCTGCATCTTGTAATTAGGCTTCAAAACACCAGGAGTATCAGAAAATACAATCTGCATATCATCAGTATTCACAATACCCATGATACGATGACGGGTTGTCTGAGCCTTAAAAGTTGCAATACTAATACGTTCACCCACCAATTGATTCATCAAGGTACTTTTTCCCACATTAGGGTTACCTACTATATTAACGAAACCAGCTTTATGCATAAAAAATTGAATTTAGCAAAATTTTACTATCAAGAAGTTAAGCTCTATTGTTTTTAAGCTAAAGAAACGCATCCTTACTTATTTATAGAGAAATAAGAAAGATGCGTTTCCTTATATAGATTATTATTCTATCCTATTTTTATAGATTACTTTCCGTAAGCAGCGCCATCATACGCCCACTTATAGAAAGAAGCGCCATGTACAAATCCTGCACCAAATGCTGTGAAGATGACGTTATCGCCCTTCTTAAATTGACTTTCAGCATCCCAGAGTGCCAATGGAATTGTTGCTGCACTAGTATTTCCATAATGATCGATGTTTACAACCACCTTATCAAATGGAATTCCAGCACGCTTGGTTACTGCCTCGATAATACGGAGATTAGCCTCGTGAGGAATTACCCAGTTCACATCATCAGCCTTCAGATTGTTCATTTCCATGATCTTCATCACGTCGTTGCTCATATCTGTTACTGCGTAACGGAATACAGTACGACCTTCCTGATAAAGATAGTGCAGGCGATGATCAACTGTAAAATGTGATGGAGGGCAAACAGAACCACCAGCCTTCATGTGAAGGAAAGGCAAACCTTGTCCATCTGTACGAAGGTATGAGTTCTGAACACCAACGTTCTCCTCTTCAGTTGCCTCCACCAAAACCGCACCTGCTCCATCTCCGAAGAGAACACAAGTAGCACGGTCTGTGTAATCTACCAATGAAGACATCTTGTCAGCACCAATCACAATAATCTTCTTGTATCTACCACTCTGAATCATGCTTGCAGCAACATCAAGGGTATACAAGAATCCACAGCAAGCTGCAGAGAAGTCAAATGCGAAAGCATTCTTCAAGCCCAGCTTACCGAGGACGATAGATGCTGTAGAAGGGAACTTGTAGTCAGGTGTCGTGGTTGTTACAATCAGTGCATCGATTGTATCTGGATCAACGCCAGTCTTCTGAATCAACTGCTTGGCAGCTTTACGCGCCAGATAGCTGGTTCCGAGGCCTTCCTCTGTAAGGATGCGGCGCTCTTTGATACCCACACGGGTGGTAATCCACTCATCTGTAGTATCTACCATGCGAGACAATTCCTCGTTGTTAAGGATATAGTCTGGCACGTAGCCACCGACACCTGTAATTACAGCATTAATTTTACCCATTATTCAGCTGCTTCCTTAACGATTGCAACCTTACCACGATAGTAACCGCAAGTAGGGCAAACAGTGTGGTATACATAGTATGCACCACAGTTAGGGCAAACTGCCAATGTAGGAGCTACTGCCTTATCATGAGTTCTTCTCTTAAGTGTACGTGTCTTTGACTGTCTTCTTTTAGGATGTGCCATAATTTTTAAATGTTTAAAATTTTAATTTTTATTTTTTCAATTTCAATAGAGCTTCCCAGCGTGGATCTACAGTTTCCTCTTCTTCCTCACCGCTTCGGGCGGCAGAATGCTCATTGAGCTTTTCTATCATAGCAGGGTTGCATTTTCCAGCTGCATGCACATGCTTGATGGGAATATTGAGATCTATAAATTCATAGATAAACCAGGCGACATCGAGTATTCCTTCGTTCTCGGCCACAGTCACCAGATCATCATCCTCTGAGTACTCTTCTCCGAATTTTACGACTAGCCTGTCATTAGTCTCAATGGTTTGATCCATATCGTCCAGACAGATGTCGCATGGTATGTGAACCACTCCCTCAGTATGGAAATTGAGTTCGAAGAAGTCATCCGTCCTATTGATAGACAGACTACTTGACAACTCGCCTCTCTGAACATCAGGAGCATCGATTGCCTCAAAATATTCATTGGTAAGCTTAAATTCCTTTTCGGTTATACCTTGAGGTAAAGCTTTCAAATCAATCTTAAAAGAATCTATGTTACACATATTCAATATATACTATATTGTTTCGGGCTGCAAAGTTACAAATAATTTTTGAGATAAAATAATTTTTTATGTAAAAATCACTAAAATCACTCATTATTAATTGATTATTCTTTCTTTAACTCGATTCTGAAGGTGGTTCCATGCCCAATTTCTGTACTTTTCACCCATATTTTACCATGATGGTATTCTTCTACGATTCGTTTAGCTAGTGATAAACCTAAGCCCCAGCCTCGCTTTTTGGTAGTAAAACCGGGACGGAATACATTCTTCAAATCCTTTTTTCTTATACCATTTCCTGTATCTGAAACTTCTATAATAGCTTTATCATCTATTTCTTCCACATGGAGCGTAATCTGTCCACCATTTGCTCCCATAGCATCAACAGCATTCTTCGACAGATTTTCTATCACCCATTCAAAGAGAGAGGCATTCATCTTAACGATAACATCCTGTTCAGGTATTTCCTTCACCAGTTTAACATTCTTCGATGTTCGACGATCCATGTAGTCTATAACATGATTCATCACTTCGTTCAAACTTGCAGGAACAGGTTCTGGCAGGGCACCTATCTTTGAGAAGCGGTCTGCTATCAGTTGCAAACGCTGGATATCCTTGTTCATTTCAGGAATGAGTTCGTCATCCGGATAATTCATCTTCAGAATTTCAATCCAAGCCATCAGACTAGAAATTGGAGTACCCAACTGATGAGCAGTTTCTTTAGACAAGCCCACCCACACCTTATTCTGTTCCGCTCTTTTGGAAGTAAGCAAAGCAAAGATGGCAATAACCACAAAGAGCATGACTACCCCCAACTGAATATAAGGATAAGCTGACAGACGTCGTATCATGAGGGATTCATCATAGCAAACCTGAATATAGTCATGCGTTGAATCATCTAGTTCAATTTTAATATTCTTGCCTTGTTTCAAGAGCCGCTGACCAATGGCAGAAGCATAAGCAAGGGAATCTGCATAATCTTTCCCTTCCACATCAACATTACGAAAAGTCTGAGCATGTTTTTCAGAATCCATTACGATAACCGGAATGGAATTATTTTCATTGATAACCTTCAATACCAAGTTCAAGTCAGTATTCTCATCGGCATTATTGAGCGTACGCATAGCTTCAGCCCAAACCGCCATACGGTTGCGTTCCTCTTCTGCTAGATCACGAACAAGAAAATGAGACACAACAAGAGAGGCGACAGCAATAAACACTGCCGCTATCACCAAAAAAATCTTCACCTGTCGTATTCTATCGGTCCAAATCATGCTGCAAAGATAATAAAAATCTGTGTAATCAACGTCATCTGCTGATAAAAAACATCTTGAGCAGATAAAAAACATCTTGAGCAGACAAAAAAAAGCCCCGACTACTTTCGTAATCGAGGCTTCTGAAATTGAAAGGAGGCGGCTACCTACTCTCCCGCATTGCATTGCAGTACCATCGGCGCAAGT
>ERZ791919.2054-NODE-2054-length-15313-cov-3.722899_pt1 | contig 15313 bp, 5 predicted proteins | sample MGYA00510137_ERZ791919 | MGnify/ENA primary metagenome ERZ791919 (study PRJEB30046, sample SAMN00792059) | human gut metagenome | study: EMG produced TPA metagenomics assembly of the A metagenome-wide association study of gut microbiota in type 2...
ACATTGGATCTGCTAATACGTCTCTTTTCTGAGTATGTCCTTTACGTGGCACGGTTCTTCCCTCCTTAATCATAATTTACTATACAGAACTCTGTCTGCATTGCCCGGTCTCCAGTCTCTGGATCCGGAGGACTTCATTTCGATTAATTCAACGGTACTCACAATGTAGTGGCAGGTATCTGCCCCTTCGTGTTCGTGCGGAAATATATCTCTGTGTGAAACAATTCCAACACTTACCATGTGATACTATTGGTTCGCTGAATTACAGTAACTCTACGCTACTATTTTGCAGCCTTTGGTCTCTTAGCGCCGTACTTGGAACGAGCCTGCTTTCTGTTAGCGACACCGGCAGTATCAAGTGTACCACGGATAATGTGATATCTTGTACCTGGTAAATCCTTAACACGACCACCACGGATCAGAACAACGCTGTGCTCCTGTAAGTTATGTCCCTCACCCGGGATATAGCTTGTAACCTCGATTCCGTTGGAAAGACGTACTCTGGCGATCTTTCTAAGAGCTGAGTTAGGTTTCTTAGGAGTAGCTGTCTTAACAGCAGTACATACACCTCTCTTCTGCGGGGAAGAAGTATTGGTTGGCTTCTTCTGTAAAGAGTTGTAACCTCTCTGAAGTGCAGGTGCTGTAGACTTCTTAACAGATGTCTGACGTCCTTTTCTTACTAACTGGTTAAATGTTGGCATTATTTTCACCTCCTGTTTTATTTGTATGAGATCATAAATTGATCTCGGCGTACGTATGCACGCTAAATCATTATATTAACCCTATCTTTTTTTGTCAAGTTCTTTTCCAAAATTTCCTTGAATTTCGCGGAATACGCGGGTAAAAAAAGTTTTGCATGCAAAAAGAAAAGATGGAAAACTCCCAACGGATATCTTCCATCTATTCTTCCACATTTTTACATGTTTATTCCAAACGGTCAGCCATTTGCCCGTTTTCTCTGCTTCTCCTGTCTCTCACTGGTCAGAATCATATAGATTCCCAGCAGCATCACACCGATGCACAGAACATATTTCGGATTTAACGACTGTCCGGTCTTCGGCGTCTCATCCTTTACCTGCGAGTCATCTCCCGCCTGCGCATTATCTGCCGGCTGCTCCGTCTCTGCCGCTTCCGTCGTCTCTGCCGGCTGGCTTTCCGCCTGGCTTCCGCCTGCCGGTGTAATCACAAACCCGGAGGTTGCCTGCGCCGTTGAATCCGAGTGACGCTCATCCACTACGATGACATAATCACACGCATGCACAAAGGAAAATGACACATTGCCGTCCGCATCTGTATCAGACTGTCCCATATACTCCAGGATCTGATTATCTACATTATAATAGAACAAAGTGCCCAGCTTATTGGCGTTCGCCGCACCGACATTTACGGTCAGCTGCGCCGTCAGGCCAAACAGGTTGTCGTGCGCCAGATGCATCTGCGTTGACCATCCGCTTCCGGTTACTGTGCTCTGCAGGTTCGCCGGCACATTGCTTGTTCCCAGTTCCACGCCAAAATCCGTATCTGCTACAACGCTTGTGTCAATGCTGCTTCCGTCAATCGTCCATGAGATTCCATTTCCCATATCCAGAACCAGCGTCAACTGCTTATCTGCCGCCAGTGTCAGAATATCCTTCGGCACAACCGTGGTGCCGTTCATGGTAATATAGATCGTTGAACCTGGATCCGCCACCGTCATCTGCGTGTAAATCGCATCCCAGCCCTTCAGTTCCTCATTTCCGGTGATATATGCGGTTCCCTGCTCTGCAAATCTGGTCGTCGCAGGCACTTCCGCCGCTGTCGGCTGCACATCTCCCTGTGTCTCCGCCGTCGTCGCTGCCGCCGATCCGGTACCGCTGCTCTGTGCGCCTGCCGCTCCGGCACTGCCCTTTACCGCACCGTTGCCTCTTCCACTGCCGTTGCCGCTTCTGCTGCCTCTTCCAGATGATGTGCCGTTACTCTTTCCGCTGCTGCCGCTTCCGCTGCCCGTACTGCTGCTGTTATTACCACTGCTCGTGTTGCTGCTGTTATTGCTGCTGTTATTGCTGCTATTGTTATTACTGCTGCTGTTATTGTTATTGCTGTTGTCGCCGCTGTTATTGTTGTTACCGCTGTTATTATTGTCGTTGTTATTGTTGTTATTGTTGTTATTGTCATCTGCCGGTTTTTCCGTGTCCTCGGTCGGCTTCTCCGTATCCTCCGTCGGCTTTTCTGTATCCTCCGTCGGCTTTTCCGTGTCCTCGGTCGGTTTCTCCGTATCCTCGGTGTCGTCCGGCTTATAATCCGTCACCACAATCGCACCGTACGTCTCCACCAGCTTCGGTGCAGCCGGAGCGCTTCCCGGCACTTCAATCGAGTGGATCTTGAAAGAAGTATTCTGCTCGCCAAATGTTTCTAAGGCTTTGCCAAGGCAGAGCGTCTGAATCTCACTGCCGTCAAATGCGCCGTCTTCCACGGTTGTCACGCTCTCCGGAAGTGTCACTTTTCCAAGCTTGCAGCCGTAAAATGCATTTTCACCGATCATCTTGGTGCCGTCATATACCTCGATGGTTCTCGCACCCTGCGGGCAACGGTATAACGTAACCCCGTTCGCCGTGTAAAGCGCATTGTCGTATGACATAAAGTACGTATTTCCCTCTTCCACATCAATAGACTGCATGTTGACACATCCGTCAAATGCGTCCGACGCAATGGTTTTGGTTGCCTCGGGGATCACGATGCTCTCGAGGGACTCGCAATTTTTAAATGCTTCTTTTCCGATCGATGGAAGTTCCTTGGAAATACTTAAGTCCGTCAGTCCCGCACACTCTGCAAATGTGCCGTCGCCGATCCCTTCCTTGCTCTCCCATGTTGCACTTTCCAGACTGGTACAGCCGTAGAACACATTGTCTCCGATCTTTGTCACGCTGTCCGGAACCGTGACCTCTGTCAGATATTCACATCCTGCAAATGCGTTATCTCCGATGGTTGTCACACTGTCTGGAATCTCCACCGATGTGATCGTCGTATTGAGGAATACATCATCATCAATTTTTGTAATATTTTCCGGAATGACAACCGCGTTCTCCGCTCCGACATACCCCTGCAGGGTTGTCCCTTTTATGACAAATCCGTCCTCCTGACCGGACGCTGCACTGAGCTCTCCTGGATAGATCATCACCACAAGCATGGCAACGACCAGCACATAGCCTATTTTTCGTTTTATCCGGTATTTCATTAGCACTCTCTCCCATCATCCTTTATTTCGACGCAGCCCCCGCCCGTGAACCTCACGCGCGATCCCACGCTTTTACTCTGCTTCCCTGCATTTCTTTGCTACCAGAAACAGTCTTCCGTCTTCTGTAAAATTGTTACAGGTCGACAGGGTCAATAGCTCATCCCCGTAGACCGGCAGATCTGTTCCGGTAAACACCGAGAGTTGTATGATATGATCGAGGTAGTCGTTAAACGCCTCCTCGGAATCCGCCTGTATAAAATCATAATAACGAAATTCCTGTGAATTCCGGTACTGCACCTTTGCCAGACAGACGGCAAACACTTCATAGGTGCCTTTCTCATAAATTGTATCAAATCTGATCTGCGCGTGCTCCCTCCAGTAATCTTCATCCAGATACTTCTTGAGACTTCCGAACATCGCACCGCTTTTCATGTTATGTCCGTAGATAATAATATTGGTGCTGCGCTGCACCAGATCCGTTCTCGGATCCATAAACAAGGTTCCGTTGATATCGTCCTCCCCGTTTACATTGCGCTTCAGATAATAATCCCCGTCATTCGGGGTAAGCATGACCGGATAGTCAATCTTCGTCCCGTCAATGGTGATCCATCCGGCAAAATCACTGTGCTGCGCCACGATGGCTTCATATTCCGGCAGAACCGGAGGAGGCGGTTCGTTCTCCCGCTCCGTCTGGTCTAAGCCCGCCGCAAGTTCCGGTGCGTCCTCTGAAAAAAAGGTGTCATTGTCCACCATCTCTGCAGCTTCTGTCGGATTTTCTTTTAACATCTTCAAATACTCATTCGCCTGACTGCCGCGGTGATTCGTGTAATCTGACCAGAAATACCAGCCAAAACATAGAAATGCGGCTGTTACACACACCGCACCGAGAATCTTTCTGCTGCGGTCCTGCGCCCCTTGCCGGGGTTCCTCCCCCGCCTGTTGTTCCGGTGCCTGTGCCTGCGTTATATTTTTTGCCGCGGATTTTGCCACGGCATCTGCAATATCAAGAAAAAATTTCTTGCCGACTTTGCTGCCGAACTTAATCTTCCCTGTTCGGATCAGCCAATAGAGGCGTAGAGCGGTTTCCGGTTCATTGAGATCGACGGTGCTCTGAATCTTTTCGATTTTCTTCGCATCTTCGAGTCCTCTGGCATATTCCTCTTCTGTGTCAAATGTAAAATTCCCTATCTTATATGCCGCCATGATCGGAACCGCTCTCCCTCCTCTCTGTCTTTATTTTGTGGTTGTTCCGGTAACTGCCGCGGTAAACTCACCGTAGTAAGTCTCGCCGTCCGCCACCAGGTAGCTTCTTACTTTATAAGAGTATGTTGTCTCTGCCGCAAGCTTTTTATCGGTATAGAAAGCGTCTCTGGTACGTGTTACCTGCTGCCACTTTCCGTCTGCACCGGCACGGTATACTTCGTATCCCGTCACGGCACCGTCGCCCGTCCAGCTGATGGACAGACTGTCTGCGGATGCACCTGTCACAACCGCCGCGCCTGCATCGCACGGTCTGATGTCAAACGTCAGGTTCTTTGTTGCCGTGTAATTGCCTTTTCCTGCAACTGCCGCCACACCGGTACCTGCCTTGCGGTTGTTGGAATACATCAGTGTGTAGTCACTTAAAAGTTCCAGGGCTTTGCCGTCATCTTCCACCGTCACGGTCGGCTTGATGTCAGATCCGGTATATACCTGTGTCTGAATCGAACCGATGTCGCACAGATGTATGCTCTTACGCAGAATCTGGAAACTCAGTTCCTTAGTACCTGCATAATGGGTTCCGCTTGCTGTGATTACCAGCTTCGCTACACCCGCGTTGATGTTGTCTTCATAGGATACCGTGTAATCCTTATCTTTTTCCAGCTGCACACCGTCTGCCCATACTTCCGGCTCCGGTGTGATTGCTTTTCCGGTATAAGTGTAAGTAGAAGAAAGACCTTTCACTTCCAGTCCGTCGATCGGCGTCTGGTCTACAGTAAACTGCTTTGTAACGGTTCCTGTGTAGTTGCCGGTTCCGGCAGCCTCCATTTCGTAGGTTCCTGCCACTCCTGCCGGTCTGCATGTCACGGTATAATCGGTGTCTCTTACGAGTGCGATCTCACCCCACTGGAATGTTACGTTCTGTGTAATCTGCTCTGAGTAGGATACCGTGTCCTCAAATCCGCTCATCACCACATCTTCATCGGTGATATCCTTCGGTGTAATCTCGATGGTGCATTTCTTGGTCCCGCCGTAGCTTCCCTGACCGATCAGAAGAAGAGTCTGCGTTCCAGCGCTCATGCCATCGCTGTTGTCGTCAAATGCAAAGCTGTAGGAGTCTGTTGTCAGAACCGTCTCGCCGATACGTACCTCTGTAATGCCCAGATCATCCGGCGTATAAGCGCTTCCCGTGAACGGGTAACTGTCACGCAGTCCTACAATCTCCGCCGGACTGATGTCGCTCGCAATATGAAACGTGGTCTGGCGGTAATTCGTAAATCCGCCGGTTCCGTTGATCCGCATCAGCACAGTGCCGATCTCTGTGTTGTCCGTGTCAAAGCTCAGCGTATAGTCCTCACCCTGTTTTAAGGTGTAATCGCCGCAGGTCACTTTCACTTCCGGAATCACCGGCTGACCCGTGTATGCCTGATTCGGAATCGGAGCCACTGTAACATCCGCCGCTGCAATATCGTGGCTTACGATGGTAAACGGTGCCGTTACGCTTCCCGCATAACTTCCTTTTCCTGTCACGGTCACAGTTGCGGTACCGCACGCCTTGTTGTTCTGATAAGATACCTCATAATCCGTACCCGCTGTGAGTACATTGCCGTCCAGTGTTACCTGCACTTCCGGTTCCACCCCGTTGTCGCTTCCCATATACGGATAGGAAGTTCCGTTCGGGAACGTGACAATCGCTCCGTCAAAGCTCTTCTCCGTAATCGTGTATTCCACGGTGCGGGATCCCGTATAATTTCCGATACCGGAAATCACCGCTGTCGCTGTTCCTGCATTGATATTGTTGCTGTATGCAACGGTAAAATCGCTTCCCTCTGTCAGCTGACGTACCTCAACCTCTGTTCCGTACTGATATGTCACAAGAACAGTCGGCTTCTTTTCCGTTCCGTCATAAGAAAAGCTGTCCGGAATCACTTCTACCGCAATCAGGTCGGTGCCGGATGACGGTTTTGCCAATGATTTCGCCACGATCTGGAAGGATACTTCACGGCTTCCGATTACGTTGCTTCCATCACCGGTAATCACGACTGTACCGGTTCCTACATTCGTATTATCCGCGTCTGCCTTCTTTGCAATGGTATAGCTTCTTGCCGGCAGAATGTAATCTGTTGATCCGATGGTTGCCTTCAATGAGAACTCCGGCACAATCTCCTTACCGGTGTACTCTCTGCTTCCGATCGCATTCTGCGTTCCGTCAAGCACCTTCAGGTCGTCCATCTGAAGCGGGTTAATATCAAAGGTTACCAGCTTGATCAGACCAGCATACTCGTTCTTACCCTTTACCATAATGCTTCCGCCGTCTGTTCCCGCCTTGATATTCTCTCCGTAGGTCACATCATAATCGGACGTGGACAGTGTCTTGTTCCCTATCTTAACGGTAACCTGCGGGCGGATCTGTGTTCCGCGGTACAGGTAGCTGCTCTCTACACCGCTTACCTCCAGAATTCCCGCATTTGCAACAATGCTGAAATTCTCTGTGAGTGTTCCGGTAAATCCGTTTTTCTCATTTCCGATTACCGTCACGCTCGCAGTCTTATCACCGATCTTCACGTTGTTTTCGTATGTATGAATCACAAAGTGCTTTCCGGATGTCAGCTCTGTTCCGTAGTAGCTGATGCTCGGGATTGCCTCCACCGGATCTCCGGTATACTGCTGATCTCCGATTGCCACCTGGATGCCTGCCTCCGAAAGATCCGCTTTGATCGGAACCGTCTTCTCCACGCTTCCCGCAAAGCCTCCCATACCCTTGATGGTAACTACTGCGTTGCCGACCCAGCTGTTGTCTGCATAGACCAGCGTATAGTCGGTATCTTTCTGAAGTGTTGTTCCGTTCAGCACAACACTGATCTGATCGTCAAACGTGATGTTCTTATCGCCGATTGCAATGTCCGTCTCTCCGGCATTCACATAATCTTTGAACCACAGTTCATCCGGAACGGTAATCTCGGCGTCCGCAATGTTTGCGCAGATCTTAAAGGTCTTCTTCACGCTTCCTGTGTAATTGCCGATTCCCTTGAGAATGACAACCGCGTCGGAGCCAATGCTGTCGTTCTTCTCATAAGTACAGATATAATCCGTACCTATGACAAGTTCTGTTCCGTTATAGTACAGCTTCGGCTGCGGTGTTGCCGCTCCGTCCACCAGCGGCTGCGGTTCGATCGCTCCGATCTTAAAGCCGTTTGCCGGTGTATATCCGCCATTGCCAATACTTGCAAGTGTGATCGTAAAGGTTGTGCTTCTCGATCCTGTAAAGTCCGTACCGTCCTTTGCCGTTGCCGTCAGCGTCACGGTTCCGCGGCTGGTATGATCCGCCCCGTAGGATACCGTGTAATCCGTCGTGCTGATCTTCTGTCCGTCATAAATAAGCGCCACTTCAGGCTCTACCGGGCTTCCGGTATACTGCGTCTGATAGCTTCCATCGGTCACTCCGCCGACAGAAAGCTCTACGCTGCTGTCCGTAAGATCTCTCGGTGCAATCGTAAAAGTCTTCTGCCATACACCGACGTATCCTCCCAGACCTTCCACGCTTACCGTTGCGGTTCCCGCGTGGATATTATCCGTATATGTCACGGAGTAGTTAGAATCTTTTACCAGCTTTTTGTTGCCCTCGATCCGTGTTACCGTCACCTCCGGCTCAAATGCACTTCCGTCATAAACATACTGTGTGCCGTCGGTGAGTGCCGGGCAGCTGATCGTAAATTTGCTCTCGTTTGTGATGAGCTGGCCAATTCTGAATTCTGCCGTCTTGCTTCCGGTAAAGTTGCCGGTTCCGGTCACTGTCACCGTTGCGGTTCCGGTTCCTTTGTTGTTCGCGTAAGCCACCGTGTAATCGTTGACCGGTCTTAACGCATAGGTTCCGTCTCCAAATTCGTAGCTTACCGACGGTGCCGGTGTGACAGCCATTCCGTTGTACTCCTGCGCGTCGATCGGTGCGATCTTTACCTCCGGCTCTGCCAGATTCTTCGGCGCAATCGTATAATCTTTCGTAAAGGTTCCCTGATAATTTCCTTTTCCGGTAATCGTCATCGTTGCGGTCCCGGCATCCACATTATTCTCGTAGGAAATCTTGTAATCATCCTCGCCGAGCTTTTTCTTCAGATCTGTGCACTGTACCGTAGGTACCGGTGTAATCTCTTCCGAAGTGTAAGTGTAGCTGGACTTTAATCCGCCAAGCGTGCAGTTGTTGTCCAGGCTTCTCGGCAGAATCGCAAATGTCAATATTCTGTCATCTGTTCCGTAGTAATCTCCCTTACCGGAAACGGTGATGGATGCCTCGCCGGCATTCAGGTTGTCCGCGTAGGAAGACTCGTCATACGCGATCACTTTCTCGATCTCATCGGCTGTCGTAAGCTTTGTTCCATCGCTCAGCGTCAGCTCGGTGATCTTCGGATACAGACGCTCGCCGGTGTAGGTCGTCTCGTTCTCATCCACCTTCCAGCTGATGATCTCGTCCAGGGATTTTCCGCTGATGGTGAATACAATAATCTTCGTTCCTGTGTAGTTGCCGTTACCCTGTATGGTCACATTTGCCATCGGTCCCGGTTTCTCGTTGTTCGCGTAGCTGCCAGCCACGATCGAATAGTCGGTCGGCGCAGTCAATGTCTTCTTATTATAAGTAAGCTTTATCTCACTTTCTGTAAGGGTCACTGCATTTCCGTCGTACGCTTTCTTGATCGCCTCGTAGGAAACACCGGTTGCAATGTCCTTCGGACGAATCGTAAAGGTTGCACTCAGTTTTGTGGCGCCGTCGCTGTACACATAGCATCCGTTTGCCGTCGGCTGATCCTCCAGCGGGATCTGCTCTACTGTAACCGTCGCCTCCCCGGCATTGATCGCCTGATCCGCGTTGGTTCCGTCACTGTAGTTGACCGTATAATCTGTTCCCTGCTCAAGGACGCTCTTCCAGAGTCCGAATCCGCCGTCCGATACCGAAATCTCATCCGTAGCAAGCGTAATCGGATCTCCTGTGTATACCGGGTTTTCTGCCGGATTCACCGATACATCATAATCCTCATCAAGCTTGGATGCGAGCAGATACTTGATCTCCTGCTTGCCATAGAATTTGCCCTTTCCGGTAATCGTTACCGAAGCCGTGCTTCCTTCTTTTGAAATATCCTTGATGCCGTCATACTTTAATTCGTAATCAGTTCCTTTTACCAGCGTATTGCCCTGGTTATCCGTGAGTGAAATCTCAAGCTGGTTATCGTTTTTATTGCTGGAATACCACAGCATTGCCCAGTATGGTCCGTCATATCCTGTCACCATCCTGTCCGCGCTGTTGGTTACCTTAAGGTTCTTGTCGTTGATCAGTGTCTGGATATCTACCGCTGTAACCTCAAACGTCCTGGTAACAACGCCTGTATAGTTGCCGCTTCCGGTAATCGTCATCGTGTAGGTTCCGATGTCTTTTACCGTTGTCGGTGAACATGCCACCGTATAATCGGTTCCCTTTTTCAGTGTATGATCTGTCTTTGATGCGGAATGATATACAACACTCTCTGTCGGAAGCGCAATCTCTGCTCCCGTATAGTCAAACAGCTCTCTGTCAATGCTGGCAGTAATCTTCGTGCTTGTAAGATTGCACTGGGCAATCGTATACGTCAGACGTTTCGTTGTACCGGTCTTAAAATTGCTGTTGGAATCGCTCGGCGCAATCTCAACGCTCGCCGTACCTGCAAATATCTTGGTATCCGCAGAATAGGTCAGCTTGTAGTCCGACTCCGGAAGTGTTACCATGTCCGCGCCCTGCGCAAACTTTACAACCACCTTCGGCTTCACGTCTGCTCCGTCCGGAGAATATTCCATCTTATAGTTTGCAGTGCTTACCTCGGAGCCATCGGCATCCACATAGTAGCATACCGCCTTTGACATGTCCGCCTGCTCGATTGTGAATTTACCGGTCACTGCACCGCCGTATGTTCCCATACCCTGCAGCGTAATGGTTGCTGTTCCTGCATTCGTGTTGCTTGCGTAAGTAACGGAGTAATCCGTTCCCTCAACCAGTCCCAGATCGTTGTTGCCGCTCTTCCAGGTAATGTCCGGTTCCGGTGTCTGTGCATTGCCGTTATAAGTGACTGTCGCTGCCGTCACTTTCTGGATCAGGTCTGAGAGATCAGCGCCTGCCGCCTGATACTCCACCGTGTAGGTTCCCTGATAGTTTCCGATACCGGTGATGACACGGCGGTAGGTTCCGTTTCCCGCATTGATAATATCTGTTCCGACGGTGTAATCCGTCCCCTTCTCCAGCGTCATGCCGTTGTAGGTTGCAGTGATGACCGGCTCCTTGTCCGCTCCTCCTGCCGCAGCAGCCGTCACAGACACAGCCATGCCAACTTCTTCCTGATCCTTGTTGCCAATATCTTTTGCCTTGATCTCAAAATTTACCGTCTTTGTTCCGTAAAGAGAATTCTTTCCGGTAATCGTCAATGTGGCCTGTCCGACATTGACATTGTCAGAATATACCGCATCGTAATCCGCCTGAGAAATGGTCTCCCCGTCCACCAGAAGCTGGAATGCCGGCGTCCACTCATTTCCGGTATATACATAGGAAGTCTTGTCAAAAACAACATTCGCGTCCGCCGCATTGCGCGGTGCACCGCAATATCTCTCTCCGGTATAGTTGCCGGTACCGGTCAGTGTAATTCCTCTTCCTGTCTTGCTGAGGGAAATCGTATAATCTGTTCCTTCAACCAGATTCTTCACGCCGTCTACGGCATCCGCATCTGTACGCGCCGTATCCTTTACCTCTTTGATGCAGGAGGTAAGTGTGGCAGAAGCGTTGTCCGGATCTGCCGCCGCATCAGCCAGCACCTTATCCCAGTCAATATTGTCCTGCAGTGTCACTTCCACTGCCGCGTCTGATATATCCTTCTGTGCGATCACGTATTCCTTCTGAATCTTTCCGCTGTAACCGTTCTGTCCTGTAATGTACAAGTAATAGGTTCCCGCATTCACAAGCGCGGTTGTGTCCGTGGCAGGATCAAACGTTGCTGCCGCGCCACCAACCATCTGTGCATAGGAAAGCTGGTACTGATCGTTCTCTTTTAATATGGTATCTCCCACCTGTACCGCAACGGATGGAATCTGCTGTCCGCCGTTGTATACCGGATTCTCCGGGCTGACTGTCACTGCATCCTCTGAGAGATTCGGTGTGACCGTCAGATTACAGGTGTAGCTTTCTCCTGCATAGGCTGCCGTGATCGTCGTACTTCCTGCGGCAATACCCTCAATGGTTGCCGGGTTACCTGTACTGCTTACTTTTGCCACCGCTTCATTGCCGGAAACCCACGTTACCGTTCCCGTGGCATTCTGCAGTGTGAGATCCTGATCCGTCCAGCCCTCGCCGATGGTCATACTGTTCTTATTCAGCGCTACAGCGGCACTCTGCTTCACATTGCTGCTCTGCAGCGCCGCCTGATCAGCCGCATTGGAAGAACTTCTCCCGGATGTTGCAGTCACATCATAGGTATATGCTATTACCGCCGCACAGCTTCCGTTTACTGTATACATATCCTGCCAGCCGGCATTGCCGAGAATATAGCTCTCTCCCTCTGCCGTACCGCCATATACATAAAAGGACGCCCCGCTCAACCGGACGATCACAGAAAATCTGGAACCATTATCCATTACCTGATTCGCCAGCCCTGCGGAATAAGTATTCTTTCCTTCCTTCACGCTGACTTCTTTTTGGAAAATGCTCGTTCCCGCATCCGGCGCCATGCCTGTTACATCCTTGTAATATTCCACGGTAGCCGTTGCCTTGCTGCCGTCATCCACATGTGCGTAGAAGTCAATACTGTCTAACAGTTCTGCTCCGTCCGCATTGCGGTTCGCTGTAAATACCGCAGCTACAGCCTGGGCCTCGCACGGCGCTCCCGCCAGTACCCCGTCTCCGTTCCGATAGGTGTTTACCGTTCCCTGTCCTGCCCAGACAGTCGTCGGCCATTCCACCATCGTCACAATCAGGCATACTGTCAGCATAAACGCCGAAATTCTCTTGCATACATCCTTGTACATACGCGCCATCTCCTTTGATCTATCCCTTTAGCGTTCGTCCCATTTTATGAAACTCTAAATTATACCTTATCTATTTTATCGACATCTTTTCACGGTTCTTTAACATCTTTTCTAAAAAAATGGGGCAGCCAAACATTGTCTGGCCGCCCCATTCTGTAATGCAGATATAATCTGCGCTTTATTCTTCTGTATCCTCGGACTCTTCCGGCGCATTCTCCTCTAATGTGTAATTCTCATCTGCCACATCGGTGTCATCAAAATCGTCGAAATCATCGAATGCAATCTCCTCGTTCTCATCAATATCCGAACTCAGCTTGATATTGCGGTATCTCTTCATACCGGTACCAGCCGGGATCAGCTTACCAATGATAACGTTCTCCTTCATACCAATGAGCGGATCAACCTTACCCTTGATGGCAGCTTCCGTCAGAACCTTTGTGGTCTCCTGGAAGGATGCTGCTGACAGGAAGGAGTTGGTTGCAAGAGAAGCCTTTGTGATACCAAGCAGTACCTGCTTGCCTTCTGCAAGCTCCTTGCCCTCTTTCTCCAGAAGCTCATTTGTATCCTCGAAGTCAAGCGTATCTACTAATGTTCCCGGGAGCATATCGGAATCTCCGTTTGTCTCCACACGGACTTTCTGCAGCATCTGGCGCACGATCACCTCGATATGCTTATCGTTGATCTCAACACCCTGCAGACGGTATACACGCTGTACTTCGCGAAGCATGTAATCCTGAACGGCACGCACACCCTTGATCTTTAAGATATCATGCGGGTTGACAGAACCTTCCGTCAGCTCGTCGCCGGCCTCTAAGACTGCACCGTCCATAACCTTGATTCTGGAACCGTAAGGAATCAGATATGCCTTGCTCTCTCCAGTCTCATTGTTCGTCACAACGATCTCACGCTTCTTCTTGGTATCTTTGATATTGGCAACACCGCTGAACTCGGTAATGATCGCAAGTCCCTTCGGCTTTCTTGCCTCAAAAATTTCCTCGACACGCGGAAGACCCTGTGTAATATCGGTACCGGCAACACCACCCGTATGGAATGTACGCATGGTAAGCTGTGTACCAGGCTCACCGATGGACTGTGCCGCAATGATACCGATTGCCTCACCAACCTGTACCGCCTGGCCGGTTGCCATGTTGGTGCCGTAACACTTCGCACACACACCCATGTGGGAACGGCAGGATAATACGGTACGGATCTTCACCTTTGTAAGCGGTTCTCCGTTCTCATCCACACCCTTGCTCATAACAAGTGCCGCGCGCTTCGGTGTAATCATATGATTTGCCTTCACGAGGACATTGCCCTCGGCATCGCAGATAGTATTGCAGGAGAAACGTCCTGTAATACGCTCCTGAAGGCTCTCGATCTCTTCCTTGCCATCCATGAATGCAGTTACCCACATACCAGGGATCTCTCTGCCTGTTCCCTCACAGCAGTCAGACTCACGAACGATCATATGCTGTGATACATCTACCAGACGTCTGGTCAGGTATCCGGAATCGGCGGTACGAAGAGCGGTATCGGACATACCTTTTCGCGCTCCATGCGCAGACATGAAGTATTCCAGTACGTCAAGACCTTCACGGAAGTTGGACTTGATTGGCAACTCGATTGTTCTACCGGTTGTATCTGCCATAAGTCCTCGCATACCGGCAAGCTGTTTAATCTGCTTATCGGAACCACGGGCCCCGGAATCCGCCATCATGAAGATGTTGTTGTACTTATCCAGTCCGGAGAGAAGTGCATGTGTCAGCTGCTCATCCGTCTCTTTCCATGTCTCTACGACTTCCTTGTAACGCTCTTCCTCTGTGATAAGACCACGCTTATACTGCTTTGTAATGCGGTCTACGGTATCCTGGGCGTCCTTGATCATCTGCGGCTTTTCCGGCGGCTCGGTCATATCGGAAATGGATACGGTCATTGCCGCCCTGGTGGAGTATTTGTAACCCATCGCCTTAACAGCATCCAGCACCTCGGCAGTTCTGGTTGCGCCGTGAATATTGATGACTTTCTCAAGGATCTGCTTATTCTGCTTCTTTGCTACGAGGAAATCGACCTCGAGCTTTAATTCATTGCCCGGAATGCTTCTGTCTACAAAGCCCAGATCCTGCGGGATAATCTCGTTGAAGATGAAACGTCCCAGCGTGGACTCTACGATTCCGGTAATCTTTTTTCCATCCGGCATGGTCTTGCTCATGCGAACTTTGATTCTGGAGTGAAGTGTTACCGCGCCATTCTCATAGGCGAGGATTGCTTCGTTGACGCTCTTGAAGAATTTGCCTTCTCCCTTTGCGCCCGGTCTCTCCTGTGTCAGGTAGTAAATACCAAGCACCATATCCTGTGAAGGAACGGCTACCAGTCCACCGTCAGACGGCTTTAACAGGTTGTTCGGAGAGAGCAGCATGAAACGGCACTCTGCCTGTGCTTCCACAGAAAGTGGAAGGTGAACAGCCATCTGGTCACCATCGAAATCGGCGTTGAACGCGGTACACACAAGCGGATGAAGCTTGATTGCCTTACCCTCTACGAGGATCGGCTCGAATGCCTGAATACCGAGACGGTGCAGTGTAGGAGCACGGTTCAGCATAACCGGATGCTCTTTGATGACGTCCTCGAGCACATCCCAGACCTCAGTCTGAAGTCTCTCGACCATCTTCTTCGCACTCTTGATATTATGAGCGGTTCCGTTTGCAACGAGCTCCTTCATGACGAACGGCTTGAACAGCTCGATTGCCATTTCTTTCGGAAGACCGCACTGGTAAATCTTTAACTTCGGCTCTACGCAGATAACGGAACGTCCGGAATAGTCAACACGCTTACCAAGCAGGTTCTGACGGAAACGTCCGGACTTACCTT
>ERZ791919.2078-NODE-2078-length-15149-cov-2.529018_pt1 | contig 15149 bp, 16 predicted proteins | sample MGYA00510137_ERZ791919 | MGnify/ENA primary metagenome ERZ791919 (study PRJEB30046, sample SAMN00792059) | human gut metagenome | study: EMG produced TPA metagenomics assembly of the A metagenome-wide association study of gut microbiota in type 2...
GGCATCCAAATCCCTCCCACGTCCGAAACTACTCAAGGTAGCCTCAAACGTGGGCGGAACAGGCAGTGCGATGCTCATTGGGTCAAGTGATGTGCTCGCCAATGTTCGACTGCTGTTTTTTATCCTGCAAAGCCAAAGTGCTCGCAACTTCGCTGGAATTCTATTACTTTTCGCCTTTTTCAGGAGTTTAATGTGCTTCCGCATCCGTTCCAACTCTGCAATTCTTTCATAGAGCCACTGGGAATGCGGAAAGTCTTCAAGCGAGTTATCACCCAAATCCAACAACTGTTGAATTTCCTTGGTGATTCGGGTGTTCATCCGATTCAATGTTGCTTTTGAAGCCTTTGTGATAGCTTCAACAATCTTATCAATATTGAACACGAATTTCTCGCTATGACAAATGATGTACATCTGCACATTCACCTGCCCTTTACAAGTAGTACGGTAAACCGCCGTTTCTATTATATCACATTTGACCTTAAAACCATATAGGCTTGCCAATAAATAGTGAGAACCGTGTGTTCAAACGCTCCACAAGGAGAAGAACACACGGCTCCAATACTTTATTTCAGCTTTTCGAGTATCTCATCTGCGGTCATACCGCTTGTCAGCAGCTTCTTCAGCACATCCTCGGCTTCTGCTTTCTTCGCAGCTTCAGCGGCTTTTGCTTCAGCAGCCGCTTTCTTGGCCTCCAGCTTTGCGATTTCCTTTTCGGTCTGCTTGATCTCTGCTCTCTGAGGTTTTAGACCTTCGCGCAGAGACTTGATGTCAGTCTTCAGCTCTTCAATCTGAGCGACAGTCTTAGAAAGACCTTCTTCAAGCATCGCCTTGTCCTTCTGCAACTTCTTGATCTGGCATCGAAGTCAGGAGACGCGGTAGTACGGTTCTTGCTGCCTTTGGTTCTGGGCATAGGATGATACCTCCCGAAAGAATATGTAAGATTTGATGTTAGTATAGCACTGTGGGTATGAGTTGGCAATACGGTCATGATGCAAACGGTATTGTTTTTCCAATATGTCGATATAGCTCCTCTTCGTGTATAACCTCGGCCTTATCATCGAGATTTATAAGTTTAACCCACTGTAAAAGTCCCTTGTCGGTCAGCTTAAATCGAATGATTCCATACCGCTTCTGTGAGCCACATTGATTATATAAGGCGCACTTACTTCTTACCTCATTCGTCTTTAATTCCCGCCCAGCCGAATCACTATATAGTTGAATCACGGCGGTATCACTTGAAATCTCTGGCTGCCACTTTTGAACTCCATAGCTGATCTTCTTTGTCGTCATGCCTGGAATCAAAGTATCCTCTTGAAATCCAGCATACACTTTAGCAGTATTCGAATGGTGACGACCAGACATATATTGGACATCATACAAGTTAGGAAACATATCTCGTTCCAGCGCATTGGCTTTCTGAATACACAGACATTGTTCCTTCAGGATGTCAATGATTGCATTCTTCTGATCATCGTTTAAAAGGCTCATCATTTTACTCCAGAGTAAAATCATTCTTCGCGGATATCTAATTTAGCACTATATGTACCTTCATTATACAGGATTATCGGAACATCATAAAATGTCAATTCACCAGTTCCTGCTCCATCCGGATTATAATCTTCAATTCTTTCCAGTGCAAATTTACCGATTTTCACTTCACAAGGATAAAAGCAACTTTCATTTACTTTGGAAGCTACACCATTCAGTTTTGCAGAAAAGAAATTACTCTCCATCAATTTTTCGTAATCATCTTGACGGATAGTGAACTTCCTTATGTAAACGCGCTGCGCACTCTGAGTCAAGCAGTGGGCATCAATAATCTGCTTTAATGCTTGTTCCAGTGCATTATTATCAACTTTGGCATTCTGAACTTTAATTACTGTACCGGACTGCAGTGCAATAAATTCACAAGTAAAGCAGTCAAATTGTTTAATGGCTACATCCATATTACTCACCTATTTATAAAGTGCCGTCCTCTGCATCTTAGCCACAGTATCCATACTATGTTGCCTGACGCCCACCGCGTAGAGGTGTGCAAAGTTTCGAGCAACAAAGCTGTGAGCATCCGATGAGGATAACTCTCACAGCTCCAATATATACTACTCAGCAGTGTTTTTCAAGGATAACAGACAAAATCAGACATATATACATCCAAATGTCCGTGTCAATCATCTATGATTTAGAGCAGAGATGATTATAAAATGAAGTTCAATTTCCGCCATCAGAATTCCGGTGATATCTGGGAGAACACTCCAGCGAAGCGTCCTCTCGCTCACACGATTCTCGGCCTGCTGCTCTCCCCTACATACCGTCTGCCGAGAACAGTGAACACAGTCCGCATCTACCATGACCGCAACTGCTTCTCAGTGTGCCCACGCTGCAAGCATGTCATCGAGTACGAATACCAGTCTTACTGCGGCAGTTGCGGACAATACCTCGATTGGTCGAAACTCGACGAGGCCAAGGAAGAGTTCATTGGATGGAATGGTGTAGAAAATGATGATTAAGCCACTTTCTCCGCAAGCCAGACTCCCGCCGCAGCGCCCAGCGTGTTGAACAGAATATCGTTCACATCTGCCATGCCTCTGCCCGTGAAATATTGGAGCACTTCACAGAACACAGAGAGCATAAATGCCGCAACGACTATTCTCTTCCGATTCGGCTTCCATCTCTGACTTGTCCAGCCGAGTGGAACATACAAAATCAGATTCAAGAAGTCCCCTGCCCACACACCAGCATTCGGCCACAGCTTCAAATGAAGTCGGATACTCTCGTTATACCCCGGCGCACGGCGTAAGAGCGTAATGTAAAGGATTAAGAACACACTGTAGGCAGTCGGAAGCCATGACTTCTCCTTGCGGTTGAGCCAAGCAAGTAACCCAAGGGCTACAAGTATGGCTATCTCAGGAATAGTTAGGTTTGCACTGGTGCTGTAGTGGATCTGATGCAGAAGTTCTCTCAAACGCTGTAACCCCGATTCTTAGCGTCTCCGACAGATAATTCAGAACAATTCGTTAATCTTTCTTGTAATATTAACATATCGACTTTTACCAAATGGCTCATGCGAAGCTGTAATTGTTGGATAGCAAAGTGGCTGATGTATTACATAGCAATCTTGGTTCATATTATTCCACTTTCTACAAGCAAAGAACAGCTTATTATACGGCATTCGAAGGAACTCATCCAAATTTTCCTGTGTAGCCCCGTTCTGGTCATTGAATTTAACCAACATGTGCTCCCAGTTCACACGTTTACATCTGCGTTCCCATTTAGTTCTTGCTTCATCTTCACTGTGATAATGCAGGAAGAAAATCTCTATTGTCCCCCCCGATGGACAATTGTCCAATCGGATAGTGGCCGAAACGTTTGTCCCCGGCCAGCTCCGAACATTCCTTCCATTTTGATTCCTCTGGCTGAATAAACTTCAGTGGTACAGTAAGACACTCTTTTAAATTCTTTAGAAAGCAAATATAATCATCTGCAAAGAAAAACAGGCCGACCGTCGGGCTTTCTTTGGGAAGATTATAGCTTTCATAAACCATACCGCCCCAGCAGTTGTTAGAAATGATAGTAAAATCTGTTCCCTTTAATTTTTTCTGACGCATATTGGCAAGCCCTTTCCGCCAATACTTAAGTACTTTCAGTCTAAATCCCTCGTATGTCATTTTTTCTCCCGAATTCTTCTTCTAATTCCAAAAATTGTTGCTGTTACTCTTAAGCCGAGAAATCGTATCATTTTTCTTGCCGCTGTTTGTTTGGGAGAGGTCGCATAATTGGCCACTCCAATCTCTTTTCTTAAAAGTACAAGAAGTTTTTCTAAATCCTTTCTATCCAAGTTATCTGCCTGGATAAGTGCAATAAAATAAGCTGTTGCGAAATTATTACATAATGCAGTTCTTAAATCAAGTTCCATATTTTTTTGACTTGATACATCTTCAATACATCGTTTTGCTACAGTTATAGTCCCTGCCAATATCTCATACGTCTTTTGTGACGTTATGTTATTCCCGGAATTAATACGGTAAATATAAAAAGCTTTCTTCTCAACTTTTACTGTTCTAGCATTCAAAACCAATCTGTATATTGTCGCAGTATCTTCTCCCAATTTCTCTCGTGGAAATTCTATTCCTGTATCAAACAAGCTTTTTCTTAACGCATACAACACAGGAAACCATTTATAGTCATACCTAACGTTCAAGGCCGCCTTTAAGTACTCGCTCCCTGTTTTATAGCTACCATCTAATTCAGTAATACATTTTCGTGATTGAATTACTTTTCCATCATGTAAAGTTGAATAATTAAATACAACTATATCCGTGTTGTTGTCAACTTTCACAGCAATAAATTTCAAAAAATCACTATCACAGTAATAGTCATCCGCATCACAAAATATAATAAAATCACCCGTAGCGTATTTTACGCCAATATTTCGAGCGATGCCTGGTCCCTCATTGGTCTTATGAATTACTCGTATCCTCGAATCTTTGTTTGCTAGCCTATCACACATTATCCCTGATGTATCTTTCGATCCATCGTCTATGAGTAAAATTTCAATATTATGATATGATTGATTTAAAATGCTAGCAACACACTCTTCTAAATACTTTTCTGCGTTATACACTGGAATCACAAAACTAAATTTCACATTTTCACCTTCTTCAAAACTTTTGAAAATAGCTTTTTGACAGTTTCCCTTTCTTCGCCATTCATCGCAAATATATATGCAGCTATGCAATATACCAACGAATATCCAGCCATTTTTATCACAAACAACATTATCGAATTTGTTTGGCCAAGTACTTGGTTAGTAGCCATCCCCAGAACAACTATAGGTAAAAGTCGTAAAAATATATTTGCTATATTCTTCCAGAACATAAAAATATCCAACCGCACAATTTTGCAATAGTATATATTCATAATTATTCCACTTGTGATAAGCATTGTAATTCCTGTTGAAAGGGCCGCCCCAAAACCAGCAAAATATTTTGCAAGCATGATGGTCGAGATAATATTTAGAACCGCTGCGACAAAATACATCTTAGCTCTAAAAGAGTACTTATCTATTACCTGTAAAATGGTCAATCCCAAGTTCTGTATAACATCCAATGTAAATGGAATCATCACCACCAATGCCACACCATATGCCGAATAGTATTCTTGGCCAACCCAAAAATATATAAATTCCTTTCCAAATATCACAAATGCTGAAAGGACTAAAAAGCACAAAGTAAATGCAATACGTCCTACCCGAACAAACAAATCTGATATTTTTTTTAGTCCATCTTGTTGTTGATAATAAACACTCACTTTCGGAAAGAACACACCAGCTACCGTTGTTCCAACATACATGTAATTCGTATAGATTTGTGATCCAATAGCATATACTGCAACCGTAGCTGTGTTATACATTTTAGCAAGAATAATCTGATCTGTTTTCCAAAAAATTTGATCTGCAATATTCGACAGCAGTAAACCTCCCGCAAAAAGAAGAATGCTTCTTTCAAGTCGAGAATCTCTGTTATAAAGAACAATCTTTACATCTAACTCCCGTTTTGCATATATATATCGAATAATAGACACAATTGCATTCATTAACACTTGAATCAATGTAACAACAACCGCATACGGAAGTTTGTACAAAATCATCAAGCATAAAATCGGCTGAATAATTTGCGATATTATTGACAAGAGTTTTTCAAACACATACCTTTCATTGCCTCGAATGCACGCCAAATATAATGCATTAAGCATCGTAATGCAAATATTAAAAATCAAGAGTGTCAGCATTACAGTGCCTTCTGTCAATTCTTTGTTCGTAAAAGACGAAACATAAAAAGAACGGAAGACAAACAAAACCACACAGCCGACTCCGATTATCACAACTGTCAGTTTCTGATAAATCACCCTGCAAATAGCAAGAACATTCTGTGTATTTTTTTCATTATTATTTGCTTTTGCATTGCAATAGAAGCGTAGCACTCCAGCAGATAAGCTAGTTTCTAGCACGTTAATATAAGCCAAAAAAGAAGCGATCACTTGATATAGGCCATATTCACTTTTACCCAAAGTGCTAAGCAGAAGTGGTGCATAAATAAAATTAACACCTATGTGAACGACAACCCAAAGATAAGACGCAAGTACCCCTAATTTTAAATTTTGCTTATTCTTTTTCATTTTTTCATTTTCTCCACAATCCCCTTAATGCATCCGTAGTTTTATAATCTAAATGATCTATCATCCAATTACAAAAAATTTATATCCACAAAGATCCCCGCGCACCCCTGATAAAGCAAAAATGAGAAACGACAAGGCAAATAAAATGTTCCTTGTTCTTTTACGCTCCAATTCATCTACAGCCGTGCCAAGCAAGAATGCTACAAGAGGCATACTCGTCACTGTACAGAGCATTGTATAGCGTCTAAAAACTGTATAGCTAAACGGCAAGGAAATAATACTCACAGATGTCCAGATTAAAGTAAAGTAATATAAATCTTTAAATCCAGACTCAACAATCCCGTTGTCACTTTTTACGCACTTCTTTCGATATTTAAACAAAATATAAAGTGTCTCAAAAGTTTCAAGTAATCCTATAATAATTTCCCATATATATGTATATTCTTTTGTGCTATGCAAATAGCTTTGACCATATTCAAAGCTTCCACTTATATATCCGCCAAGATATTTATATGAGAAAATAGCAAGCACAAAAACAACTACGGACATTAAAATTTTCTTGACAACACCTTGACTCTGAACTAACAAAAACAGAAATCGAGAAATCACCAATACCATTGTCGATGTATGAATCAATGCCGCAAAAAGCCATAGTGGTAAATGAGCCGCAATGCTTTTCTTCTCTACAGTTTCTCTATACAAGCAAAAAGCGACAATTGAAATTCCAAGCATTGATCTAATTCCAGAAATAGTTTGCAGGTAAAAAGCTCCAACAGCCATAATATAAAACAAAAGCTCAGATCGATATTTACCCTCTACATTGTGTCGCTCAATTTCATGCGCGATAATATAAAAAACATTACCAAAGCACCACAAACATGTTACTGTCTGAATCCAATTAGTGTTTCCAAGTTTTGAAATAATATAAGAATATAAAACCCATGAAGGGGTAGTACTTTTTAACGCATATTTTACGACACCTGTCCAGTCTTTATGAATCCAATATTCAACATACTCTCTGAGCCTATAGAGGTCTGCTGTGATATATGGTTTGTAATTAAATGCAAATATAGCCAAAATCAACACATAAAACAGCAAAACTGCTTTATATTGTTTTCTAGCCACATTCCCAATCAAATAATATATAACCATCAATGCTAATGCATAAGTCAACAAACTAACTATTCTTTCTGTTAGAAACACGTATTCATCCTCCTGTCCACTCGAAGGACAGGCTAATGAATACACATATCACCGCATTTTAACACTGCGTTGGAGCAATTCTAATTTTCTGCCATATACATGTCATTTATCTAAACTTATATGGAACCACCAATGTCCACTCTGGCCGGAATACCAGAACGATCATCATATATGCGGCAGAAAACAGCACGATTGCGGTATTCAGTATAACTCTGTTCTTCGCACTGTGGATTTCAGACGTAACCTCTGGAACCCACAGCAGGTAAGTATAAATACCAAACATTCCTGCAATCCGCCCCCAAATTTCCATACGCATTGAAAGCACATCAAAAATAATTGCCAGTGAAAGCATAATTGCAGCGAATCTTTGGTTTTTATTGAGTTTCTTGTCTCTGAATACAATCGCTCCAACTACGGCAAACGACAACTGGATCAAAGTGTTAAAAAGTGAAGCGTTATAATTCGCGTCACTCCATTCACCTCTGAAATAACCCGCGTACTGTGGTAGCAGCTTAATTGCAACTGCCATAATGACAGAATATGCCACAAATGCTATTCCAGAAATCCAGATTGTGTTCTTGAGCATTTTACTCGCAGTAAAGCCATTGTATTCTTCTTTTTCGCTATTACTGCGAATTACTAAGATCCACGAGATAACTCCAACGATTGCAACCGTATGGAATGTTGTGGCAAGCAGAATAAGGAGGGCAGAGATAGCTCTCTGTACCCCCCCCTATTATTTTTCAACAATACCATAAATGAAACCTCCATAAGGGACAGCGCAATTGCCTGTCTCATCACATTCATCTGAGAGAAATATGATCCCAGCAAGATATAAAGCATCATACTAAGGATAGGATTCTTTGAGAACTTATAGGTAAACACACAAGCAGTACCAATACAAACTGCCGACGACACGATTAGCAAAATTCCCGCATTTTCGGTAATATGATGAAGAATTTCAACATATTTTAGAAAACCAATTTCAAAACGCCCCTTCATCAGATTAATATTTCTGATATTATAGAAGACATTTACATATACTTTTGTATCAGCACCTACCGAAAATGCTCGGAAGCCAGACACTATCAACAGCATTAAAAAAACTATCCAGAGATAAATCTTTGCTCTTGCTTTTGACAGATATGGTTGAATTGGAACGCCCACAAGAAAAACCAACGCAACTAAAATCCAATAGATATCCACTCACTTTCCTCCATTCTTATGAATCATCTCCGCGTATAGATTCATCAGTCTTTCTCCACACCCAACATCTGAAAAGATACTTTGCTTCAGCTTGTCTGAATAGCTTCCGCGATTGACCTTACGAGCAAGTGCTTTCTTTAAGTGTTTTGCCCATACTTCTGTTGATGCATTAAGGCCCACATAATCAACAAGATCAGTGTATACCATTTCATCTGTTACGGTATCTGAAAGAACAATCGGAAGGCCCATTGCTTGCGCTTCAACTCCAGTTAAAGGGAGCCCTTCAAATAGACTCGGAAGAAAAAAAACATCCATTGCTTGATATAGTTCCACTACATCAGACCGTTTTCCAAGAAAAACAAAGTGTTCTCCAACACCAATTCGATTGGCGTACTCTTTTATCTCTTTTTCAAGTGGGCCATTACCTATCCACCAAAAGACAATATTATCTTCAATTTCTGATAATTTCTTTATAACGTCCAGTGCAAAAAAAGGATTCTTCTGCATTGCTGCTCTTCCAACGGTTGCTATTACTTTTTTGCAGGACACATCCATTATATTTCGTTTCTCATCTCTTTTAAACCGATTGAACACAAGAGAGTTCGCTTGAACTACATTAGGTACAATTGTAAATGGCATCGTCCCAAACATAGCTTTTCCTGCCACATTTGAACATGCCAAATAATCTGTCGCACTCATTTTTAAGAACGGGAGAAGCGATTTGTTACGTATTTTTTTCCCACGTGTTTCTCCAAGCTCTGTTGCATGACTATGTAATATTCTAACTGGAACCTTTTCCAACTTTGCTGCAATCATGATTGGAATCGTCAGAACTAAAGAGTTGTCATGAATTACATCGTATTTACCATCGTGTAAAATCCTTCTACATTCGCTGACATGGGAAAATATATTTTTCACTGGCGGCAGTAGATACGTTTTTCCACCATAGCTCTTTATTTCCGCAATATACGGTGATTCTCTTTCAAAGTATACCGCAAAATCGACTTCAACATCTTCATGATTAAATCCGCGCAAATAGTTCATAGCAAATGTATTCACGCCACTTGCAACGCCATATGTGGACAGTAACATCAAAACCTTATACTTTTTCATCAGACTCTACTGTCCTCCTTTTTTATGATCTTCACAATACTACTATCCACGCAAAAGTCAAATTTTCTAGCAACGAGATAACTTCTTTTTATTTCTGTTATCCTGTTCATATCATCAGACGTAAGGACTTCCGGACTGTTTGGATTGCTCTTCCAGTTCACGAAACATACAGCAGGCTTAACCTCACTCACACTATCAATCATTCCATACAAGGTCTGAAAAAAACTCTCATCTGGCACCAAGGAATTCTTAAAATAGTCTATGAACCATTTATTACTGCGCAAAAACTGCGTCATAGAATTTACAGTCTGGCTCGACAACAACCACCATTGACTACCATAGTAGAATTTTTCTATTTTCGATTTTCTCTTGAATATCTTTGTGGATTTTTTTCCTCCCGTCGCAAGCCAAAAGAGATGCTTCACTATTTTGATGTGTAGCTCATTAGAAACCATCCATGTCGGATAATATAAATCGTTTCTTTTGAAATATCCGCGCTCAAACGATTCATCACTTGGGAGAATTTCGATAAAATCTTCTCCGCGATGCTGTTCCACATACTCTACGATTTCATTAGCAGAACGTAGCGGCCAATCTTGACCTGACATAAGCCAGATATAATCAAATTTTGCAGTAGCTTGACTAATCGTTTCAATAAGTCGGAGCGTTGCTTCAATCATCCCGAAACCGCCCCATTGAATATCTACGCTGCTATCTTTATTGAGAACATATACATTTTTTCCAGTTATTGTTTCCCGATCTATGCCACTTTTTTTGTCGACATGAATATAGAAATAAATATCATCATGCGCCATTGCTCGAAGAAGCGCATTAATTTGTTCTACATTCTTGTGGCATAACATTGCAATAGCAATTTTCATTTGCCTCATTCTCCAGTCTCTGATAGCAAAGCTTCTTTCAAGCTGCTAAAATCAAGGTCTTTTGATACTACGCTTTTAGGTATACATAAACTGTTAGGCTTATCGCTTACAAAAGCAACGTTCTTACTCATTGAAAGCCAATCGTTATAGGCATATTGTGACTTGCCCGTGCTGTTGGCAAAAGCAATGCAAGGAGTAGATGTAATATAAGAAAAAATCATTCCGTGAAGTCTGTCTGTCAAAACCATTTCGCAACCGGCGAATTCCCTCAATTTGCTCAATACCAGACTTTCTCGATATTCATCTATAACCGGACGGCTTACTTCGATAACCGTGTCAAATATCTTCTTCTCTTTACTGTACAATTTCACTTCACCGATTATTTCAGTTAATTGCTTATCCGTTACTGTTTTCTCCCGGTCGTCCCTCATACAAATGCCAAATCCACTTCGTAGCTCTGTTTCTACAAGACCATTTAAGGAAAAGACTACATCCGGACAGAGTTCAATCTTCGTTTTTGGAAAGGCCCGTTTCATTTTTGCGTAAGAAACTGAATCTCTTGCAAATATGACCAACCTCTGATTTTCTTCATAGACTTTTCTGCTACAGTCCAGCTCATATTTTCCAGCAGTATCCTCACTAAAGAAAATCGACTGTGGAAAAACAATCATTCTATTCTCAGGAAAAGCTCTAATAACAGTTCTTCGAATAAACTCGTATCTTGGATATAAATTCCCAAGATTCCCCCCTCCTTGGAGAACGATTACATCGCCCTTTTTTACATTCTTCTTCAGCCAAGACAAATACTGTATAACGCTTTCTTCCTGAAATTCCAGCATCTCGAAACTTGGCAAAAGGCTCTTGCAAAACCTGTTAATAGCATAAGCAATCGCTTGATCCCCTAGATTACCATAAGCCGGCGCATCAAGAAACCATACTCGTTTCTTGTCGCCAGATAAAGCAATTTCAGGTTTTTTCTGGAAGACAAATTCTTTACCAAATCTAATCTTTCCATACTGGTCAATTGTTAGTTTATCCACGAATTTACTCATGCCATATTCTCCATATCGATCAATACTTCTTGATTTTATTAGTAATTTTCACTCTCAGCTTCTTCGGGGTATGCTGTCGAACCCACCGGAACGTTCCAAGTGCAACAGTATTTACTGCACTTTCAACAGCCATTTTTCGATTTACCGCTTTCTGCTCTTTTTCTGTAAATTCTGTATTATTGTCCTTTAACTTCCCGCTCAGGAATTCTTTCATTTCAAGTTGCAGCCATTCACTACCATCCTCACAAACGCGATTTCGCATACTGCTATAGGTCGGCGTGTCTAACGAGGGAATATCGCCCAGCGTCAGCCAAACATGTGAATTGTGACAATGCGGTTCTGTACAGTGGCAACCAATTGCCTGCCACTGAATCGGCTTATCTATATCTTTGAAAATATTCTGAATATATTTTCCGCAATAGCACTGTCTTAAAATTCCAGTGCCCAAGTTAAGAGTCGCAGTCCAGTAACCTGCATAACAGAACTCTTTACGCTTGACATTAAATGTTGACATCTTAAATTTGAACAAGTCGGAGTCAAAACTTCCCCATGTTTTCAAATAATCCTCTCGACTCAACTCCGTCAGGATCGGAAGTTCTGGGTCAGTTTCTTTTCTTGCAACCGTAATATGACACAAAGCGCCGACCTCTTCTAAACACATCTTTTTAATGTCATCAATATACGGAATCGTCTCGTCATTTGGAGTCAGCTCAACAGAAAAAGAACAGCCAGCATCTCGCATGCGATGAACATTGTTCCAGAACACATCGAACTTGTTTAACCGACGCAGTTCTGTATAGTGAAAAGAGAACTTAAAGAGTAAACGCTTTCTGAACTCTTCAGGAAATTTGCAAATTTCTTCAAACCGCTTTGTCACAGTACCGTTTGTAACAACAGCCAGATAATGTCCCTGCGCCAAGAGTTCATACAGAATTTCAGTCATCTGCGGAGGCAGAAGTGTTTCTCCGCCACCACAAAGATTAAAATGGCACACACCACCTAATCTCTCCTTAGACAGTGCCTTTCCCATTGTTTTTGCATCATACATGAAGTACGGCAGCGCAGCTAGAAATTTATCTTCCTGCGCAATGTAGCAGTACGGGCACCGAAGGTTGCAGGTCTGAACCGGTACAGCAATGTCAATAAAGCGTTTAATCTTTTCCATGATTTTATTTCCTCTCATTCAGTAGTCAAACTTAATATCCGGTGGCAACCGTCTCAAAATTGCCTCCAGCTTCTTTATCTCATGATACCTTTGGAACGGCTGTTCATGCGCGAATACAATTAGCCGTTTCTTTTTTATGCCAAGCATCTTATAGGAGCAAAATTTCTCCAGCCTAAGATCAGTCGGAGTGTAGGTAAGCCCATCATGGCAGTACCCCCCCCCGAATACTTTTCGGAGGGAACTCCGTAGCTTACTCGTTCATCGTCCGCACAAAGCAGCTCTTTAATTCCAGAGTTTTTAATTTCAACAGTCGATAAATCTCCAGCTGAAAATCCATGAAATCTACAACTCTTTGATAAGAGTCCGCTGTCTCTGAAGCATCCATAAAACCTGTAAAACGATTGGCTATCAACTCTGCCATCTGCTCGTGCATGGTAACCAATCGATATCCAGTCTCTACACTGCTCAAGATTACGAAGTATTGACTCATTCAGCTCCAAGTTTTCATCTTCAAAGATATACAAGGAAAATTTCGCACCATAAACTTTATTTAATTTTTTGAGACTACTGAAAAAAGGAATTTCAAAAATAGAGTCGCAGTTCCAATCAACTGCTTCTCTAAAAGATTCATACACATCATCAAAGCTGATGTGTACTCTATCTATATAAGTGGGATAAAACAGGCTTTTAATAAGAATAGTATCCAGTTCATTTATTCCAAGATGTGCAACTGTTTTCAACTTTCTTCTTATGTCCATTCTGTTTTTCCCTCTTTAATCTCATCTCCTTCTAAATTTCTTCACTGTCCGTACCCCCATCCTAAGGAGGTCATCGTACACTCCAACAATGTTACTCTCTATTTTCTTTATGACGTTGTACTTCTCGTTTGAGTCATACAATTTTCCTGACAGGAATTCCATCATATCATCGGTATACCATCCAGCCTCCTTGCGATTTCTCAATTCAGCATAGGTCGGTGTATCGATTTCTGGAATAACGCCAAGTGACATAAAGTGGCTAGAATTCATGCAGAATGGCGAACCGCAATGTGTACCCATCGCCAAGAAATGGATGGGTTCATCTGGGTCCTTGAATATATCCTGAAACACATAGGAGCTATAACAGCGTCTGAATCGTCCTGTTGAAAGATCAAGGTTTCCGGCCCAATCTCCAGCGTAACAGAACTCCTTTCGCTTTACATTAAAGTTCTTCATCGTAAAACGAAATAGCGGTGAATCGAATTCTTCTCCATATTCTCGATATTCCTCCGGGGTATGTTCCGTCAGCAGTTCGATTTTCTGGAGTCCCTTTTCTTCTTTTCGTGTCGCTGCTACTTGTGGTTTAGCACCTACTCGCTCAATGCATATTTCCTCAATTTCTTTCAGGAAAGGAATATACTCATCACACAGGTTAATCTGCACCATAACAGATGCACCTGCTGCACGAACCATATTGACATTGTCAAAAAAAGTATTTAGAAGGCCAAGTCTTTTTAATTCCAAATAGTGAAGCGAAAAGGCAAAATGCAGATGTGACACATACCCTTCCGCCTTTTCTATAATTTCTTTCAGCCTTTTTCCAATAGTCCCGTTTGTTGTGATATTTACATAGTGGCCATTTTTCAAAATGCTATATGTAATATCAGCAATTTCATTCTGTAAGGTTGTTTCTCCGGCTCCGCAAATCGAGAAGTACGTTACCCCCCCCCCAGCGGTCTTTTGACATAGCACGGTCAATTTGTTCAGGGGTATACTTTAGTACAGCCTGTTGCATCTTTCGGTTGTTCCTTTGAATCACGTAGCAATAGCTACATTTCAAGTTACACGCCGTTACGGGTAATAAACATTCCACAAATCGTTTAATTGGCATAAACACACTCCTTTACTTCCTCAATACCCTCTCAAACATAAACTTTCGCAGCCAGTTCGGAGCCAGCGACGATCCACTACGAATCACGCAGCTCTTTATATACTGACCATTTCCAATAAAGCCTTGCTGTTTCATAAACTTGAACAGCTTTGCCTGCGTCTTGGCATATTTCCAACCGGCACGCCGTAGGTACATATCCGATCCAGCCCTCATGTGGAGCAGCGGCTCTTGAATGTTGTAGCCTTGATATCCGGCCATCAACATCCGAAGCCAGAGATAATAATCCTCTAACAGATAAAAATCCTGATAGGAACCAACCGCCTCGACTGCGGATTTTTTATACATCACGCAAGGATGATTAAACGGGTTTCGCTTCTTTGCAAACTCTACGATTTCCGTATTTGTCTCCGGTGGCACCCGCTTCGTATCAACAGTGTTCGGATCAGTTGTAAACTCCTCCACGATACCAGAGCAAATACTCACTTC